>Ga0154020_10007952_pt1 | contig 12338 bp, 10 predicted proteins | sample Klosneuvirus_201_FD_109709 | JGI IMG/M metagenome (GOLD analysis project Ga0154020, IMG submission 109709) | Active sludge microbial communities from wastewater, Klosterneuburg, Austria - Klosneuvirus_20160825_MG | ecosystem: Engineered > WWTP > Aerobic digester > Activated sludge | place... | reverse complement strand
GATTGCAAAATCAATATGTGATGTACCGGGAACCTGTTGGAGGTGGAACTGCTGAATTATTTCTCGATCCCAATACTTTTTCAAAAGATGGCACTACATCGCTTGCTGAAATTTCTTTTTCAACAGATGGATCAAAAGCTGCTTATAAAATATCAGAAGGTGGCAGCGACTGGCAGAAGATCATTATTATGGATGCGATCAGTAAAAAGACAGAAGGCGATACTTTATTAGATATCAAATTTGGCAGTTTAAGCTGGAAAGGCAATGAAGGATTTTATTACAGCACATACGACAGGCCCAAAGAAGGCAGTTTCCTTGCGGGGAAAACAGATAACCATAAACTCTATTTTCACAAACTGGGAACGGCCCAAAAAGATGATCAGTTGATCTTTGGTGGATCTGCAAAACAGTTCAGGTATTTGTATGGAGGTGTTAGTGAAGACCAGAAATGGTTACTGATATCCGGCGCTAATTCAACTTATGGCAATGAATTGTATGTGCTCAACCTGTTAACACCAGGCGCTGCAATTGTACAAATGGTTTCTGATATGAAGAATCAACATACTGTTATTGATGCAGATGACCAGTTTTTCTATATCCAAACCGACCGAAATGCACCGAATGGCAAATTAATGACTGCTGCATTAACTACTCCTGCAGAAGCAAACTGGAAAACGCTGATAGACTCAAAACCGGAGGTTCTGAGCGCATCAGTTGCTGGTGGCAACATTTTTTGCTCATATCTGAAAGATGCTGTGAGCAAGGTTTACCAATATGATAAAGCGGGTAAGCAGATCCGTGAGATCGTATTGCCCGGGCTTGGTAGTGCTGGTGGATTTTCTGCCCGCAAAGATGAAAAAGAACTTTATTATGGTTATACCGGTTATACAGCCCCTTATTCAATTTTTAAACTGAATATTGAATCCGGCAAAACTGAATTGTATAAACAACCTAAAGTAGAGTTTAAGCCGGAAGAATATGAATCAAAGCAAATTTTTTACACTTCCAAAGATGGTACAAAGATCCCGATGATCATAACCCATAAAAAAGGTATAAAGATGGATGGTAAAAATCCCTGCCTGTTGTATGGGTATGGTGGTTTCGGTGCCAGTATTACACCTTTTTTCAGTACTTCACGAATCATTTTACTGGAAAACGGGGGCATTTTTGCAGTGGCGAATTTACGCGGAGGTGGTGAATATGGACAAAACTGGCACGAACAGGGCATCAAATTAAAAAAGCAAAATGTATTTGATGATTTCCTGGCTGCAGCAACTTACCTGGTAGATAACAAATTTACATCTCGTGAGAAACTGGCTATACAAGGCGAAAGCAATGGTGGATTATTGGTTGGAGCCTGCATTACCCAACAACCGGATATGTGTAAAGTAGCATTCCCTTTCGTTGGTGTTTTGGATATGCTTCGTTATCATAAGTTTACTGCCGGGGCCGGCTGGGCCTATGATTATGGCACTTCCGAAGACAACAAGGAAATGTTTGAATACTTATATAAATATTCACCTTTACACAACATAAAGAAAGCAGCTTACCCTGCCACTTTAATTTCTACAGCCGATCATGATGACCGTGTGGTACCAGCCCATTCTTTCAAATTTGCTGCAGCAATACAGGAAAAACATACTGGCACTAACCCTGTTGTTATCCGGATACAAACAAATGCCGGGCATGGCGCCGGGATGAGCACCCAGCAGATCATTGCAGATGAATCTGAAAAATGGAGTTTTATGTTTTATAATATGGGAATTACACCTTCCTATAAATAAGTATTTTTAGTAATATAAAAAGCCTGTATTCTTTTACAGGCTTTTTTGATTTGTATGTGGTTGTTTTTGGTTTAGTTCATTGTAACAAATTGATCACCGTTATACATTTTTGCAGTTGTTGTCAGCTTTTCCGGTAAATGTTTTTTGAATTTTGTATTTGTAAAAAACCAATAAGCTTCCGTATTATCTTTTATAAGTGCACTCATTAATTCTGCACTATACGGCTGTATCATTCCGTTATCACCTATCTGCAGGTAATATTCATTTACAGCAAACTGGCCATTTACATATTTTTTACAATACACATTCAACCTGCCTTTTATGATTCTTACTGCAAAACCCGGTAATGTTTCTGTAGCCACATGCGTTTGGCGGCCCGAAATAAAAGTTCGTTGCGAAATTGCATAGTGATCTTTGTTCTGGTAAGCAGTTATTTCACTTGCTTTAAACTTTGTTTTCCTGTCTGCCAGTAAATGTGGAGTTCCAAACGGACTGGTAACCAGTTTCAGTGTTTTATAATGCTTGATTGTACCGTCATTCAGCTGCACATAACATACGGTTGAATGCTCTTTCAAATCATCTGTATCTGATTTAACAGGAGTGTGGGTAATTGAATTTGTTGAACAGGAATGTAAAGTTGCGAACATGCACATTGGCAATGCTGCATAGATGAGTAGCTTTTTCATAGTCTTGGGTTTTTTCAGGGTTCACACTGAAAACGCTAAACATCAGGTAATATTGTATTATGTATAAATTATATTTTGCTTTTAGTTTATACTATATTGAATGGGTAATTATCCATGATATACCCTGGATTTGATGATCAGTCCATTTTCAATTTCAAGAAATTCTGCAACCATCATATCAGGTTCACCGTTCACTTTGCGCAGGTACTCCAAAACAACCTGCTGTTCACCAACTACCAGGTTTATCAATTCATATTGCAATGTGGGCAACCTTTCAAAAGCATCAGCCCACCAGTCATTCAAAGCAACTTTATCTGTAACCCAACCTTTTGTTTCAGGCTGCCTTACTTTTAATTTGGGACTGAAATGGATGGCATCTTCTGCATACAGAGAGATTAATTTGTCAAGATCATGCGCATTGAACGACTTTATCCAGTCATTTGCCACTTGTTTATTTAAGTCTATATTGTTCATAATGTAAAAGTAAGGTACAACACTATGTAAGCAATAGACTGCTGGAATTATATAACTTATTCTTCTCAGATCATTTATCAACAGAAAATGATGCAGGGTCAAATAGGGCCGGATCTATTTCTACATCCGCCTTACAATCGTAATATTTTTCTTTTTGTATCAGCTTATCATTTACATAAAAATCAACGGCTGTTTCAGACCAGGCATTCCCAAAGCGTTTGTGTTCGCTGAATATTCCCTCTTCCTTGTTTTTTCCTTTGTATTTTATAAATTTTAATACAATCAGTTTTTTCTTGTCAATCCAGAGCTGGTTTGATTTTTCTGTGGCTTCATTTGCGCCTATAACATAAACAGGCTGGCCATTCCAGGTATTTTCATGAAACCTGCCAAGGTCGTATCCTTGTCTTTTGATCTTTGCTTTTACTGAATCAAAAGAATATGAGTACATACCTCCAAGCAGGAAAGTAAGATTATCGTTGTCAAATCCTTTATAAATCAATTTGTTTTTACGGAAATTATATACAGAATCTTTCACGTATAAAACAGAATTACCTTCTTTTTTATCTCCAAAATCTATCCTGAATTTATCCGGGAAAATGATATACTCATACCAGGTGGAAGTCTTGGTAAGGCTGTCATTTTTATATTGTTCCGTTGTTTGTGTAAACGTAAAACTCTTATACCATTTACCGGCATAACGTTTATGCATATCTTTTAAAACATCTTCAGCATTTTTTGCACCGGAGAATGAACAAATTGCTACAAACAGTAAAAAGGAAAAGTATTTCATGATGAACATTTTATAGTTTAAAATCACTACAATTTAATGAACATCCTGAACCTGGCGTTTATTTATATATAAATGAGCAAATGCAGGTATGAACGGATTGTTTGCCCTTTATTAATTCATCAGTCCCATATATTGCCGGGTAACTTTATTAATAATATAACCGCTGATCCAGCCTACATAGGCATACCTTGGATATATGAATTTCTTGTCGGGGTTAATGGTGTTTACCTGCTGAACAAGTTCATCAAGCCAGATTGCACCGGCAAGCAATGCTTTCTGGTCGTATGTTTTTAAAACGCGGTTTATATTTTTCATGGAAGCCCTTGCATCTTCGGCATTGGAGATCAAGGTTATATCCGGTTGTGTTACTTTTTCATAACTGGAATAGATTAACCTCCTGAATTCACTGATATCGCGGCTTGAAATTTCTGTATAATTATTGCGGATACTGCTTTCCGGGTGCATGATTGAAGCAATTGCCCAAACTATTCCGCCCGACAGATATACTATATCCCTAGATTTAAAATCCTTTTTATTGGCAAATTCATACACCATTACCCTTCCAAGGCTGTCTTTCCAAAGTTGTTCTGCTGTTCTGGCATATATATTTATATCACCCGTTGTTCTTGATTCTATCAGCCTTTGAAATGATTTTGTTCCTAAAGGGAAAGTTATTGGAATAAAAACCTTTTTATCATTAAAATACCCACCCTTTGTATTACCACTTCCCACATCAAGCTGATTGGTATTAAAACGGTTCTTTTGTGGTACTATTCCTAAAAAACTAAGTTCAGCTTCCTGCGTTGCTGTGATGTAATTTATTTTTACAGCCGTATCAAGGTTTTTAGGCCGGATGATATTGGCAAAATAATCAACCTTATTATACCTGTCCAGTTCCTGTTTTAATCCACTACTTATTACTATGTAAACCCTTTTTGCAGGAACTTCATATTTGTACTTAATGAGGTTGTACAGTTTTTCAATAGCATCCTGTGTTTCCTTTTCACTCTGGTAAGACAAAGAGGCTGCATCGGTATTAATAGCAGTATCTGCTTTCAGGGTATAATCATATTCACGGTCTTTACTTAGTTTTACATCTATAACAGTCATTTTTATCCCCTTAGCACCTATTTCTACACCGGCATATAATTCTCCAACACCCTGGGCACTTTTTAACAGGCTTTCTACAATATTTGCCATTACTGTGAGCCCCTGTGCACGGTATTCTTTAATTGCCAGTTCATAAGCAGCTATTGCCAGTTTTGGCTGATCAGTTTTAGTGTACAGGTTTCCGAGCCCCTTATGCGCTACTGCCAAACAATAAATATCATTGTTTGCTTTGGCTTTTTCCAGGCCTTTTTTAAAATATTCTTCAGCAGCTTCAAATTGCTGTGCTTCCAATAAAGTTCCGGCGGTTTCAAGTATCCTGAAAGTTACCTGGCTCTTTATTTTTTGAGCCTGGGTACTGATAGATGAAACCAATAATACTACAAATAGAAATCTCTTCAACATGGTAATAAATTAAAATAATCTATTAAATAAATAATTAACTGCTTACAGTTTTTACAGATGGGTTATCTTATCAGGGAGAAAATATTTACTATTTTCCAGTAGTTTAACAGGTGTGGATCGTTTACAAAACCGCTGCTAAGTTAAACCAGTTAAGGAACAATTATCGCCTATAAAGTAAGATGTGAATAGATTGGCAAAAATGGTGGAAAAATAGTAAGGTGGTTTATAGCTTTAACTTCTAATATGCTGTAATCCAGTCTGAATGCCGGAATGGCTGCCATTTAATTGTAGCCAGATCAACGGTAGAATCTACCAATGGCCGTGCAGTATTCCGGTTTAGAGAAACCTCCCCGATTGCAAAAACCTGCACTTTCGGGTATCCTTTACTCGTATATTCTTTTTTTAACCGATGGGCATATTGCAAAATGATATCGGGAGATGTTGCCAGGGTTCTCAGGTGAGCAAGAGCGAATTTTTTACCCGGATCTTCTTTCCATGTTTGTTTGCTCTCCGGGTCAAAAACTTTAAAATGAATTCTACCACTTTTCGTCCTTAGCATCATTTTCCAGCTCATGCGGTAACCTTCTTCTGTCCAGAATACATTTCCGGAAAAAATCCATGGACGCAAGGGTAATAAAAGCTGGAAAAGAGCATAAATGCCAAGGCAAGTAATTATTAATTTCCTTTTAAGCAGAGAAAACTCAAACCGCTCAACCTGCTTATGAATTACAGGTTTACGCTTGAAAAATATTTTTTCAATAGTAGCAGCTTCAAAAAAGAAAACAAGAAATGCCAATGATAAATAAGGGAATATCCCCAGTTTAAATGTATAGGAATTAAACAGGTGAAAAAGGCAGGAAAGCAGGAATGCCAGGTTCCTTGTCTTTTTAAAAAGTAACAAGGGAACGATCAGCAGATCAAATAAAAAACCAGCATAACAAATAAACAATTGAAACCATTTTTGTCCGTACAACAACCCAAGTACCGGGTGCTCGCTAAGCCTGGAAAACTGAATGGCTATAAATTTGCCGGAAAACCAGTCGGGTGTAATCTTGCTGATCGCTGCAAAAAAATACATGACCGCAAGCTGGAATATAAAAATCCATATACAATATTGCGGACAAGTAGCTGATGAGATCGTTGGATTTCTTTTTGCATCAAATGCGTATAATCTATTTGCAGGCATAAAAACCATGATCCAGGATATAAGCAATACGAGGTAATAATGATTGTTATAACCTGATTTCTGTATCAGGTACAGGTAAGTCCATAAAATGGCATAAGAACACATCGCAATACGGTACCAGGCTCCCAGCATGATCAGTAAAGCAAGCAAAGCCATAAAGGCAACATACAGGTACATTCCTGAACCGGGCAAAGGCTGAAGAAATTCCAGGCCAACGTATGCAAACGTAAAAGCTGGTGCTATATAATTCTGGTAAATGGTTCCGTTTAATAAAGTGGAAACTGCATGATAAAACAACAGGAACCCGAAAAATATTCTGAATACGATCAGCGGGGCAATATTCACCGGTTGAAAAAGCCTGTTGGTAAAAGCTTTCTTAATTAATATTCTATCAGCAGCAAATGGCATGTTGCAGGATTGAATCTTTACCAGTAAAAAATCTGTACTTTAAGCTGTACATAAATTTATTAAAAACTTACCTGTTAACAACTACCTCTATTACTTTTTTCCTGTCGGCACTCTCCCATCTAAACCGGATAAAAAATGTTTTACCGGTCATTGTTTTTAACCTGAAAGGTATTTTGGAAAGATAATCAACAAGATTATCTTCCATGGAACCCTTCACCTGTTTTAATTGTTTGTCAGGAATTTTTGTTTCTTTCAGGGTATTGTCATACACCCAAAAACTTTCTTTACCCGACAATACTTCTGTCATAGACGAACCTTCAATTTCTTTCATATCGAGGCTCAGGTATGCCATTTTTGGATTCACCCTGATACTGGTATCTGTGCTAACGTCCAACTTTTTTATTTTCAATCCTGCCGATATTGCATACAAAATATTACTTGCTTTAATATCATTTATTAATTTTGAAGTCTGCATTGCTTCTCCGGGTTTAGCAATCGTTAATGGCAACTCTATTCTTAACTGGTTTTTACTTTTAAGATCGTAAATCCTTACTGTTACAATACATTCTGGTTCAGCTTTTAAAATTTCCTGTTTCAATGGCACTTTCACCTGTAATGCTTTAATGCTGACTTGCTGAAATCCTTTAATTTCCTGGTCTTTAAAGTAATTTGGGTTCTTGAATAATACAGCCCCTTTAAGATTTGTAATTGTTAACTCTGCGGCTACAAATACAGTTTTTGTCCTGTCTTCTGCGAATCCTGCTGGTAACTGAAAAAGAATTTCTACTTCCTTATTAAGTAACACCCTGTTATTTAACAAAAATCCTGCATCAACTTTTATATCTATGCTTTTAACGGTAATCCCTTCATTAAAATAACGGCAACCGGTAAATGGCAATATACCATTTGATTGTGCAAAGTTGTAAAGCGGTAACGAAACTATTAAAGTGAACATTACCAATATTCTTTTAAACATCATATATAGCTTTGAGGGATTAATTTCTGCAGGAAAAATAATTTAACGAAAGTTAAGTGCATTATGTCAGAGTAAAGCAGCAAACCTTATATTAAATGTAAAATAGGAATCATTATTCTTTGGGTTTCCACGTTCATACCCGATATTGGTATTGTGGGAAGGATTGAGTTCCTTTTGGCGGTCGTTCAGCATCAGGGCATTTGAAAGCTGGGTTCCGGAAAAATATTGATTGTATACATTAGGATCAATGTAAAATGTACTTACGTCATCCAGGTAATCTGTAAATAAGATACGTGAAGTGCATTCCAGGCTTACGTTTAGCAACGGACTTACTTTATACTTTACTCCAACTCCAACGGGGCAAACTAACTGGGTAAGTTTATAGGGTTTACGGTCGGGATATTCTTTAAGCCCCTGCCCTTCTGTACTGAGCGGTTGCAGATCAATCCATTCATCGTTAAGTTTTGCCTGTGGATTAAATTTAAAAAAACCGATCCCACCCAATAAATAGGGAGAAATCCGGGGTAACTTATTGCCGTATTTATACTTTTTAAAAAATACCGGGTGTATCTCTGCAATCAGTGCCACTTCATTGATCTTACTTCTGAAACTGAGGTTGCGCTCATATCTTCCCAAAGTTGATTGCCTGACTGATTCAAGTGATTTATCATCGGCTTTTACTTTTCCAAAAGTAACTTCAAGCCTTAATCCGATAGCATATTTATAGAGCATGTTCAAATAAATGCTTGCGTCTATTTCGGAATCACCCATATTGTAATCTTTCACGAATTTTTTACCGATGCCTTTATTCCCACCCAGGTCGGTAAAACAATTCATCATTCCAACAGATGCTCCGGCTTCATAAACAAGATCCCTGGTAAAATAAATATCTTCATGAAACGGGTATTGTGCAGAAGCATTTTGAACACAGCAAAATAAAACAAGGCAGGCAGTAATTATGTAAATCATTTTTTTCATACACAAATTATCCTTTTAAAGATAAAACGGTCTGGCACAGGATATAGGGTTTACAATGAAAATAAAGAATTTTTAATTCATGAAACAAAATTATACCTGGTTGTAATATTTGTGAAAGTAATTTGTTAGTAACTTGAGTGTAATGATATATTCCCTTATTGAAAACTTTATCATATTCTGATTTACCTGAAGGGTTATTTTATTCATTAAAAAGATTATTAGTATTAGCTTTAAACAGCAAATTTTACAGCTCATGAAATTAATCTCAATATTACTAATTCCAATATTCTTTATTTTCAGCCCGGGTGTACAATCGCAAACTGTATATCATTTTAACTACAATTTCCAGCAGGCTGATGATCAAACAGATTACCAGGCACTCTTTATTTTGTTTGAAGACGGGACTGCCCTTGCAAGGATTAAATACATCAAACCTTCCAGCGGAAATGAAGTGAAACTGGAAATGAATATGCGTGAATTTTATGTTACAGAACAATCAGGCATGATTGATACCAGCCGGGTATATTATAAAAGTACAGGAGTAAGATTTATTTCAGCGGATGACAATATAAATTCCCATGATTCTTTAACATTCATTTTTAAAACAGATCCGTCAACCGGTTTCATTGAGCCTTTTGGAGTTACTGCCAATGTTACGGCTGAAACGGCCAACAACTCCGGAACAAAATTTACGGGCACATATTATAGCCGCAAGGATTTAAACCCCGACTTCATTAAACAGTTCATTTCACCGGATGAAGCGATATACAAAAGTTTTTTCCCGCTTAGGTCAAGAGGCCTGACGGATTCTGAGAAAGAAACAAAAATGTATTTGCTGGTTGTTGCTAATATCCTGGATGAAGATATTGGTGAGGCCTGCATCAAAGACACACAGCGGATTGTAGAATCATTTAAAGAGATTGCACTTAAAATGGGTTTATTGGAAAAAAATGTGATCATTAAAACCATTACAGGTGATCAATATAACAGGAAGAATGTTGAGCTTGCCATAAAAAACCTGAAACCGGTTCGCAACAGGGATATTGTAGTATTTTATTATTCAGGTCATGGGTTCAGGAAAACAACAGAAAGAAAGATCAGCAGATACCCTTATTTAGACCTGCGTTCAAAAGCAGATTCAAATTACATGGTTCAGTCATTAAACATTGAAAAAGATATTTACAATAAAATTGTGAGCAAAGGTGCCAGGTTCAACCTGGTTTTGGGAGATTGTTGCAATACCTATGTGCCTTTACCTAAAGTAGAAGCTCCCCCGCCACCCAGAAAAAAGGGTTCAGGATTTTTACTAAACCCCGACAATTGCAAGACCTTGTTTATGGAGAACAGGTCGATCCTTGCCTGTGCAGCTGATTCCAACCAGCTTGCAGCAGGTAACAGAAGAATGGGAAGTTTCTTTTCTTATTTCTTTAAAAATTCGCTTGAAAATTATTGCAGCATTTTCCAAAAAGATGTAAGCTGGGATAAAATACTGGATGAAACTTTTTTGCTTACTATTGATAAAGCAAAACATACATACTGCAGTAAACCACATATTCCGGCTAATATATGCGATCAAAAACCGATCAGCATTTCTTTTCCGGAATTTTTAAGACAATAGTTTACTTACAAAGGCAAACAAATTTTTGGAATGATCCGATAGATTCTATCAATTAATGGGAATAAAAAAATACTTTGATATTAAATTTATTTTGTATTATTATATAATAAAATAAATAATATGACCAAACTAAAAACAAGAATTTTACTGGCTTTTACGCTGGTATTTTTTCTTTTCGCTGCTTTAACTTTTACAGGTTGTAACAGTGAAGGTGAAAAATCAACAACTACAGAACCTGCAGCAATGGATGATGCAGATTCTAAACCGATCAAAACCGGTGCCAAAGGAGATTCTACGGTTACCGGAGAACCGGTTAAGATGGATACTGCAGATACCAAGCCTATCAAGACTGGCCCTTAATGCAGTATTATTTTGTTTTAAATAATAAACCTTCAGGAAAAAAGATTCAGTCTTTAATCTGAAGGTTTTTTCATTTTCAACCTGGCTGAACGTACATTTAATTTCCCATCCGTATAATTGCTTTTCCTGTTTATCAGTTTATCGATAAGCCAGTGTTCTATCCGGTGATGTGCGGGGATAATTATAGATGCAATGGCAACAAAGATCATAATTTCATAAACAGGTGTATGGTTTGTAAATTCAACAACATACGGATGCATGAGCAAGATGAAATACTCAAATAGTATCAGCAATGAGAGGATGCCCATCACTTTTATGAGGCGTACGTGCACCCTTATCCTGCTCAGGAAAAGGGTAATCAGAAAAAGTCCAGGTATAAAAATTCCTATAAACAGAAATTGTAGTTGCTTATCTCTTTCTTCTGATGCTTTACGTTTTTGCTCAGCAATCTCCAACTGCCTCAATTGTTCGTTGCTGGAAAGTATCTGTGATTCACGAATCCTTTCTTTACTGTTAATAGAATCTTTTAATGACTGCGAATATTCCAGGTAAGATAAAGCGCTGTCATTCTTTTGCAGGCTTTTAAAATGCGCTGCAAGAAAAGTTGAAGCTTCCAGGTTAAAGGAAAGGAACCCGTCTTTTTTAGCCAGGTTTAGTGCAAGTTTTGCATAAAACTCAGAAGAGTCGGGTTGTTTAAGTTTTTCATGAAGCTTTGCCATTCCCAGAGATGCTTCACAAATAAGTTCTTCATCATTTGCAGCCCTCAGAAAACCGAGCGCATCTGTGTAATGTTTCAGTGCAAGGGAATCGCTGTCTAATTTTAAATAGATATGCCCCAGGCCCACCATGGAAGCGCCAATGAGATCAACATCATTCATTTTTTTAGCAATTCCAAGAGACTTATTGAAAAATATAAACGCTGAATCATACACATTGATGCGGTTATATACATCGCCCAGGTTAAGGGCAATATTATATTTCAGCATTTCCAGGTTATTGGCTGTAAGTATTGAATCAGCTTTAAAATAATTAATGATCGCTTTCCTGTATTCCTCCTGGTAAACATATACAACCCCAATGTTCATGGTTACAGTAGCCATATTTCCGGGATCATCACGTTTCTCCTCCAGTTTTAATTTTTGCAGGTAAAATTCCAGCGCCCGCGGATAATTACCAATTTTAACGAATGTATTGGCAGCAATGCCCAGTGCCATAGATTCACCCTTTACAAATTTTATTTTCCGGGCAAGATCAAGGGCTTCCCTGGAAAGTAGCATAGCCGTATCGGGATTGTAAATATTACATACGTTGGCCATGTTCCACAAAAGGGTTACTTTATTGCTGTCGGTTTTTTCAATAGCCAGTAACCTGGAGATACTGTCGGCTTTGTTTTTTTGTGCAAAAGTGCCTGTTACAGAAAATAAAACAAGCAGTATTAAAATAAATATTCTCATACCGGTATCTAATTACTCAAACCAGCAAAACACATATGCTGTTTTGTAATTTTATAACCGAAATTAACAGATTATATTTTATTGAGAATTATTTATTTTATTGCTTATTCAT
>Ga0154020_10007950_pt1 | contig 12340 bp, 13 predicted proteins | sample Klosneuvirus_201_FD_109709 | JGI IMG/M metagenome (GOLD analysis project Ga0154020, IMG submission 109709) | Active sludge microbial communities from wastewater, Klosterneuburg, Austria - Klosneuvirus_20160825_MG | ecosystem: Engineered > WWTP > Aerobic digester > Activated sludge | place... | reverse complement strand
TTCTTTTCGATCCTGATCGCTGCATGTTACCTTTGCTGCTACCCGTGTCATGAGAGCCTCCTGCTTACGTTAAACAAACAGGAGATTACTTAAATATAACTATTTATGCAATTAAACACTAGTTTTCCAAAAGCTGCAGAAAATAGCAAAACATCACTTGTATCTATTTGGAATATGCCAGCTACCGCTCTGCAAGGTAATCAATTGGATACTACGCTTAAGATTACAAGTGGAGATGGATATGAAAAAGGATTTGCTGTGTTACAAATAATTACAGAACCAACCCAATTTATTATTCCAAATATGCCAATGAAATTGAAAGGATTTTTCTATATTGTACCTTCGGGAGATAAACCCATAGAGTACGGTCGTATCGAGTTTACACGTCACATGTGAAACATACATCATAATGTCAAATTGAAACCACGATAATCCAGTTACCAGTTTTATCCGACTTGGTGAGCCACTAAGGGCAAGAACTATTAAATTCTGTTTGGCAATAATGAGAAGTCAGGCGAAAGATGAACCGTGTTAGGGATCGGGCAACATGCCCCCTGCGGGGTCATACCCTTCGCGCCGGTCGGCGGCGGCGCGACCCTTGGACGAGAGGTGGTTTTAAGTGGCGCCAGCGGAAAACCCTCTAATCTTATAAGTTACAGTGTAACTATAATCAGCGCCCTAGCGAGCAAATTTAAATTAATCATGGTTACAGTATAACCGTTCTGCAAGTTCATTTATCGCTTTTTCAATTATTTCACGTTTATTCATTCCGGTTGTCTTGGCCAAGCGCTCAAAGTTACGAAAAGCCTGTGAATCTAAATTGGTTTGTAGTCTGTGAAGAATTGTATGTGTTCCTATTGGTATTTCAGGGTCTAAACAATAATGGCGTATGCGGTAAAGCTTTTGTTTTTCTGCGTTGGTTAGTGCCATGAATATTACTCCCTTTAGTTACGCTGCAACCTAATAATATAATTACAGTGTAACCGGTTACAGTGTAACTATCAAGGAATATTTAGGTTTTCTTGGGGTTTTGTGGCCAACCATAAGTAATAGCAGATTCGCACATATCAGCCGGAACGGCTAAACGATGCCCTGATTTGCCATAACAAACGCAGCCATAGTTTTTGGATGAGAGACAAGCAGAAACACCGGACCAGTCATAATCAGCGGATACAATAGATTCAAACTGAATAAGTGTTTTTTGCGTAGTAATAACGGGCGGTAATGGTACGGTAAGGGTTCGGGAGTAAACAGAGCCGATATTGGTTCGGCTTGTGCCGGATCATCTTGGGCGATACTTTTCGGAAGCACCCCATTTGAACGCGATGAGATCGAGGAATAGGCATAATAAAAGAGTACAGGCCAGTTCAACTTCATACGCAATACAAATCATGATGCAAGTTCAATGTACGCGCCCTTGTCAGCAAACAAGAACTCCCACTATCACATACAAAACAAGGAAAATTTTTTATCAGTATAAATGCCTTTCCATTCCTTATGCGCTTTTTTTGTATTTCGATATGCAATCAGCACCCTATCGCATTTCTTTTTTCTTAAGTAAACTTGCTCTTCCGCGAGGCTCTGATTGCAAGTATAATTCGCTCACTTTTCCCCATATACCACCAATTCTCTAAGCTATTGGTGGCTTCTCGAGGATTGGAAAAAATGAAACCGCCTATTCGTATTGCTGTCACCGGCGCAACTGGACAGATTTGTTATAGCTTGCTATATCGCATTGCAGCTGGCGACATGTTTGGCAAAGACCAACCGGTTATTCTGCAGTTGCACGATATTGCTGATGCACAGCCGTTGTTCGAGGCCATCGTCATGGAGTTATATGACTGTGCTTTTCCACTATTAACTGAAATTATCACCACAGATAATCCAGAAGTTGCATTTAATAATGTGGACATTGCTTTGCTTGTAGGCGCCCGGCCACGTGGTGAGAATATGGAACGCAAAGACCTCCTTGCAGCCAATGGCCCTATTTTCATAGCGCAAGGAAGAGCACTTAACGCCGCTGCCAAGCGTAATGTCAAAGTGCTGGTCGTCGGCAACCCTGCCAATACGAATGCCTACATTACCTTAAAAAATGCACCCGATCTTGATCCCGGGAATTTCTCAGCCATGTTGCGGCTTGATCATAATCGTGCAGTGTCTCAAGTTGCACTGAAACTCCATGTACCTGTGTCAGACATAAAAAGAATGATCGTATGGGGAAATCACTCCAATACACAATTCCCCGATTTGAGTCATGCAACTGCTGGAAACAATAAAGTAACCACTTTGTTAGCGGATTCTGCATGGATAGAAAACCATTTTATCCCAACGGTGCAAAAACGTGGCACGGCAATTATTGAAGCACGTCGCGGCAAATCGAGTGCGGCCAGCGCGGCCAATGCAATTATCAATCATATGCAGGATTGGATTTTTGGTACACCGGAAGGTGATTGGGTATCCATGGGAGTACCTTCCAATGGATGCTACGACATACCCAGTGGGGTTATCTTCAGTTACCCAGTCACATGCAAGAACGGCCAGTATAAGATTGTCGAGGGATTAGAAATAACTAACCAGGACAGGGAAAAAATGCAGAAAAGCTATCAGGAACTGATTGCTGAACAGGAAGCTATTCGGCATCTATTGACTTGAATCGAGAACACTCGCCAATTCCTTGCAAATTCTTCTTTAGCGCACCATACTAGCCGCTTCACGAATAGCGATCAATAAAGAAGTATCCAGATGACCATCCGCAATACGCTGTGTATTTTTCTGGAAACGACTGATTGCCTGACGGGTGATCGAACCCATTACACCATCCGCTTCACCAGCGTCAATACCCAATGAAAATAAATCCATCTGAAGCTGACGTACCTGCTCACGGGTTATTTTTGCCGTATCAGCCGGTGGCATACGATGTAATGCAGTCGCACCGGCAATGCGGTCTGCCAGATGTCCGACTGACAGAGCATAAAATTCAGAACGGTTCCAGCGCATAATCACATAAAAATTCTTGGTAACCAAAAAAGCCGGTCCTTGATGGCCTGAAGGAACGAGCAATGCAGCTTTTTGTTCCAGGGGCACCAATGGCGTTCCAGCAGTTGTGGTGACACCCAATTTTGCCCATTCAGCCTCACTCAGCATTTGATCTCGCCCCGCCAGTGAATAATCAAAAGCTGGCGGCAGACGGACTTCCCGTCCCCAGTCTAAACCAGGAATCCAACCCAATTGTTGTAGAAAATTTGCGGCAGACCCCATGGCATCGGGGACGCTGCCCCACAGATCACGACGCCCGTCGCCATCGATATCTTTTGCATAGCGTAAAAAGGTAGATGGCATGAATTGCATATGCCCCATAGCCCCTGCCCATGAACCGATCATTCGCTCCGGAGAGATATCTTCCGCATCGACAATGCGCATGGCATTGAACAGTTCCTGTGTAAAGAAAGTACTGCGGCGCGGATCACAGGCAAGCGTGGCTAATGAATCGGTCACTGACCAGTCGCCAAAATAACCACCGTAGTTAGTTTCCAGACCCCAGAATGAAACCAGATATTGTGCCGGAATACCTGTTTCCTGCTGAATCTGATTCAACAAAAGACGATGCTTGTTTAATAATTCCCGGCCACGTTGAATACGTTCTTCATTGATTCGCGTATTAAAGTAACTTGCAAACGTTTGAGTGAACTCAGGTTGACGCCGATCCAGTTCAATTACACGTGGTATGTATTTGGCATTGTCCAGTACCTTACTGGCTGTTTTGTCAGAAATGCCTTCTGCTTTTGCTTGTAATTTTATTCGAGTGATGCACTCACCAAAATCGTTATTTTCGGCATGAACAGCGTGTGTAAACGTCAAAATAGTAAACACCAAAATTCCTGTGTATATCATCCTGCAGCATGCACTGAATTTAAATGCAGAAAAATAGTGTGTAGCGATCACTGGCATTCTATTATTTTCGATGAGGGCAGTTTGGTTTAATGCAATCCGCATAAAGTGAAAGTGAATGTTCCTGCAGCCTAAAACCTCGGTCATTAGCAATGGTTATCTGACGTTTTTCTATCTCTGCATCATAGAATTCTTCCACACGGCCGCATTGCAAACAAACCAAGTGATCATGATGGCCATCCCCTTTCAGTTCAAAAACAGCTTTACCGCTTTCAAAATGATGTCGCTCAAGCAGGCCAGCCTGTTCAAATTGTGTCAAAACACGGTAGACAGTTGCCAATCCGATATCTTCACCTTCACCGATCAACTCTTTATAAACATCTTCAGCGGATAGGTGACGCACACTGCTTTGCTCGAATAAATTCAATATCTTGAGCCTTGGCAATGTTGTTTTCAGTCCAATGTTTTTGAGATCTTTACTTTTCAGATCGTCGAAGTTACCCATGGTTCTCTCTGTTCAAAATATTATTTGCTGTATCATATAGTGCTGTGTTCACTTTGGAAACATATAATATTAACAAAATGGTTGCAAAAATTTCCGCATTGTTTGCATTCTTATTGCTGACAGGGTGTTCATACCTTCCTCCTCTTCCCTATAAGATTGATGTACAGCAGGGTAATGTTATTACAGAAGAAATGGTAGAAAAATTAAAACCTGGCATGACCAAATCTCAAGTACTTTTTGTTCTCGGATCACCGCTCATCATTGATGCTTTCCGTGATAATCGATGGGATTATGTCTACTTGTTCCGTGAGAAAGGAGAGTTGATCGAACAAAAAAGACTGACTATTTTTTTTGACGGTGACGTGCTGGTGAATATTGAAAACTATCTGTCTTTCTCTAAAGATCCCGTCAAACCGAAGCCAAACCAACCTAGCCCTGATGCAGAAAAAACTAAGCTTGATGATGATGCGGAAGTCAGGAAATCTGATTATTGATATTGCTTCTTTATTTAAAATAAAAACCGCAGCGGAAATAAAATGATAATTCAAAAAATTGCAATCGCAGGCAGCTCAGGGCGTATGGGGCGTACATTGCTGGAAGCAGTTACCCAAGCCCCCGATATGCAGCTATCTGCCGCGCTCGAGAGGACTGGCAGTCCCTATCTAAATAAGGATGCAGGAGAATTAATAGGTACGAGCTGTGGCACCCCTATTGCGAGCGATTTTGCTGGCGCCTTAAAAGGCTGTCATCAGTTGATTGACTTCACCCGCCCTGAGGGCACACTGGCTCATCTTTCTGCTTGTCAGAAGGCTGGGGTAAAAATGGTGATCGGCACAACAGGTTTTTCAATCGAAGAAAAAGCCCATCTCAAAGCAGCGGCAAAAGATATTGCCATTGTATTCGCACCCAATATGAGTGTTGGCGTAAATGTGACTTTTAAGTTACTGGAAATTGCCGCAAAAGTACTGAACGAAGGATATGATATTGAAATCATTGAAGCGCATCACCGACACAAAGTGGATGCGCCATCCGGTACCGCACTCCGCATGGGCGAAGTAATTGCGGAAACTTTGGGAAGAGATCTGAGCAAAGTGGCAGTTTACGGACGTGAAGGTGTAACCGGTGAAAGGAACCCGGGAACCATCGGATTTGCGACCATTCGTGCGGGTGATATTGTGGGTGATCATACCGCCATGTTTGCTGGTATCGGTGAACGCGTGGAAATTTCGCATAAAGCCAGCAGTCGCATGACCTTTGCAATGGGCGCATTGCGTGCGGTACGTTTTCTTGCAGATAAACCTAATGGCTTATTCGATATGCAGGATGTGCTGGGGCTACGTTAATATTCCCTATCCTTATGGCAGCAATGTAGCGATACATTTCACTCAGCGATAATCCAAAGATGGCAACTTATGCAATTGGTGATTTACAAGGCTGTTTTAACTCATTTCAACGGCTTATTGATTTAATCCAGTTTAATCCGGTACAGGATAAGTTATGGTTGGTTGGAGATATTGTTAATCGCGGCCCTGATTCATTAGCCCTATTGCGTTATATCAAACAAGCCGGCGATGTAATGATCATGGTGCTGGGTAATCATGACTTACATTTATTGATGGTCGCAGCAGGCATCGAAAAGAACCATCCCAGTGACACGATTCAGCCTATCTTGACTGCGCCTGATCGTGATGAATTATTGTATTGGTTGCGCCAGCAGAAGTTATTTTATACCCAAGGGCAATATGCCATGGTGCATGCGGGTTTGTTACCGTGCTGGTCAGTTGCGCAAGCTGAACAATTAGCGCATGAAGCCGAGAGCGCGTTACGTCAGGATGCTTATCAGGAATTTTTTTCACAGATGTATGGCAATGAACCCAATTACTGGCAAGATGAATGGACTGGCTATATCCGTTTACGGGTGATCATCAACGCCATGACGCGGATGCGTATCTGCACTCCGGCGGGCAAAATGAATTTTTCTTTTAAAGGTGATCTGCAATCTATCCCCGCAGGCTATGTACCGTGGTTTAGCGTGCCGCAACGGACAGGTCAGAAAGAAACCATCATTTGCGGTCATTGGTCGGCTTTAGGGCTGCACATAACAGATAACTTGATCGCATTGGATAGTGGTTGTGTATGGGGCGGGCAACTTACTGCTATTCGCCTGGAAGATCGGAAAGTTTTTCAGCTTTCTTGTGTGGGATAGGCAGCGTCAGTGTATCAGCGATCGCTTGTTCGGATAAGCGTGCTAATTCCCGCCGATTCTTCATACCACATTGAATCGGCCGATTAAAAGTCAAATTAACATCAATACTTATCTGGCTCAATATTCTCTGTAAGGACAATACCAGAGATGGCTCTATATAAGCAGCCTCCTGGCAGATATCCCCTGCGCAATTGCGATAACTGATGGCAACTGGATAAAGTAATGCATCGATTGTGACGGCCGATTGCAGCAATGAAGCATGAAAATGATTTAATTGCATGCCATTAGCCGTTGTTCCCTCCGGAAATACGGTGACCCGCTCGCCTTTTTCCAGCACTTCGCTGATTTTTTTATTAATCCGCAGGGTATCACTGCGTTTTGCACGTTCAATAAATAATGTTCCAACGTTCCGACTCAGCAAACCCAATATTGGCCATTTGCTGATTTCTGCTTTTGCCACAAAACGAGCCGGGCAAACTGCCATAAGCACACAGACATCCAGCCAGGACACGTGATTAGCTGCAATTAACACACGCGGCAATTCCAGTGTGGGCAATTTACCGTGACAATGCAGTTTGATACCAAGGATAACCAATAATCCGGCTGCCCAACGCTGCATCATGGGGCGCTGAATATTCAGAGGCAACCACGGATAAACAATTGATTGCAGTAACCCCGAGGTAATATGTAAAAGAAAGCGTATCAGGCGAATAATGCGCAGTAACAGCGGCGTGGTTTTGTGCATGTGATGAGCAGAACGGGAAATTATGAAACTCGACACAACCTACAACGATAGATCCCGCATCATAGCACTGTCTTAAGAAGACTAAAGATAGCAATCCTAACATTTCAGAACGAATCAGTTACATTAATAATGTTAGAAAACCTCTGGGGTTAAGATATTGAGTAAAAAATGGAAGTTCGATCAGAGCAATCGCTCTAGCAGCCGTTGAAAAACTACCTGCATTACCGCAACGGTGATAAAAACGGGCTAAAATGCTCATTTATTAAGCATAAACTGCTTTCTTCGCCTGTTCTTGCCTTGTATCCGCGCCTCAAAAACGGTTTTTCAACGGCCTGCCAGAGAAATCGTGTATAACTCGCATATGTCATTCCGAGCACAGTAGAATTTTTTCTAATCAGCGCAATAGATTTCTCGCTCCGCTCGAAATGACAGTTATATTCAGAGACTCCCTAATTGATTAGATTCTCGTGAGCGACACACCGTAAAAGAAATTCAAATTTCAAGCCGCTACTGATAAATAATTTTCAATCATTTTGCAATTGAATATGTATTAACAGCGCTGATAACTTAATCATTTGTGGTCCCTGCGTATCTCAGCCGAGAATTAAATCAAGAAGAGAATCGACTATGAAATTTGTGACCTTCTATAAAACAAATGAATTAGCTTTCTGGCCGCACCAAAAGTATAGAAGACCCTACCTTGCTTACCAGCTGCTCAGCTACTGAACCAATGACAAAGCGCTCAAGTCCACGACGATTTGCAGTTCCAACCACCAGCAAATCCGCTCCCCATTCTTTCACAGCAGTGGCGATAGCTGTAGAAATACTCTCTAGCCCATATAGAATATCAGCTTCCAACAAACGTGTTTCTACACTTAGCGCATCAACTGATGCTCTCGCACTTTCCAATATCTTATTTCCTTCTATTCTATCAGCTGCCTCTTCACCCCTGATGCAATGAACAATACACAAATCAGCATTATAGTTATTCGCAATATTCTGCGCTTCCTGTAATGCTTTTTTCGCCGTTTCACTACCATCGACAGCAATCATTATTTTTTTGTACATACAGCCACACTCCTTTTGTAATATTTTTGCACTCGAGGACAGGTGTCCTGTACCTGTCCTTTATAGACTAACTATCTTGCACGAAAAAAGACTGTTATTAACTTACAGAGCTGCTATCTTTCTTCAGGTTATCAAAGTATCTCCTGATTACAGCTCTTCCGGGCATTTTGTCATGTGTAGTATAAACCATATAATGAACAACAGCATGGATCGCCATGGCTATTAACAGCCCTTCAAAAATACCCACCTTATAAACCAAACCGCCACATATGAGTGCCAGCATTAGTGCATAAGGGCCGTAATGGGTAACATGCACAAGCCCCGCGATCATTTTATAACCAGTGAATACCATGATGGCCGCCAATGCAAACTTTGGTAAATAATCAAGATATGATGTATTTAGCATAAAGAATGTAACCACGCAGCCAATGATCAGCACAGAGAATTTGGTATAAGCACCCGCCAATTTGTTGGTTGTACTCTTTGCGAGACCATCCAGATTGGTCATGCCACCAAAGAAACTGGAACCCAGATTAGCGATCCAAATCGCCAGCAAGCTATTGTTACTATTACATTTGCGCTTGAGCGGATCAATCTTCTCAATGGCGGCATTACTCATGACCTGTTCAATGACGTCGATAACCGCCAACATCGCACAAAACAAAACCATATATATCATCATCATGGTAGTGAAATCTTCAGGCAACGGCAATCTGAAATGCAGCGGCACATCTTCTACATAGATCATCGGGACAGTGACCACTTGGGCCAAAACCACACCTGAAATGATTAATGCGAAATACGGCACGGCTGGCATCGTATCTTTAAATTTGGTAAAGAGATACACAAAACCAGCAAACCCTATAAAGGAAATCGCGCACATCTGTATCCGCGTATCATTCCAGAATTCTTCCGTGACTGATTCAGCAGGTATCTCATAGGCGAATTCAAAGAATCTTAGGAGAATCTTCAGACCTACTCCGGCCAGCAATCCTTCTACCAGATAAACCGGCACAGCAATAAGTAGATAACGCTGCCAATTAAATTGCCATATAACGGCCTGCATCACTGCTGTCAAGAAAATACAAAATGCCATGTTCTGGATACCGAAATTTGCCACGCCCAATGCCAACACGGGTGCCAAACCAGCGGCAATACCAGGACTGCCTATAAAGTTTCCCGGTTTGAACCAGGCATTGATCCAACCCACAAAACTTGCAAATGCTACGGTGGCTAAACCCACCTTGATTGGATAGTCCGACATCATAGCTATACCGATTGACAAAGGAATTGCCATCGCACCGGTGATCAACCCTGCTGCTATATCGCGTCCGGCGTATTTCGCTTGGAAAGCTGCCGATCCTGTCACAGGTGCAGCAACCTGGCTTGCCGACGAACTTGATGAAGCTTCATTTTCTTCATTGCCGTTTGGAAACGGCTTATTTTCTGTTTCGGAACTCATGAATAACTTTCTCCCTGAATATGTTGAATGCTTTTTTTTAATGCCAAAAAAAAATTTAACACACAAGCGTGAAGATTTCGTGAAGGCGAAACTCGGTTTCCAATCCGCATCTACTAAAAAATAGATGATATATTATTTAGAATCAGATGATTAAAAAAATTCACAAAAATACACCGATTATTGCAGACGATTAAATTGCTATCCTTTCTGTCTGAAAGGAAACAGTATGGGTTTATGCTGTTGCAACGGGGAACGAAATCGAGACTTGCGGATTAAATAAGCGCTTAATCAATTGAAATTGATATGAAAAGTTGTACCCTGACCGGGTGTGCTATCCACTTCGATGCGCCAGCCATAGTAATCACAGATTCGTTTCACAATAGCAAGCCCAATCCCCAATCCCTGCCCCTGCGTCGTACCACGAAAGAAACGTTCATACAGCAATGGCAAATAGGCTGGCTCTATCCCGATTCCGGAATCTGATACAGACAGTCGTTGATTATTGAATTCAACTCGAATATACCCACTCGAGGTATATTGCACAGCGTTACGGATCAGATTCAGCAGCACTATATGCAGTGCCTGCCGATTAGCCATGAGCACCCTGTCAGGAGCAATAGGCACTTCAAAAGCAAGCTTCTTTCTGTTAATTTTAGCCATTAATGGATCTGCTGCATCATAAACACATTCCGCAATTGCAACCGTCTCTATGACGCCAAGCGCCTGTTCTCGCGCAAGGAATAATAAGGCTTGTATCTGCTCACCCATCCGGGTTGCAGCAGCTTCTATCATGACTATTCGTTGATAAGCTTTGATGGGTATATCGGCTGTCGCAACCAGCAATTCGCAACTGGTCAGAATGGTTGTAATTGGAGTTCTTAATTCGTGACTGATATTGGCGGTGAATTCCTGCTCACGTTGCAGCATGCGCTTGATACGTTTTTGATAATCATCCAGTGCCCGTGCAAGTTGCGCCACTTCCTCATCCATTCCGGGCTGCGTTAACAGTCCATCTTGAACATCTCCAGGGGCTAGCAAATTGACCCGTTCTGCCAGATCTGTCACTTGTTTAACCAATATTCTGGCAAGTAGATACCCTACTACGAACGCAATGCCAACTACCACAACCCAAGATAATAAAATGAGCAATCGCAGTTTACTTAATCGCTGTTGATGCAGCGCAATCCGATAAGCTACAAGAAACTTCACTTCATCAACAACACGAACTAAAACATGAAAATCCTCAATACCGTAGTAGATTCGATGATAACCAGCATTTAATCCACGTAAATAAGCAGGAATCTGCAATTCATCATCTATACCATGAATAACATAGGTTTTTAGGTGTGAGCCGACTTGAGAAATAAAATCCGCGTGCTTCTGATAGCGATAAACAAGATGATCCATTTCCATCTCAATCACTTGTTCAATATGATCTTCCTCTATGTTGTCTGAAGCAAAGTAAAGAATAATGCACAGCGTTCCAACCGTAAAAATACTGAATGTTGCCAGCGCTGCAGCAACGCGATAGCGCAGACTACGTTCCATCCGGAATCTGCGCACGAGATTTCAAACAATAACCAAGACCATGAACGGTCTCGATTGGGTCGTAACCTCCGGCCTTTGTTAAAGCTCGCCGCAAAATATGCATATGACTGCGTAAAGTTTCACTTGTTTCCTGAACATCTTCCCAGGCTTCCAGTTCAAGTTCTTCCCGGCTGAATACCCTGCCAGGCTCACTCATCATCAGTGCCAATAACCGTATGCACTTGGGTGGAAGCTTTACATTCTTATTTTCGAAAAGTATGGAAAGTGTTTTCGGGTCAAAAGAAAGTTTGTCAAACTCCAACTTGCGATTTGCAACCTTTCCGACATGTCTTTTATGCATCGCCAACAGACGAGCTTCAACTTCTTTTAATGCAAATGGCTTGATCAGATAATCATCCGCTCCTTGCTCAAAACCTGCCAGCTTATCTTCCAGGGTATCACGGGCTGTTAACATCAAAATCGGTGTGTCAATCTGTGATTCCTGGCGTAATTTACGGCACAAAGCCATTCCATTCATTCCAGGCAAACCTAAATCAAGCAAAATTGCGTCAAATCGCTGTGTTACAGCAAGATGAAGCCCTGCAATACCATTAACAGCAGCATCTACCGTATGTCCTCGTGATTCCAGAAAATCATAAAGATTGGCGGCAATAGCCAAATCATCCTCAATAATCAATATGTGCATAAACTTACAACTACAAAATTACTTGCGATGACAATTCAAATCTGCTTACGCGCTCACCACGTGGAATTTACGACTCGATGTATGAACAGCCTTTACCAAGGCCGCTGCATTTTCGGGAGGGGTAAACTGAGAAATACCATGCCCCAGATTAAATACATGGCCACTACCATTCCCATAACTGGCAAGTATCTTTTCTACCTCCGTAGTGATTACTTCGGGTGATGCAAAAAGTA
>Ga0154020_10007949_pt1 | contig 12341 bp, 11 predicted proteins | sample Klosneuvirus_201_FD_109709 | JGI IMG/M metagenome (GOLD analysis project Ga0154020, IMG submission 109709) | Active sludge microbial communities from wastewater, Klosterneuburg, Austria - Klosneuvirus_20160825_MG | ecosystem: Engineered > WWTP > Aerobic digester > Activated sludge | place... | reverse complement strand
TCGGCCTCTTCGGCCTCTTCGGCGTCCGCTGCCGTGCTGTCTTCGGTCTCGACCCGGAGGCGCCCCGTCGAGAGGGCATCCTTCGCGCGGCCGATCTGCCGGACCGTCTCCGTGGGGTCCTCGACGCCCACGAGGACGCGCTTCTCCACGCCGCCTTCCTCGAAGACGAGCTCCACCGCGCGGTCCCCGCTGGGCACGTAGGCCCACGTGCCGTCGGCGCCGCGTCGGATGCCCCAGCCCCCGAACTTGGTCCACTCGTATTTCACGACGCTGGTGCTCTTCAGCGCGGACAGCGGGATCCGCGGCCCCCAGAGGCCGAACTTCACGTGCACGTCGCGCGTGGTCACCACGGTGCGCACGACGGCGAAGATCACGCCGAGGGTCATCAGCGCCACCCCGAGCGCCATGATCGCGGCCACCACGAAGGGCAGGGCCACCGCGGGCACGGGCTTCGAGGCGGTCGCGTTGGCGAACCCGATGAACACCCCGAGGAGCACGGTGAACAGCCCGGGGATCGCGAGGGCGAGCGCGAGCAACCGCGAGACCCGCTTGTCGCGGTGGACGACGGGCGCGTCGTCCAGCATGTGGCGTGCCTCGAACTCGTCGGCCATGGGCCAAGAGGCTACACGGAGGCTACCGGTGGATCACCGGCCCCAGCCAGACCGGGTTCGTCGGCGTCGGTGTCGGTGGGTCGCGATCCAGCGGGTCGACCCCGCAGCGATCGTCGGTGACCAGGGTCTGCGACCACACGGTGTAGACCGCGTCGGCGAACGCAGCAGCGCCGCTCGGCTTGGCCCGCACCGAGACGCGCTCGGCGAACCCGAGCGAGGGTGTGTCCTGCGATCGGAGCATGAGGTCCACGCGTCCGCCGCCCTCTCCGACCCGGAGCACCCAGGCGGCGCGCAGCTCCACCGTGCTCGAGGGCCCGAAGAGGCCGCAGCGGTAGTCGACCTTCGCGATGACGCGGACCACGTGCTCCCCGGCGGGCACCGCCAGCACGGTGGCCTCGCCGTGCGACACGAGCTTGCCGTCGAGGGCGATGTCGACCGCGTGCGGTGAGTAGGGGAAGTGCAGCTTTCCTTCCAGGACGACCGCGAGGTTGCCGGCCGGGGGGAGGGGCGCCACTCCACCGGCCTCGCCGAAGGTCATCGATCGCTGCGCACAACCGGCGAGCGACACCCACGCTAAGGAAAAAGCCAGCGTGAACGGCCGCATCGAGACCCTCAGTTGCGAAACCGAGCTGTCACGTTCGACGCGCCGTCCGTCAGGGGGGGCTTCGCTCCACGCGAGCGTTGCTCCGGCCGGCCCCCCTCACGTAGCATCGGCGCCGTGCGTCAGAACCAACGGCCGCTCCTCCGCTCCCTTTTCTCCGGGCTCCTCGCCCTCGGCTTGCCGCTCGGGGGGGCCCTGGTCCTCGCCAGCGTCCCAGGCGGGGTGGCCCGGGCCGGCGATCTGAAGGTCCGCCTCGCCGGGATCGACGCCCTCCGTCCCAGTGCGCTCGCCAGCGCGACCGCGGCCGACAAGCACCTCTACACCCTCCGCGAGCTCGACCCGCTGGTCCCCCAGAAGTACACGACCATCGCGGCGAAGGCCGACAAGGACGTGACCGTCGCCATCTACGGCGCGGGGGATCCTTCGCTCGCCTTCAAGTTCGGCGCGACCATCCGGCTCGCCGGCGGGCGCGCGGTGCCGGCCACGGTGGTCGTCCCCCCGGGCACGCCCGTGTTCTTCCGCAACGACGACCCGTTCACCCACCACATCGTGGGCAAGGGCCTCGAGCGCGATCTGAAGCCCGGCGAGAGCCACAAGCTGGTCCCCGAGGGCAAGGGCGTGACCATCTACGGCGACACGCTGATCCCCAGCGTCAAGGCCTGGATCGCCGTCGACGACGGCGTCATCGCCAACGTGTGGCCGCAGCCCGACGGCAGCCTGAAGGTGCCCGACATGGCCGCCGCCGAGTTCACCATCAAGGCGTGGTTCGAGGGCAACGCCAAGGCGTCCACCTCGTTCAAGGTCCCTGCCACGGGCTCGGTCGAGATCAAGGATCCGCTCGCCGTCGGTCCGGTCCCTCCCTCGTCCTCCTCCAGCGCAAAGTGAGCAAGGCCGCCCGATGATCCTCTCCCGCTTCTGGTACGCGATCCTCGCCGTCCTCTGCGTCGCCTCGACCTCGCTGGTCTTCGTCGCGATCCACGAGCACAACCGGCTCCGCGAATCCGACACCCGCCTCATCATCGACCACGACCGCGACATCGTGGACTGGTTCCTCCGCATCGACGCCCGCAAGCGCCTCGACGCGCTCGCCATCGCCAGCGTCGACGACCAGCTGCGCAACGGCCTGCTCAAGGCCAACGGCCAGGACAAGGTCGGCGCCGACGTGCGCGACCCGGTCAAGAAGCGCCTCGGCGAGCTCGCCACCAAGATCGGCCAGCTGATCAAGGACGAGGGCAAGGGGACGAGCCCGATCGCCCTCTTCGCCGTCGACGCGCGCGGCCGCGTGGTCGCCCACGTCAACTACGACCGCGCCGCCATGGTGAAGGACGAGTACTTCGAGATGGGCGGCTTCCCCGTGGTGGCCGACGCCCTCCACGGCTGGCTCCGCGACGACACGTGGGTGTTCGACCGCGACGCCATCTACCGCGTGGTGGCGCGCCCCGTCGTCTCCGCCGAGGGCTCGCCGCCCTCCGGCGCGGTGGTCGCCGTCCGCCGCGTCGACGATGGATACGCCAAGATGATCAGCGAGCGCACCGAGTCGCCGGTCGTGTTCTACGTCGCCGCGCCCGACGGCGACGGCGTGCGCATCGCCGCCCGCGCAGTGCCCGACAAGAGCGACGTCAGCTTCGAGGGCCTCTCGCTCGACGCGAAGAAGCTCGCAGCCGACAAGGCGTACGTGGAGCAGGGCGCCTCGGCGCTCACCCAGCACGGCCCGATGACGATGGCGTTCGCGCGCATCGTCGGCATGGGGTGGGACATGGGTGCCGGCTACGCCGTCGCCCGCAAGGTCGCGGTCATCGACGGTCCGGGCTCGCTCCTCAACAACGCGGACGAGTCGGACAAGAAGGCGGTGCCCGTCCCCGTCGTCGCCGGCGTCGGCGTCGCCGCGCTGCTCCTCGGCCTCCTCTTCACCTTCCTCGAGCACTCGCGTCCGCTGTCGCGGCTCGCGGGCGAGGCGAAGAAGTTCGCCAAGGGCGAGCAGGACGCCATCCCGCTGCCCAAGCTCGGCGGCCAGACCCGCAAGATCGGGCAGGACGTGAACGACGGCGTCGAGCGTGTGATCGCCAAGGGCGGTGGCGCCTCGCGCAAGGCGGCCGACCTCGAGCAGATCCTCGGGCCCGTGCCTGCCGCCCCGCAGATGAGCGCGTTCTCGTTCAACTTCGACGGTGGTGCGCCGCCGGCCGCTCCGGCCTCCAGCCCTGCCGCCGCGCCGGCCGCGGCCGCGAAGCCTCCGGCGGGCATCGACGACATGTTCGCCAACCTCCCGCCCGCGGGCGCTGCCGTCGCCCCCTCGGGCCGGCCGACACCGCCCGCCGCGGCGCCTGCGGCACCGGCCGTCACACCGAAGGCTCCGGCCGCTGCGCCTCCGCCGCCGAAGGTCGAGGAGGAGGACGACGCCACCCTCGTCGCGCGCATCCCCGACGAGCTCATGAACGCCAGCAAGACCGGCGAACAGCAGCAGATCGACGACGCCGAAGAGATGCTCCACTGGAAGCAGACCTTCGACGATTTCGTGGCCCTCCGCGGCAAGTGCGGCGAGGCCACCGCCGGGCTCTCGTTCGACAAGTTCCAGCTGCAGCTCCGCAAGAACAAGGAGCAGCTGGTCAAGCAGTACGGGTGCAAGCGCGTGAAGTTCACCGTCTACGAGAAGGACGGGAAGGCGGCTTTGAAGGCCACGCCGATCAAGGACTGACGCGGCGTGTCGAAGTGCGGCGCCGAGCTGGAAGGCGGCGCCGTGCAGGTCTGCTTGCTACATTCGGCGGATGGGTCGCCTTCTTCCTTTCGGCCTCGGTCTCCTGCTCTTCTCGTCCGGCTGCTCGAGCACGGGCTTCGACGTCGGCCTGACCGACGCCGAGGCCGACGCGGCGAGCGACGTCGTCGACGGCACGTTCGCCGACAGTCCGAGCGACGCGCCCGAGAAGAACGCCTGCGGGGGCACGACCCCGCTGCCCACCGCGCCCGGCGAGAACTGCGGCGCGTGCGGCAAGTTCGTCTGCGACCCGTCCAAGGAGTCCGTGCACTGCGAGGACGCCGGCAAGAACGTCTGCGGTGGCTGCGGCAAGATCACGCTGAAGCTCGGCGACAAGTGCGACGCGTGTGGGCGCCTGGTCTGCAAGGCCGACGGCACCGGCCTGACCTGCCTCGACCCGGGCACCAACCCTTGCGGGGGCTGCACGCCGCTGCCCGGGAAGGTCGGTGACCCGTGCGGCGGTGGCACGTGCGGCACCGGCACCCTGAGCTGCGCGACCAGCGAGACCTACACGTGCAAGGGGGCGGTCGGCTCCAACGCGTGCGGTGGCTGCGGGACGCTCGTCGGCACCCCGGGTTCGGCCTGCGGCGGCTGCGGCGTCTACACCTGCGCGGCAGACAAGAACTCGGTCGCGTGCCAGGAGGCCGCCCCGGCGCCGGGCACCGCGTGCGGCACGTGCAAGTCGTCGACCTTCGCCTGCTCGGCGCTCGCCACGACCACCTGCACCAAGCCCGACGACGCCGTCAGCGCTCTCGACCTGAACATGGAGAAGACGAGCGGCGCGCTCGCTCCCCGCTTCGACCACGCGCGCCAGCTCGCCGTCGCCTACACCGCGCGCCACAGCGGGCGCATCCAGTCGATCAAGGTGGTGCTCGCCAAGGGCCGCTACCAGTGCCCCCTGTCGACCGGCACCAGCAGCGACGGTGGCTTCGTCTCGGACGTGGGCACCTTCAGCAGCGAGACCGGCGTGACCGACATCGGCCCCCTCGACGTGGGCATCCCGTGCGCGAGCCTCGATCCTTCGTGCGCCTGCAAGGTCGACGGGGGCGTCTGCAGCTGCAGCGGCTCCACGGACGGCTCCATCTACGTGTACCTGTACAAGGGCGTACCCAACGGAACGGGGACCGTGATCGCCTCGGCGTTCCTGCCCGCGTCGAGCGTCACCAGCGCTCCCTCTGCGCAGACCTTCACTTTCCCGGCCACGATCACCGCCGTCGCCAAGGGCGACCCGATCTACTTCCTCTTCCTCACCACGAGCACGATCGACGCGTTCGAGTTCTCCGGCCTCGATCCCGGCCCGTCCAGCAGCGATCCCGACCTCACGCTCTATGGACGCACGGTGTTCCCGAGCAGCAGCTACGGAAAGCACCCGACCTCGGCGGTCCCTGCGACGACGGTCCAGATGCTGGGCTGCTTCTAGTACGATCTCAGGATGACCCTGGTCCCCTGCAACACCTGCCGTCGCCACGTCCGCCTCGACGAGGCTTCGTGTCCCTTCTGTGGCGGCGCGGTCGCTGCTGCGATCGCCTCCCCGGAGACCTCGACGCCGCGCCTCGGCCGCGCAGCGCTCGCCGCCCTCGGTGCCATCGGCGTCGGCCTCGGGCTCGCGGGATGCCCGACCCCGATGGCCACCCTCTACGGGGGTCCACCCACGCCGAGGCCAGAGCCCACCACGTCCACCTCCGCCTCCGCCTCGGACAGCACCGCCCCGGCGGCGTCAGAGGTCGCCATCTACGGCGCCCCTCCGGCCCCCTGAGGCCCACATCGTGCAGAGGGTGACGCCATGACGACCCCCCTCCGCGAGGTGGACACCGCCTGGCTGCACATGGGCGGCGAGACCAACCGCATGGTCATCGACGCCGTGCTGTTCCTCGACGGCCCCCTCGATCGTGCCGCGCTCGCCTCGCTGATCGAGGCGCGCCTCCTGCGTCACGAGCGCTTCGTCCGCCGCGTCCGCGAGGGCACGCGGCCCGTCTGGGAGCGCGACCCGCACTTCCACCTCGACAACCACCTCTCGCACGTGGCGCTGCCGGCGCCCGCCGACGAGGCGGCCCTCCGCGACCGCATCAGTCAGGAGCTCAGCACCCCGCTCGATCCAGCGCGCCCGCTCTGGCGCGTCACGATGCTCGACGGCCACGGCGCCGGCACCCTGCTGCACGCGCGGATCCACCACTGCATCGCGGACGGCGTGGCCCTCGTGAAGGTCCTGCTCGGGCTCACCGACGAGCTCGCGGAGGTGGAGCCCGCGACGGTCGGCGTGGACGATCCCCACCTCACCGGCCTCGCCCGCCTCCGGGCGCTCGCCGGTCGCGCGACCGCGCTCGGCGAGACGCTGCTCCTCTCGTCCGATCCGACCGATTGGCCGCTCAAGGGTCCGCTCGGCGTCCGCAAGCGCGTGGCGTGGTCGTCCGCGACGTCGCTCGAGAGGATCCGCGACGCCGGCCGCGCGCAGGGGGGCACGCTCAACGACGTCGTCCTCGCCGCGGCCGCGGGCTCGCTCCGCCGCTACCTGCTCGCCAAGGGCGTCGCGCCGCGCTCGCTCCGGGCGCTCGTGCCCGTGTTCCTGAAGACGAACACGAGCGAGGGCGACGCGCTCGGCAACCACTTCGGGCTCGTGTTCGTCGAGCTGCCCGTCGACCTCCCGACCAAGGAAGAGCGCCTCGCCGCGGTCCGCGGCCGGATGGCTGCGATCAAGGCGTCGCAAGAGCCGGCGATGGCCGTCGACGTGCTCTCGCTGATGGGTGCGGTGCCGAGCGCCGTGGAGCAGATCGGCGTCGACCTGTTCACCGCCAAGGCGACCGTCATGATGACCAACGTGCCCGGGCCGCCGGTGGCCGTGCACCTCGCCGGGCGGCGCGTGGAGTCCATGCTCGTGTGGGCGCCGTCGGGCGGCACGATCGGTCTGAGCGTGAGCGTCCTCAGCTACGCAGGGGCCGTCCGCATCGGCGTCCGGTCCGACGGCGGCGTCATCCCCGATCCCGAGGCGCTGGTCGCCGGGTTCGAGGAGGAGCTCCGCGCGCTCCTGTCCTGACGTGGGTCTCCTGACGTGGGTCTCCTGACGTTGGAACCGCGCATGCATCGCCCAGGCAGGGCCTCGTCTCGCAGGCCCTGACGCGCACGCACCGCGCACTCGCCGCGCGTCCGCGCACCTGGTTCGCCGACGGAGAGCTCCGACCATGCACATCGACGTCACCGAAGACGAAGCCCGTTACCTCGCCGACCAGCTCGAGCGTCGACTCGCCGCCCTGGAGCAGGAGCAGCACCAGGCGAGCCCCGGGGTGCTCGCGCCCCTCGTCGAGGCCGAGCTCACCCGCCTCCGCGCCCTGACCCACCGCTTCCGCCGGCTCGCGGACGACGCCTCCCTCGTGGGGTAGCCGAGATCGGCAGGGCCTCGGCCCGAACGGCGCTTTACGCTCGCCGACCGAACGGTTACCCCTCGGCCCCGGATGGCCGCCCTTCCGCGCATGAGCGCCGTCGTCGCGATGGACGGCCCCGCAGGCGCGGGGAAGTCCACGGTGGCGCGCCGCGTTGCCCAGGCGTTGGGCTTCACGCTCCTCGACACCGGCGCGCTCTACCGCACCGTCGCCCTCGCCGCCGTGCGCCGCGGGATCGGCTTCGACGACGCCGTCGCGGTCACGGCGCTCGCCGAGGAGCTCGTCGCGCGCGAGGCGCTCGTGCTCGAGGCCCTGCCCGACGCCGGCATGGACGTGCGCCTCGAGGGCGAGCGGGTCGGTGACGCCATCCGCACCCCCGCGGTCTCGATGGGGGCGTCCACGGTCAGCGCGATCCCCGGCGTGCGCGCCGCGCTGCTCGACGCCCAGCGCACGTTCGCCGCTCATGCGGGGGTCGTGTGCGAGGGTCGCGACATCGGCACCGTCGTGTTCCCCGACGCCACGCTCAAGATCTTCCTCACGGCCTCGACCGACGAGCGCGCCCGTCGTCGGCACTCCGAGCTGGTCGCCCGCGAGGGGGCCCGCGCGCCCACCTTCGAGGCCACGCGCGCCGAGGTGGAGCAACGCGACGCCCAGGATCAATCGCGCGCGATCGCGCCGCTCCGAAAGGCCGACGACGCCGTGCTGGTCGACACCACGGGCCTCGATTTCGACGCCGTGGTGGCCCGCTGCCTCGAGCTCGCGCGCGCGCGCAACCTCCCCCGCGATCAGGCGGGGATCGGATGAGAACCCTCCCGGCCCTGGTGCACGTGCGAGCGGGTGCGCGCGAGGGCGATCGCCCCGTGGACGAGGTGTCCGCGCGCACGATGAACGTCGACGCGCTCCGCCGCGATCTGCAAGGGGGCGCGCTCCCGCGCGACACCGAGGTGCTCTTCACCGGCATCAGCGACTGGACCCCGGCCCACGCGATCCCCGAGCTCTGGGTCGCGGGCCCCGCGCAGACGGTCGTCGAAGACGAGGAGCCCGCGTCGTCCGTCGGCGAGTCGTCGCGCCGCTCCGTCGCGCCCGACGCCGGCCGCCGTCGCAAGAGCTTCGGCGCGCTCGCGTGGGTCGGCGCGGTCTTCGGCGCGCTCGCGCTGCTCGCCACCGGCCTCGGCGCCGTCTACCTCGTCTACTTCCACTACAAGCCCGTCGCCGTCCAGCACCTGCCCCGCAAGTGCACGATCGCCGTGCGCGTCGACCTCGTCGACACCTACCGCTTCGATCCGGCCAAGAACGGGCTACCGCCGCTCGTGAACAGCCTGCTGCGGGGGCCGCCCAAGCCGCCTCCGCCCGGTCCGCAGCCGCCCGAGCCTCCGCCGTTGCCGGAGCGGCTCAAGGTGCAAGCGGGCATCGACCTCGGCATGGGTCACGTCCGCGAGTTCGCGGTCTGCGTCTACCAGGACCACAAGGCGCCGAGCAAAGACCCGTTCCTCGGCTTCCGCGCGGTGGTCGCGGTCGGCGGCAAGATCAAGGGCGGCGTCATCCCTGGTCTGTTCGAGGCGCTGCGCACCGAGGGCTCGCTCGCCCCGGCTGGCCTGCGGCTCGACGGCGTCGGCCCGACCGCGGTCATCCGCGGCAAGCTCGCCGGCGTGGACTTCGTCGTGGGCCAGGCCGACGACGGCACGCTCCTCTTCGCCTTCTCGGACGAGGCGCTCGCCTCTGCGCGCGAGCTGCGCCCCGAAGAAGACGCCAAGGCCTCCACCGGCCTGCTCAACGAGGGCGCGATCGAGGTCTCCGCGAGCCACTACCCGTTCGGTCTCCTCGGTCTCGTGACGCCGCCCAAGGAGCTCATGACGGTGCTGCCGCGCCTCGCGAAGATCCAGAACGGGCACCTCGCGCTCCACTTCGGCAAGGCGCCGCGCGCCGTGCTCACGGTGGAGCCCGACAAGGCGAGCGAGGCCAAGTCGATCGAGGAGGCGGTCAAGGAGCTCCTCGAGGTCGTACAGACGGAGCTCACCAAGATGCCGCGCGACTGGATCGGCGAGCACGGCGCGGTCGGCGGCGCGCACCTCTCCCGCGAGGATCTGCGCATCACGCTGCGCCTGGATTTCCGCCTCTCCGACCTCGATCGCGGCACCAAGGAGCTCGCCGCGCAGGTGGACGACCCGAAGTCGCCCTGGAACACGAGCACGCTGCCCAAGCTCGGCCTCGCGCCCTCGCCGTCGGCCTCGGCTTCGGCCTCCGCTTCGGGCTCGGCGTCCGGGGCGCCCTCGCTGCCCCCGAGCGTCTCGCCGAGCCTGGTGCCCCCGACCGAAGGGGACGACTGATGGCCGCCACCGAAGACGACGATCGCGACGAGCGCGACAGCGACGCCGAGGTACCCCCGCGAGGCGGCGTGGTGCTCGGCCTGATCAAGACCATCCGGCCCCACCAGTGGGTCAAGAACCTCTTCGTCCTCGCGCCGATCTTCTTCGCGAAGAACGTCTTCCAGACCCCGCTGCTCCTGCGCGCGCTCGGCGCCGTCGCGGCCTTCTGCCTGCTCTCCGGCGCCGTCTACACCCTCAACGATCTGGTCGACGTCGAGGCCGACCGGGTCCACCCGAAGAAGCGCTTCCGGCCGATCCCCTCGGGGCAGGTGCCCGAGCCCGTGGCGCGCGTGTTCCTCGGCGTGCTCGTGGTGGTGGTGTTCGCGCTCTCGGCGGTGTTCCTGCCGAGGGGCTTCGTGTTCACGGCGGCGGGCTATTTCGCCCTCAACGTCGCTTACTCGCTCAAGCTCAAGAAGATCCCGTTCCTCGACGTCGCGTGCATCTCGGCCGGGTTCGTCCTGCGCGTCCTCGGCGGCGGGTTCGCCATCGACGTCAAGGTGAGCTGGTACATGTTCGCGTGCACCGCGCTCCTCGCGCTGTTCCTCGGCTTCGGCAAGCGGCGCCACGAGATCGCCCAGGAGAAGGCCGGCAAGCAGCGCAAGGCCCTCGAGGCGTACACGGCCAAGGGCCTCGACATCACCCTCTACGTCACCGGCGGCCTCACGCTCGTGACGTACGTGGCCTACACCCTCGACCACTCCACGCGCGCGTTCTTCAAGAGCGATCAGCTGTGGATGACGACCCCCTCGGTGGTCATCGGCGTCGCGCGGTTCCTGCAGATCGTCATGGGCCACCCGAAGGCCGAGTCCCCCACCCAGGAGATGCTGCGGGACAGCCTCTTCGTCCTCAACCTCGTCGCCTGGGCAGTGGTCGTCGTCGCGATCGTCTATCGTATCCGTCCGACGTGACCGCCATGGCCCCGAACCCTCCCGCCGCACGCGTGGCCACCCTGATGGCCTGCCTGATGTCGACGTCCGTCGTGGCGTGCACGGGCACGGCGCCACCTCCGCCCGCGCCGCCGCCGTCCACGAGCGTCGCCAAGCCCGTCGCCTCCAGCAAGCCAGACCCTCCCGCCTACCTCGCCAAGTTCCCCGGCCTCTGGGTGCGCAGCGGCGAGGACGTGGTGGAGGCGCCCCCGGAAGACGTCGCGCTCGCCAAGACCTACCCACGCTCCGACGACAAGGGCCCCGTCGTCGACGGCCATCGCCTCACGCTGCTGGTCAAGAAGACCAAGCTCAAGATCGGCGAAGAGGTTCGCGTGCTCCACGTGCACGAGGTCACCATCGAGGGCGAGATGCTCTTCCCGATGGGCCCGAAGGCCGTGCGTGGCGAGCACCTCGACGGCAAGCTCGTGAGCCCCACCGTGCTCGGCGACCCGAACCCGTTCGTGCCCGACGTCTACGACGGGCCGACCATGCAGAGCCCGGGCGCCGACTATTCCTGGGAGATCACCCGCTACAAGTTCACCGCCGCCGGCGTGCACACGGTGCAGTGGCGGCTCGGCAAGTACCAGAGCAACGTCATCACCCTGCAGGTCTCGCCGTGACCAACTCCGGCCGCTTCCGCCCCGCGTCCGGGAGCTCGATCGCTCCGCCCGCTCCGGGCATGACCGCTCCTGGTGCGGCGCCCGGCGCCGCGCACCGCCCGCGATACGAGCCGGGTGCGCTCGAGCCCGTGTGGCGCGCGCGGTGGGCGAAGGCGCGTCTCTTCACGGTCGAGGACCCGACCCCGGCCGAGCGTCCGCGCAAATCGTACGTCCTCGCCATGCCGCCGTACCCGAGCGGCCGCATCCACCTCGGCCACGTGCGCGCGTACGCGATCGGCGACGTGCTCGCGCGCTTCCACCGCATGCGCGGTCGCCACGTGCTGCACCCGATGGGCTGGGACGCCTTCGGACTGCCCGCCGAGCTCGCCGCCGAGGAGCGCGGTCGCAGCCCCCGCGAGTGGATCCGGGACAACGTCGCCACCATGCGCCAGCAGCTCGCGCAGCTCGGCTTCGGCTACGACCCGACCCGCGAGGTGCTCACCTGCGAGCCGCGCCACTACCACTTCGGGCAGCTCGTCTTCACCCGCATGCTGCGCGCCGGCCTCGCCTACCGCAAGAAGGCCTGGGTCAACTGGTCGGTCGAGCTCGGCACCGTGATCGCCGACGAGCAAGTGGTCGGTGGGCGATGCTTCCGCACCGGCGGCCCCGTCGAGCGGCGCGCGCTCGACCAGTGGTTCGTGCGCATCACCGCCTACGCCGACGAGCTCCTCGACGGCCTCGAGTCCTTGCGCGGCCGCTGGCCCGAGCACGTGCTCCGCATGCAGCGCCAGTGGATCGGGCGGCGCGAGGGCACCAAGGTGCGCTGCTCGCTCGCGGCGTCCTCCCCCGGCCAGATCGGGCACGTCGACGTGTTCGTGCCCGACGCCGCGCGCCTCGCCGCGGCCACGTTCGTCGCCATCTCCCCCGACCACCCGCTCGCCCAAGGCACCAAGCTCGTCCCCGGTCGCGCCCTCTCCGTGGAGCCCACCGCGCACGTCGCGGTGCACCCCAGCACCGCCGCCTTGCTCCCCGTCTTCGTCGTGTCGACCGTCGAGGCGGAGGTCGGCACCGGCGCCGTGCTCGGCGCGCCCTCGCTCGACGAGGTCGACGCCCGC
>Ga0154020_10007948_pt1 | contig 12341 bp, 9 predicted proteins | sample Klosneuvirus_201_FD_109709 | JGI IMG/M metagenome (GOLD analysis project Ga0154020, IMG submission 109709) | Active sludge microbial communities from wastewater, Klosterneuburg, Austria - Klosneuvirus_20160825_MG | ecosystem: Engineered > WWTP > Aerobic digester > Activated sludge | place... | reverse complement strand
GCAGGCGGTGCCGGACGCCCGCTTTCGCCTGGACGCCAACGGGGGTTTTCGTGCGGAGGCGGCGATCGCGCTGTACCAGGCGGCGATCGCGCAAGGCCTGCTGATCGAGTGCTTCGAGCAGCCTTGCGCCCGAGATGATCTCGCTGGGATGGCCGAGGTGACGCGCAGCCTGCCGGTGCCGGTGATCGCCGATGAGTCGGTCCGCTCCTTGGCCGACCTCGAGCGGCTGGCCACGGCTCGGGCGGCCAGCGGCGTGAACCTCAAGCTCGGGAAGATGGGCGGCCTCGGCCAGGCCTTGGCGATCGGTCGCCGCGCGGCGGAGTTGGGCCTCGCGCGCATGATCGGCGGCATGGTGGAGACGCGGCTTGGGATGACGACGGCGGCGCACGTGGCGGTGGCGCTGGGCGGCGTGGAGCTCGTCGACCTCGACACCGCCTGGCTGCTCCGCGAGGACCCCTTCGTCGGTGGCTATGAGGCGGCGGGGCCGGAGTATCGGCTGCCGGAGGAGCTGGGCCTAGGCGTGGCGCGGCGCGAGGCAGCCAGTGCGCTCAGCGGTTCGGCTCCCTAGGACTACAGCTGGGCGCAGCCCCGGGCGATCAACTTGGTCTCGACCTTCTTGCCCTTGCGGCGCAGCTCGACTGGGACGGACTCGCCGGCGCGGAGGTGGTCGGCCAGGAAGTCGAGCGCTGCCTCCGAGGTCACAGAGATCCCACCGACGGCGACCAGGACGTCGCCGCGCTCGACGCCCGGGACCTTGCCCGCGATCTTGGCGATGCGCAGGCCGTCGCTGTCGAGCACCGTGATGCCGAGGGCCGCCGCTCCGCACTGGGCTGTCGCGCTCGAGGCCGGGGCGATGGTGGTGAGCTCCTGGACGGGGACGGGCAGGGGCGCGGGCTTGGGCTCGGCCTGGACGACCACGGGGGCTGGCGTGGCAGGGGGACGGCGAGCTTGGGTCGAGCGCGGCGCTTCGGGAGAGGTGTTGTAGTCGGCGACCAGCTCGGCGCCCGCGCGCAGGGGGATCTCGCGATCGGAGAGGGAGTGGGCGACCGCGCCGATGAGCGCGGTGATGAGGCCGGCGCCGAGCCCCGCGCCGGAGATGCCGTATGCGGCATACGTTCCATCGCGCACCTGGTAGCCTCCCGAGACGCTGACCGGCAGCGTGATCAGCATCGCCGTCGCCGAAGCTGCGGCGACCCACAGCCCGACGTGCGTCGCGGTGCTTCCGATCCGCTTCGGATACTGCTCGAACTCCGCGCCCCGATACAGCGACTCCGCCAGCTCCTCCGACTGCACCGTCCAGCCATTCCGTTCGAGGTGCCAGCCGTCCCAGATGAGCGGGCCATCTCCGCTGAGGCGGGGGAGCTGAGCGGAGAGCTTGGAGTCGAGCACCAGGTGGACCGCGGAGGTCGTCGTGCTGGCCTTGGCGACGAGGCCAGCTAGGTCGGCCGCGGGGGGCGGGGTTTGGGCGAGGGCAATGCTGGGGAGGAGGGCGAGGGTGAGCGAGGCGAATGAAAGTCGGTTCATGTGGATCTCCTGGCCGGCCCCAGAGCAGCCGCCGCACCAAGTCGGCCGCGGGCCCGCTTTCATTGGGCCTTTCTGCCTTCGTCCGCCGTTCGTCCGGCAGATCCTCCTGGCGGAGGCCCATAGAGCGCGATCCCCGCGGGGGCAACGATGCCTGGCTGACCAAAGAGCGCATCCTCAGCGAGCTGGAGGAGATCCAAGCCACGCCGGCCGCGGCCTTTCAGGCGCTCCTCGAGGGCAACGCGGCGCCCGATCTCGGGGTCATCGCCCGCGCGCTCGATCTGACGCCGGCCGAGCTCGAGGCTTTGCGTTCAGCATTCTCCTGTGAGACGCCGGAGCAACGCGCGGCGCTCATCGCCACGCTCGAGACGCAAGGGATCATGACGACCGCCGGGCGTCCGCTGGAGGAGGCGGTGCGGGTGGAGGTGGCGCTCCCCGCTTCCATCGGCGAAATGAGCGCGGGCGCCTCGGGCTAGGCGCCTCGGGACTACCGAAAGGGCGCCGCGAGCTTGAGGGCGGGCCCGAGGAGCTGTTGCTCGATTTGGATGGCGGCGTCGGTGGTGGCCCAGGCCTTGTCGCCCGCCGGCCGCAGCGTCACGAGGCCGGGGAGGCGCTCGGCGCTTGGCTTCTTCGCGCCGGTGTCCGAGAAGGCCGCGACCAAGTACGGTCCCGTCTGGTCCACGTACGGGCCTTCGATGGCCGCCTCCCAGCGGCGTCGGTCTGTGCCGGAGATGCCCTCGCCGCCGAACATGCCTAGATCGCGCACCGCGGCGGGCGTGCGAAAGACGACGTGCTTGGGCGAGAAAGGCTCCACGCCCTTCTGGCGCGTGCGTCCCAGCAGATCCTTCTCGGCGATCTCGACGGGCAGGCGCCCCGCTTGAAACGCGCGCCCAAATGGCTCCACGAGCTCGGCCGGGAGGAGCGCGGCGACCGCCGATAAGTCGGCCAGGGAGAAGCCTCCGTAGCTCCAGCCCGGCGCTGGGTCGGCGATCGGCTCGAGCCGATCCATCATCCGCCACACCGCCTTACGGAGCGCGTCCTGACCGTCTTTGGACGCTGCGACGAGCTTCGGGGCCTCCTCCTTCCCGATCATGATCAGGATCTCCCGCTGCGACGTCATCAGGCGCTCGTAGAGCGGGGAGGTCGGGCCCTCGGTCTGCGGCGCCTTCCAATCCGCTCGAGGGAGCGCGTGGTCCACGAACACCTCGTGGGTCTGTTGGAGGACCGCGAAGAGCGCGAGCTTCGACGCCAGATCGGCCTTGCCGCCGAGCTGCTGGTCCGCCTTCGCCAGTCGCCCGCTCGCCTCGCTGCGCGCCTGGATCGCCGCCTTCTCTCGTGACTCAGCGAACTCCTCGATCAGCGCCGCTGGAGTGGTCCCCGAGCGGAGCCGAGCCGCGATCTCCTTGGCGCCGATACGATCGTCCAGCTCGGACAGCCCATACATCGGGCCTCTGGGACGAGAGTAGTCTTGCGCGGCCTGTGCGAAGGCCCGGGCCTCGGCGAAGGTGAGCATCCCGAGGAGATCGATCCCGCTTTTACGCAGGCCCGAGAGCCCGGTCGTCACGATCTGCTCGATCGCCTGGCCGATCTTCGCGCCCCCTTCGAGGTCGATGGCCCGCTTCACTTCGGCCGCGCGGCCCGCGTTCTTGGCCGTGTACCAGCGGAGGTGCGCGAGCGTCGAAGGGTTCGAGGATCCTTCGGTCAAGCTCTTCAAGGTGCCGAGCCCGAAGCGCTCGATGAGCTGCAGCCGATCTGCTTGGCTTGGGAACTGGCGATAGTCGGTGATCTGGGCGCGGACACGCTCCGAATAGACGCTGGCCGCGCCATCGAAGCCCATCGCCTTGGCCAACGCCAAGCCTCGCTCGCCCGCCACGTCTTGGAGGAAGGAGGCTACCTCGCCGACTTTGCGTCGCTCAGCGGCGGTGCCCTCGCCGAGCATGCCGAGCGCCTCGTGCTTGGAAGCCGGCTGCCACCAGCCCAGCGCCTCGACCTCCCGATAAGCGCCTGCTCCCAAATGATCGAAGCCGACCGTCGCCAGCGCTCCGAACGCGATCGGGCTCAGCTCCGCCGCCTTCCGCAGGTCCGGGTCCTTGGCGATCCGGTGGGCCCACAGCGCGCGATCGACGGTCGCGACCTCGTAGAGCAGCGCCGGCGGGACCTTGGCGTTCTGGTCGACCGGGTCCTGCCACGGTTCCCCCCTGAAGACAGAGATGAGCTTCTCGGGGCTGATCGGGCCGTGGGCCGCAGGATGGATCGCCGCGTTCTTGAGCCGGGCCTCTCGGTTATGGTGGATGTACGGCTCAGGGTTCTTGAGCAGCCAGTGGCGGAGCGCCTGTTGGTCTTGCTTGCTCAGGCCGCGGAGCATCCCTAGCTGCTCATCCCGGCCCCAAGCGTTACGGACCTGCTCGGCGAGTGTCGCGCCGCGATCGTTGCGCAGGGTCTTCGTGCGCTCGGCCTCCGTTGTCTCCCGGAGCGGCGGGCCGACAATGGAGGTGCCGGGGTCGACCAGCCCGGTGACCTTGCCGCCGACCTTGGTCTGGCCCTGCTCGCGGTTGACCTCGACTGGTATGCCCGGGGAGCCAGTCGTGACCTTCGGGGGGAGCTGCGCGCGGTTCATGACAGCGCCGATGTGCATACGGCAGACCAGCCTGGGGCGTGCGGGATGCCAGCAGTTCGGGGCACCCTTGCGCGAAAAGTGAAGCCTTCAGGCCCCAGTTGATTCTCGATGTCGCTCAGGTTGGGTGGACGTCTCAGCGCGTCAGGAAGCCGAGGCTCGGTGAGCGTCCCAGGTGCCCGTGGGCAGAGATCGCCTGCACCTCCAAGATCCCCTGGAGCTCCGATAGTTCGAGGCCTCGCTTGGCGCACTGCGACCCATACTCCTTGAGCTCCACGCCCCACTCGAGCACCCGCTCCTCCGGCTGCGGCGCCCCCGGATCGTGCTCGGGCCCGGCGCTCTCGCTGGTCAGATCGAAGGCGTGCGCGGTCCTCGCGCCGCCCAGGGCCGGGGCCGCGCAGTACAGCGTGATGCTGCCGACGAGCACCGATCGATAGACTCCCAAGGGATGGCGCGCCGTCGCTTTGAGCTCGAGGCGCGCGTCCAGCGGGAGGTGAGTCACGAGATCCATCAGCACCGGCACGGGCGCGCCATCGACCGTCGCCACCAGCTCGATGACGGGGCCCTCGCGATCGATCTCCTTGGTCGTCTCCTCCAGGGTCGTCTGCTCGCGGTAGGTCGTCGTCACGCAGGCCGAGCCGGCGAGGGACACGATGACGCAGGCCCAGGCGTTGAGCGAAGCGATCGCGCCCGCAGGCGGGTTCATCCCGCCGATAGCGGGCCCAGCGATCGCGCCCGCGGACACGCAGCGTTTTCGCCCCACGCCGAGCCGCGTTCGTCGCACGACTTCGTTGTACCATGTCGCCATGAGCCAGCCTGATCTCCGCGTCCCATCGCCGAGCGCTCCGGCCTCGGCTGACGATCCCTTCCACTACCGGCAAGTCCCGGCCTTCCGAAAGCGCGTCTTTCGCCTGGGCCTCTCGGGCAGCTTCGGGCTCGAGGAGGCCGCCTGCCGCGAGGCTCTGGAGCGGCTCAACTACGTCTTTTGGAGCCCGCGCATGAAGACCCTCACCCCGGCGCTCAAGGACGCGCTGGCCAAGGATCGCGGGCGTTACGTCGTCTCCGCCGGACCGACCTTGGCCTTCTGGGGCGGCAGCGTTCGGCGGGCGGCCGAGTCCGCGCTCCGCACCCTGGGCACGGACTATCTCGACGTCTTTCAGCTCTACTGGCTGGGGAAGATGTCGGCCTTCACCGCAGGCGTGCAGGAGGAGCTCGTGAAGCTCCGGGAGGAGGGAAAGGCGCGGGCCATCGGCCTCTCCATCCACGATCGGCCCCGCGCGGGTCGTTTGGCCGAGGAGTCGATCCTCGATCTCCTCATGATCCGCTACAACGCCGCGCATCCCGGCGCGGAGCAGGACATCTTCCCGCACCTCGCCCGCCGCCAGCCCGCGATCGTCGCCTATACCGCGACCAGCTGGCGCAGCCTGCTCAAGCCTCACGACGGCTGGAAGGGTCGGGTGCCGACGGCGGGTGACTGTTATCGCTTCTGCCTGAGCGATCCCCATGTCGACGTGGTGCTCACCGGGCCCCGCACCCCGGAGGAGCTGCGTCAGAACATCGCGGCCCTGGATCAGGGACCTCTCAGCGCTGACGAAGATAGAGAAATGCGCGCCTTTGGGCGGCTCGTGCACGGGTAGATTGATCTTTCCCCACTTCGGAGACAGCATCCCGCCCCGTGTCGTGGCTCCTGCTCGACGAGGCGTTTGAAGCGGGCGAGGAGCGCTTCCTCACCGAGCTCTTCGCCCAAGACGCCGAGAAGAAGCTCAAGGGCTTCGGCGAGCGCTGGATCCGAGATGCGCGGCCCTTCGCGCGCGCGATGCTGCTGCGCTACATCGACGACGGCTGCGACCGGCCCCACCACCGCCCCCTGGTGAAGAAGCTCTACAAGTCGGCCGAAGACGCTCAAGACGACGAGCTCATCGCCCACTTCATGGTGGCCTTCGATCGCCTGCTGCCCCGGACGATCTTCGAGGGGTCGCGCTACAACTACACGACCCGGGAGGTGGAGCCGCACTTCGTGCTGGTCCCGGCCGGCGATCTGCCCAAGACGCGCCGCGGGGCCGATCAGGCCAGCCGCTTCTCCCGGGCCACGCGCGGCTACCTGACCCGGCGGGCGCTGCGCTACTTCCGCAAGATCGGCCGCAAAGACCCGGATCGCTACTTCCGCGGGGTGCACATCGCGCTGCGCCTCTACCAGGACAAGGATCTCAGCAAGGCCGAGAACCTCCTCGACGCCTGGGGGCTCATCCACGTCCTCTATTGGGGCTCTCCGGTGCTCGAGCGGCATCGCCTCGGCGTGCGTCTCCGGCCCGAGCGGGCCTTGGCCGAGCTCACGCCGGCGCCGCTGTGGCCTCAGGCTTGGGACAATCGCGAGCATGAGCTCTTCGACCTGTTCGAGAATGCTGGGGCCAAGACGGTGCGCGCCTTCGCCCTGGCGCTCTTGAAGGAGCGGCACGCGGCGGCGCTGGCGGCGCTCGATCTCACCGCGCTCCTCCGGCTCCTCTCCAGCCCTCACGACGATCTCCAGCTCTTCGCCGCCCAGCACCTGCGCGATCGCCCGGGCCTCGAGACCTTGCCGCTCTCCGAGTGGCTGCGGCTCCTCGAGCTGACGGATCCCACGGTCATCGCGCTGATCACCGAGCTGGTGAAGAAGCACGTCAGCCCCGACCGGCTCAGCCTGGCCGAGTGCGTGCGGCTGGCGCGCGCGCCGATCGGGCCCGTCGCCGAGCTCGGCCTCAGCTGGGTACAGCAAAAGAAGGTCCAAACGTCGGAGGCGCTGGCGGCGCTACTACCGCTGGTCGAGGCCAAGGCCCCGCTGGTCCGCGAGCGGGCGGTGGCGCTCCTGCTCGAGAATCTCGAGCGCTCGAGCCACGCCCGGCCAGAGCACCTGCGCGATGTCATCGACGCGAAGTTCGTCGATGCCCGCACGCCGGCCTTGGCCCTGCTGGCCAAAGATCGGCGCTTCGCCGGCAGCACGGTGCTGTGGGCCGCGCTCGCTGAGTCACCCTATGAGGAGGTGCGGAGCTTCTTCTCCGCTCGCTTCGCCGCCGCCGAAGTGGAGCTGGACGCCAGCGAGCTGGTGCGGGTCTTCGCTTCGGCGCTGCTCTCGGTGTCGACGGGCAGCAAGGTGAAGCCCAAGGTGCTGCGCGCGATCGTCGAGCGGCTCGGCACGCACCCCGCGGAGACCGAGGCGCTGCTCCCGCTCCTCCGTATGTCGCTGCGCTCCGTGCGGGCCTCGGAGCGGCGCGGGGCCTTGTCGGCGCTGGCACGTGCGGCGCTGCAAAGGCCTGAGCTTCGCACCCTGATCACCCGAGAGATCCCCGAGCTGTCCCTGGGGCCGGAGGAGTCCGTATGCAGATGAGCCTGGGTTACCTGGGGCAAAGCGAGGTCCTCCCCGACGGCGAGAGCTGGTCCATGCGCTTCTCGCCGAACCTCTCGCGGCCGCGGGTCTCCTTCGATGGTGGCCTACGCCACCCGCTGCGCTTTCGGGAGGCGATCTCGGCCCTGCACGACGTGGTGGTCGGCGATCTCAAGCACAAGCCCAAGGATCGCGCGGCCTATCAGCAGTGGAAGCTGGAGGAGGCCAAGCGCGAGGCGGGGATGCGGGAGCAGCTCTTCCGCGATCTCAAGCAAGCCGAGCTCCAAGGGCTGGCCAAGGAGCCGGTCCCGCCAGATCTCGAGCCGCGCTTTCGCAAGATGCACGAGCTCTACTGGACCGCGCGGCGGCGCTGGGCCAGCGAGCTCTCCAGCAATGACCCCGAGCTGTTTCGGCACTTGGTCCCCTGTGATCCGGTGGTGACGGTGGCGCCCGACGTCGTCTACTTCGAGTGCTTCTCCAAGGACGAGTCCTCCTACGGCTGTTTGCTCGTCGACCGCGAGGCCTTCGGCGGGGCGAGCTCGGCCGAGCTCGGCACGACCAACGTCGATTACTCGCTGGCGCTGTATGATCACTTCCAGACCCTGCGCACCTATCGGCCCACGCGGCTCCTGGTGGACCCCACTGGATTTGCTGTAAAAGTAGCCAACCAGAGCACATACCGCGAGGAGAAGATCGACCTTCCCCCGTCCTGGCTGCGCGGCTTCTCGCAGCTTCAGGGGGCGATGACGCTGCCCGCGCGCAAGGTCTCCCTCGAGCCGGAGGCGGTGTACTCGATCTTGGCTTATCTGATCCGGCACCGCGAGAAGACGGGGCCGCGATCGCTGCGCTTCGAGCTGACGCCGGGCCAGCCGCCGGTGGTGGTGCTCGATCCCTGGAACGTGCGGATCGAAGGCCGCGCGCACAACGACGTCGGCGAGCGCCCGGAGACCATCAAGGTGTGGGGCCGGCGGCGCCTCTTCGCGCTGGCGCGGGTGCTGCCGTTGGCGGAGCGGGTGGACGTCTATCTCCTCGGCAACGGCCTCCCCAGTATCTGGGTGGCGCAGCTTGGGGAGATGCGGCTCGTGCTGGCGCTCTCGGGCTGGACCGCCAACGACTGGACCTCGGGCGCCTCGCTCGAGCTGCTCAGCGGCGAGAAGAAGCCGGACGCCGCGGTGATGCAGCTCCTCCTCGACTATCTGAGCGAACGGCAGTCCGCGCCGCTGGGGCTCCTCAGCCTTCAGGCCGCTAACCACAAGGGTTCAGTGGTGCTGGGCTCCTTGTTCGAGCTCGCGAAGCGGGGTCAGATCGTCTACGACTTCTCGGCCCAGCTCTACCGCTACCGCCAAGTCATGCCGGCGGCGCTGTCGGAGAGCGTGCTCGGGCCCGAGCCGGTGGAGGTCTCCGAAGGGCGGGCGATGAGCCGGGAGGGCTTGGTCAAGATCAGCCGCGAGGAGCCGCTCACTTCGTCCCGCCGCTTGGTGGTGGCCAAGGCCGACGGCACCAGCGTGGAGGCCATCTTCGACGCCGACGGCGGCTTCAGCAAAGCCAAGTGCAGCTGCAGCCATTTTCACAAGTATCGCTTGCGCGCCGGGCCCTGCCGGCATTTGATCGCGCTCCGTTTGACCGCAGAAAAGCGGACGCGCTCATGATTCTTCGAAGGTTTGAAGGAGGACCCGACCATCGAGCCCAACAGTCCGCGGTGTTCCGCCGCGGCGGAGTAAGCCTTCCCATGCGTACCCACGCCCGATGTTCTTTGGGCGCCTTTTGGACCGTACGCAGCATGTCCAAGACAACTCGTCGCTTGCGCCGAGTACATGCTGCGTACGGTCCTCGGCGCCTGGGTGATCGGTCATGGTCCGAGGAGAGAAGTCGACTGTTGGGTCCTCCTTCAAGCCTTCGAGTGAGCGGCTAAAATGGCTGGTTTTTGGGACAAGCTGAAGAAGCTGTTCGGCGGGGAGGCGCCGACCGCTCCGGGGACGGCCGCGGTGCCGGCGACGCCGCCGCCCGCGAGCCCGCCACGACCCGCGCCGGTGGTGATGCCACCCCCGAGCGCGTCGAGCGGAACGGCCGGCGCGCTATGGACGGCGGCCAAGACGGTGGCCAGCGCGGTCACCGGCAAGGCGCCGAAGAACCCCTTCGCCGCGCCGGGGATCTTGGGCCTCTCCGCGGAGGAGCTCCGAAAGCGCGCGCTCAAGATCAACCCCTACCGCACGGCCTGGATCGGGCGGGTCGACACCATCCCGCCGCAGTCGGACGAGCGCACCGCGATCATCGATCGAGGGCTGATTCTTCGAGGCTTTCTGACCGAGGAGCAGATCGCCGAGATCCACATGGCCGGCGATGCTTGGCTGCGCTTCGCCGAGGCCGATCGCCTGGCGACTAGCCAGGCCCAGGCGAGGAGCGCCGACATCGAGGCCCAGCTCCTCCGCCAAAAGGCCGAGAAGAAGGCCGCCAAGAAGGCCGCGGCGCTGGCCAAGCACCAAGCCCGTCGCGCGGCGGTGGAGGCCAGGAAGGCCACCGACATCATCCACCTCGGGCGCGGGGTCTCAGCGCGGCTGAACGATCGCCGGGCCAACATCGAGAAGCTCAGCGCCCTCGGGCTGCCGGTGCTCGCCACGCCCGCCGACGTGGCGCGCGCCTTGGGTCTCGAGATCGGGAAGCTGCGCTGGCTGTGCTTTCACAGCGAGGCGATGGAGCGGCCCCACTACGTCACGTTCAGCATCAAGAAGCGGAGCGGCGGGCTGCGCACGATCTCGGCCCCCATGCCCACCCTGGCCAAGGCGCAGGACTGGATCTACCGCGAGATCTTGAGCCGTCTCCCCACCGAGCCGCCGGCGCACGGCTTCATCAAGGAGCGCTCGATCCTCACCAACGCGGCGCCGCATCTGGGTCATGACGTGGTGGTGAACGTCGACCTCTCGGACTTCTTCCCGACGATCAACTTTCGCCGGGTGCGCGGCGTGTTTCAGGGCCTGGGCTACTCCCCAGCGGTCGCGACGGTGCTGGCGCTCCTCTCTACCGAGGCGCCGCGGATGCCGGTGGAGTATGCCGGCCAGAAGCTGTCGGTCGCGGTGGGCGAGCGCGCGCTGCCGCAGGGGGCCTCGACCAGCCCGGCGATCTCCAATCAGGTCGCGCGCCGCCTCGATCGGCGCTTGTCCGGCTACGCGACGAAGCTCGGCTGGACGTACACGCGCTACGCCGACGATCTCTCGTTCTCCGCGCCACCCGCGCACCGCGAGGAGATCCCGCGCCTCTTGGCCAAGGTTCGGCACGTGGTGGAAGAGGAGGGCTTCGCGATCAACCCCAAGAAGGGGAGGGTACAGCGGCGCGGGGGGCGGCAGGAGGTCACCGGCATCGTCGTCAACGACAAGCTCGGGGTGAAGCGCGAGGAGATCCGGCGGCTGCGCGCGCTCCTCCATCAGGCCAAGACCACCGGCCTCGAGGCTCAGAACCGCCACGGGCACCCCGCGTTTCGCGCCCATATCGAGGGCAAGATCGCCTACGTCACCATGGTCGATCGCGAGAAGGGCGAGCAGCTCAAAAGCGCGCTGGCGCTGGTGAAGTAGGGCGCCGCGGGCGAGGACCGCTCAGCGAAAGCCGCGCTCGATGAAGCCCTGCTTCTGGAGCTCCTTCATCCGCGGGGCGTCGTGGCCCGGCATGATCCCGACCTTCGGATCGGCGATCCCCAGCGCTCGGATCGCGGCCAGCTGGCAGCTGTTGGCACCGCGGTCATTGTTGAGCCCGAGATAGGTCACGAGCCGCGGCGGTCCCACGACGCGGTCGATGTTCTCCACGTGCCAAGCGGTGTCGCCGGTCAGCAAGATCTCCTTGCCCGTCGAGAGGGCGATGAACACCAGCTGACTCCCGGGCGTGTGGCCGGGGGCTTTGACCAAGACCACGCCCGGCGCAACGGCCCGCAGGCCCTCGTATTCGAGCGGCTTGAGCTGGGCCTTGACCGCGTCGGGGATCTTGCCCGGCTCGAGGCGCTCCGGGTGATCGAGCTGCTCCCGGGTCAGGCGGGCGCGAGCGATCGCCGATGTCGAGCTCAGGATCGAGGTCAGCCCGCCCAAGTGATCGGCGTGCTCATGGGTCACGTAGATCTCCGAGGCAGCCCGCATCGCTCGCTCGAGCCGCGTCCAGGCCGTGGCGTCGTAGTCGGCGCCCATCATCTCCTTGGCCAGGGCCTCGTTCATCGCGGTGTCGACGATGATCGTGCGGTCCGGGAACACGAGCTGATAGGAGTAGACCTCCATGTCCGTGAGGGCCCAGCGCCCGCCGGTGACGACGACCGCCTCGGGCATGTGGAAGGTCGTCAGGTGCTCGACGCGCAGCTCACCCGGCTTCTCGCCCGGGAGGGAAGCGGCGGCGGCCCTCAGCTTGGCGAGATCGAGGTCGAAGGTGCAGTCGCTGGGCTCGGAGGCCCCGCGGATCAGGGTGGCGTAGGCTACGCCGAGGAGCCCGATCGAGGCCAGGAGGATGTTTCGGGTGCGCGGCTTCATGGGGAGCCGGCGTAGTCACCTGGAACCGAGGTTCGTAGCAATAGTCCGCTGAAGAATTTTCTCGCCAGGTCGCTCGACGACGTTCGAGCGTTTTCGTGCACATCCGGCGCGCATCGCGCCTTGGCAGACCCTCGTGATCGTGAGCGTGGGACGTGGTCTTGAGCGTGGTCCTGGCCGTCGGCGGGAAACGTGGCCTTGGCCGTTGGCGTGGTCCCAGCCAGGACCACGCCCACGCCCACGCCCACGAGTCGCTCGTCGAATGATCCAAGGTCTGCGCGACCCCGTTTACCGAAGCTCAGTCGATCTCGACGTAACTCCGCAGGACTTTGCCGTCGCTCTTGCGAACGGT
>Ga0154020_10007947_pt1 | contig 12342 bp, 8 predicted proteins | sample Klosneuvirus_201_FD_109709 | JGI IMG/M metagenome (GOLD analysis project Ga0154020, IMG submission 109709) | Active sludge microbial communities from wastewater, Klosterneuburg, Austria - Klosneuvirus_20160825_MG | ecosystem: Engineered > WWTP > Aerobic digester > Activated sludge | place... | reverse complement strand
TCTGCCAGGGGCAAAGACGCAACAACGGACCTTCGCCGTCGATGCTGGGTTCGAACCCCTTCAGGAGCTGATCGATGCCGAGATGGAATGTTGGAGTGATCTTCGCGCTTGCGACCGCGACGCTGGCGGTCGGATGTACGAAACGAAACCCTTACAAGTGCAACGCTGCAGAGCCCTGCCCTCTGGCCGAGGCCCCGTTCTGCGATCTCGACGGCACCATCGGTGGCACCCCTTATCGCTGCGTGCCGGCGCCGATGACCGACGGCGGCCCCAGCGCCCTCGGCATCGATCGGGCGACACAGGACTTCGGGCCGGTCGCCATCGGGCAGACCAGCGCTGCCGCAACCCTGACCATCACCAACACGGGCACCGGCCCGACTGGCACGCTGGCGACGGCCATCACTGGAGCCCAGGCATCCGTCTTCACCGTCGCCGAGAATACGTGCCAGGGTCAGACCCTGGCGGCGGCCGCGAGCTGCACCGTGACCCTGACGTTCGCGCCGACTGCGCCCGGCCCTGCCGCAGCCGGCATCACGGTGGTCGGCAACCCGGGCGGCTCGGCGACCGCCGCGCTCGCCGGCACCGGTACCGGCGGGGGCACCGCGGCCATCTCGATGACGCCCACCGCGCTCGACTTCGGCTCGGTGGTCACGCCGCAGTCTAGCTCGACCACGACCTTCACCGTCGCCAACGATGGCTCGGCCGCCAGCGGCGCGCTAACCGTCGCGCTCGGCGGCGCCGACGCCGCCAGCTTCGCCATCACCAGCGACAGCTGCACCGGTCAGCTACTCGCTGCCGGCGCGACCTGCACCGTCACCGCGCGCTTCACTCCCGACGGCGCCGGCAGCAAGGCCGCCAGCCTCGACGTCATCGGCACCCCCGGTGGCACCTCGACGGCAGCGCTGACCGGACTCGGCCTCACGCCAGGCAACCTGAGCATCGCACCGGGTACACGTGATTTCGGCCCCGTCGAGCAGGGCGCCATGAGTTCGGCGTTCACCTTCACCATCACCAACATGGGCGGCCAGGCGACTGGTGCACTGACCGCCACGCTCACCGGCACTGGCGCGAACCAGTTCATGCTGTCGAGCAATGGCTGCACCGCTGCCCTGGCCGGGATGGCCTCGTGCACGGTCGCGGTCCGATTCGCCCCCACCATCTCGGGCGCAAAGTCGGCCACGCTGACCGTCACCGGCACCCCGGGCGGCAGCGTGACCGCCTCGGTCAACGGCATGGCGCTAGCACCCGCCAGCCTGACCATCGCGCCGACCGCGCAGAACTTCGGCGACGTCGTCGTCGGTGGCACTGCGTCGGTGACCCTGATGGTCACGAACCCCGGTGGTGTCGCCAGCGGCACGCCGACCGCGGGCATCACCGGTGCGCACGGCGCTGACTTCACCATCACCTCGAACACCTGCAGCGCGGCCGTCCCGCCGGCAGGCAACTGCGCCATCACGGTGCGCTTCGCACCTGGCGCCACCGCGGCGCGTATGGGGACCCTGACGGTGAGCGCCACCCCGGGCGGCTCCACCGCCGCGGCGCTGTCGGGCAACGGCCTCGCGCCGAGCAATCTCGCCATCAGCCCGAACACGCGCGACTACGGCTCGATCGTGGTCGGCGGCATGAGCGCGACGATGTCGATGAGCGTCACCAACAACGGCGGCGCTGCCACCGGCATGCTGACCAGCGCCCTGAGCGGTGGCTCGGCCGCGGAGTTCACCATCACGGCCGACACTTGCGCAGGCCAGACGCTGGCGGCCGCCGCGACCTGCACGGTCACGGTGCAGTTCCGCCCCGCGGCTCCGCCCAGCGCGAAGTCGGCCTCGCTGACGGTGTCGGGCACGCCGGGCGGTGCCATCGCGGCGCAGCTCAACGGTGTCGCCCTGGCGCCCGCGCAGCTGTCACTGACCCCGTCGTCGCCGAACTTCGGCTCGGTGGTGGCCGGCAGCAGCGGCTCACCCACCACACTGACCGTCACCAACACTGGCGGCGTCGCCACCGGCGCGATCACCGCCATGCGCGGCGGCGCCGACATGAGCGACTTCGCCATCACCTCGAACACCTGCAGCACGCTGTCGCCCGGCGTGTCGTGCCTGATCGGTGTCACCTTCACCCCCGCGGCCATCGGCGCCAAGACGGCCTCGCTGACGGTGACCTCGAGTCCCGGCGGCTCGGCCGCGGCGACCCTGAGCGGCACCGGCGTCATCGCCGGCACGCTGACCATCACGCCGGAGTCGAAGGCCTTCGGCGGCGCGCTGCCGGGCGCGACCACCAGCGCGACCAGCTTCACGGTGCGCAACACCGGCGGCACCAGCACGACCGCGATCACCACCTCGGTCACCGGCACCCACGCCGCCCAGTTCCCTATCAGCGCCGGCGACACCTGCCAGGGGGCCATCCTGGCGCCGAGCGCCACCTGCACCCTGTCGGTGACCTTCGCGCCGTCGGCGCCGGCCGGGGGCAAGACCGCGCAGCTGTCGGTCAGCTCATCCACCGGAGGCACCGCGGTCGCCGCACTCTCGGGGACCGCGCTGGCGCCGGCCGCGCTGGCGGTGAACCCGACCTCCAACAACTTTGGCACCGCGACCGTGAACACCGACGGCAGCACGGTGCCCTTCACCGTCACCAATACGGGTGACGTCGCAACCGCGGCGCTGGGCACCTCGCTGGGCGGCACCGACGCCGGCCAGTTCGTCATCGCGGCGGGCAACACCTGCGGCGGCACGCTGGCCGCGGGCGCGACCTGCATGGTGTCGGTGCGCTTCCACCCGCTGACCGCAGGCGCCAAGAGCGCAACGTTGACCATCACCGGCGGCGCAGGCGTCAGCGTCGCCGTGACCCTGACGGGCAACGCCGTGTCGGCCGGCACCTTGACCATCAACTCGGGCAGCCAGGACTTCGGCAGCGTGCTGCTGGGCGGGATGAGCTCCAACACCATCTTCACCATCACCAACACCGGCGGCTCGCCGACCGGGATCCTGGCCGGCTCGCTGGGCGGCACCAACGCCAACCAGTTCACGGTCACCGACAACTGCACCGGCATGGCGCTGGCGGCGTCGGGCACCTGCACCATGGTGGTGCGCTTCAACCCGACGGTCGCCGGAGGCAAGAGCGCCTCGGTCTCGGTCAACGCGTCGCCGGGCGGTAGCGTGTCGGCCTCGCTTTCGGGGACCGGCCTCAGCCCGGCGAGCCTGTCATTCGCCCCGCCGTCAGGCAGCTATGGCACCGCGACCGTCAACACCGACGGCAGCACGGTGCCCTTCACGGTGACGAATGGTGGCGATGTCGCCACCGGAACCCTGAGCCTGGCGCTGGGCGGCACCAACACGGCGGACTTCACCATCGTCGCGGGTAGCACCTGCACCGGGACCCTGGCCGCCGGGGCGAACTGCTCGGTCTCGGTCAAGTTCCACCCGCTGACCGTCGGCGCGAGCAAGAGCGCGACCCTGACCGTCAACGGTGGCACCGGCGTCAGCGCGACTGCCAACCTGTCGGGCACCAGCGTGTCGGTCGGCGCCCTGATGATCAACTCGACCAGCCAGAACTTCGGCAACGTCCTCATCAACACCAGCACCGCCGACACCACCTTCACCATCACCAACAGCGGCGGCTCGCCGACCGGGGTGCTCAGCGGCTCGATGACCGGCGCCGACGCCAACCAATTCACGCTGACCAACAACTGCACCGGCCAGACCCTGGTGGCCTCGGGCACCTGCACCATGGTGGTGCACTTCAATCCGACCTCGAACGGCAGCAAGAGCGCGTCGATCTCGGTCACCGGCAGCCCGGGCGGCAGCGTGTCGGCGTCGCTGTCGGGCACCGGCCAGCGCCCCGCGGCGCTCTCGATCAACCCGACCGCGAACGGCTACGGCTCGGTGGCGATCAACACTGACGGCGCCACGGTTCCCTTCACCGTCACCAACACGGGCGACGTCCTCAGCTCGACGCTGGTGGTGTCGTTGACGGGCACCAATCCGACCGACTTCGTCCTGCTCAGCAACGGCTGCACCACTCCGCTGGCGGGCGGCTCCAGCTGCATGGTCTCGGCGAAGTTCCGCCCGCTGAGCCTGGGCGGCAAGTCGGCCGCCCTGTCAGTGGTGGCTGGCGCCGGAATCAGCGCCTCTTCGATGCTGACTGGAACTGGTGTCTCACCGGCACTTCTCGGGATCGGCCCGACGGCTATCGACTTCGGTGCAATCGCAGTCAACGACACCAGCACCGACACGGCACTCATGGTCACCAACTCGGGTGGGGCACCCAGCGGCGCGATCGTTGTCTCGTTGAGCGGGGGCAATTTCGCAATGACCGACAACTGCACAGGGATTGCACTCGCTCCGACTGGAGCTTGCACGATCCTGGTGAGATTCGTTCCCATCACTCAGGGGACCACGACTGGATCAGTGGCAGTCTCAGGCAGCCCCGGCGGATCGACGTCAACAACCCTCGCAGGCCGTGCCCTGGACTGGGGTGCAGCAGGCGCCATTGAGACCGACGACGCCGCGAACGCGTTCTACTCTCAGATTGGCGTCGACGGCTCAGGGAATACCATCGCCGTATGGCACCAGTCCGACGGTGTACGTGACAACATCTGGGCGAACCGATACACGGCAGCGGCGGGGTGGGGTACGGCAGTACTGATCGAGACGGACAACGCGGGTGGGGCGACCTACCCCCAGATCGCTGTCGCTCCATCCGGCACCGCTGTCGCTGTGTGGAGTCAGTCCGATGGGACACGGGTCAACGTCTGGGCGAATCGCTACATCGCTGGATCGGGCTGGGGAACTGCGGTGCTCGTCGAGTCGGACAATACCGGCCACGCGATCAACCCCAAGGTGGCTCTGGACCCTGCAGGGAACGCAGTTGCTGTTTGGCAGCAGTTTGATGGGGCGGTCTACAATCTCTGGGCGAGCCGCGCCCCCGCCGGCTCTGGATGGACGGCCCCCGTCTTGCTTGAGTCCGACGGCAACGGTGTATCTGTTCCCCAGTTGGCCATCGACTCGGCAGGCAATGCGCTGGCAATGTGGCCTCAGCACGATGGCACTAGAAACAATGTGTGGGCCAGTCGGTATGTGCCCGCCTCGGGCTGGGGGCCTGCAATCCTGGTCGAGACTGACAACACAGGATCGCAGGGTCTTATCGATGTCGCCTTCGATGCCTCAGGCAATGCTATTGCGGTATGGAACCAGGTCGTCGGCACGCGCTACGATGTATGGGCAAATCGATACGTGGCTGGGTCGGGTTGGGGCACGGCGACGCTTCTCAAGACGGATGGAGGACCTCCTCAGGTCGCTGTCGATAGTTCCGGAAACGCGGTAGCGGTGTGGAGACAGGTTGACGGGGCCCAGTACCACGTGTGGGCATGCCGATTTGTTGCCGGCTCTGGATGGACTGCGGGTGCGGCGATTCGGAGCAATGCTGGGGTGTCTATCGTACCGAGGGTCAGCATGAGCGGCCCCGGGGACGCTATCGTCGTATGGCACCAGTCAGACGGCACCCGCGACAACATTTGGGCGAGTAGGAGTGCGGGTGGGTCCGCGTGGGGGGGGGCTGTCCAGATTGAGAGCAACAACCTCGGGCCAGCAGAATCTCCGGAAGTCGCCGTTGACCCCGTCGGAAACGCAATCGTCGTTTGGCGCCAGTCATCAGGCAGTCGCTATGATATTTGGTCGAACTCCTTCCGATAGTAGTCGCAGGACGTCTGGCCGAACTCCTTCCGATCGGGCTGTGCCGGGTGTGTGCGGCATGCTTCAGTCTTAGAAGGCGTGGCAAGCTTCGGCCATGACGCGCATCGTTCGCTGGTTCGTGCAGGGCCTCATCTTCTGTGTACCCATCGCGCTCACGGTCTGGATCGTCCTGGGGACGTTCCGGACCATCGACGGCTGGATCGGGCTCGACATCCCGGGTATCGGGGTCGCCATCGTGCTGGTCGGCATCACCCTGGTGGGCATCCTGGCCACCAACTTCCTGACCAAGCGGCTGATGGGGCTGTTCGAGAACACCCTCGATCGGCTGCCGTTCGTGCGCCTTCTGCACACCTCGGTCAAGGACCTGATGTCCGCCTTCGTGGGCGACAAGAAGCGCATGGGCAAGCCCGTGCTGGTCGACCTGGTGCCCGGCGGTGCGGTCAAGGCCATGGGCTTCATCACCCGCGAGGACGTGTCGCACTACGGGGCCGGTGACGGCGTCGCGGTGTACTTCCCGCAGGCCTACAACTTCGCCGGCCAGGTCGTCATCGTGCCCAAGACCTCGATCACCCCGATCGCCCTCGAGAGCTCCGACGTGATGGCCTTCATCGTCTCGGGCGGCGTCGCCGGGAAATAGCCTAGCTGCCGCGCTTCTTCTCCACCCACTCGCGCAGCGCCTGCTCCATCTGCTTGGCCATGTCGGTGTGCGTCCGCTCGGCCAGCGCCCTCAGCTCCACCGCCAGCTCCTCCGGCACACGCAGCTCCATCCTGATCGTCGTCTTGGCCTTGCTGGCGCTCGCCGCGGCCTGGGCCGCCACGCGCGCCGCGGCCTCGCCACCGGCCGCGATGACCTCGGGCGCAGCGCCCGCCGGGGGCTCGTCATAGGTCCAGTCGGGGCGCTTGAGCTCCTGGGTCAGGTCGATGCTGAAGCGATGCGAGACCTCGTCATAGTCGGTCAGCTTGGGCACCCGGAACTGGCGCGTGGGCTGGCGCGGCGCGCGGACCTGGTCGTCGAACTCGGCGCGGTAGCGCTTGATGAGGCTCGGGATCAGCGTGGCGCCCTGCACCGGCAGGTAGCAGCGGTTGCCCTGCGGCGCGCGCTGCGCCGCGATGACCGCGCGCTCGGGATCATCGGGCGTGGCCTTGCGAGGGTCGAACAGCTCGTCGATGGCCCCCGACGCGATGCGCAGCCCGTTCTTGCACGACGAGCACTGGTAACACGACTCAACATAGAGAAAACGCGCCAGCGCCTGCGTCACCCGCGGCATGCTGGCGCTGTCATCGAACACCATGAAGCCCGCCGAACCCAGGCCGGCGCCCAGCATCTGCAGCGAGCCGAAGTCGGCCGGGGTGTCGAACTTGTCGGCCGGAATCACGCCCGACGACACGCCCGACAGCGCCGCCTTGAAGCTGCGCCCGGGCAGCGGCCCGCCCGCGACCTCGTGAAACAGCTTGCGCAGCGAGAGCCCCGCCGGCAGCTCGTACACCCCCGGCTGGGCGACGTCGCCCGACACCGTGTAGATCAGCGGCCCCGTGGTGTCACCGCTGCCGAGGGCGCGGAAGCTCTGCGCGCCGTGCGCCACGATGGTCGACACCCGGGCCCAGGTCTCGACGTTGCTCACCAGGCACGGATTCGGGGCACCCGGACGCGCGAACAGCCCGACCTCGAAGGGCGGATACTCGGGCGCGCGCGGCAGCGGGCCCTCGCCCTCGATCACGTTGAGCAGCGCCTTCTCCTCGCCGAACAGATACTCCTCGGGCCCCTCGACCAGCTTGATCGGCAGCCCCTCGCAGAGGCCGGCCGCCTCCAGCTCGGCGATGGCCGCGCGCAGCCGGCCGAGCTCCGGCGTGAACGACGCCTTGGCTGCGATGTAGGCCGCGCGTGCGCCGATGACGTGGGCCCCGATCAGCAGCCCCTCCAGCGCCGCGTACGGGTTCTTGCGCAAGAGGAAGCGGTCCTTGAAGGTGCCCGGCTCGCCCTCGGCGGCGTTCATGACCACGTACTTGGTGGTCGCTGGGTGGTTGGCCAGCGAGGTCCATTTCACCGCGGTCGCGAAGCCGGCGCCGCCGCGTCCGCGCAGCCCCGACGCCGCCAGCGTCGCCAGCAGCGCCTCGGGCGCCGTCTGCCGCGCCCGCGCCAGCGCGCCACCGGTGGCCGCCAGGTAGCTCGGCCAGTCGGCGTAGGGTGCGTCCGGAATCAGGTAGTGCTCGCGTCCCATGACCAATGCTCCCGTTGGTCCGATGCCTGCGAGCAACGAACGGATTGTCAGCCCAGCGCCTCGTCGGGCAGGTTGCCCTCGACCAGCGCCTTCTCCCACTCGTGCACGCGCTCGACGTGGCGGGCGTACAGCTCGCCGTCGCTGAACTCCAGCTTGAAGCCCATGCCGGGTCCGCCGTCGTCCTCGTCCATCACATAGGTGACGTGCGCGGTCAGCACCGAGGTGCCGCCGCCGGTGGGCGCGGTCAGGATGATGGTCGTGCGGTCACCGACCAGCAGCGGCTGCGGGGTGACGATGAACAGGCCCTCTTCGTTGATGTCGCGGGTGTGGCCCTGGCGCACGCCGGTCGGCGACTCGAACTTGGCCGGCAGCCGCATGGGCAGCCGGCGCAGCTCGCGCAGATCGAGCAGCCCGCCGCGGACATAGCCGTTCAGGTAGTTGATCTTCTCGCCATCGCTGGAGTCGATGGCGATCCCCGCGCCGGGCGGGATCTTCTCGTCACCTTCGGTGCGCCGCCACAGCACGGTGCCCGCCAGCAGGAGGCGCGGCCCGCCCTCGATGCGCAGGTCGATGCGCACGGCGTCGTTGACCGCGGGCGGATCGCTGCCCGGCACGAACACACCGGCCCCCTGGGGGTCGTAGTGATTCAGCCAGTCGGCCTTGTCGGCCAGTTGCAGGAAGAGTCGCTTCCTCGCTGCCGCCATCCGTCGCTCCCACGCACTCCTGGCCTTTACATACACGACCCCGCGGAAAGATTGAAGCGGAGTCGGTGCCGACGGGCGCGGGTGTTCAGCAGCGGCTAGGTCGAAGGCAGCGCGAGGCTTCGCCTCGCGCAGAGCCTCGACACAAGGAGGGTCCCGAAGCGCTACGCGCTTCACCCTCCTAGCGCGGAGCACGCGGCTTGAAGCAGTCCTTGCAGTAGACCGGGCGGCCCGGGCTGGGCTTGAAGGGCACCAGGGTCTGGTTGCCGCAGGTCGAGCAGGTCGCCTCGTGCAGCGTGCCGGCCGGGCGCGCCGGACGATCGCCACGCTCGCCGCGGCCGCCGCCGGGGCCGCCTGGACGAGGTCCGCGGCCACCATTGCGGTCACCGCCCGGCCCACCGGCGCGCGGCGCGCCACGGTCACCACCCGGCCCGCCGGCCCGCGGCGCACCACGGTCACCGCCGGCCCGCGGACGGTCGAAGCGTCCGCGCTGCTCGCCATCCGCCGGCCCACCCTGCGGCCGACCGCTCGGCATGCCGGGCCGCGGCGCCCGGGTGTCACCACTCGACACCGCGCTCTCGCGCCCGAGCTTCTTCTGCCGGCGCATGTCGCGACAGGCCTTGCAGCGGCGCGGCGACTCGCGAAAGCCCTTCTCGGCAAAGAACTGCTGCTCGCCGGCGGTGAACACGAACAGCTCCCCGCAGTCGGCGCAGGGCATCTCACGATCTTCGAAGTTCTCCATGGAGCGGACCAGTCCTCTGAGGCGCGGAAAATAAGCCAATCGGGCAGGGTGTGCAGCGCGCCGCTGTCAGCCCTTGTCGTTCGCGCCTGCCGCTGCCGCCTGCCTGGCCGCCGCCTCGAGCTGGCGATCCAGCTCCTCCATCTCCTTCATCACGTCGGGCGACGCCAGCGACCCCGCCAGCGAATCCGACGGAGCCGGCGCGGCCTGGGCGGCCGGTGCGCTGGCCGTCTTGGCCCCCGCCGCCCCTGGCGTCCCGGTCCCGAGCTGCTTCTGATCCGCGCTGGCCCCGGCGAGCAGCCCGGCCACGCCCATCTTCGCCTTCAGCTCCAGCAGCTGGGCGTCCGAGGTCGGGCTGCCGGCGCCCTCCAGCTTCTTGAAGCGCATCTCGAGGTCGTCGCCCGACAGCTCGCCCGCGATCTCGGCGCCGGCCTCGGCCTCGGCCTCCATCTGGTCGATGCGGTCGCTCATGCGCGCGAAGGTGTCGAACGCCGAGGTGTCCGACAGCCCGGCCATGGTGTTCTGGATGGTCCGCTGGGCCTCCGCACGCTTCTTGCGCGCGATGAGGATGTTCTTCTTGCGCTTGGCCTCTTCGATCTTCATCGACAGCATGCGCAGCGCGTCCTTGAGCTTCTCGACCGCGTTCTTCTGCGCCTGCCACTGGGTCAGGTACTGCGAGGCGATGTTGTCGTGGTCCTGGCGCCGGGCCAGCGCCTCCTTGGCCAGGCCGTCGTCGTTCGACCTGACGGCCAGCATGGCCTTCTTCTCCCAGTCCTTGGCGCGCTCGGCCTCGGACTCGAACTGCTTCTGCAGGCGCTTCTCGTCGGCGATGGCGACCGCGACCTGCTTCTTGGCCTCGACCAGCTGCGACTGCATGTCGATGAGAACCTGCTGGAGCATCTTCTCCGGGTCTTCAGCCTTGGAGATGAGGTCGTTCAGGTTCGACTTGATCAGCGTGCCCAGCCGCGAAAAGATCCCCATTTCAATCGTCCTCTCTGGCCTTCTCGGTCACTCAGGCAGCGGCGCGGAACTTGGACAGCCGGGTGTAGTGGTCAGCCACCGCGAGCGTGATGTCGTCGACGGTAGCCTGGAATTCGTTGAAGTCGAGGTTCTCCAGCTGCAAAGCGTCAGTGATCACGAGGCTGTCGGCCTCGATGCCATAGGCGCCGTGCACCATCTCGCGGGCGTTGAAGCCGAGCACGGTCTCGTACAGCTCGATCTTCTGCGCCGGGTCCTTGGGCAGCGGCAGCACCTTGACGCGAAACACCAGCACGGGCGCGTCGAACGCGATCGCCATGTTCTCGACCCCATCGGCCCCGGTGATGACCCAGGTGTTGTCACCCGTGTCCGCATAGGGAACGCCCATGCGCATGAGGTAGCTCTCCACGTCCTCTTTGGTCTTCACACTTGCCTCCGCGGAGCCCAGCGTACCGCATGTTGGTTGCTACGCGCAAAATCGGGTCTGGCGCCTACGGGATTTGCATCCCTCCGGAAACGTTGATCTCCTGGCCAGTCACGAAATCCGAAAGCGGGCTGGAGAAGAACAGCACCACGCGCGCGATGTCCTCGGGCTCGGCGGGGCGGCCGAACGGGATGCGCTTGATGGTGGCCTCCAGCTGCTCGCGCGGGATGCCGATCTCGGAGCCCGCGGTCTTGGGCTGGGTCAGCCGGGTGTTGGTCACGCCGGGCGCGACGGCGTTGACGCAGACCTGGAAGCGGCCCCACTCGGCGGCGATCGTCCGGGTGATGCCGATGTTGCCCATCTTGGCCGCGGTGTAGTTGATCTGGCCGGGATTGCCGCGGATCGCGGCGGTCGAGTAGAAGTTCACCACCTTGCGGTGGTAGCGCACGCGGCCGTCGCGCTCGAGCTCCAGCTTGGAGGTGTCGCGCAGGTAGGGCGACGCCGAACGGATGCAGTTGAAGGTGCCCTTCAGGTTGACGTTGATGACCAGGTCCCACCACTCGTCGGTCATCTGGTGCACCGTCTTGTCGCGCGTGATGCCGGCGTTGTTGACCAGGATGTCGAGGCTGCCGAAGCTGTCGGCGGCCAGCTTCATCAGGGCATCGGTGGCCTTGGGGTCGGCCACCGAACCGACATGGATGACCGCGCTGCCGGGGCGGATCTCCTCGCAGGCGGCGCGCGCCTCCAGCGCCGGCGCCTCCTCGACGTCATTGATGACGACGCGGGCACCCTCGCGCACCAGCAGCTCGGCGCAGGCCCGACCGATGCCGCGCCCTGCCCCGGTGATGACCGCCACACGATCCTGAACCAGCATGCTGACCCTCCCTGGGATAGGGCGGCACTATACGACGCCCACCTTGCCCGTGGCCGCTCCCGTGTGCTAGCACCCCGTTGGGATGACGACGTTTTCACCGGCCTCCGGCAAGCTGCCCCGCCACGTGGCCATCATCATGGATGGCAACGGACGCTGGGCCGAACGCCAGGGGCTGGCCCGCGTGGAGGGCCACAAGCGCGGCGCCGACAGCGTGCGCGACATCGTGCGCGCCGGGCGCGAGCTCGGCCTCGAGGCGCTGACGCTGTACGCCTTCTCGTCGCAGAACTGGGAGCGCCCGCTCGAGGAGGTGCAGGCGCTGATGCAGCTCCTGCGCGACTATGTCCTCGAGGAGCGCAGCGAGATCATGGACAACGGCATCCGGCTGATCACCATCGGTGACACCGGCCGGCTGCCCGACTTCGTGCGCGAGCCGCTGGAGGCCCTGGTGCGCGACTCGGCGCAGAACCCGGCCATGACGCTGTGCCTGGCGCTGTCCTATGGCGGGCGCGAGGCCATCACCGCGGTGGCGCGCACCCTGGCCCAGGAGGTCAAGGCCGGCCGCCTCGACCCCAGCTACATCGGCCTCGACACCTTCGAGGCGCGGCTGGCGACCACGGCGCAGGGGCTGCCCCCGCTGGACCTCCTCATCCGCACCAGCGGCGAGCAGCGCATCTCGAACTTCCTGCTCTGGGAAGCCGCCTATGCCGAGCTCTACTTCACCGA
>Ga0154020_10007945_pt1 | contig 12344 bp, 15 predicted proteins | sample Klosneuvirus_201_FD_109709 | JGI IMG/M metagenome (GOLD analysis project Ga0154020, IMG submission 109709) | Active sludge microbial communities from wastewater, Klosterneuburg, Austria - Klosneuvirus_20160825_MG | ecosystem: Engineered > WWTP > Aerobic digester > Activated sludge | place... | reverse complement strand
GCCGCCGGCGCACCCTCGAGGTATGCCGCGGCATCCGAGCCCACGAGCTGGATCGATCGCGCGCCGGCCCGATCGATCTCGGCGAGCTCACCGAGAAGCAGCGCGCGCGCGTACGGATTGTCGCGGTTGGGATGGTGTGCGAAGCCGCGCTCCATGCGGCCGCGCATCACTGCACCGAGATGCGATGGCAAGAAGGCTAGGAACGGGCTCGCGTAGATCCGCCGCAGCGCCGCGAGCGAGAGCAGCCCGTCGAACGTGGTGCGAAACCTCCGAGTATCGAGGTGGTCGCGCCAGAACGCGATCTGAGCGGCGGGATCCTCGAGATCGAGGAACTCGCGTACGCGGGACGATGACCAACCGACCAGTGGAGCGAGCGCGCGGCCGATGCCCATGACTCGCTCGGCGGTTCCGCGGATTGCCGGCGCGCCAGCGATCCGATCGCGGGCGTACGCCAGCTGGCTCGGGTTGATGTCGACCGCAACGACCTCGTGATCACGCGCGAGGTGAAGCGCCGTGCAGCCGGCGGACGCGATGCAGAACACTCGGCCTCCGCGCGCGAACGCGCCGCGCTCGATCTCGACGTCTTCGTACATCCGCCCGAACAGAACCTTGCTCGGCCCGCGACGCGCGTCGAATCGACCGCGTTGCCACGGTGTCTGTGCCGTCGCGATCATTGGAGCGCCGCTGCCCACGCGAGCACGAGTAGCGCGAAGTTCTTGACGACCATGCCACCCGGGTCGTGAATGATGTGCCGGGCCCACAGCAGACCGTTCGCGTTGAGCGTGACGAGGAGCAGAGTCTGGCTGAGCGCGCACAGCACGGGCGCGATGCCGCTCAGCGTCCATACGCCGATCCCGACCTCGACCACGCCGAGCGTCTTGAGGAACAGCGATCCGAAGCGCGGGCCGAAGATCGGCACTGCCTCGACGACCTGGACCTGGCGCTGCTCGCGACCGAGCAACTTGCACCACAGCCCTTCGTAGATCCAAACGCCCGCGACGGCGCTGCGCATGAGCAACCGCGGAAGCATCAGCGCGCCTCTACGTTCCGCCGGATCGCGCGCAGGATGTGGCGATGGAACGAGTGACAGACTGCAGCCTCGATCGATCGCCACAACCAGCGCGGACGTCGCGCGCTGACGTAGCGTGTCGACAAGGTCATCACGGTGACGCCGGACTGTTGCTCGTCGAGTCGATACTCGCCACCGACGAGTCTCATGCCGCCACCGACGGGTAGCGACTGCTCGATCACGTCGAATGCGTAGACGCGCCCGGGCTCGACAGCGGTGATGCGCTTGATCAGGTGTCCGCCTTCGTAGAGACAGCGGGCCTCGTCGCCGACATGAGACTTCTCGCCGATCGTGCGGATCGGGACGGGCAGCAACAGGCGCAGATGCAGCGGCGGGCGCTGATCGAGCTGCTCGTAGAACATCAAGCGCTCCCACACTCGAGCGCGGGGGGCCGCGATCGTCATCGGAGTCGCGACCACGTCTACCGCGCGATCGACGACGTGGGGCTGCGAGGAGTCGAGGTCGAGCGGGCCCGCCTTCGCGGTCGCTGTGGGTTCCGGGGTCATCGCAGACCGTGCAGCACGGGGTGTGCCACGACGATGTGTCGACAATCAGCGGGAACGCGCAAGGCCTGCGCCGGCGCTACGAGTCACGGCAAACCGTGCGTCGCCGTTCGAGACAACGTGATCAGTTGCGAGCCTAGTCCTCGTCGCCGATATCGACGCCGCCGACCACGCCTGCAGGATCGATCGCGAATACGCCCAGAAGGGTCAGGAGCTCGTCGTGTGCGATCGTCATGTGGCTGTCATCGCAGGAGTGGTGCAGCTTCGAGTGCCGCGAATGGGATCGTATGAGCCTCGGCCCACGAGCGAACGATGTCTTCGAACCTCGCGGTCGTGTCCGCGCAGATCACGCGCTCGCCGCCGCAGATCACCTCGCCGAAGTCCGGGCCCCACAACACCTCGTCGATCTGGGTCCGTCCGATCCACACGATGCTCTGCTCGATCGACGCGAGCAGCGGAAGTGGCGCGGCAGCGATGCTCGCTCCCACGCTAGCGTGCTTGGTCTGCGCGAGGCTGGCCACGAGCCCGGCCGCGAGGCCTCCGAGCCCGAATTGAAGAAGCCCGGCAACAGAGTCTTCTTCGAGTCCCTCCGCGACGAAGCCGATTCCGTTCGTCGCGAGCACGAAGTACCCCCACATCACGGGAAGGTCGCGAGCGGTCACCTCGCATCCGCGCACGGGGAACGTCGCGAGGACCTTGCCCTGCTCGCTCGCGAACCGCGCGACGTACGCGTCGAGTGGGCCGACCTTTTCGATCACGAGGTGTTCGACCACGTTGCGACCGAGGTCGGAGAGCTCTTCGAGAAAGAATGCGTGGAGGAGCTCGTCGTCGGTCTTTCGTGACCACGCTGCGCGCATCTGGTCGGACACGTTGGAGCTGTACTCCAATCTCGAGCGGTGTTCGAGTCCGACGACTCGCAGGGTTCACGAGGCCGTGCGCGAACGTCGTGTATGGCGCGGAATTCAGCGAGTCCGCGTGCCACCGTCGGGCTGCTCTTCTTTGTAGGTCGTGCGCCCCGCGTCGGCGGGACGCGGCGCATCGACAGCGCGACTCTGTTTGTTCGGATTCGCGAGGCTCGATTGGCGCAGCTCTTGGACCGATGGAGCGCCCGGCGAGACAGAGAAGTTGAAATCCAACGGGCCCACCTTCTTCGCGGGCTGCTGCGTGCCCAACGGCGGCGACGGTACGATCGCTTCCTTCACGGCGTTGTAGGCCTTCAGGCCCTGCTTCGCGAGAGGGTCCTGCTTGGCCTGTGCGATGCCGGCGCTCTTGAGGTTGTCCAGATCGGTCAGCTTCTGGAGCGTGGACGGCGGCGCACTGTTGTCGTCGTACATCCCACTATAGAGTCGATGTGCCTCGATCGGATCGATCCGTCGTGTTCCACCATCGGCGCTCGACGAAAATTCGGGGGTTAGGTTCGGTGGATGCTCGAGAACGGGTGTGTCATTTGCGAGCGGAGCGGCAACGGGAGGTTGGACGTCGTAACACGCGTTGGGTTCGATGAATCCGGCCATAGCGATATGGAGCGGCCATCGGCGATTTGTCGCAGAGAATTCGACGCTCAGGGCTCCGTGCAGTAGCAGTCGATCGAGATGAACTGCCCGGCACCGTGCGTCTGCGAAGCGACTACGCCGCACCCCAGTGCGACGGCGGCGCCATCGGTGTAACGCGCCGTGGCGCGGTAGCACTTGCTATAGGAGCCCCAGCACGACGAGGTGCACGCCCCGCGCTGGTTGCTCGTCAGGAAGATCGAGCACTGAGGTTCGCTGCTGCTCGTGTCGCAGGTCGCGGGGACGATCAGACTCTGTGGACAGCTATGGCCGCACGTCCCGCAGCTCGTGAGCTCGTCGGTCGGAGCGCACGTCCCGCCGCACGAGGCGTTGTTGCCCGCACATCCGATGTCCACGGTCACGTCGCGATGCGCCGCATGACCGGCGACATCGAAGAACGTTGCCTTCAACGTTCGAGGCACCGTCTCCCCCGCGAGCGTCTCGATCGTCTCGGCGGTGTTGAGATCGCCCCACGACAACACGATCGAATACGCGCCTTCACCTGCGTCGGTGGCGAACGCGCCATAGGTCGCCGTGCCGTCGGCTGTCGTGAGCTCGCCTCCGATCAGATCGTCGATTCCATCGGGATCGGTGACGACGGCGCTGACCACGAGACGGTCCGTGTCCTTGACGGTCAAGACATTGGTCTTCAGCGACAAGATCGTCGGCGAACGTGGCGAGACGCTCCCGTCGGGGAGCGCTGGATCGGAGGGCGAACCGGAGTCGGAGGCGCCGCACGCCGCCAACCCGAGGAGTAGAACGAAACCGAAGGATCTCACACCCGCACGAATACCGAGTCGCGCGATCGATGTCAGCTCGCGCTCTACAACGCGTGTTTCCGTCGAGATACCGAACAGATCGGAGGCCCGCGCCGATCACTTGCTCGCGGCGAGATTTATCCGTGGCAAAGCGCTCGGAACACCAGCGAACGGCGGTTCACCCGCCACTCGAAGTTTCTGCGCGACGAAACTGCCCTCGTCGCTCCTTAGAGCCATGACGTACGATGGTGCGATGCGCCGATGGTGGTGGCTCTGGTCGGGGCGTGCGAGGAAGACTCTAGCGTCATGACATCGAGTGTCCATCGTTGGGCGGGCGTCGCGGATCCAGCGCTCGCTGGACTCCCGCTCGCCGGGCTCGACGCGTTCACACTCGTACTGCGTTCTGCGGAAGGTGTGACCGGGTTCGATCACGATCCGGTGAGCGCCGCGAGCGTGCGTGCCTGCGCGACCTCGTTAGTCCTGGTGCATGCGAACGGCGCGATCGAGTCGATCGAGGCACGCGATGATCTGATCCGCATCGTGCGTGCGGCCGCGCGACCGCGTGCGTTCGTGTTCGCCGATCCGCGACCGGAGCTCGCGAACGAGGTCGCTACTCTCGCTGCATATCGGCTCGACGTCGCGCGTACGGTCCTGCCGAAGCGATACGGCAAGCCGTTCGTCACGCCGATCGAGCCGCCGATCGCGCAGTTGTTCGACGAGCGCCCCACCGAGGTCGCCGTCCAGCTCGCGACGAGCGTCGCCACCGCCGTACTCGTGTTTCGCTTCGCGGGCGAATGGGGGCTTGCACCGACGCTGCTCGCCACCGCCGGAACCGGCGCGGCCGTCATCGACCGGATCGTCTCCGCCGGGATCGCGGTCGTGCATGCGCGCACGCAACGCGACCTTCCGATGTGGTGATGTCGCATTCCTCGTCGGTCATCGGAGCGAGACATGTCCCTCGAGCCAGGCGGTCACGGCAGCGAGCTGCTTGGTGCCAGCGTCGGCCGCAGCGACGAACCCGTCGCGCGCTTGCTCGGCGAGCAGGCGTGCGCGCGGTCGAGCGCTGACGTCGGACCACAGCGCGCGCGCGAGCACGAACCGCGTCTCCGCGAGATCGAACGCCGGGGTATCGGGCTGCTCGCGAAGCTTCAGCGCTCGTTCGGCGGCGGTTCGTGCGGCCGGGATGCGTCCGAGCGCGAGCGATTCTTGCGCGACTCCGGTCAGCGCATTGGCCACGTCGGGATGCTCGGCGCCGTAGGCCTTCTCGTAGATCGCGAGAGCGCGCTGATACGACGCGAGTCCCGTCGTGTGGTGCCCCGTCGCCAGATCGATCGCGCCGAGGAGGAGCAGCGGCGTTGCCACCGTCGGATGATCGGGCCCGCTCGCCTTCTGATAGATCGCGAGCGAGCGCTCGGCCGCTCGGCGCGCGTCGTCGAGCTTGTCTTGGGCGAGGTACGCGATGCCGAGGTTCGCCAGCGCACCGCCGAGGAACGGATCGTCGGGTCCCTTGGTCTTCTCGAAGATCGCGATCGCGCGTAGCTGGTACGGGCGAGCCTCGTCGTAGCGCCCCTGCGCGAGGTATCCCGCGCCGATGTTGTCGACGACCGCGCCGACGTTGGGGTGATCGGGCCCGAGTGCCTTCTCGAGGATGGCGAGGGCGCGCAGATCGTACGGGCGACCTCCGTCGTAGTCGCCGCCCTCGGCCATGCCGACTCCGATGTTCACCAGCACCATCGCGAGTAAGGGGTGATCGGGGCCGAGGGCGACCTCGTCGATCGCGAGGGCACGCTTGTAAGTCCGCACGGACTCCGCGAACGCACCCTGTTGCTGCTGCGCGATCCCCAGGTTGTTGAGGATCGTGGAGGTGAACCGAGGATCCGTGGGACCGAACGTCTTGTCGTTGATCGCGAGCGCGCGCTCGTACTGCTTCTGCGCGTCCACGAGCTTTCCTTGGGCGGTGAGCACGTCGCCATAGCTCGTGAGCAGCTTGATCTCGATCGCCGGTGGACTTCCCGCGCGCTTGAACGCGGCCTCCGCAGCGGGACGAAGTTTCAGCGCATCCTCGACGCGGTTCAGCGAGCCGAGCACGTGCACGAGATCCGCCCACAGCTGCGCGACGCGAACGTCGTCGCGCGCGTCGGCCGCGATCGGGATCGCTGTCTCGAATGTCGCGACCGCTGCAACCGAGTCGCCGGTTCCTTGCTCGAGTCGCGCGCGAAGATGCAGCGCCTCGGCGAGGATGGGGGCGAACTGTAGGGACTTCGACGCGTCGACAGCGTCGCGCGCCGCGCGCAGTCCCGTCGTGTACTGGCCTGTCTCGTACAGTGCGGTGACCGTACCGAGCGCTTTCTGGAGCTCGGCGACGCGGCTCCGGACCGTTGCATCGGCAGGCAGCTGGATCCCGGCAGCGAGCGCTTCGAGGTTCGCGCAATCGGCGAGTGGTGCGAGCGCACGCGTCGCGGGGATCGCGTTGTCGATCACGGTGGCGTTCGGAGCCGTGTCGAGTACGTCGACGAGGGCTCCGAGATCCACGAGGCGCCGATCGAGGCATGCCATCCGTAGCTCGAGCTGGGCCTCGGACTGATCGCCGGCCACTCGCGTCGCTTCGCACGCGCGGACGCGAGCGGTCACCCACTCGCGGCCGTACGTATCGAGCTGCGCGGCGACTCGCGTGAACGTGTCCGCTGCGTACGCGAGCCCCGTCTTTGCAAACGCGGCGCGTACCTGTTGCGTGCGCGGCGCGTCCCACACACCGGCGAGCTTTCCGTCGAAGCCCGCGCACGGCGTTTCGCTGCTCGCCCCACCGCGTACGACGGCGGCCACGGCGACGCCGGCGAACAGCGTCACGACCGCACCGACCGCCACCATCCGCCGTCGCTTCCGCCGCGCGATCGCCGGATCATCCTCGAGCGCCGCGACGAGCGCTGTCATCGACGGCCACCGCTGCGCCGGATCCACCGAGAGTCCACGCGAGACGACCGCCGCGATCCAGCTCGGCACGCTGCTCGATGCCGGAGTCACGGGATGCTCGAACGCGTCGCGCAGCGCCGCCAACGTGGCGCCCGTGAAGGGACGCTTGCCGTACAACGCCTCGAACATCGTGACGCAGAAGCTGAACTGATCGCTCGCCTCCGTCGCGACCTCGCCGCGAAGTTGCTCCGGCGCCATGTACGCCGGCGTCCCCAAGATCGAGCCGGCCATGCTCAGGGTCATCTCGAGCTCCGAACCCTCGCTCGGTGCGCGAACCTCGTCGGCCGCTCCGTAGCGAACGAGTCCGAAGTCTCCGATCTTCGCGGTGCCGCCGGCGACGAAGATGTTCGCCGGCTTGACGTCACGGTGCACGAGACCAACTGCATGCGCCGCTGCGAGCCCGCGAGCGGCGGCGACGAAGATCCTCACGATCTCGGGCACCGTGTGGCCCTGCGCCACCCACGCGTCGAGCGTCGGTCCGTCGACGTACTCCATCGCGACAAACGCGCGTCCATCGTGCTGTCCGATCTCGTGGATCGCGATCACGTTCGGATGCACGAGCCGCGCGAGCGCCTGCGCCTCGCGTCGCAAGCGATCCTCGCCACCGACGTCGAGGCGCGACGGAGTGCGCGAGACCTTCACCGCGACGAAGCGATCGAGATCGAGGTCGCGCGCGCGGTAGACGATGCCCATCGCGCCCTGTCCCAACACGCGATCGATCTGGAATCGTCCGACGCTCGCGAGCTCGCGTGCAGCGGTGACCGCGGGCGCCGCGGCGGCGTGATCGCCCGAGGCCAGCGCGAACACGAGCGTGCGGCAGTCGGCGCAGTCGGCGAAGTGCAGCTCGACCTGCGCCGCCATCGCTGCCGACAGCGCGCGATCCGCGAACATCGCGATCGTCCCGGGATCGGGGCACGCGCCTTCGATCGCGCTAGATCCCGCTGCCCCCATGACGAGAGTCTGCCACAACCCGACTCGTGGCTCGGCAGTCCTGATGCTGCCTGCCCGGGAAGCCGACGGAATAGTTCGCGTCGGAGTTAGAAGACGAATGGATAGCTGAACGAGCCGCCCGTCGTACGCGGGAAGCGTGCGCTCTTGATGATGTCGGCGACGCACGTGCCGAGCACGGGATCGAAGGCCTCGTCGACCGAGACCGCCGCGACGGTGCCATCGGGCGCCACACGCGCGCGGACCTTGATCATGCCTTTCATCGTCGAGTGCGCGCCGCACGCGCGGATCTGCGGCTTGAGTGGATCGATCGTCGTCGAGATCGCGATGCGATCGAGCTCGGGGACATCGAAGGGGTGCTCCTCGGGAGCTTCGATCGGGCGCGGCGGCACCGGTCGGTCGGGCACGCGTGGGCGGTCCGGCATGGGCGGCGCGGTCTCGTAGCGCTCGACCTTTCGCGACAGCTCCACCACGAGCGCGTGAAGCTCCTCGATCTCGGCGAGCTTCTGCTCGAACGCGCGATGCTCTTGCTCGAGTCGGCGGAGGAGCTCGCGCACGCGCGCATCAATGTCGCCACCCGCGGGGAGCGCGACGGTGGCCGGCGCGGGATCCGGTCGCGTGAGGATCCCGATCAGCGTCGCGATCGCTGCGTTGAGGACCACGATCGCGGCGAGGATCCAGCGGAGTCGCATCGACTTCGGCGGAGCGATCGACGGTGATAGCGCGCGACCGAGGAGCGCGTCGCGATCGATCGCGACCGGCGGTGGCACGCGCCACACCTGGAGATCGAGCCCGGCGAGTGGAGAGTCGGTGTCGTCAGTTGAGTGAGTCATCGGGAACCTCGAAACAGATCGGGGTGTGAGCGTGCGAGCGCATCGCGAACCGCGGCACGTGCACGCGAGAGGCGGGACTTGACGGTGCCGACGTCGACGTCGATCACGCGGGCGATCTCGCTGTAATCGAGATCGTGAAACTCGCGCAGTACGAACGCGATACGTTGCGCTTCGGGGAGCTCCACGACCGCGGCGGCGATCGCGACGCTGATCTCGCGATCCGCCGCGACCGTCGACGGATCGATGTACGCGGCGGGCTCCGGCCTCTGCTCGCGAACCGCTTCGCGCCGGCGATCGTTGAGCACGACGCGCGTGGCGATCGTCAGGATCCACGTCGACAGGCGCGCCGGCCCGCTGGGATCGAAGCGCGCGATGCCTTGGAGCACGCGGATCAGCGAGTCCTGCACGAGGTCCGCGACGTGGCTGTCGCCGCGCGCGCATGCCATGCGCCAGACCAGCGCGTGCACCATCGGGTGATAGCGCTCGACGAGCTCGTCGAGCGCCGCGCGTTCACCCTGCTGCGCTCGTCGCAACGTGAGGTCATCGAGCTCCGCGCGCGCGGCCGGCCCGGAGCGTATCGAGGTTGCAGCTCGTCCCATCAGTCACGTTGCACACGCGAGGGTGCGCGTCGGTTCCATCCAAAATAGCGCAGGCCAACTACGCGATCCGGCTACAATTGCGTCGTGCGATTTCTCGTCGTCGTGTGCCTGGTCTCGTCGGTTCTCGGTGCGTGTGCTCCCGCGCCCGTCCTCAATCCCGAGAAGGAGCGGCGAAATGCCGGCAAGCAAGACATCGCGCGGACGGTCGAGCTCGATGCCGCGCCGGGTGGCGTGGTCACCACCCGCGATGGCAAGAGCGTCGATCTCGCGACGTTGTGGGCTTCGCAGCGCGTGGTCGTCGTGTTCTATCGCGGTCACTGGTGTCCGCATTGCCAGTATCAGTTCGGCGAGCTGCAGAAGCACAAGCAGGAGTTCGTCGATCGCGGTGTGAACGTCGTCGGCATCAGCTCCGACGATCCCGCCGACCTCGACACACTGCGCACCAAAGTCGGCCTGACGTTCGACCTGTACTCGGACGCCGGTCTGTCCGTGATCCAGAAGTGGGGCGTGGAGGACTTTGGCAACAGCATCGCGAAGGCGGCCACGTTCATCGTGAACCCGGGCGGCTCGATCAGCTTCCAGCGCGTGGGTGAGAAGCCAGACGATCGCCCGTCGGTGCAGGCCATCCTCGATGCTCTCGACGCGTCGAAGCCCGCGACCTGACGCGGAGAGATCTCGGGCCGATCCCGGCACTGAACATACTGTCAGACCCGACCGGTAGGGTCGTCGTGTGGAAGAGACGAGGTTTCAACTCACGCGAGGCGACGCCGTCGCCTGGCTCCGCACGCTGCCCGACGAGTCCATCGATCTGGTGATCACGGATCCGCCGTACGAGTCGCTCGAGAAGCACCGTGCGATCGGCACCACCACGCGGCTCAAGCACAGCAAAGCGTCGAGCAACGATTGGTTCGAGATCTTTCCGAACGAGCGCTTCCCCGAGCTGTTCGCGGAGGTCTATCGCGTGCTCAAGCGAAACACGCACTTCTATCTCTACTGCGATCCCGAGACGATGTTCGTCGCGAAGCCTGCGGGCGAAGCGGCCGGGTTCAAGTTTTGGAAGCCGTTGATCTGGGACAAAGAGCGGATCGGGATGGGCTACCACTACCGCGCGCGGTACGAGTGCATCCTGTTCTTCGAGAAGGGCAAGCGAAAGCTCAACGATCTCGGCACCGCGGACATCATCCGGCATCCGCGAATCAACGGCGGATATCCCGCGGAGAAGCCGCCGCAAGTGTCGTCGGTGCTGGTCGAGCAGAGCACCCAACCCGGTGAGCTCGTGATCGATCCGTTCATGGGCTCGGGCTCGTCGGGCGTGGCGGCGATCTCGAACGGTCGCCACTTCATGGGCAACGATCTGTGCGCCGAGGCCCTCGACATCACGCGAGCTCGCCTCGTCGAGCTCGGCGCCAAAGAACCACTACGTGCACCACCCAGCGCCGAGATCGCTCAGCTCGGCTTGATGATGTGAGGACCGGATGGGGATGACGGGCAACCAGTACCGAGACTTGATCGCCGGCTACATCTACCGGAGCTACGCGCCCTTCGGCCTGCTCGTGTACACGGAGATCTCGCTCGGCAAGACCATCATCGGCAAGGACCGCAAGATCGACGTATTCGTCGTGCGCTCGAGCGATCAGCGAGCCATCGCGCTCGAGTGCAAGTACCAAGACAGCCAGGGCACCACCGACGAGAAGATCCCATACGCGCTCGAGGATCTCGCAGCGCTGTGGCTCCCGGGCTGCCTCGTCTACGCGGGCGAGGGTTGGTCGCGCGGCATCCTGCACACGCTCGAGGCATCTCGGCTCGCCGCGCGATGCATGCCGGATCCGAACGCGATGCTTCATTCGCCCGAGACCCGCGAGCTCGATCACGTGCTCGCGGCGACGTTTGGTCTATGGGAGCTTGTCTTGCCAGCGTCGCGTCGCTTCGTTCCCGCCTGACGGTCCCTGACGTCGCGCCGCTGCGCGATCTGATCGATTTGCTGTCGTAACCACACGCTCGACCCACGGGTCGACATTGAAGGAGCTGTCATCGCGGAGCGGTCCGCGGAGATCGCATCGCGAGGTCGCGATGCTCGTGCATTGGTTTTCACCCGTCGGGGTCGACGGGAAAGGGAGTGTGTATGAACAGAATCGAGAAAGTGGAGTGTCCCGGATGCCGTGCTGCCACGGTGGCCAACAACAACGTCAGCGAGCGCATCTCCGATGCGTTCTATCGGTGGGACCATGCGTTCCTGAGCCGATCGGATCTCGGGTACCTGATGCGGTTCTTGGTGGACGCGATGATCCCGCCGAACTGCAAAGCGCACGATCCGCGCTTCCCGCTGGTGCACCACAGCTGGAGGGTCGCGTGAGCACCGAGGTCGAAGATGCCGGCACGCGCACGCGCACCGCGAGCACCGAGGTCGAGGACGCCAGCACGCGCCCCGCGAACAGCGCCATCTGGCCTCGCGAGGAAGTCCTCGTCGGAGATCCGGCGTATCCGATCGGGAGGATGCGATGAGCGGAACCCTGCATCCGGCGCGGCCGAACGCACTCCACGCGTGGGCTCGCCGCACACCCGCGCCAACATCGAATGCGTTGGCGTGTCCCGCGTGCGCAGCTCTCGCACCACGCATGCGCGTGAACACGCGCGAGTGGATCAACAACGTCGTGGTCTCGATGGTCGGACATCGTGTCGCGCGAACTTCGCTCGTGCTGTTCGCGACCGGGGTCGCCGGCTTCATCGCGGGCGTTGCCGTCGAGAGCGCGGTGAAGCACATCTGCGCGGGCTCGAGTCACGTGACACGCGAGTCCGATCGAGTCGCGCATTGGCGGCGAGCGATCGTCATGCGGTAGGTTGCGCTTCGACTCGAGAGCGCGCGACGCTCGCGGCGACCGCCCGCGACTCGAACACGATCGATGCACGCGATGGCCATATCGTAATCGGCGCTCGCGGCGACCGACCTACGTCGCGAGCAGCGCACGCTCGATCGACGTCACCTCGTACGAGATCGACGGAGCTCAGGCGTCGCGCGGTCACGCAACGAGAAATCAAGGCCTATCGCTCCAGCTCGTACATATGGCGTACTAACGGGCGTACGAACGAGGGCGTACGAACGAGGGCGTACGAACG
>Ga0154020_10007944_pt1 | contig 12345 bp, 9 predicted proteins | sample Klosneuvirus_201_FD_109709 | JGI IMG/M metagenome (GOLD analysis project Ga0154020, IMG submission 109709) | Active sludge microbial communities from wastewater, Klosterneuburg, Austria - Klosneuvirus_20160825_MG | ecosystem: Engineered > WWTP > Aerobic digester > Activated sludge | place... | reverse complement strand
CTCTGATGACGGATGCTCGGGAGGTGGTCGCTGGCTCTCGGATATGCTCCTTCATCGCCCTCAGCATCTTACCTTCCACACTGAACACCCCATAGCCGTCCTGTTGCAACACGGTCGGTACCCAAGCGAACACAACGCCGACCGCCGCGGTTGCGTTTTTTCTGTGATGTGACCTTGGACAGGCGGTGTAGTCGGCGTGTCCGCATCCCCTGCCTGCGCTACACCCGCGGCGTTTCCCCGTCCGTGCGGAGGAGTCTGTCGAGCGAAAGTTGGTTCGGTTCCCTTCGCCTCTCCTTCGCTATGGGACGCACCGCAGCGTCCCCCTTTCAAAAGCGGGCAAATGTTGCGAGGATGCGCGGACTTACGCCATGCTGTGGATTGCTCCGTCGGAAAAAGACTCTGCTTCGGTGACGCTGGAAAAGCGGCTGTGGGACGCTGCCGACCAGTTTCGCGCCAACTCAGGACTCAAGGCGCAGGAATACTCCGGGCCGATCCTCGGGCTGATCTTTCTGCGCTTTGCCGAGGTCCGCTTTGCCGCCCAGCGCACCAAACTGGAACAGGCCGGAGCATCGTCGCGGCGCGGCAGTCGGGTCGATGATCCCGCGGCCTACCATGCCGTCGGGGTGCTGTTTCTATCGCCCGAAGCGCGCTTTGACTATCTGCTGCACATGCCCGAGTCGTCGTCGCTCGGCGCGCAGGTCAACGGCGCGATGCGCGAGATCGAAAAGCACAATCCCCCGCTCGCGGGCGTGCTGCCGAAGACGTACAACCTGTTTACCGCCGCGCTGCTCAAAGACCTGCTGAAGAAGGTGTCGGAGATCCCGGCCAGCGTCGATTTTGATGCGTTTGGCCGCATCTACGAATACTTCCTCGGCGAGTTCGCGCGCACCGAGGGCCAAAAAGGCGGCGAGTTCTACACGCCCGCCAGCATCGTCAAGCTACTGACCGAGGTCATCGAGCCGTTTCAGGGCCGCATCTTAGACCCCGCGTGTGGTTCGGGCGGCATGTTCGTGCAGTCGGCTCGCTTCGTCGCCGAGCACCAGAAAAACCCCGCCGCCGAGCTGTCGATCTGCGGCGTCGAAAAGACCGACGAGACCGGGCGGCTGTGTCGTCTGAACCTGGCGGTCCACGGGCTGGAAGGCGACATTCGGCACGGCGGCAACGTCAACAGCTACTACGACGACCCGCACGCAGCGACGGGACAGTTTGACTTTGTGCTCGCCAATCCACCGTTTAACGTAAACGCCGTCGACAAAGAGCGCCTTTCGGCCCTGGTTGGCCCCGGTCGCCGCTTCCCGTTTGGCCTGCCCAAGCCCGACAACGCCAACTACCTGTGGATTCAGCTGTTTTACTCGGCGCTGTCGCCAAAGGGTCGCGCCGGCTTTGTGATGGCCAACTCGGCGTCGGACGCACGCAGCAGCGAACAAGACATTCGGCAAAAGCTTATCGATTCGCGCGCCGTCGATGTGATGGTCGCCGTCGGGCCGAACATGTTTTACACGGTGACGCTGCCCTGTACGCTGTGGTTTTTCGACAAGGGCAAAGCGCGCACCACGCGGGCGGACACGGTGCTGTTCATCGACGCACGGCACATCTATCGCCAGGTCGATCGCGCCCACCGCGACTGGACGCCGGCGCAGATTGGCTTTTTGGCAAACCTGGTGCGGCTGTATCGCGGCGAAGCGCCCGACTTTACCTTTGGCGGCGACGAGGCGGCGGCCAAGCTGCGCGAAGTCTTTGGCGACAAGCCCGCCTATGCCGATATCGCCGGACTGTGCAAAGCCGCCACGCTCAAAGAGATTGAAGCACAAGGATTTTCGCTTAATCCCGGTCGTTATGTCGGTGTTGCGCCAGGCGAAGCCGTCAGCGACGAAAATTTCAAAGAACAGCTCGAATCCTTAAACGAAGAACTAGAAACCCTAAACACCCAAGCCCACGCCCTAGAACAAACCATCGCCGCCAATGTAGCAGCGATCTTGGAGGCGTGAGGATATGAGAACATGGCGCCACTGTAAATTAGGCAATTTGCTTGAAATCAAACATGGGTTCGCATTTCTTGGTGCGCACTTCGCTGATCATGGAACACATATCCTTCTTACGCCAGGCAACTTCTTAGATGAAGGGGGATTTAAGCATAAGGGTGACAAAGAAAAGTGGTATCAAGGCCCAATACCGCCCGAGTATATTCTAAATAAAGGCGACTTGATTGTTGCAATGACGGAGCAAGCCGAAGGATTACTTGGAAGTTGCGCAATAATCCCAACCACCGGTCTTTATCTTCACAATCAACGACTTGGGCTTGTCAAGATACACAGCCTCGAACAGACCGATCGGAAGTTTATTTATTATCTATTCAATTCAAAATCCATCCGGCAGCAAATACGCGCATCAGCTAGCGGTGCCAAGATTCGTCATACCGCACCTACCCGGATTGCCGAAGTCAATGTTTATATCCCGCCACTCCCAATCCAAAAGCGGATTGCCGGGATTTTGTCGGCTTATGATGAATTGATTGAAAACAGCCAGCGGCGGATCAAGATTTTGGAATCGATGGCGCGTGGACTCTATCGCGAGTGGTTCGTTCACTTCCGCTTCCCCGGCCACGAAAACCACCCCAAAGTCCCCTCCCCCCTCGGCGACATCCCGAAGGGGTGGGAAGTGAAGCGATTGTCCGATGTTGCCGATGTGAATCGATTGCAAATCAATGCACGTTCGGCACCAGGAAGGCTTCACTATGTTGATATCTCGTCTGTCAGTCCTGGCCAGATTGACACGATTACGACTTATTTGTTCCACGAGGCACCAGGTCGCGCCCGCCGCGTAGTTCAGCATGGCGACGTGATCTGGTCATGTGTTCGTCCCAATCGACGCTCACACGCATTGGTGATACATCCTGATACTAATACAATTGCATCAACTGGGTTTTCCGTCCTTACCGCGAAACTAATTCCATATACATTTCTCTACTTTTCTGTAACCACGGATGATTTCGTCAATTATCTCACGAACAATGCCACAGGTGCTGCATATCCAGCCGTGACTGCGACTACCTTCGAAAAAGCGAAATTGACAGTTCCTCCCTCATCTCTGCTGGACCAGTTTGGTCAATTTACCATCCCAATGTCGGAAAAAATCCATGCATTACAGCGCCAAATTCAGAATCTAAGGCGGACGCGGGATTTGCTTTTGCCTCGGCTGCTTTCGGGGCAGATTGATCTGAAGGTGGATTGAGCGATGCTGGATCTGGTGCCGCTTCCTACGGATTATGCGGATTGGCTGTTTGCGCTCAAAGTGCGCATCCACACCGCGCAGCAGCGCGCATCGCTATCCGTCAATCGAGAGCTGATCCGTTTATACTGGCACATCGGGCGCGACATCCTGCTGCGGCAGGATCGCGAGGGCTGGGGGGCCAAAGTCATCGACCGGCTGGCGCACGACCTGCGCAGTGCGTTTCCGACGATGAAGGGCTTTTCTCGCGCCAACTTGCTGTACATGCGCGCCTTTGCGGCGGCGTGGCCGGATGAAGAAATCGTCCAACAGGCTGTTGGACAGCTGCCGTGGGGGCACAACTTGGTGCTGCTGGCCAAGCTCAAGTCCGCCGCCGAGCGCCTTGCGTATGCCCAGCGGGCCATCGAGCACGGCTGGTCGCGAAATACGCTGACCCATCACATCGAACGGCGGCTGCTTGCGCGGGAAGGACAGGCGGTCACAAACTTTGCCGCGAGCCTGCCCAGGCCACAGTCGGACTTGGCGACGGAATCGCTGAAAGACCCCTATCTGTTCGACTTCCTGGGAATCGGCGACGAGGCCAGCGAGCGCGCGATCGAAGATGCCATCGTGCAGCACATCACGCGCTTTTTGCTGGAGCTGGGGGCGGGCTTTGCGTTTGTGGGTCGCCAGGTTCACCTCGAAGTCGGGGGCGAGGACTTCTACCTAGACTTGCTGTTTTACCACCTGAAGCTGCGCTGCTTCGTCGTCGTCGAGCTAAAGTCAGGACCGTTTCAGCCCGAGCACGCCGGCAAGCTGAACTTCTATCTGTCGGCGGTCGATGCGCAGCTTCGGGCGGCGCACGACGGCCCAAGCATCGGCCTCTTGCTCTGCAAGAGCCGCAACAAAGTGGTCGCCGAGTACGCACTGCGCGACGTGAGCAAGCCCATCGGTGTGGCAGAATATCAGCTCATCGAAGCGCTGCCGACGGACCTGCAATCCAGCCTGCCCAGCATCGAGGCAATCGAACAAGCGCTGGCCGCGAGCAGCCAGGACAATCCTGCATGAGTGCGCATGCCTATAGCGAAGAGCAGCTTGTGGAAAAACCGGCAGTCGGGCTGTTTGCGGCGCTCGGCTGGCAGACGGTGTCGGCGCAGGATGAAGCGCTGGGGGACGGCGGCACGCTCGGACGGGCGACGCGAGCCGAAGTGGTGATCCAGCCGCGTCTGCGGGCGGCACTACAGAGGCTCAATCCGACGCTGCCACCGCAGGCGATCCGGGCCGCGATCGACGAACTAACCCGCGACCGCTCGTCGATGAGCCTGGAAGCTGCGAACCGCGAAGTCTACCGGCTGCTCAAAGACGGCATCAGCGTATCGGTTCCCGACGCCAAGCACGGAGGACAGACCACCGAGAGGCTGCGCGTCATCGACTGGACACGTCCCGAGCAAAACGACTTCTTGCTCGTCCGTCAGCTCAGCGTCGTCGGCAGCTTATATACCTGTCGGCCTGATCTGGTCGGCTTCGTCAACGGTCTGCCGTGGGTGGTCATCGAGCTGAAAAAGCCCGGCGTGCCCGCCCGACGAGCGTTCGACGACAACCTGACCCACTACAAACAGCAGATTCCGTCCTTGTTTTGGTATAACGCGCTGCTCATCGCGTCGAACGGGACCGACAGCCGGGTCGGGTCGCTGACCGCCGACTGGGACCGCTTTTTCGAGTGGAAGCGCATCGAGCGAGAAGACGAGCCGCGTCGGGTGTCGCTCGAAGTGATGCTGCGCGGCACCTGCGACCGAGGACGGCTGCTCGACCTGGTCGAACACTTCACGCTGTTTTCGGAGCACAAGGCCGGGCTGGTCAAAGTGCTGGGCCAAAATCACCAGTTTTTGGGCGTCAACAATGCGATTGCGTCGATGCTGGCGGCGCGGAAGGCGGGCCACGGGCGCGGCGGTGTGTTTTGGCGGACCCAAGGCAGCGGCAAGAGCTTTTCGATGGTCTTTTTCGCGCAGAAAGTCCTGCGCAAGCTCGTCGGCAACTGGACGTTTGTCATCGTCACCGACCGCGTCGAGCTAGACGACCAGCTCGCCAAGACGTTCAAGAGCTGTGGTGCGGTGTCCGACGCCGAGGGCGACGCCTGCCACGCCAAAAGTGGTGCGCACCTGCGCGAGCTTTTGCGCGGCAACCATCGCTATGTCTTTACGCTGATTCACAAGTTCCAGACCGCCGAAGCGCTGACCGACCGCGCCGATGTGATTGTCCTGACCGACGAGGCGCACCGCAGCCAATACGACACGCTGGCGCTCAACATGCGTGGTGCGATGCCCAAAGCGACGTTTTTGGCGTTTACCGGCACGCCACTGATTGCCAGCGAGGAGCGGACCCGCGAGGTCTTCGGCGACTATGTGTCGATTTATGACTTCCAGCAGTCGGTCGAGGACGGCGCGACGGTGCCGCTCTTTTACGAAAACCGCACGCCCGAGCTAGAGCTGTGCAATCCTGACCTGAGCGACGACATCTATCGGCTGATTGAGGAAGCGGGTCTCGACGAGGCACACGAGGCCAAGCTCGACAAAGTGCTGGGGCAAAAGTATCACCTGCTGACGCGCGACGACCGGCTGGAGACGGTGGCCAAAGACATCGTGCGGCACTTTCTGGGACGGGGCTTTTTGGGCAAAGCGATGGTCGTGTCCATCGACAAAGCGACGGCGCTGAAGATGCACGACAAAGTGAAAAAGCACTGGTCCGTCGAGCGGGCGCGGGTGCAAAAAGAGCTTGCGCGGCAAGACCTGTCGCGAAACGATCGCGCGGCGCTGACGCGACGGCTCGATGTGCTGACATCGACCGACATGGCGGTGATTGTGTCGCCGGGGCAAAACGAGATCGAGCAGATGAAAAAGCTCGGGCTCCAGATCGAACCGCATCGGCGACGGATGAACGAGTCACAACCAGGGCTCGACGAAAAGTTCAAAGACACGCAAGACCCGCTGCGGCTGGTCTTCGTCTGTGCGATGTGGCTGACGGGGTTTGACGCACCAAGCTGTGGGACGGTGTATCTGGACAAGCCGATGCGCAACCACACGCTGATGCAGACGATTGCGCGCGCCAACCGGGTGTTTCCCGGCAAGCACAGCGGTGTGATTGTCGACTATGCGAATGTGTTTGCGTCGCTGGAACAGGCGCTGGCGATTTACGGGGCGGGCAAAGGCGGCGCGCGTCCGGTCAAAGACAAGGCGCAGCTTGTCGCGACGCTGCACGAGGCCATCGCCGATGCCACGTCGTTTTGTGCGGGCCACGGCGTCGATCTAGCGACCCTCGAAGCGCTGCCGCTCGGCGGACTGGAACGACTGACCGGGTTCGAAAACGCCATCGACGCGCTGATTGCTCCCGATGCAGTACGACGAGACTTTTTCGCGCATGAAAAGTGGATCGGCACGCTGTATCGCGCGGTGAAGCCCGACCCGGTGGCCATCGAGTGTGCGCCGCGGGTAGTCGGCATCGCGACACTGGCGGCGGCGATTCGGGCCAAGCAAAACCCCAATCCACCGGACATCTCGACGATCCTTGCGCAGATCAGCGGGATTCTCGACGAGTCGATTGCGGGACTGACGATTCGCGACGACGGACCGAAGCCGATTGACCTGTCGAAGATCAACTTTGCGGCGCTGGCGCAGCGGTTTCAGCAGTCGAAGCACAAGCACACCGACCTCGAAGCGCTGAAGGCGGCAATTGCGGCGAAGCTCGACCGCCTTGTGCGTCTGAATCACACCCGCGCGGACTTTACCGAAAAGTTCGAGTCGCTGATCGCGAGCTACAACGAGGGCAGCCGCAACATCGAGTCGCTGTTCGAGGAGCTTTTGAAGCTGTCGAATCGACTGACCGAGGAAGAAACCCGGCATGTGCGCGAAAACCTGAGCGAAGAAGAGCTGGTGATTTTCGACATCCTGACGCGCCCTGCACCGACGCTGAGCAGCGCAGAGCGGGCCGAGGTGAAAAAGGTGGCCAAAGAGCTGCTCAAGCGACTTCGGCTGCTGCTTGTCCTCAACTGGCGTCAAAAGTCCGCCGCACGCTCGGCGCTGCAAATCGCCATAGAGGACGCGCTCGACGCCGGACTGCCGCCGCCCTACACCAAAGAGCTGTACCAAAAGAAGTGCGCCGCCCTGTTCGAGCACGTCTTCGAGAGCTACCCCGACCGCAACCGCAGCATCTATTCCGACGTGGCGTAAGCGGGCTCGCAGCACGAAGCGGAACGGTCGGCATGATCGCCGTCGCGATGGATGCCTTCCGCAAGTCGCTGGGTCGGTGGGGGCAGGTTTCACGATATGCTGTGAACTGGAGGACCACCGAACATGGGGAATCAGGTGCGGGGTGAGGCGTTCTCGGGCCATGGGTATGGCACGCGGCGACGCATGCTGTACGAGAGCGCGAGGGAGCAGATCGAGCGAAGCATCCAGAGTGGCTTCTATGGCGAAGCGATTGCGCAGTGCGAGAGCATCCTCGCGGACCGGCTTGAGAGCCGCTTGTCGTTTCTACAAAACAAGAACCGTGGCTTTCAGACCGTAGGAAAGCTGGCTTGTGATCTGCGGAGCGTAGAGAAGGGTGACGAGACGCAGTTGCTGCGGGCTACCGTCAGCGCGGTCGAGGTCTGGGCGCAGCTTCGCAATTGTGCACTGCACGAGATGGTCAAGGTAGCTGACAAAGGGCCCATCGCTGATTGGCAAGACAAGCCCACGGACTGGGAAGTTCGCACCGCTTTCCTACGGCGCATTGCCCTCCTCGGGTATGAGCTGGCGCAGCACCTCTACCTTCGCGTCGCGGAGCTGAATCCCAAACACCGCGACCGCGTGCTGCCCAACCCGGAGAGAGCCATCGACGTTGTCCGTGCGGATCTCGATTCGCTCAAGAGAGAGGTGAAGGACGAGTTCTAGCGCCATCACCGCGTGCCGCACTCGGGCAAGCTTCGATGGCATTGGCGGACGCCTGAGCGGTAGACGTGGTCGTGCTCGTCTGTGCCATCGGCTTTCGGTCGATGTCCGCCAGCGCAGCCTTCGCCGCTTTTCCGCTCGGGTACTTGCGCCAAGAAACCGCATGCTCGGTGAGCGAGATCGTGACGACGGAAAAGCGCTCCCTTTTCTTTCCGATGAGCCAGCGCACCGCGACAAACAATGCGGCATCAGCCCGACGGATTCCAAGTGGACGCCAGAAGGCATCATTCCCCGTCGAAGCGCGCCGCAGATAGTCTGCCGCCCACGCCTCGCCAGGTTTCGACAGATCGAGCTTGGCGGCGATGGTTGGCGGACGCATCTGGTAAAGCGAACGACGACGGCAAGACATACTTGTAGCAGGGACATGGCACGGCATAAGCTGCTCCTGTTCGCGTCGGCCCGAACTTTCGACGGTGGGGGTCGGCGCGTGCGATGGGGTCCCTCGGGTTCGCCTGGGGGACCGCTGGTTTTGTTCGCCAGTTGTGCTGGCCATCGAGAGCTAGCACTTCCCTTGGAAAAGATCGAGAATTTTAGGTAACGATCTCCTTAGCACAGCTGTCGAACTAGCGAATCGATCAGCGTCTGTGCTACCGGGGCGCGTGGTCCGTGGCCGTCGCAATCCGCTTCATTTCGGCTTCCCCGCTCGGCTTGCGAAGGCCCGGCGGGGGGCAGGGCTTTCGCTCACAGAGCTGGGCGACCGCGCCGGAATTGGTAGCGCGAAGACGGCCTCGGCGCTGGAACGCGGAGTCAATGCGCCAAGACTCAGCACGATTGTGCGTCTTGCCGCAGTGCTCGGCGTGCAACCGGGCTGGCTGGCGTATGGAACAGTGGAGCAAGCCGCGCCGCTGGGCGAGCTGACGCCATCGACCCTCGCCGTCCGGCTGCGCACAATCCGGCTGGCCCAAGGGCTGTCGCTCAGGCAGCTTGGCGCGCGGTCGGGCACATCCGGCAATCTGGTCAGTCAAATCGAAAAGGGCTCCGATCCAGCCATCGACACACTCGAACGGATTGCAGCGGCGCTGGCGATTCCAGTGGCATGGCTGGGGTTTGGTGGGCCACCCGGCAGAGCAATGACGAGCGAAGCACCCTCCCTGACGCTGAACGGCCCAAATACAGACCTCAGCCCCTAACTTCCTCGGCGGTCACGGCCAGGTTTCCTGCTCGTTTGCGCATGCCGCGCAGTGTGTTTCGCAGGTGCTCCAGCACGGTGGGGGCTGCTTAGCGGACGAGGGCTCTCTGTTGGCGCGCGCTGGCGCGGACAGCCGCTGCCAGCGTCGAAGACGCGGCCCGATCAATCGATGCCGACACTTTGCCGCCAGGCCAAGACTGGACCGGCGTCTGCATCTTCGCCCCGCTCGACGCCCACCGGCCACTTGCGAAATCCCGTCACCAGCACGCCATCGACCAAGTAGCCCGCGACATACCGCTGCCACAGCGCAAGAGCGCGCGGCGGATCGACTTCCGCCAGGTAGCGCACGGAAAAGGAAAGCGCACAGCCTCGCGGATAGCGCCCTGAGTCTGTCACCTGCGCCACTTCCGATCGCGGCACTCCGTCTTTGCTCGCTGAGCGTTCCACGACGGTAAAGTAGCGCCGGGCGTGCTCTGTGGAAAGCCTGGCCCCATGCGCGACATCGTAGCGGTGCAGAGACGCCAGCGTCGCACTCTGATCCGCCGGCCAGCGCGCACGCACGCCGGGATAGGACGGCACATGCGCGAGCTTCCGAACACCGTCCGGACCACCATCCGGGACACTATGCGGTCCGAATGGTGGTCCGACATACGGACCGGCATGCGAACCACCACCCGACTCGCTGCTTGGAGCACCACCCGGAGCACCGGGCGGAGGCCCGAATGTGCCTTCGATATGTTGCCGCCTTGTAAATACAGAAGACGACAGCGGTTTTCAGTTGCTGGCATAGATTTTGTATCCCATCTGGACGACTATGCGGATTCTAGGGAGGACGACCTTGCGGCTCACCATAGGGTCCGAATACCGGTCCGAATATCGGTCCGAGTATCGGTCCGAGTATCGGTCCGAATATCGGTCCGAATATCGGTCCGAGTATCGGGCCGAATACAGAGCCGCACCGTCATCCGGGATGTCTTCCGGATGGTGTTCCGGTTAGCGTTCCGGACGGTGTTCCGGTTAGCGCTCCCAATGGTGTTCCGGATGGTGTTCCGGTTAGCGTTCCAGATGGTGTTCCGGTTGGTGTTCCGGATAGTGCTCCCGATGGTGTTCCGGACGGTGTTCCGGATCGTCATTGGGAACGGACAGGAGCGTGCTCGTCACGGTCGTGCGCGGGAGTATGAATCGATTTGGCCCCGGTGGACGACAATGGTTTGCACCGCCAAAGTGCGCAGCCCGCTCGGGCCACCACTCTCGCCAAGCCGCCAGGACGCCATGATGACGAAATTAGCGGACGAGGGCTCACTGTTGGCGCGCGCTGGCTCGGATTGCCGCTGCCAGCGTCGAGGATGCTGCCCGATCAATCGAAGTCGATACTCTGCCGCCAAGCCAAGTGACGCGGTCGGCGACCGATTCCAGTCGCTGTGCCAGGCGCTCGTCCCCCATCGCACGGGCTGCGGAAATACCAAACGCGCTGGCAGCCGCGCCGATGCCCGACACGACTGGACCGGAGTCTGCATCCTCGCCCCGCTCGACGCCCTTCGGCCACTCTCGAAATCCCGTCACCAGCACGCCATCGATCAGGTAGCCCGCGACATACCGCTGCCACAGCGCACGAGCGCGCGGAAGATCGACTTCCGCCAAATAGCGCACCGAAAAGGAAAGCGCACAGCCTCGCGGATAGCGCCCAGAGTCCGTCACCTGAGCCACTTCCGATCGCGGCAGTCCGTCTTTGCTCGCTGAGCGTTCCACGACGGTGAAGTAGCGTCGGGCGGGCTCTGCGGAAAGCGTGCCCCCATGCGCGACATCGTAGCGGCGCAGCGACGCCAGCGTCGCACTCTGATCCGCCGGCCAGCGCGCACGCACACCGGGATAGGACGGCACATGTGCAAGCGGATCCGAAAGGCTCCGCCGCGCCAGTTCCACAGCGACCCGCTCATGCAGTCCCGCTTCGAGACACTTTCCCGTCCGATCCGCCGCGCCCAGCACCAGCGCCAGATGCGAAAGCCACAGCCCGTGATTGCTGTCCGGGTGCAAAAGGTCCAGCCCATTGGGCCGCGTCGCCAGCGCAAGCTCATACGTTCGCTCCAGGCACGCCCGCGCCTCTCGCGGCGACGAGGTTGCCAAGCCCGCGCAAGCGTCCGCCACATTCGACAGCGCGATGATCCTAAACTCCTGTTTCGTCGCGACGAAGCGACCGTGAAGAAGCAGACTTGTCACGGGCGACGGCAGCTCCGCCGGATACAGACCAAGCAGCGCAGGCAAAAGGAGTGGCGGCAACAGCGGGAACATCATCTGAGCCCATCATACGAGCGAAGCCACGACGTTCGCGAGGGAGGGGCGCAAACACACTGCGGCCCCCGAATTGTACCCATCGGCGCACTCACATGGTCAACGCTGGCTCCTCAGCGGTCGAACTGGAATCGCTCTTCTTGGCCGTCGGCTTTCGCTCGATGTCGGCCAGCGCCGCCCTGGCCGCTTTGGCACTGGAGTACTTGCGCCAAGAAACCGCATGCTCGGTCAGAGAGAGCGTGACGACAGAAAATCGCTCGCTCTTCTTGCCAATCAGCCAGCGCACCGCGACGAACATGGCCGCAGCATCCCGACGGATACCGAGCGGACGCCAGAACGCATCACTCCCCGTCGATGCGCGACGGAGATAGTCTTCCGCCCACGCCTCACCCGGTTTCGACAGATCGAGCTTGGCCACAATGGCTGGCGGACGCATCTGGGAAATCGCCCGACGACGGAAGGACACACTTGTAGCAGGGACGTGGCAAGGCATAAGCTGCTCCTGTTCGCGTCGGGCTCGGCTTTTCGAGGGCTACACAGTCCGGCGCGTGCTGATGAGGGGCCGCCGATTCCCGTCGGCGGTCCTTCGACGGATTTTCGCCCACACCTTGTGGGCTTGGCTGGTAAAAAAGCACAGCTCATTACCTGATTGCAAAGTTAAACGTTTGATTTTCGTATGCTCGACGGCGAACTCCGCCAATGAACAAAGTCATCCGTGCGATCTTCGTCTATCCAACG
>Ga0154020_10007943_pt1 | contig 12346 bp, 11 predicted proteins | sample Klosneuvirus_201_FD_109709 | JGI IMG/M metagenome (GOLD analysis project Ga0154020, IMG submission 109709) | Active sludge microbial communities from wastewater, Klosterneuburg, Austria - Klosneuvirus_20160825_MG | ecosystem: Engineered > WWTP > Aerobic digester > Activated sludge | place... | reverse complement strand
GGTACACCTTGGGTTGGGATTTGTCCTTGGACAGTTCCTTGTCCCAGAACTGCTCGATCTGATGCCGGATCGATTCCAGCACGGAGGGCTCCGCGACCACGGTCACGGAGTTCTGCTGTGTGTTGGCGCTGACTTTGAGCTGGGCAGATTGCGCGGACTGATCCGGCTGCTGGCGTCCTTGCTGGAATGGGTTGAAGTTCTGCTGCTGGTTCCGCTGGTTGTTACGGCCGCCCTGCCCGCGTTGCGTTGAGCTTGCCGAGAAGAGGTCGTTGATCTGGGTGGCGATCTGCTCGGCGTCGGCGAACCGAAGGCGGAACGTCTCGGTCTTGACCGCATCCTCGCGCGATTGGTCCATCGAAGTGATCATCCGCTCGAGCCGCTGAAGCAAGGCGATGTCGCCGATCACGGCGATGCGGTTGGAGTCCTTATCGATCGCGAGCTTGGCATAGTCGGGGATCGCGTTTTTGAGCACGTCCGAGTAGGCCTCGGCCTGAGAGTATTTGAGCGTGAAGACTTTCTGCGCGATCGAGCCCATGTCGGTCCGGTTCAGCACCGATTCATCGGGCCCGATGACCATCGGGTTCATCTTGGAAATATCCGCAAGATCGCGGAGCGAGATGGTGTCCGGAGTTTCGACGACGGCGATGCCCGCCTCGCGCAGGGCGAGGAACACCAGGTCAAGAGCTTTCTGACGCGGGATCGGGCGGTCGTTGAGCACCGTCACCTTGCGCGTCGGAATGTCTTGCGATGGGATCACCACCTTGCCCGTCGCCTCAACGATGAAGGGCAGGAGTTGATCGACGGTGACGTTCTTGAACGCCAGCACCGTGTCGGGGCCCTCGGCGATCTTGCGGCCGTTGCCATCGTACTTGGGCTCGGGCTTCGGGGTCTCCGCGGCCTTGGGAGCTTCCTTGGGCGGGTCCTTCGGGGGCTGGGCCGCGCCTTCCTGACGCGCAAGGGCGAGCCCGGCGCACAAGGCCAAGGCGGAGGGGATCGCTATGAAGGTGCTTGTCTTGCGTGTCATTCGTTCTTCTCGATCTGACCCTCGGGCGAACCCGGTGAGTCGGGCTTGTCGGTCTTGGGCAGCTCCGGCTTGGGCGCTTCGGGCTGATCTGGCTTGGTGGTGTCGGGGGGCTTGGGCGGCTCGGGAGTTTCGGGCTTGGGCGCGTCGGGCTTTGGATCAGCGGGTTTGGGCTCGGCTTCGGGCTTGGGAGAATCGGGCTTGTCACCCGCTTTGATGTCCGTGACAGGGGTTTCCTTCGCGGGCTCCTTGAGCGGGTCCTTTGCTGCTTCGGTGGCCGCGGCCTTGGGCTCTTCCTTCTTGGGCGGCGGATAGACGACCGAATCTGACGCGAAGAGAGGGACTTCGAACTCGACCCCATCCCACTCAACGGTGGCACCCCACGGGGCTTTGATCTTCTTGATCAAGAGCTTGTCCTTGATCGGATCGCCTTCCGCCATCTTCTTGCCGTCGTCAAACCACGCGGCACCATTTACCATCGCGATGATTTTGGGGCCGAGGTAAGCCTTGGGCGGTTGTGGCTTCTCAGGCTCTTTTGCAACTTCAACCGGCTTGATCACCTCGGGTGGAGCTGGAGGAATCGGCGCACTGGGGATGAAGAACACGGACCGACCGTTGAACTGTTTGACCTGACCCTCCATGGCGAGCGCGTAATCGGCGGCGACCTTCTTGTTCTGCTCATCCGCGATCTTCTTGGACTTCTCGGCGGACGGTGTGGTCAGGGCCCTGCCCAGGCCTCGGAGAGAGAACAGGAACACGATGGCGCCGATCAACGCCAAGACGGCGGCAATACGGGCCACAGTCCCCATGCGGGCGTTCAGAGCTCGAAAGTCCTGGCTCATCGCCCACGTCCCTTCTCGCTGACAACCCAGGCTTCAGCGGAGACGGTGGCCTTGAGGATGCGGCCCGCGGTGTCTTTCTGATCACCGTGACGGATTTGGATGCGGGAAACGGCCGCGACTTCGGGGGCGGATTCAAGCTCGGAGATCACCGCGGCGATGTCTTCGGGGGTGCCTTCGAACTGCACCTCGCGGACGAGGCGGTCGATGCGGCTGGCATCGCCGTAAACATCTTTGAGCGGTCCCTGGCCCAGGGGCATCTTGCGGGTGGTGCTGTTGTCGTTGATTTTGTGTTTCGCGAGGATGGCCGAGACGCGCCGGCCGAAAGCGACGGAGCGGGTCTGTTCATCTCCCGGGAGGAGCACTTCGCCGAACTTGCGCACACCCAGAGCGATGTCGGCGGCGTTGCCGGATGGATCGTGCGTCAGGGCCACCAGTTGGCTGATGCGGTCATCGGCCTTGGAGTTGACCTTGTTGATCGTGTCGATCACGGGCTCGATGACGACGAAGTAGGCCACGAGCAGGCCAACGGCGACGATACCCCAGCGGGCGGCCCTGGGCAGATCCCGGAACTTGTTGGTGGGGTTGGTCACTTGGGGGCTCCTGCGGTGGCTTTGTCCATCTGCTCGCGGAGCTTGCGGACTTCTTCATCCAGGCGCGACTTGGTCGCGGCGTCAGCGCTGGGGTTCTTTTGCGGGAAGGTCTTGCGGGACACCCATTCCTTAGTCGCGGTGGGTTTGTCCATCTTCTTGATCTGATCGTCGGTGAGAGGCGGAGGGGCCTCGCCGGGCGCGGCGTTGGCAGTTGGGGTCTTGGGGGCTTCGGAAGTTCGGGAGCCACGGTCACCGCGTTCCGCGCGGTCGCCGCCTCCCCCACCGCCACCGCCGTTGCCGTTGCCTGAGCGCTCGGACCGGTCAGCTCCGCGGGATGTGGTTCGGGTTGGCTGCGAGGAGGATGAGGATTCTTTGGCTTTGTTTTTGGGCATCGTAGTGTTCAGAGCACCATCGCCGTGGAGCCGGACCGCCAAGGGCTTGGAAGCAAAGTCCTCAACGCCCGCGGCCTTCACGTACGGGTTCACGACATCCGCCGTGAGGTCAAACTCGACGCTGGAGCCGACGGTCTCGATCTTGTTGAGCTTGACGTTTGCCAGCAGCTTGGTCGCGTTGAGGTTTTCTTGCATCTTGTTGATCAGGTCCGCACTTTCGGCTGAGCCTTGGATCGACAAGCCCTGGTCGGACGCGAGGCGGATGCTCTCGGTGATGACTCCCACGGGCATCGCGCCGGAAATGTCTCCGAGCAGCTTAGTCATAGGCCAGCGGCTGGTTTCAAGTTGCTTGTTCATGGCGGAGCGTTTGGCGGATTCCGCACGCTCCTGTTTTTTGTCACCCAGGCCAACGGACTTGCCTTCGAGGATGCTCAGGCGTCCTTCGGCGATGACCAGCGGGCCCAGGAACACGATTGCGATGGAGGCCGCGAGCAGGCCCCAGGCATTGCGCGGGCGGGAGAGCCAGGTGACCGTTCGCTCGGGAATGGATTGACGCTTGACAGGGGCCGCGGCCTTCATCGAGGCGAGCGGTCGGAGCAGCGGGTCTTTGGAGAGCGCGATGATCGCGGCACCCAGTGCGATGCCGTACTGCTCGAACCAGTCTTTCTTGTCGGGGACGCCGGTGACCAGGCGGATCGCGGCGGCCATCGAAGCAGGATCGAGCGAGAGGATGATGCCGGTTGTGTTGATGTGCATCGCGGGGACGGTTGCCCCAGCGGCGTTGCAGGTTTCCCCGACGACCACACCGACGGAGCGTGAGAACACGCCGGCGGTCGGGGCGCTTTCAAGAAGCACGCGGGCGACGGAACGGGTTGTGCCGAACGCGAGCAGGGAGATTGAGCCTTCTTCCGCATCGGCGTAGACAGCGCTACCGACACCTTGGCGGAGGGCGGCCAGTGAGGCCGCGGGCGTGGTCCAGGTTTCTTCGATTTCGTCGCCGATCTTGGCCCCGGCATCCCCCTGCCAACCGACCAGGAGAGCCATTCGGCCTCCGGACCCGTCACCCTGAGGGACGATTCCGGCCGCACGCCTGTGGGAGGCGATGGATTCAGGAAGTTGGGCCTCGGCCAAGAGCGAGGCCGCGGCCCCAAGTTCCTCGGCGGTGCCCGCGGGAACCGAAGCGCAGCGGGCGACGGTTTCTTTGGCGGGTGCGACGCGGACGAGCCGCTCGACCTTGAGCTGTGTCAGCAGCTCATCCAGCCCGGCTTCCTTGTCGAGTGTGCGGGCCTCAACCAGCGAGACGCCGTTGCGATTCGCCAGGACCACCAGCCGGAGCTTGCCGTTTTGACGATGCAGGGCCGCGGCCACCGCCGGGGTGGCGTTGGTGGTCAGCGGGGAGGCCTTGCCGTTCATCTGAGTCATCGCGTGAGAAGCTCCGTTATCTTGACCGGCAGAGTGGAACGATCGATCGTCGCCACCATTTCAACCTCGATGCCGGTTTTCAGGTCCCGGCCTCGGCAAGTTACAACAAAAACGTTGGAACGGACGGTGAGGACGTTGTAGATCTGCGCCAGTTGGTTGCGGCCCATGGGGACGTTGAGGAGGTCAACGATGGAAGTGAAGCCCTTGGGCTGGGAGTCGCGAGCGAGGATGATGTTGTCGGCCAGCGTGGGGTTGATCGTGGGGATGTATTCGAGGGTTTCGGCGGTGCAGGTGTTGATATTGAGCTTGCCGGGCAAGGGGCCGACGCTGGCGGTGGTTTCGATTTCGCACTCGTCGAGCAGGGCAGCGAGCTGCTCGTTGGTGAGGTTTCGGGCTTGGCGGTTGATGGGCTGGCCGGTGGGGCCGTTGAGCTGGCTGAGTTGCCGGCGGATGAAGTCGGCCATTGTTGCGCTGGTGCTGCCCTGCACGTACTTCACGATGACGTCGGCCTGATCGATATCCATACCGGTGGCCTTGGCGACCGAGCCGGCATCGGCGGTCAGGAGTTCGATCCGGGCCAGGCCCGAGGCGCCCAAGACATCGTCGGTGGAACTGGCGGTCAGGATGCCGGACCATTCCGCATCCAGTTTGCCGTCGGAGTTGTCGGGCGGGTAGGAGATGTCGCCGTCATCCTCGTTGGGATCGAGGCGGCCGTTAAGGTTCCAATCCTCGCCACGGACGAACTCGGGCAGCGCGCCGGAGACCAGTTCGAGTTCCTGGATGGAACGGAAGTAGTCGTTGCGAGGCTGGTAGGAGTTGGCGCGGCCCTGGTAATAGCCGATTTCAGCACCCAGGGGGTTGGTGTCATCGTCGGCATCGATCCAGTCCAGGATGGAGTCGGCGACATCCTCGGTCATGTAGGGAAGCGTTGCGAGCGCTTCCTTGGACATTCCATTGACGTTGATCTTCGCATGGGCGTCGGCGGGGCCGAGGATTTCTTTGCCCCCTTCGGTGTGAGAGACCTGGAACGCCGAGTCCTTCATGGTCTGCTGCGACACGTCGACCATGTCGAGCATGATGCTGAAGGCGTCGGAGAGGTCGGGGTTCTGGGTGTAGTACTCAAGCCTCGCGATGGTTGCCTCTACACCGGCACGCGCGGCCCAGTGGGCCCGGACCCGAGACATTGATGCACGACCCGAAATCGCCTCGCTAAAGGCGGTGGCCTGCACGGCGGCGATCACGACGCCGGCGATGATGAGCACCCACAGCACCAGCAGGATGGCAAAGCCGCGGCGATGGGGTGCGGCGCGGTTCATGAGGCACCCCCGGTGGCGGGAGTCGTTGGTGTGGTCGAGTCGGTCTCGTCTACGGGCACCGGCGGGAGCGGCGTGCGGTCAATCGCGATCGTGCGCCGACTGGTGGCCGTCGCGGTGCCGTCGTCGGAGTCAACGGTGATCTCGACGCGGATTGCGTGCGGGTAGCCGTCGGCATCGGAATCCCATGAATCAAACCAGTCGTTGCCGTCGTAGGCTTGGATGGAGACCGTCTTGATGCACCGCACCAAGGGCGCGGCCACGCCACCGGCATCCATGAACAGGTCGTGGGCGGGGTCGCGCCGGCGCCAGAGTGCGGACGTCTGGTCTGTGGCGCTGTACGGCTTGACGCGGTATTGGACCTCGTACTCCCCACCTTCGGCCGCATCCATTTCATCACGCACGGGGCGGACGGACCGCGTGAGAAGCATGAGGCCGTCGCGGGCGGTTGGTCCTGTGCCTCCATCGGTCACGGAGACGCGGGCGAACTGGAGATTGTGGTGGCGGACGATGTTGGCCAGGTCCAGAGCCATGCGGCCCGTAGCCATGTCGGCGCGTTCGTAGGCTTGCTGACGGGCCGCGGACTTGGCCTTGAGCTTGAGCATCTGCGTCACCGATGCGACCGCGCTCCCAGCGACCAGGGCCGCGATGACGGCGGCCACGATGAGCTCGACGAGCGTGAAGCCGCGGCGATAATTGGTCAGTACCACCGGTTCACCGCCTGATCCGGCTTGCGGAGCGGATCCGGATCATCGCCCAGTCGCGGGGCGATCAGCGTTTCAACGGACTCGGATCGCTGCTTTCCGCCCACTGTCCACGAAACTGTTGCGACGACGCGGTAGGGGTCTCCGGACTGGCCCTCGCTGAAGTCCAGGGAATATTCAAACTTCTCGAAAGGCTTGTCACACTGGCCGCGGATCGGGAATCTCGACGCGTAGTCGTCTGCGCCGCGGGCCAGGACCAGGTTCAACTGCTCATCGATCAGCATGGCCGCGGTCTGCAGTTCTTCACCCGACTTCTGCGATGAGAGGGCACGCCCACCCAGGCCGATCATCACCGCCAGCGCGACACCCAGCAACACCGCGGCGACGATCGAGTCGATCAGGACCACACCGCGGCGATGGATGCGGTTCACCATGCCTCATCTCGCATTCCGGTCGCATCCAGATCGATCGCGTCGGCATCGATCGTGGGCAATCCTTTGGCGGCCGCGTTGGGAACTACTTCAGCACGGGTACCCATCGGCGGCAACTTCACGAGCCAGCGTTGACCCTCGTCATCGCCGAACAGGAGCGCGACCCCGGGTCGGCCTTGAGCGCCGCCGGCACCCGGAAACTCCACTCGGAACTTCTTGGGATCGAGTTCTTGCGGCCCCGCAGCGCCGGCGAGCAGGTGCACCCCAGCCAGGTTCGCCGCGGGCGTGAGAGGGTCCTGCACCCAGACTTCCGCGCCGGGGTCAAACGAGGCGGCGTTGGTGACTTGGAGCGCCATGAGCCGTAGCCCGCCCTTGGCATCAAACTCCACGGCGGCGGGCTGCGTCGAATACACGTCGCGCTTGGCCGCGGCAGAAAGCAAGTCGGCGACCGCGTACACCGAAAGTTCACCCTGACGGGACTTCCAAGAGGTGATACGCGGAATGACCAGTCCAGCGACGATCGAGACGATCACGATGACAACCACGAGTTCGACAAACGTGAACGCCCGAGTGCGCACGTCCACCCACCCGCCGCCGTACGCGGCTGATTCAAAGGCGGCCGGGCTGGGCGTGCCGGTTGTCACGGCTTGCGGATGTCCTCATTGTCGCCGGTGCCGCCGGGCTGACCATCGGCCCCGTAGCAGAGGATGTCAAAGTCGGACGTGTTCTTGACGCCGGGGATCACCAGCATGTACGGCACGCCCCAGGGGTCCTTGAGTTCATCGGCGTTGCTGATGTACGGACCCTTCCAGCCGTCGGCGTTACCCGGCTTCTCAAGAAGGATCGCCAGCGATGCGCCGGACTCGGGCAGCCCACAATCCACCTGATACAGCTTCATCGCCGTCGCCAGCGATGCGGCGTTGTTGGCCGCGACCGATGTCTTGGCCTGGCCGATGCGGCTGATGAGCCGCGGCGCGACGACGGCGGCAATCACACCGATGATCACGATGATGACCAGCACCTCGATGATCGTGAACGCCCCGCGTACACTTCGCCCACTTTGATACTTCTTCATTTCAAGGCCTCCTGCGCTTGCAGCAGCGGCAAAAGAATCGACAACACCACAAACCCCACCACACACGCCAACCCCACCACCAGAACCGGCGGCAGGGCGGTTGTAAACAACTTCACGCTCGTCTCGGTCCGGTCCTCAAACGCGCCCGCGGCCTGTCCCAGCATCTCATCCAGGCGCCCCGAACGCTCACCCAGGTTCACGATCTGCACCAGCATCGGCGGGAAGTAGCCGCTCCGCTCCATGGGCTCGGCGATCGTCCGGCCCGCGGCCACCTGCTCGCATACTTCATCAACGACCAACTCCATGGCTCTATTGCCGAGAGTGCCCTTGGTAATCCGCAGGGCCTGCAGGATCGGCACGCCCGCGCTGGTCAGCGTTCCCAGAGTACGTGTGAACCTCGCGACGGCAACGTCGCGGAGCAGTCTCCCCAGGATCGGGGACTTGAGCAGTGTCCGGTCAAAGCCGAGCCGAAATTCGGGCATGGAATAAAGCTTGGTCCAACCCACGATGCAGCCGCCGACGGCCGTGAGGACCACGTACCAGTACGAAGTGAAAAACGAGGCCGCGCCCTGCACGATCCGCGTGGGCAGCGGAAGCTGTGCACCCGCCGGCAGGCTCTTGAGCACATTGGGCACGATCACCGTGACGATGATCACAACGGCGATGCACACCAGGCCGGCCAGAATCATCGGGTAGAGCGTCGCGCCCAGGAGCGAGCGACGCAGCTTCACATCTCGATCCAGGAGATCCGCGGCCTGCGCCAGCACCTCCGGCAAGCGGCCGGCAGCTTCACCAGCTCGCATCAGGTTGATTGTCAACTCATTGAACGGCTTGCCCCAAGCGCCGGCTGCCTCAGCCAGGCTCTTGCCATGCTCGACCTGTTCGATGACAGAATCGAGCATCGCCTTCTGCCTGTCGCTGCGTCCTTGCTTGGCAATGGTCCGTAGAGCCTGCACCAGTGGTAGCCCGGCTTGGAGCGCTGTGGCTAGTTCGCGGATGAACGCCGCCATTTCCGTACGGGACATCGCGTGCGAAGCGTTCCACGCGCCGCGGATCGCCCGCTCCGTACTGGATTCACCCTCGCGTGCCTTGGCCGCGTTGCGTCTGGCGACCGGAGCCTGAACCAGATCGGCTCCGCCCGCCATGGGTTCGATCGCGGTCGGCGTCACTCCGCGGCGCACAAGCTCGCGCACGGCCGATGCCCGGTCGGGCGCATCGATGGTGGCCGCGGAGCCTCCGCCCGCTGTTTTGTATGAGAACGTCGTCATCAGCCAACCGCCTCATCAGCATCCTGCGTCGCACGCAGAACTTCCTCCACGGTCGTCCAACCCGTCGCGGCCTTGATCACGCCGTCACGCCGCATGTTGACGTACAACGGAGCCGCGATCCTGGCGAGCTCCGATGCCCCCGTCCGCTCGCTGATTGCCTGCCGCAGCGCCCCGCTGGTGAGGATGACCTCGAAGAACCCGATCCGGCCGCGGTAACCTGAGTTGTCGCACTTGTCGCAACCAGCGCCGCGCCAGCACATGCCGTTCTTGAACATCGCAAGCTCTTGCGGGAGCAGCCGGTGCTTGAGTTCTTCAGGGAGCGGTGTCGGCTCTTTGCACACCTGGCACACACGCCGGCCGAGACGCTGGGCCTGGATGCCCTCGAGCACGCTCGAAAGCAGGAACGGCTCGATGCCCATGTCCAAGAGCCGCCCCACCGCACTGATCGCGTTGTTGGTGTGCAGCGTCGAAAAGAGCAAGTGCCCCGTAAGCGCGGCACGAACGGCGATCTCCGCCGTCTCACCGTCGCGGATTTCACCGACCATGATGACGTCGGGGTCTTGACGCAAGATGTGTCGCAGACCCTGAGCGAACGTCAACCCGCGCTTGGGGTTCACGGGGATCTGGTTGACCCCTGAGAGTTCGTACTCGACGGGATCTTCGATCGTAATGATCTTGAGCGAAGGGTCGTAGAGCTTGGACAACGCCGCGTACAGCGTGGTCGTCTTTCCGCTGCCGGTGGGCCCCGTCACCAGCGCCATGCCGTGCGGCAGGTCTATGAGTTTCTGAACCTTCTCGCGGTCCGGCGCACCCATGCCCAGCGATTCGAGCTCGAGCTTGATCGATTCCTTATCCAGGATTCGCATCACCACGCTCTCGCCATACAGCGTGGGCACGGTGCTAACGCGGATGTCGATCTTGCGCCCTTCAAACCGCAGCGTGATGTGACCATCCTGCGGGGCGTACCGCTCAGCGATGTTCATCCCACCCATGATCTTGATGCGGCTGGTGATCGCCGGCTGCAGGTGCTTGGGCGGTGGCTCCTGCTCAATGAGCACACCATCCACCCGATACTTCACCGCGAGCTTCTTTTCAAAAGGCTCGATGTGAACGTCCGACGCCCGCGCCCGGATCGCTTCCAGGATGATCAGGTTCACCAGGTTGATGAGCGATGGCTGCTCGGCCATCCGGTGCAGGTCGTCGGCCTCCACCGCCTCCAGGTTCGTAACCAGGTCGTCACCCTCGGCCTCGTTCGCCCCCGCCAGACGCAGAGCCATCTGGGCGGCAGTCGTGCCATAGGTCCCGCGGAGGAGCTCGGTGAACGGTTCCTGCGCGATTCCGATCCGCGTCACCGGCTTGCCGGCCGACACGCTCAGCTCATCTGCCGCTTCCAGGTCATTGGGATCCAGCATGGCGACCAGAAGTCGCCCATCGCGAAAGGCGTACGGCACGGCGCGCAATCGCACCGCCTGCTCAGCGGTAGCCAGGGCGGACGCCGACGGATCAACCTCGGGTTTCTCTTCCAGCAACGGCACTATGGCCGCTGCGGGCGGCTTGTCGGTGCGTCGGTCTTGCCCGTCGATGATCGGCTTGGTTTCTATGGCGCTCATCCTGACCGCCCGGGACTTATTCCCGGGCCCTTCCCCCGTTTGCTAAGGCCCGCCGTCATTCGTCATCCGGCTCGGGCGGGTCGATTGGCATGAAATCAAATCCCTGCTTGTCTTTCGGATCGGGCTTGTCCTCCGGCAGACGGGACTTCTGATCCTCTTTCAGGATGGTCAGCAGCTTGTCCTTGGTCCGCTGGTCAAGTTCCTTGCGCGCCTTCCGGGCGTCACCAACATCATCTTTTTTGTCCTTCTCTCCGGGCATGAATCCTGCCATCATCGCGCCCATAGTGCCGCCGAGCTTTTCCTCGCGGTCCTCAATGGCCGCGGCCCACGTCTTGTTGAGCGCTTCTTGTTCACGAACGTATCCGTCCTTCAAAGTCGCGAGCGACTCCTTCTGCCCGGCATCCAGATCGTTGAACTTCTCGGCTTCCGAGATCGCGCGAATCGCGTAGCTCTCTTTGTACACGCGGGGGAAGCTCTTCTTCTTGATCTCGTAGTCGAACTTCGCCCGCTTGTCCGCGGGCAGCATTGCCTGAATCGTCTTGGCGTACTGACGGTTGGTGTCCCGCATCCCCCGGGCCATGTTCGCCATTTCCTTCATCATGGCCTGGATACTGGCCATGTCGAAGTTCATGCCGCCATCTTCCATGGCCTTGACCTGCTTGCTCTGCTGGTCTTTCCCCCAGACTTCGAATGCCTTCAGGGCCTTGTCCATCTCGATCTCATACCGGTCCACTTGCTCGGCCAACTCCGGCGGGGCATCCGTCTTCACGCCCACGCTCTGGAGCATCTTCACCAGGTCCACGTTCTGACCGGCCATCAGCGTCATCCGCAGGGCGGTATCCCGACGACGCGTGCGCTCCACCCGCGGCCAGTTCTCTTTCTGCTTGTCGTTGAGCAGCGACTTGACATCGTCGAGGAAGCCCTTCTCCAGCTTCTCCATCTTCTCGGTCATGTCCTTGCCCATTTTGGCCATCTCTTTGCCCATCGAGCTCCAGTCACCGGAGTCCTGGATTTTCTCCATCATCTCTTTGGTGGTTTTCTGGATGTCGGCCTGCATCTGCTTGAACGAGCTGCGATACCCCTCCTGAAGGGCGATCGCGGCTTCTTTCTGCTCTTTGTCCATGCCCAGCAAAGTGGCATACGACTCGACCGCCTTCTTGGTGATCGGGGCCATGTACTGCGACATGTCCCCGCCGCCACCCATCCCGAACTGAGCTTGGACGGGCTGAACCCAGACAATGAGAGCCACGGCCGCGACCGCTATGGCCTTTGTGATCGATCGGATTGTCAACTTGGGCATCATGGCTCGGTTCCTCAGTGGCTCCGCCTGCGTTCTGTGTTCGTCCCGCGGCGACAGACCGAGGGCAAACGATTATAAACGAGCAGAGCCTCCACCTTCTTCGTAAGGGCACGCGTTCTTGTGCGTGCCGCCGAACCAGTGATACCCACTAGGACCCGAACTGTTACCGATTCCGCGGGGCAAAACATGCCCGTGACGACCAACTCAAAGGAACAACGACTCAACGGTCAGGATGTTGCATACCGCCGAACGAACGAAGAGTTGCTCACCTACCGATGATGACCTCACCACCCCCGACAAACCCGCCGCCACGCTGGATTCGCTGGCCCTCGGGTTCCTTGGGGAGCCGTTCCTTCTGCTCTTTGGTGAGGACAAAGT
>Ga0154020_10007942_pt1 | contig 12347 bp, 10 predicted proteins | sample Klosneuvirus_201_FD_109709 | JGI IMG/M metagenome (GOLD analysis project Ga0154020, IMG submission 109709) | Active sludge microbial communities from wastewater, Klosterneuburg, Austria - Klosneuvirus_20160825_MG | ecosystem: Engineered > WWTP > Aerobic digester > Activated sludge | place... | reverse complement strand
TTTCTAAAAATGAAATAAAGTGGATAAAATCCCTTCATGACAAACAACAAAGATATAATGATCAAATGTTTGTTGCAGAAGGATCTAGGTTGGTGCTTGATTTGATTAGTACAAAACCAAATGATTTGGTAAGTTTAGTGGCTACCAAAACCTGGATATTGAAAAATCAATCAAAAATAGCACCATTTTTGGACATAATCAAAGAAATTACTGAAAGCCAGTTTCAACAAATTTCAAAGTTAAGTTCAACAGAAGAGGTACTTGCTATCATAAAATTTCCTACCTGGTCTGAAGCTCATAGTCCAAATCCTGAAATTTCCTTGTTTTTAGACCAAATACGTGATCCAGGCAATATGGGTACAATCATCAGGACAGCTGATTGGTTTGGAATAGGCACGATATATTTATCTCCAGGATGTGTAGATCCATTGAATAATAAAGTAATTCAGGCATCCATGTCCAGTGTCGTTAGAGTTAAAACTATAGAAATTGAATTCCAAAACCTAAAGCAAAGATTAGGTGAACATCAATTTCTAGGTGCTTCATTAAATGGCATATCTTATTTGGAAATAGATTTGAAATCACCAAAAATTATCTGCCTTGGCAATGAAGCTAATGGTCTGTCATCCAATGTATTAGGTCAATGTGATCAACTGATTAGCATCCCTTCTAAAACACTAGGGGCAGAATCATTAAATGTTGGTATCGCTGCGGGTATACTTATGGCCCATTTTATATAATTTAAACTGAGTAAAAGTTCGATTTCTTCAATTTGCTTAACTTTGATTCAATTATTATATATGAAAGCTTTAGTTTTAGAAGGAATCAATCAACCGATTGAGATTAGAAACATTGATCAACCTAATGTAGAGAAAGATTTTAGCCTAGTAACCGTTAAAACAGCAGGTTTAAATCACAGAGATCTGTGGATTACCAAGGGGCAATATGCTGGGCTTAAATTTCCAATTGTACTGGGTTCAGATGTCTGTGGGTTGCATCTCAATAATCGAGTAATCATTAATCCAGCTTTTTTTTGGGGTGAAAATTTAAATGCACAATCTAAGGAATTCGAAATATTGGGTTTGCCTCGTAACGGATCACTAGCTGAGTTTGTTAGTGTCCCTACTTCATCGATTTACCAAGCCCCAAATCACCTTACCGATGAACAAGCAGCAGCCATTCCTTTAGCTGGATTGACGGCTTTTCGAGCCCTTGTTACTAAGACAAAACCTCGCAAAGGAGAAAAAATTCTAATTACAGGAATAGGGGGCGGGGTAGCGTTATTTGTCTTGCAGTTTGCTATCGCACTTGGGCTTGAAGTGTATGTCAATTCTTCCAGTGATGAAAAAATACAAAAGGCTATAAGTATTGGAGCTAAAGGCGGGGTCAATTACACTTCGTTGGATTGGGATAAAAAACTCCTGGAAATGTGCAGTGGAGTAGATATCATTGTTGATGGAGCTGCAGGCTCAGATTTCAATAAATTAGTTAAGGTGTGTAACCCAGCTGCAAGGATTTGCATTTACGGTGGAACTCAAGGTTTAATAGGCAATTTAATGCCCCAACAAATATTTTGGAAACAAATTTCAATATTTGGCTCTACCATGGGCAATGATCAGGAATTTAGAGACATGTTAGATGTTATCAATACTTATAAAATCGTTCCGATAGTTGATTTTGTATATGCTTTTGAAGATGTAAATCTAGCACTATTGAGGATGTCTCAAGGAGATCAATTTGGTAAAATTATAATCAAAATTGCTGAATGATAAAAATTGGTATTTTATCAGACACGCATAGTTTTTTGGACGATAAAATTTTTGAATATTTCAAAACATGTGACGAAATTTGGCATGCCGGTGATGTAGGGGCCTTACAAATTGTAGATCAGCTAAAAGCATTCAAACCTTGTAGAATGGTATTTGGTAATATCGACAATAAAGATATTCGATTATCAATACCTGAGTACGATATATTTCATATTGAAGAGGTGAAAGTAATGATTATTCATATTGCAGGCAAATTCGGGACCTATTCTGCTCAGGTTCAAGCTTTGCTGAAGGAACACACACCACAACTTCTAGTTTGTGGGCATTCACATATTTTAAAAATTGCTTACGACTCCAAATGGCAATTACTATATTTAAATCCAGGAGCATTCGGGATTCATGGTATACATACCGTTAGAACCTTATTGAGATTTAATATTCATGGAAAAGATATAAATGGCATGGAAATCATCGAACGACCACGATCAATAAAAGTTAGTTAAAATTTAATTCTAGAAACTTGTATATTAATTCTTTCAAACTTTTTCTGATTTTAAAATCCACTGAGCCAGGAAGGGACTAGATTAATCATTAAAATGTTATAATTTGGCAGGACTATTGGTAGAAGGAAGAGAATTTAAACAAGTAAATTGAATTTTGTATATACATGAATCTATAATGCAATTTTGATTAATAAGCCTATTTATGAAATCTATTTTTACATTTATACTTTTACTTGTGGCTAACATGGCAATGAGTCAATTTCAACAAATAAAAAGATTAGACGGTAGTACCATTTCAACATTTAAAATTGACCAAATTGTTACACGATTATTGGATAGTGCTAATGTGCACGGATTAAATCTTGCCATATTGAATCAAAACAAAGCGGTATTCATAAAATCATACGGTTACAAAAATAAACCTAATCATGCCTTGTTGGATACCTCAACCATAGTTTATGGTGCTTCCTTTAGTAAGGGAGTCTTTGGTTATCTTGTTATGAAACTCGTTGAAGAAAAGACTCTTGATCTAGATACACCATTGTATAAATATTTAAAAAAGCCTATTTCTGATTATGAATATTTTTCTGATTTAAAAAACGATGATAGGTGGAAGCTAATAACTGCGCGAATGTGTTTAAGTCATACTACCGGTCTGCCTAACGTTAGATGGTTTAACCCAATTACGGGAGAACAAGATACACTTGGTGTTATTAAAATTTATTTTACTCCAGGATCAAAATATGCCTATTCCGGTGAAGGATTCAAATTTTTACAACTAGTGATTGAAGAAATACATCAAAAAAATACAGAAGAATTGGCTCAAGAACGAATTTTCAAACCACTCGGAATGACAAGAACAGGATTTATTTGGCATGCATCATTTGGTGAAGATAATGTAGCCGTTGGACACATGAACAATGGAGAAATAGATCTAAAAAGGAAACGCACTGAACCTGTAGCAGGCGGTTCTCTGGTCACTACCATTTCGGATTATTCTAAATTCATAGAATCTCTGATGCAACATAAAGGACTTAACCATAACAGTTATGAAGAAATGTTTTCTCCTCAGATTGCCATTCATTCCAAGAATCAATTTCCGCCTATATCTTATGATACAACTTCAGAAAATGATGCTATACACTTATCATACGGATTGGGCTGGGGTTTGCTGAAATGCCAAGATGGTTTAGCATTTTTTAAAGAGGGGAATGGTGGTTCATGGAGAAATTATAATATTAATTTTATTGAGAAGGGTTTATCCATTATTATTATGACCAATAGCGAAAATGGAGAGCATATTTTTCAAGAAATTATAGAGAACATAATAGCTGATACATGTATACCATGGAAGTGGCATGGGTATATTCCATACGATTCAAATTTAAGGTAAATTTAAATTTGTAAATAATTTTGATTTACGTTATTTAGTATTCTATTGCTTTTTTCATAAATGTGATGGCATGTAAAATTATTTAATAACTTTTTGATTATAGAGTTATGGAAAACAAAATTGTATTTTATACTTATTGGTATCATTTAATATTGATTGACATTGTATCATAATAATGGTTTTAATTTCATCTTTTACCGAGCTAATGATTATTAGGCAGGTGCTTTGTCAAATCGGGTTAAACCATTAAAATCGATCTTATGATTCAAATCAAGTTTTTAACCAAATTTTAATGATTAATAAATATTTTTTTAGCAAAAATATTTGGTTTCTAACTTTAGTCCTATTTTTGTATGGTTAATTTATCTTGAATCTATCTGATTTAGTATTTATAATAATAACAGAAATGAATAAGTCTCAAACAATTGCTAATCGATTTCGAGAAGTCACATTGAATGGCACGTGGATTGCAAATACAAATTTTAAACATCAACTGTCAAATTTGAATTGGGAAATTGCATGCACAAAACATGAAGAATTAAATTCTATTGCCATGCTAGCTCAACATATACACTATTATATTAATGGTTTAAAAAATGTTTTCCTAGGAGGTAATCTTGATATCAAAGACAAATTTAGTTTTGATTTCAAACCGATGGAATCTCAACTTGAATGGGAGGTGTTTTTGAACAAATTTTGGAAAGATTCAGAAGAATTTGCAAATTTAATTGAACAAATGTCTGAATCTAAATTAGATGAAGTATTTATAGACGCGAAATACGGATCATTTCAAAGAAATATTGATGCTATGATCGAACATAGTTATTACCATTTAGGACAAATTGTATTACTGCGAAAATTGATTGAACCTGCTTCTAAATAATACTATTTGAAAATAAGGTATAATTTTAATATTTAATTATATGGCACTACAAATATACCAAATAAAAATTACGCTTAATGGTTCAAAACCCAAGGTATGGCGAAGGTTATTGGTTTATTCTGACACCAAGTTGGATGATATGCACAGAATAATTCAAACATCAATGGGTTGGAAAAATTCACATTTGCATTTATTTGACGATGGTATAAACCAATATGCACCTAGTGAATTTGAAGTTGCAAAGACAATGGATTCAAGGGCAATTAGTCTAAAGACTATATTAAAAAATCAAGAATCCATTATCAATTATGTATATGATTTAGGTGATAGGTGGGAACATGAAATACTGTTAGAAGAAGTATTAATTGAGCATGTATCTGGACAAATTCCAAAATGTATTTCAGGAAAATCCAGTTGTCCACCTGAAGACTGTGGTGGCATTTATGGATATACTGAGCTACTAAGTATCATATCAAATCCAAAACATGAAGAATACGAATCTATGATTGATTGGCTTGGAGATGATTTCGATCCCAATTATTTTGATATGAATGAGATTAATATTGCTTTGAATTCAAAAAATTATGGTTGTGAGTGGAATGAATAATCCTGATTAATATTGAAAGAAATCTTTTAATAAATTCTATTAGATCAAATAAAAGGGCATCTTATGTGTGAATATATATTCATACAAGTTTCACGATATATTACTAGAAAGATGGTTAAAAATTCTTAAAGGTTAAGCAACTTAATAGTTTGTTTAGCCTTTGCATAAATTAGAATAAGTTGTCAACATTTCAATAAAATCTTCAACTTTATATTTTTTTGCCTCCATCAGTTTAAGAAATTCAGGGCATAAACGATCTGTACGTTCGAAATTATTTCGCATCAATTTATCCATGGAACCAAAATCTATGTTTGGCTGATCATTGGAAAGATAAATTAAATGTTCTTCACCCGGAAACTGAACCAATAGTGCTTTAGTCCAATATTGCATTTGTGCTTTAGATCCATTGCCCAATCCAGTCCCAACAGCATTTGAATCTAAATAATAGGATATATAACCATTTAAAACTGTTGATTGAAACTTTTTAGTTGCCCAAAATAAGTTGTCACTGATTTTTAATTTATACTTAAATCCCATAAATTGTCCTGCTTTAAATTTGTGATAAATTAAAGTATCATTTGGAGCATAAATAATAGCGATTTCCTTAAGTTCTGTAGATAAAAATGCAAGAATCTTTTTATCTGAATTATTTTTCTTAAAAAATATTTTTTTGTCAAGATTATCAAAAGGCTTGATGAAACCGATTTCTCTGCTACCATCATTTTTTATCACCCAACCACTGGAATAGTCCGAGGCATTAGTTATATTTATTGTCTGGCAAAATATGTAGCATGTTAAAAATATTTTAAAAAATCCAATTCGTTTTAATAACATTTTATTCATATATAGGGATTTAATTGACTTTATAGTGTTTTATATTATTTAAAGATAGCAGAATATCATGATTAGAATCTTTTACTTAAGTTCTAATTTGATCCAGTAAAATAGAAAGTATATTATAGGCTTAAATTCTTTGTATGACATTAAGAATTAAATAATCCATCATAGTGATTGTCATCCTTTTTACTTTCTTCTCGCTCTGGTCTTGGAGCATCTAAATTAAATTTATTGGAACGATCACCCATTAGAAGTAATTTACTCTTTTCATCATAGGATTGAAGCATTTTTAATCCTTCTTCTTCAAATACACCATTTTGCAAATCAACTGAATTCATAAAATTCTCAGACAATTCCATAAATCGTTCCATTTCGCCAACCTTACTTGCTACATCATCTGCAATATGTTCTAGGGCCTGGTCAAACATCATACGCTGATCAGCATTTCCGGTGATTACATTCATAGCTGATTTCATGGCACTATGAGAAGCCCTAATAGCCTTCCGCTCTTCCTCTTTAAGTTTTACCTGATCCTTGGTATCTTCCAACAATATTTCAGAATTTTGATACATTTTAGTCAGTACCTTACTTAAAATGTCCATTTTGCTCAATAAGTGAGTATATTTTTCATTGGTTTCCTGAAGTCTTGCGGCTTTACGGGTAGCCAATACCATCTGAGGCTCCAAATTCTGGTTTTTAGCTACTTGAGCCATTTTTAGATTGGTTTCTATTTCCTTTGAATTTTCAGTTACATTGGTTTGTAATTTGCGTATTTGTCCTTTTAATACACCAATTTGTTCACTCATTTTAGATAGATTATCCTGAAGGTCTTCGATATAGTTTTTTAATATACCTATTGGATCAATAGTGACAAAAATTCCTGTAACCCATCGCATTATACTTTTATACATGTAACCTATTAAGGTTCTCATTTTTGGATCGAGCACCATGTATATAATGGCACCAAGCACAATTAACATACCTGACAAATAGATCATATTTCCAGCTAAAGAAATGAGGTAGGGTAGGTATTTATATAAGATCGCGCCACCACCAATAAGTAAGCCAGCTAAAACTACGGTTCCAGTTACACCTTCGGGTTTACTCCAGAAAGACTTCGGTTTTTCTAAACCAGATCCAGGATTGATCATTGTTGACATAATTTGTTTTTATTATTTTAATTTGAATTATCTATTTTGAAGTAAAGAAATATCATGTAAAATGTAAGATTTAATACGATTAATGGTATTTGTAAATTTGAGTTTTTTATCAGAATTTTTCAATTCGTTTGATTCAATTTCACTTTGCATTACTCCTATACTTTTTCTAAGTTGTTGAAGTTCTAGTTCAATGTTTTTAATTTGTTCCTCGAGTTCTACTATTCTTTTAGAAGTTTGTTCTATTTCATGTTTTTTTGCTTCTACTTTTTCTTGATAATGATGAATTGTAGCTTGTGCAAATTTTTTAGCTTCATCATCAAGTAATTGACTGAAAAATTGGGCTGAATTCCTAATATCATCCACAGTGACATTCATAGTTGAGGCCGTCATTAAAGTCGATTGAATTGCTGTTTCTTCATCAATCTTCAATGCGGTCATGCCTTTGATTGCCTGGCGATATTTAATATAATCGAATTTTTGAGAGCTCAATTTATTCAATTCTTCACTTATGATTTTGGCGCTTTGGCTATCTATATCAGTACCTTCAAGAGAAAACATTTGATCAAGCATAATAGATTTCAGTATTAAATCGGGTGAAAGATAAGGACTAACTCTATTTTAGTGAAAATATTATATGTAAATTCTTTATTTGCAGACTAAATGGGCTATAAATCAGATAAAATCGACATCAGGGCCGAATGGATACCGCATTAAAAACTGAATGGCTTTATCCAATTCAAATGATTCGAATATAACACTGTAGATCATTTGGATTATGGGAACTCTCAATTGATAAGATTTGGCTAATTGATACGCAATTCTAACAGTTCTAACTCCTTCTACGACTTCGTCCATTGAATCAATAATATCATTCATTTTTTCTCCACGTCCAAATCTCATCCCAAATGTAAAGTTTCGACTTTTGTCACTAGTCGCAGTAGCTATGAGGTCCCCAATACCAGCAGTTCCTAAAAATGATCTGTGAGTAGCTCCAACACATCTTCCAAGTTCTATCATTTCCCGAAGTCCTCGAGTAATGAGCATAGCCTGTATATTCTTTCCAAGACCTCGTCCGGCTAACATGCCTGATGCTAACGCAATTATATTTTTTAAAGCACCGGCCATTTCAGCCCCAACTAAATCATATGAGCCAAATACAAAAAAATATTTGCTTGTAAGGTATTCTGACCCAATTTTTATTACTTCATCATACTCACTTGCTATAACACATGCAGTTGGTTGGCCATCCAAAATTTCTTTGTATAAATTTGGTCCTGCTAAACATCCAACCCTAACAACTTGAGACTCAGCCCGAATAACCTCGCTCATAGTATGTATATGTTTTCTGGAGATTTGGGTTTTGCTTAATTCATTGAGTGATATATCTGAAATATCCAGTCCCTTGGTTCCATGTATTAATATATGTCCCGGAGTTAGATAAGGACTCATGGCTTGAATGGTTGATCTAAAAGATTCAGATGGTACTACTGGAAAAATTAACCCACATTCATGAATCAATTCTTCTATTTGATCGGTAGCCTTTATTTTGGGGGATAATTTTATATTGAGATGGACGTTTTCGTTATTAATTCGGTCCACAACATCCTTCTTTCTGGAAAACAAAAGCACCTCACTATTATGTGCCAATAATGTGGCAATAGTAGTTCCAAAACTACCGGCACCTACTACTCCGACTTTAGCTTTTTTGTAATTCATAAGAAATGGGTTGCAAATGTACAATTTTAATGGCATTGAATCATTATTAAGTTGAATCTAAATGACGCACTTTCAGTAAATTACATTAAAATTGATCCAATTAAATAAAATCTTCTATCTTAGCATCAATTAGTATTATTTCAATTTTAATTCAACTATGAGACAATTGGAGAACAATCACAATATTAATGTCAAGATATTTGTAAAAAGCAATTTACGAATTTTATACTTTGCTTGTTTGTTTCTATCAATTCTATTTTCCTGTCGAAAATCAGAACTTAGTTGGAATACTGAACTATTAACTCCGCTCTTAAAATCAAGTTTGTCATTTAAGGATATTGTTCAGGATTCTATTTTTTCTATTGATTCTAGTCAGACATTGACTTATGTTTTTGATAAAAAGTTATATCATCTTTCTGTAGATTCACTATTTACATTTAGAGATACGGGATTAACTAAGTCTTATTCCCTTGATTCGCTTTCACTTTATAATGCAAACATTTCTTATCCGATTACATTAGGAGCCATTTGTTTGCAAGCTGGACTATTAGGTTTTCTTATTATTTCTCAGAATGGACAAAATATCGCAATTCCTTCGATCCCGTCATTCAGTGCGCCAGTAGTACCTATTAGTGCTGATTCAATCTTTACAACAATGACATTAGCTACGGGTCAAATGGATATTTCATTTACAAATGGTTTACCCATTGATATTACCAATGTTGTTTTTGAATTAAGAAATCAATCAACCAACGAATTAATTGTTCAAGGAAATTTTCCACTTATTGCTTCCAATACTACGGAGACCAAATCCTACAATTTGGATGGTAAAACCCTGGAGGGAAAGCTTAATGCGCAATTGATCAGTTTTGGTTCACCTGGAAGTAATGGCATTCCTGTTTTAGTTGACACCTCAAATGCTATTCTTGCTAATATTAAAGTGTATAATCTCCATCCATCTATAGCAACTGCTCGTTGGCCACAACAAAATATAATCAACAAAACTCAGAATTTTTATTTAAAAACGATTGGAGTTGAATTAAAAGAATCCCGAATTAAATCTGGAAAACTCAGATTGAATTTAAAAAGCACTTTACAAGACTCAGTTAGATTTGCGTATAAATTGCCAAGTGCAACAAAAAATGGTATTCCCTTTGAAGTTTATAAGACATTGGAACCTGCACCACCTGGAGGACTTAGCATTTATTCCCGTGAATTTGATTTTTCAGGTTATCATCTTGATTTATCAGGACCCAATAATGATACATTTAATACGGCATCAAATACATTTATCGCGGCAATCGATAGTACCGGACAATTAAAAACGCTCTCTTTAAGTGATAATTTTTTTGCTGAAATAGCTTTACTGGACATTAAACCGGAATATGCAAGAGGATACTTAAATCAAACAAACTTTAATTATGGCCCGGCTAAAGTTGCATTGGAAGAATTTAATTCATTGAATGGAATGATTCAGTTTGACCAATTACAAATGGATATTACGGTTGAGAATAATATTGGTGCTGCTGCAGTTTTTAACATTGATCAATTGACTTCTATTAATACTAAACAAAATAATATTATAGATTTAACGGGTGCAATTATCAAAAACCCATTATATATTAATAGAGCAAAGGATAACAACAAGTATCCACCAATAATTCCAGCCATTGAACGATTTAAGATCAATAGTCAAAATTCGAATATCAATGCATTCATCAATAATCTTCCGGATCAAATAGAATATGCCATTAGATTGCAAACCAATCCAAATGGGAATGAATTGGGACACAATGATTTTATTTACGATGGGAAACTACTTAATATAGATTTTCATTTGGAGGCGCCATTGAATCTATCCATTAAAGGTTTACAATTATCAGATACTATAGATATCAATTTGAATCAAGTGGATTTGAGTCAAGTAGAAAAAGGCACTTTGAATTTAATTGCGAAAAATGGATTTCCGATAGATGCACGTATCATATTGTCTCTTTTGGATGAAAATGGTATAAGCAAGTATATCCTTTTGGATGGAAATCAAATGATTAAAGCAGCCCCGATAAATTCAAATGGCAAGGTGGATCAAAAATTACAATCCATTATCCGAATTCCGATAGATCAGAAAGTCATTGAGCAATTGACTACATATAAACATATTAAAATCGATGCTATATTTGATACAAAACCAACATCAAGCAATGTAAAATTGTATTCTACCTATGACATTGATTTTATTTTAACTGGTGATTTTATATATCGTATAAAATGAGATATTTACTAATAACATTATTGTTTATTTACGCATATTCAACCTCAACTTCTCAGAATTTGAGTTTGTTGAATTACCAAACAAATGCCTTTAAAAATGTCATTGGAATCAAGACCGATTTTGCGGTTGGATCTAGTGACGTTTCTTGGGGTTTTACTAAAAAATTAATACAAGGAGGTGAAATATCAAAAGAGTTAAAGGATCGGGCATTTAACCAATTGGTAGATCTAAATTCAGGAGGGGGTTTATGGACTACTGGACTGTATTTTGGAAAACAGGGCAGTAATTATTTTGGTATTAAAAATTCTGATTGGCGCATTGGGATTAATCATATTGAGTATGCAGATGCAGTATTTTCTAAAGATTATTTTGGTTTGTTGTTTTTTGGAAATAAAAAATATGAAAATCAAGCTGCCAAATTAGATCAATTAAATTATAATTATTTAAGCTATAGTACTTTAGAAACAGGATTCATCAAAACCTATCATAAGATTCGATTTGGAATAGACCTGGGTTTGGCAATTGGTCATAAGTCCATAGAAGTAGTTGGAAATAAAGGGTCCATTTTTACCGCTCAGGATGGGGAATTTGTGGATGTGGATTTGGATTTTACAACCAGCGTTACACCGAATCCTTTTACTTCTAAATCTATTAACGGAATTGGTGCAACTTCAAATTTTTTAATGGGATTTCAACTATTAAACAATGGCTGGATTGATTTTCATATCAATAGATTAGGATTTGTTCGTTGGAATAATAACACGATTCAATCTAAATTAGATACAACTACAAGAATTGAAGGAATTGAAGTTCAAAATCTTTTTGATTCCATTTATATAAACTTAAAATCATTTGAGGCGTATCAATCTGAATTTATACACAAATCTAACCAGCCTAGAACTGAAAAATTGCCATTGCAATTGGGAATTAAATTTACAAAAATTTTCTGGAATGATAAAATGTTATTTTTAGGAGAAGTAAATTATTTACCTTATTCAAATATATCGCCTTCATATGACTTGGATTTACATTTGAAGTTGAATTCACATTTTAGTGTTGGTGCCTCAACCGGAATTGGTGGATATAATACATTTAGAATGGGCTTAACTTCAGACCTATTAATTAATAAATCTTTTTTAATACAATTATATACGCGATCCTTTTTCTGGGCAATACAAGAAAAAAATCCAACTTCATTTATTGTTGG
>Ga0154020_10007938_pt1 | contig 12348 bp, 12 predicted proteins | sample Klosneuvirus_201_FD_109709 | JGI IMG/M metagenome (GOLD analysis project Ga0154020, IMG submission 109709) | Active sludge microbial communities from wastewater, Klosterneuburg, Austria - Klosneuvirus_20160825_MG | ecosystem: Engineered > WWTP > Aerobic digester > Activated sludge | place... | reverse complement strand
GCCTGTGAATGCCAATCTTGTCACAAGTAACAATCAACTGGAGAGCCGGATGCGGGAGATCCGCCAGTCCGGTTCGGCGGGAGGGGAGACTCAAATCAATGAGCCTTCCCTACCCCTATCTTATTTCTCGATCGATCCTAAATACTGGCCACGCTCCACAGGTTGCAGGAATGGATTCCACACAGACCTTACAACAAATCGTCGAGTCCGATGGATTTCAGGGACTCTCGCCACAGATCAAGGTTGCCTTGTTCCTCGGCGGGATGGCTTTGATTTCTGCGGCGCTGGTCACGATGACCGCGTTCACAAGAATTGTGATCGTGCTGTCATTCGTGCGCCGCGCGCTATCGACTCAGGAAATTCCCCCCACGCAGGTCATTCTGGGGTTTTCATTGTTCCTGACGTTTTTCGTCATGAGTCCAACATTGACGACGATCGAGGGCGACGCAGTGCGACCGTATCTCGACGGAACAATTGACGGGCAAACGGCATGGATGCGTGGTTCCGCTGCGTTGCAAGAGTTCATGATCCGGCAAACCAGGAAGGCAGACATCGCGTTGTTTGCTGAAATGGCCAACGTCCGGCAGATTGAAACGCCCGCCGACACGCCGATGCGGGTGTTAATCCCGGCTTATGTGATCAGTGAGTTGAAGACGGCCTTCATCATGGGCTTTTGTCTCTACATCCCGTTCATTCTGATCGACCTGGTGGTCTCCGTCATCCTGATGTCGCTCGGCATGATGATGATGCCGCCGATGGTGATTTCAACACCGTTCAAGATCCTGCTGTTCGTGCTCGTCGATGGCTGGCAACTGATCGCCCGCGTGCTGAGCATGAGTTTTCACTGACGCCCTTCAAATCTCAAATCTCAAATCTCAAATCTCAAATCCTAAATCCTAAATCCTAAATCCCAAACCCCAATCGCAATGTCTACTCCCTCCACCACAACCAAACCACAAGTCGGCTCATGGATGCAGCAGAGTGAAACTCTGTTGTCATTCGGGATGCTCGTTGGTCTGATCGTGATGCTGGTGCCGCTGCCGCAGTGGCTGCTGGACGTGCTGCTGGCGGCGAATCTGGCGGCGACAACGCTCTTGCTGCTGGTGACTCTGAGCGCCCGACGCGCCCTCGAGTTGACTGTGTTTCCGTCGCTGTTGCTGCTGCTGACGCTGTATCGGCTGTCACTCAACGTCGCCACGACGCGACTCATTTTGCTGGACGGCAACGCGGGCCACATCGTCACCGCTTTCGGCAATTATGTTGTCGGCGGGCAGCTTGTGGTCGGCCTGGTGATCTTTCTGATTCTGGTGATCATCCAGTTCATGGTGATCACGAAGGGTGCTGGTCGCATCGCTGAAGTCGCCGCGCGATTCACACTGGACGCCATGCCTGGCAAGCAAATGGCCATCGACGCGGAACTCAACGCAGGCAGCATTAACGACAAAGAGGCACGTCGACGTCGCGACGAATTGTCGCGTGAGACCGAATTTTACGGGGCGATGGATGGTGCCAGTAAGTTTGTTCGCGGCGATGCGGTTGCCGGTTTGATCATTACCGGCGTGAATCTGGTCGGCGGCGTACTCATGGGCGTCACGCACGGAATGTCGTTTCTGGAGTCGGTTCGGACGTATTCCATTTTGTCCGTCGGCGACGGCCTGGTGACACAGATTCCAGCACTTGTGATCGCGACCACCGCCGGTGTGCTGGTGACAAAAACGACATCCGGCGACAGTCTGGGCGACGAAATCAGCGGCCAGTTGTTTCGGTCTCAACGCCCGATCTACATCGGGGCTGGGATTCTGTCCGTGATCGCATTGATGCCGGGTCTTCCAAAACTTCCGTTCCTGGGTGTTGCCGCAGGACTGTTGCTGCTGGGATCTCGCCGCAACACCGTCGACCAGCCGGTTGAATCTCCGGACGGTGCGGGTCCGGTTCCGCCGACGCAGCCGGACGACGAACGTCATCTCGATGAATTTCTCCTCACCGATCGCGCAGTCGTCGAAGTTGGCGCGCGGCTGGTGCCGTTCATTCAGAGCAAACGCGTGAAAGGACTTTCGGAACGCATCACCGCATTGCGGCGCGAATTCTCTCGCACCAGCGGACTGTGGGTACCGCCGATTCGCGTGAACAGCAACCTTCTGCTGCAACCGGAGGAGTATCGCATTCTGATCGCGGGTCGCCGTGTCGCCGGTGGTGAACTGCGGAGCGAGCAACTGCTGGCGATCCTGCCGGAAGGCCGTCAGGTTTCGGTAACCGGCGAGGAAGCTGTGGAACCCGCGTTTGGGCTCGCCGCGCGGTGGATTACGGCCGAAAGCGTGCGACTTGCAGAAATTCAGGGCTGCACAGTCGTCGATCCGTTAAGTGTTTTGATTACGCATCTGGGCGAAATCCTGAATCGCTTCGCTCACGAACTTTTGACCCGCGAGTCGCTCAAGCAAATGCTGGATCGGGCTCGTGAGTTTGCACCGACAATCATTGACGAAATCAAACCGGAGAACATTCGTATGGGAACGCTGCATCAGGTCCTCGTCCAGCTGGCCGAAGATCGCATTCCGTTGTCGGACATCGCGCTGATTCTGGAATCGATCGTCAATCACGCACCGGATTCAAAAAGCAGCGAAGAACTGACTGACAGCGTGAGACGCGATCTCGGACGTCTGGTGTGTGAGCGCTTCCGAGGTGAAGACGGTCGCCTGCGAGTCATCTCGCTGGAGCCCCGACTGGATATTCGCCTGCGACAGTCAGTCCAGAAGGATCAGGTCGCACTCGAAGTTGGTGCGGCGACGAGGCTGATCGAGGCGATCGGCAAAGCCTGGAGTGATTCGGAACGACGTCAGCAGCCGCTGGCACTTTTGATCGACCAGAAGATTCGACGCCCACTCAAGCGGCTGATCGCAAGGACATCGCCCGAGATCGGTGTGATTGCTTATCAGGAGGTCCCGGATGATCTGGTAATTGATTCCGTCGTCATGCTTGAGTTCGAAAGCATCATCGGAGTCGAAACCGCCCCAGAGAATCGACAGTTCCGAGACGCCGCCTGAGAAATCAAAATTTCGCGCCGTGCAGACTGAGGTACTTTCAAAGTCAACGTTTTTTAAGTCCCTTCTCCCCCTGGCAAGGGGGAGAAGGTGGCCGACAGGCCGGATGAGGGGGCTGACCTGGAGTGAATAGGATAAACCAGAAAACAGTTAATTATTCCCCCCTCACCCTAGCCCTCTCCCCCGTGGAAAATCTGTCAAGTTGGAAAATCAATTGCGGGGGGAGAGGGGACAATCGCAAGACAATCCACTGAATCATTTCTGACCGCGTGAAGCATAAAATCTCTGAGTCGGCCCAAATCAAAATCTGTCAATAAAGTCGCAACATCATGAACTCCTCCGAAATTATTCTTGATCAGCGTCCATGGGGACGAGCCTTTGGTCTGTTGATCTGCTGCGCCGTCATGCTGATCGGGGTCGCTCGGCAGATTGCCCCGGCTGAGATTGTGCTCCGCGCCTTTACAGCGGCGAGTGTTGCGACCATCTGCGTCCGTGGCCTGGTCCTTGTGCTGCGGTTGATCGCAGAAAACCACACGGACGAAGATGAACTGTGATCAGAAAAATTTTTGAAGGGCGTTGGAAGTTACAGGACAACCGTCACCGCGAAAACACAATATGAGTACTCGCATGCATTCCGCCGTAAAAGCCTACCATAAGGTCTGCAAAATGGATCTCCGGGATCGATTGATCCTTGAGCATCTCTATTTTGTGCGCCATATCCTGGGCAAGATGCTGGGCGGACTGCCGGACTCTGTGGACAGCGACAATCTGGAATCCGCCGGTATCCTTGGCCTGGTGGAAGCTGCTGGTCAATTCGATCCGGCCCGCGGCACCGCGTTCACAACTTTCGCCTATCAGCGGATTCGAGGAGCGATTCTCGATGAACTGCGACGCAACTGCCCGGTTCCGCAGGCGATCCTGCAGAACTGGGCATTGATTCGTGACGCCTCAATGTACATGACGCCGCCAATCACGACTGAAAAAATCGCCGAACGGACGAGTTTAACGCTGGAAGAAGTCGACGACTGCATCGCGGCGATGCGGCTGACGCGTCCCGAAAGCTGGGCCGATGAACTTGGCGATTTGCCTATGCCGGGCGGTCACGACGACGCTGTGGACGCGGGTGCCCGCCAGATCGAAGAAAAACAACTGCTGGCAGATGCGATCGAGGAACTGCCGAAAAAAATGAGACTGGCGATTACGATGTATTATCTCGAAGACATGCGCATGAAGGAAATTGGAGAGGTGCTGAACCTGTCCGAATCCCGCGTTTCCAGACTGATCGGGGCCGCTGAACTGCAGCTCAAGACGATTGTGAGACGACAGGGTGGCAGCGAGTGAAGCCCCGAACAAATTTGAATTTCGCATCGAAGAATCACAACTCCATCAGGATGAAAATATGAGTGCTGTCATTGGTGCCCGAGGTCGAGTTCTTTCCAGCCAGCAAGTGCGTTTCAACGAAGCGCCGATTCGTCTGGCAGATCAATCGCGTTGCCTGCCGACGGCGGAACGCATCTCAGTGAAAACGGATCCCGCCTCAGGCGACGTGATTTCAATTGTCGTGCAATGTGAGTGTGGAGAGGTAATCACGGTCGTGTGCGCATACGAAGACGCCGCATAATTTCTGGTGGCAAAGATGGATCACCGTTTGTCCCGAATGTGGAGTTCCCAGGCCATGAATGGCTTTGAACCAGAAAAGCAATCAGAGAAAATCAATGCCGACCGCAATGGTGGCGAGGTGACGTCGCTGGCGCAATGCTCCTCACTTTGTGTTCGTAGTCCCGCCTTCAGGCGGAAGTCAGCGCAACGGTCCGTGCAGACACCGTCTGAAGGCGGGACTACAAACGAGCAACCCAGACAAGTCGAGTGCCATTGGGCGCTGGTGTGGGTTTCCGTGTGCATCAGCCTGTGCCTCGTTTCCGGATGCACGTCGATGCGGAATGCGTGGACAAACCTGACGGCGGAGCCCGGCAGTCAGAAATGTGGCTGCGGAAGCTGTGCCGCTGATGAAAACGTCGTCGGTGCACTCGCTGCACAATCCGGCCAGCCGCGTCGTGTCGCTTCTCAGCCGATGTACGAGTCTGAACCGACGTCCAGTCCGGAGGGGTCAACTCCGCCGCAAACCTTTGTGCCCCGGGCATCAACACAGCAACAGTTCAATCAATCTCAGGATACCCGACCACGCCATTACGCTCCGCCCAACAATCAATATCCTCAGTCTGGGGCAATGTCAGGAACACCTCAGTACTGGCAGCCGAACCCGCCAGCACACTTCAACCAGGAGCAATACTCCCCAGGCTACAACAGTCCGCAGTGGAACGGCCAGTCTTCGGAAGACGCGGGATGGGCCACCTATCCATCCCCAGACACTTCGCCCGTGGAACCAGCGAACGACGCATTGAAGGAGTATCGCACGCAGGTCCAGGTTCTGTCCGAAGAGATGGCTCAGTTGAAGAATGCTCAGGAATCCATGAAATCCAGCCAAGACACGCTGCAGCAGTCACATGAACGCGAAATTCTGGAACTCAAGCTGCAACAAGCCACTACAGACCGGGACCGGCTGCAGCGCGAACGCGAACTGGAGCGGGAACTCGAAAACCAGCGCCGCAGGGAACTGGAGACGATCGATTCGCTGTCACAAATCATCGAAGGCACCGGCATCCCCGTCGGAGCCGCGTCAAATCCGGGACTTGTTCCGACACCGGCTCCAGCCGTCCGAGCCAGGAGAGACCAAACAAACTCGGCCATACAATTGCCGACAGTCGATTGACAGGACAAAAGAGTGTCGTCTCCAAATACAAGATTGTTTTTCCGCCCGCTCATAGTTCTGTGGCTGCTGATTCCGCTGAGCGGATGCCAGTTGCAGGAACAGCCAGCGTCGGTCCGGGTGCCAGCCGTCGCCACGCGATTCACGACCAATCCAATGCCGACGCACCTCGGCGGCGCGCCGCTGATTCCGACAGTCGCGGCTTTGCCAAATCTGAAGGTCGGCCTGGCCATGCAGAGTTTCAACGATCCCCTGCACGTGCCGTTTGCCACGGAACTTGGAACGATTCTGATTCGCGAACTGCAGTTGTCGGGCGGATCGATGCAGGTACAGCCGATGACCGTTCGTCCAAAGGCATTCACGACGCCCGCATTTCACGGCCCGACGTCGCGAAACGTTATCTCCGTCAGTTTCCAGGAAGCGATGGAGACATTACCGCCGGATCTGCCGCCGCTGCCCATTGGGGATCCCGGTGTTCGGCCAGTCGTCGATCAAATCCTGGTGGTACGAGTCCTTGAATATCGGCCCTGGTTTCCGATGCGGGCGTCCCTGGAGATGACTGTCCTTCAGGGCGAGTCGAACGAACCCATCTTTGCCACAACCGCCAGTTGGAACGCCGCCGACTACGGCCTTGTTGAGTCAAAGCCACGACGCAAAAAACGTCATCTGTGGTTTGGCGAAGCGCAACCGTGCGATCCGTCACCCGGTCACAACAGTCCGGACGCTCTGATGCACGAGATCGCCGGGGACATCACAGCGTGGTACACGACAGCGATGAATCCACCTCCACCACCAAAAGCCAGGAGAGGCTGGCTGAACAACAATTGCAAATGACGTAGAACTCATGACATTGCTGATCAGCGTGCAGGCGAGTCTGACACCCGACGATCAATGCTCGACTTGGCAGTGCCGGGTTAGCCATTCCTGCCAACTCCAAGTCCCATCAATACCGACGGCATGCTCAACCACAGAATTCGGCCTGCGTTCGGTTCAAAATAGGGGATCGGCAGGGAACTGTTGACGGCAGGAAACAGAATTCCGGCGACGATTGGAAAAAGACAACCACCGATCATCGCCGCTAATCCGATCACCAATGCAGATTTCAGACGAGACTCGCCGGTCGGGCTTCCGCCAAGAGCAATTTAATGCCGCGCTTGTCCAGTTGCCGCTTCGCGTATTCATGGCCGTTGATGCACAGCCGGGCATCATATGGAAAATACGAACAGAACTTGATGAAGAACGGCCCGAAGTCTTCATCGACACAATAGAAGTAATAATGATTGACCATCGCGGAAGACTTCATCAGCCACGGATAGTCCCGCCCATGTTCTGCAGTCGCATCTGGATGACTTTGAGATCGATCCTGTCGATGAGTGGTTTTCGCTGTTGCCAGAGACCCGTGCGGACATCATCATATTCCCGCCTGGACAGTGGACAGGGCAATGCAGAAGTGCGTCCCGAGCGCTGTTCCAGGTGCCGAAACCGCGGTCTTGAGATGCATTGAACGCCCATTCATCCTGCACGCAATCATCGCCGCACGCGGAGGAGAAAGAGCACAAACGCAAGACAACATCTTCCCACCGGCTTCAAGCTTTCAGGAAGTCACGGGCTCGGTTTCAGAATGTGACTTGATGTCTGATTGGCGATTTTGTGGATCGAGATGGTTGGGGGCAACCCAGAGGGCGTAAGTGGCAAGTGCGATCAGCAGCAGCGACATGATCAGGTTCTGTTCATAACGCACATAGTCTCCCCACGTCACGGCAGGCACATCCGCCATGTCGTTCAGACGCTGGCGACTGACAAAGTGAAGAGCACCACCGGGTAGGACGAAGCCCTGCCGACGGCTGCGTCTGGAGAAGATGTTGCGGTCATGATTGGTTGGTCTGAGATAGGATCTCAGCGCCATCACGTCAATTCCGGACGGCACGCCCCAGTCTTCCATGAGCTCGATCGCGGCCAGTGTGGCGTTGTCATCGCTACCATCAGCAGACAGATACGTTGCGAAGCCACCGTTGGTCTGAAGCCTTCGCATGTGCAGTTGCTGCATCTTCAACAGCAGATCGTGAATCGGAGCCTGGAATTCTTCGCGATCGATCGGGCGATCAATCAGCTTTGCCAGTTCAGTGATGGAAAGCACCTTTTCCAGAGTGACATATTCGCTCTGCAGCTCGGCCCTCAACGTGGCGGACAGACGATCAGCCAGTACGTCTCGCTGCTGCCGTGTGAGTTGCCCTTCAGCCAACAGCTTTCGAGCAACGTACTCAGCTGGTGTCAGGGAAGTAAGTGCTGTCGTTCGATTGATGTCGTCGAACGCCTGCCGCAGGTAGGTGTCATAATGGTCAACAATGGGAGCCTGTGCTCCGGAAATTAACTGGAACTCCAGTGCAATATTCAGGATCCAAAGATTCCTTCCTGCCGAACTCTCTTTCACGGCCAGTTGCTGAGCTCCCGCCATATCGGCCTTGAGCCCTTTTTCATTTAACCACCGAGCAACAACAGTCCGCTGCCGCCAGGATACTGCCGCATAAGGAGCTTCCTTAAACTCGGCCACATACTCTTCAATACTTTCCGCAGTGACCGGACGCCACAATGAACCAAACATGACTCCAAACAATACGACCAATGCGATCATGAACGGACAAAGAATCAGCAGCAGCGTCTTTCTACCACCAAAAACCGCAGCGGCAGCCGAACCGGCGGCGGAACCGACGTTGATTGCCAATAATAGAAACATACCTGCAAACAACACTGCGGTGACGTAGTTCTGATCGAGCAGATGCATGGAAGAACCACTAATCATGTCTATGTTCGCAAACCCGATCAGCACGATCAGTCCGGTGCCTATTCCTTCGCTCAAATGCTGTCGACAAATCAAGCCTCGTCGGCCAAGCTCGGTCATCAGCACGACCATTGCCAGGCCGGAAACTGCGAAGACCAATGCCAGCGGTATCCGGATTCCCATCGCCGCAAGTCCGAAGTGAAGAAAGGGAATCAACACACAAATCCAGCCGAAACGTATCCACCACTGGCCAACTGCTTCCCACGCCTCTTTCGATTCCATCGCATTCTGTTTAGCCACTTTTGACACTCTGGAAATTTTCAGCATGCACCACAGCGTGCCGCCCAGCATCAGCACCAGACTAATGGCGGGAAGTGCAAGCAGCGCGATCAGCTTCTTGCCGATTGAAACTTTTGCCACCGAACCACCGATGTTTGCTGAAGCCTTGCCGAACATCGGGATGGGGATGACGGCGGCGGCAACACGAGTCCAGTCGGATGACGACGCAGTGACATCTTCGGTCATGGTTTTGGCTGGAGACACGATTGATGAGTTCAGTTTCGCCTGAACAGCGGCGGCAAACGCATCAGCCTCCGGACGCAGTGAGCGAAAGGCTGCTCGCAGTTCGTCTTCACCAATCAGCTCGGTTGAATTCTGGTCGCTCATCTTGATTCCTCCTCATCACCTGATTTGTGATCCAGCATCGCCTGTTTCAGTGCTTTGCGAGCCTGATACAGGCGTCCTTCGACAGCTTTCGGTGTGACCGACAGCAGGGCCGACACGTCGATGACGGATGTTTCGTCCAGGTAGTGCATCAGAATCACTTCACGCTGGTTGTCGGGCAGGCGTTGAATCGCATGTCGCAGTCGATCTAAACGCTCATCATCCAGTGGCAAACTTCCTGCGACACTGTCTTGAAGTAACAACGGTTCGACGGTCGTGACATGTTTTTCGCGTCGCTGCTGACTTCTCGCGTGGTTGTGGTAGCACTTCAGTAGTTTCCAAACCTTTGGACCACTGACGTGAAGCCAGTGGGGATAATACGTCACGCACGACTCCCCAACCGACCCCCGTGTTGTGATTCAGCCGATTGCTTGTTGAGGACAATCACCACCACTACAATTCGGTCCTGATTAAAGACGTGACATTGAAACGGCACTCTGCCACTTCAACTGGAAAAACGGTCAATGCCGATGCTTCTCCAATCTGGGCGACGGACGCCAACGGCCCCAAAGGGCCGAATCGGAAACACGACCGCGGAATCTTTCACTGTACTCCGACGGAACTTGCTGATCCGCAGAAGCACACATTATTGTTCAACGCGGAATTCGAAATGGCCAACATGATCATCGAAGACGGTGTGATTCTGGCAAGGGCACTGTGCCCCGGCATCGACCTTTAAGACCGGTATCGCGTTCTCGCCGGACATGGGCCGCACCTGGGCCGAATACGACCTGGCCGAGTTTGGTCCGCGTTCGCCAGTCCGATTCCATCCGAAAAACAGCGACGGCTGGTTCCGAGTGGATTTGCGAAAGGGATGGATTGAACGCGGCGAGGTTCTGTTCATTAAGCCAAAGAAGTAACTGCAGGTGCAACGCCGTTGTCAACCAATGGCTCAGAAGCCGACCACCGCCCAGCCCATCCAGTGAACTGAATACCTGACGAAGTGAAAACCGGCATGAGCAACCGAATTGGCTATTTTCGCGAAAACGGTTCCTGACACCTTAGACACCTTTTCTCCTCTGCCTTTTCTCCTTCACTGGTAATCAGGAAATGTAGCAGAAAAGGAACTTCTCTCAGCATGGCTAATTATGTTGTTACAATTTGCTTCAGTGCTGTTCGAAATCTGTCCAAGTCGATATTCGTGATGGTCTGTTGTTGTTCGGCCTTTACAAAGATGTCTGCACTCAATCTTTCTCCCATTTCCACGATGCCGCCATGTGACGAAAATTTCAGTATTCGTTGACGACCAACAATCCCATCCACCTTAACATTGATGCTGCAGTTAGATGCACCGTAGCTCAAGCCGCACCAATTGGACAACTCTTCTTCAGCGATGGAAATCAGCTTGCAAAAGTGGTCTCGTACGTTACCGCAGGAGATCTGATTCTCAAATTCCCGTCGCGTAACTTTCCCGCGCCCAATTCTGGGCGCTTCAGATTTTGCCCCGGTCCGCAAGATTTGGGGCGGTCGCGTGTGAATTTTGCACTGTAAGAAATGAATACTGTCAACGACTTGCCTGAACCGAGCACAGACTTGTGTCGCCCATTTTTCAGGAAAGAACTTTAGGGAAGGTGCCTCGCTTGGTTTGCAGTCCAGTATCGCGACGCGCAATCGCGTTTTCTCGATCAGCTCCGCTGGCACCTCGTCATAGAGTCGTTTCAGGAGCGCTTCCCCCTGTCCGGCGTGTCTTCCGTCGTAAACTTCGATTGCGTATCCGAACGGCATCTTTGCGAACAGCAAGTCTCTCGCTAACTTGTTGATATCAGAAGGATTGATGTTCGACGCGGTTTCAGAAGCATTTATGTCCTTCACAAGTGTCTCAGGAGGTTTGCCTCGGCCACATTCCAAAGCTGCGAAAGGAGGAATTTGTGACGCTTGAGCTCTGTCTAGTGTGGCGATTCCGATGTCGAAACGACCCTTGCTCGGCTTTGCCCCTCCTTTGCTGCTCTTCAGATATTTAAGTTGAGTATGCCATTCTGTCTGTACCGCGAGCGTCTGGACCTTCGGTGTCTGGTCCGAATCCAGATGTGCGCCATCACCGAGGTTTGTCATGAGTCGGTGGTAAAGGTATTCACGAATACCAGTATCTCCGTGAAAGCCCTGCTGGTATTTAACAAACGCCTCAAGCGTTTCCAAGATGCTCTTATCAATGGTAATAAGGATGCCTTCTATAGTGATGAGCTACCTTGTACGAACGAGGGATGGAGAAATCGGCGACGGAATTTTGTCGGAGCAGTGAGGAGAGCAATTTATCGAATTTTCACTCACATTTGTAATATCAGGATTGTTCGCTGGTTGCTGCTAACTTTGCATTGATCGACATTCGAATTTGTTCGAAGTCATTGGAAAAACTTTGCAACCGACAATTTTGCATATCAACCAAACGGGGCATCACCATGCCGACGAGAAGTCTGCTCAAGTACTCTGCATAAGGTACGCAATTTGTCCAAGCACCGCCTGTGTCGCAGTACTTGGAGAGTTGCTCAATCATCTCGATGGAGATACCGACTGGATGGTTTGACAATGCCTTTGCGAGACCGTTGATTTGTGCATCGGAATGACTCTCTTCGAGTTTGATCAGAGCGGTGTTCAGTCTCTGGAGACATTCATCAGACACACTGATTTCAATGACCTCAAACTCGGAATCTTCAAAAAAAAGTACCAACGGCATGAGTGGCTTTCTCAAGACGAGGATGCACAAAAAAGTGTCAGACGCACAAAAAAGACGCACAAAAAAGTGTCAGGAGCCGTTTATTGACAAGGCGAGCGGGATTTGGGGATCGTATCGACAGGTGAAGTCCAAATCGAACAACTCCAGGTTTTTGGGTTTATCATTTCCTGAATCGAGCGGGTGCTTGAGGAAGCCGTGGCTCGAACGGGAATACGGCTGCTTTCGTATTGTCTGATGGGAAATCATTGGTTCTGCGCGAAATGAAGTGCGCGGGTCAGGCATCGCGGACATCATGGACTCGTGGATGTCATCGGGATGTGTGGCAAACCACACAGGCCTACGAACTTTTGAAAGCCCACTGAAACACTGC
>Ga0154020_10007937_pt1 | contig 12348 bp, 19 predicted proteins | sample Klosneuvirus_201_FD_109709 | JGI IMG/M metagenome (GOLD analysis project Ga0154020, IMG submission 109709) | Active sludge microbial communities from wastewater, Klosterneuburg, Austria - Klosneuvirus_20160825_MG | ecosystem: Engineered > WWTP > Aerobic digester > Activated sludge | place... | reverse complement strand
GCTCTTCGTCCGCCGCGGGGGCTGTGGCGCCCTCGGACGCATCCATCTGCACCTTGATCGTGCCGGACTGCACGTTGCGATAGAACTCCTTCGCCCGGTCGTACAGGTCGGGTCCGTCCGGCAGCTGGTGCGTGAACTTGTCCGACTTGATGCTGACGCCATACCAGCTGCCCTGGGCGTTGGACTCAGGCACCGTGGTGACGAGGTAGGACAGGAAGAAGCTGGGCGGCGTGAAGTAGCCCTTGGGGCCCTTGAGCTGGAAGCTGCGCATCACGCTATTCCACTTCCGGCCCTTCTTCATCTGCGAGCCGCTCAGGATGAACGCGGCCGACTCCGTGGCGCCCGTCTCGGGGTCCACGACATAGACGTAATACAGCATGCCCACCGCCAGTTCGTTCCCGTTGCGGAGAATGAACGTATTGGCGCCTTCGTCCCATGTGGCGTTGCGGTCCACATCAAACGCGGGGCCGTGGTCCGCGACAAACCCACCGCGGTTGGGCTTCCACTCCGTGTGGGACTTCTCAAAGTGGACGGGCACCACCAGGACGCCCTGGTCGCCTTTGATGATGCGCGACGTGCTGGTGAGGATGAAGTCGCCCTGCTCGGCGCCCGGGATGAACTCGGGTTTCTGCTTCTGCAACTGGGGCGACAGCGACTGAAGCACACGGAGGAACGGGGTCGCGAGATCGCCCTTCTCAAATTGCTGCGTGAACTCGCCGGCGTCGTCGGCGATGCCCGCGAGGCTCATGCCGGCGGGGAGTTCGAGTGCCGTGGACGCATCCGTCTTGGTGGCGACGTCCGTGGAGGGTGAAGCTTTGGCCATGTCAGGGGTACCGGAAGTGAGAAGTCGTTGGGATACAGGGGAGGTCACAGGAGACCTTTCTTCGTGTGCTGCATGAGCTTGGCCTTGCGGCCAATGTAGACGCCCAGTTCGTCCAGCGGCAACGGGAGGTCGGGCTGTTCGCGGCGGAGCTCGGCAATGAGCGCCTTGAAGCTGGCGGTATTGACAGCCTCTTCCACGGACACCGGGCGCCCCGTGAGCGCCGCCAGCGCCTTGGCGTCTTCTTGCGCCTGCTCCAGCTCACCCTTGCTGTACGTGACGGACAGTTCGGGCTTCACCAGCTCGTCGTGCTCGTTGGCCTTGAGCCACTGGATGACGAACGGGCGCTTCGCTTCCGTGACGGAGGCGGTCATGAAGGAGTCGATCTTCACGACGAGGCCGTCCGGCGTGGACACAGACGACACGCCCGCCGTGTCCATGAGCTCAGGCAGCTTGACCTCCTCGATCTGGCGGAGCGCCTCCTTCTTCTTCTTGAGGTCAGCCTCCGCCTCCACCACCACCTGCTGCGCATCGTACATCTGGCGGGCCATCTCCTGCACCGCCTGCAGGCTGACCACGGGTGCAGCGGCCGCGATCTCCTCCGCGTCGTTGGCCAGCATGGCCATCAGCACGGGATCATCCGTGTCGTGCTGCGATTCACTGCTCATCGTTGTCCTCTTCGTTGGGTGTGGAATCCTCGACCAGCTCGAGCTGGCTGAAGTTGAGACGGACGGGGCGGTAGTACCCGCCTTCGTTGACGCGCCGTCCCTCCGCGTCGGTACCTCGCTGGAAGCTCAACCACTGAAACTGCTCAATCTCCATCTGGCCCAGGACGAGCCCGATGACCAGCGCCGCCAGCGTCGCCCCGCCCGCCGCGGCCAAGTAGTCCACGTCCGGGTCAAAGTCCGCGAGCTTGTCCTCAATCGCGTCCGCCGTCTTGCCTGGATAGCGCATCGGGTTCATGTCGCCCGTGACAATAACCGTGACGTCGCCGAACTCGCCCAACGGGCGCAGGTCGGGAAGCTCGCCCCGTCGGGAGATGGACGGCTGCGCGAGTAGGTAGACGCGCGGACGTCTGGTGGATCGGATGGGTTCGTTCATGGCGAGGGCGCCTGGAGGATGTCGGTGGATAGGGCTGCGGACTGCCGTCGTTGTGATGATGAGTTCGCCGTTGGATCCGCAGTATGTGACACACGGGCACGGTTCGCAAGAGCCGAAGCCTCGCACGGTTCTTGCAACGCGCGCGCCCGCGCGGTAAGGGTTATTGGGCTATTGGCTATTGGCGGAATCTTTTTTTCAGGGTTGGGTGTCTGTACGGTGGCACCGACTGCGAACGGATCAACAGTCACACACGCGCGTGACTTTCCGTATTCGGCTTTGAATGAGAACGAAGTCACCGCATTCACCTTCGTTGCCGATACTCCAAGATCGCCACACACCGTACAAAACCCCAACCCGGAAAAGATTTTGCCAATAGCCAATAACCCAATAATCCCTACCGTGCGCGCGCGTGAAGCAAGAACCGTGCTAGATTTTGTCATTCGCCACCATCTCCCGGATTTCGCCGTAATCCATGGCGGATTGGCTGATGCTTCGCTTTTCTACCGTCACGCGATGCAGGATCCGCGTATCCATGGAACCGGGCACCTCCAAGTCGTACCACGTGACCGTCTGCGTCTGCCCGCTGCGCCAGTTTCGCCCCTCTGTCTGCTCGCGCTCGATATAGTCCCAGGTGTGGGAGTAGTAGACGCTCACGGGCGCTTCAATCAGTGTCAAGCCCGCCCCGCCCGTGGCTCCTGTCGCGTTGAAGACCCGGATACTAGGGTCGGAACGGAAATCGCGGTACGCCGCCTCTCTCGCCACGGGATCGGTGGCTCCGTAGTATTCCACCGACTTCACCTTCTCCGCAGCGAGGCGCGCGGTGATGCGCGAGACGTCCGCTTGGAAGCGGCTCCACACCAGCACCTTGGACCCGCTGTTCTCGATAAGCTCGAACAGGGTGTCCATCCGCGGGTTCACGGCGAAGGTGTGCATCGCCCCGTCGGCGGCGGGCACGAACCCGCTGAGGATCTGCTGCATGCGCAGGAACCGCGTCATGGACTGCTCGGCGATCACGGACGCATCCAGGTCGCTCCGCGGCAGCTCATGGGGCAGCACGGTGAGGAAATCCCGCTTCATCTCGCGGTAGGCCTTCTTCTGGTCCGGCCCCAATTCCACGGGGATCCTGATCGGCGGCACGCGGCGCGGGATGTCCAGGCACGTCTCCTTGTCGGCTCGGAAGACGTACGGCGCGATCTTCGCCTTCAGCTGCTCCAGGTTCCGGTAGCCGACGATGGTCGTGAACGTGGAGAACGTCCGCTCGATGCAGTATTCCGCACGGAACGCCGTGAAGGACTTCACGCCAATGATTTTGGCGTTCAAGAACTTGAACTGAGCGTAGAGGTCTTGCCACCCGTTGCCCGCGGGCGTCGCGGTGGCGAGACGCCGATACGCCACTCGCTCTCCTAGTTTCCACGCCGCCTTGGTACGGATGGACCCGGGCGTCTTGATCTTGTGGCTCTCGTCAATTGCCAGCATGCACCGCCCGCGGCACGCCGCCACGACGGCCGCGGCAAACGTCTGTCCGCGCGTGGAGCTCAGCGACTCCACGTTCATCGTGATGACGTGCAGCATGCGCGGGGTGGTGCGCTTGAGATCGTTCAGCAGGGCCGCGACAGCCTTGTCCGTCCGCCCTGCGCTGTACGTGAAGACGCGGTGGGGGATGTAGCGATCTTCTGGCAGGTGCTTCCCTGCCTCGTCGCTCCAGACGACGTGCAGACCGTTGGGGGCAATGACGAACAGGACGTCGATCTCGTCCCGCTGCCACAGCATGCCCGCATTGGCGAGGATCATGAACGTCTTCCCCGTCCCCGTGTCCATGAACAGCGCGGCCTCCTTCTCTCCTGCCGTCTGCCGCAGGCCTTCCCGCTGGTGGTGGTACGGGTTGGTCTTGAACGGATACGCCTCGTCCCAGTGGTTGGCGAGGGCTGTCATTTCTCCTCCCACGGCTTCTTGGGCTCTTCGCTGCTCGCCCGTGCGATCTGCCGAGACGAGACGTACGACGCGGTAAGTGTAGCGGCATGGTACGCTTGCACCCCTTTGTCCGTCAGTCCGCGAAAATAGATCGCCGCGACTTCGGCGTCTTCCAGGACCTGCTCGGTATTGATCACGCCACAGCCTCCTTGGCGGCTTTCTTGGTGCCACGCGGGGTGGGGCGGGGTGGGTACGTGGTGTCCTCCTTCTTCCGCATGCGTGGCACTTTCCTCGCGGCGGCGAGACCTTTCTCTTCCTCCGCCACGGACTCCCGTTCACGCTTCACCCGTTCCGCGCGGTGGTAGATGATGTACCTCCGCGCGTCGTTGAACGACAAGAAGTATTCCGAGTAGGCGTCGCCCCAGTGGTCACTTCCGATCTTGCGGGCCTTGACCTTCGTCCGGTGCCGCCACCGTGTCTTGACATTGTAGATCCGAAGCTCGACGCGCTCCGGCGCGGTCATGTACCGGTTGGCCGCCCACGCGGCGATGGGGAAGGGACGGTCCATGTCAGGGAGTCGCGGATGCCCCCCGCTGACGATGAGCGAGGGGTAGAGCGGTTTCTTGGGTTGCTTCTTCACCAGTCGAATTCCTCAATGCGGGGCGTGATGTTCTTTTCGGCAAGCCAGGGTTTGACCACGGTCTTCCAACAGTCCGTGCAGCAATCGACGACCTCGCGGGACACGGACCCAGTCCCGGGGAAGACTTCCTTGTGCGAGTGGCGCAGGGTCGCGCCGTCCTTGTCACCGTCTCGGAAGGCCGCGGTCTTCGTGCTGTCGGCCCCGCAGAAGTCGCAGAAGAACCCGACGTGGGACTCTATGGTGCGCTCGGGGGTGGCGGCGACTGTCCGTGTCTCGGTCTTCAGGCTCATCGGCGGCGGTCTCCTTGATCCTTCTGTGTGGTGCCGAGCACGTAGTCGGGGCGGCGCGCGGCTTGGGGGCAGACGGCGAGGATCATCCAGCCGTCGTCCAGGAACGACTGAAGGTCGTCGGTGCAGGCGCTCTCTAGGACCCGCACGCTCTTGACCTTGAACAGCCCGATGTCGGGCACGGTGACGTTGACGTGGTCGTTGAACTGTGACGGCGCCGGCTTCTCGCTCGCGGTGGCGAGTTGCAAGGCCCACTGAAGGACGTCACGACCCGTCAACGAGTCCAAGCCCTTGACGTGGAATTCGATGTCCGGCACGGCTTCGTAGAGAGCCGTCAGGTCCACGGACTCGTACGTCTGCCAGTAGTTATCGATCCGGCCGACTTCTTTTTCATCGACCTTCTCGCCGGGCTGCTTGAACTTGAGCTCGGGGACGACGCGGAGGAGCCGTTCCTGTTCGTGGGCCGTGTAGACGCGCCCGCCGTACCCAAACGTCCCGCGGAAGCGGAGTGGCGGGGCGCTCACGGAGCCTCCGGCGCGGGGATCGTCGTGTACGGCATCGGCAACAGTCTCAACGCCACGGCATGCGCGTCGCCCGTGTTGACAACGAGGTCACCCGCGAGACCACTGCGGGAAAATACCTTGATCGTGGTGTGCCCGCCTTTCGTGATGAGGCGAAGCCCCGACACCAGGTGATCCGTCGGCACGTAGGTCGGGTGGTCAAATCCCACCACCCGACGGATTTCGTTGAACTCCATCAGTTCGCCTCCTCTTCCTTCGTTGGCGCCGCGACTTCAATGAGCGCCGTTTTGGCGCGCGTCGCCGCGACGTACATCAGATTCGTTTCCTGCTCCTGCTGCCAGGTCTGACGGGCGAACGGGCTCGGCTGGAAGCGGTTGGCGCCGTACCAGTACACCGTGTTCCACTCTCGGCCCTTGGACTTGTGAATGGTGCTGAGCACCACCGCCCGCGGCGCCTGCCCGGCGGGCGTGTCGCTGAACAGCTTGTTGATCTCGGCCGTCAAGTCGGCCACCGACGCCTCGGCCGTGAGCACGTGGTCAATGATGAAGAGCAGCGTCTCCACCTTGTCCGTGAGCGACTGCGCCTGCATCTCTTCGCCCTTGGCGAGCATCTTCTGCGTCTGCACCGCCAGGAAGTCGTACAGCTTGTCGGACAGGGCGTCCACCGACTTCACTTTCCACTTGCCCACGAGCGCGAGCAGCCCTCGGCCAATGTCCCGTCCCTCCACGTAGCAACTGATGCGGCGGCGGATCAAGCCGTACGCGAGTTCGATGAGCGGCTTGGTGTTGCGGCACAGGATCGCGTCGCCGGCGGTGGGCGTGAGCTTAGCGAACTGGGCGGCCGTGATGTGCGTGGCCGTGCCCACCGGCGCCGTGTCCGCGGCCGTGATGTGCGAGACGTAGCGGCGAGCGACGTTGACCACGCTCTTGGCACAGCGCCAGGACACCGTGAGCGGCATGCGCGTCGTGTGGAACTCCCGCTCAATGAGCTCCAGGGAGTCGTTGTCCGCGCCCGTGAACCCGTAAATGGCCTGGTGCGGGTCGCCCACCGCGATGAGCCGTCCGCCGGCCTTGAGCATCTTCTTCGCCAGCGCCCGGCGCGCGGGATTCGTGTCCTGCGCCTCGTCGATGAGGACCCAATCATACTGCGTCATCCGGGCGTTGCCGACCAGCGGCGCATAGATCATGTCGTCAAAGTCAATGATGGTGAGGTTCTGCTCGATGCTGGCCTTGAGCACGGCCTGCGCCTGGTACACCAGCTCGCTGACCGTGAACGTCATCTCCGCCGTCGGCTCGGGCAGGTCCTCCTCCAGGTCATGGTGCGTGACGATCTCGTACCAGACGCCTTCGTCGGTGAGGGGCTTCAAGAACCCGACCCCGTGCTGCTTCGCGAGCGACACCAACCGGCAGACGACAGGCGTGAACCGCTCGTCGATTTTCCGCGCATCGCACAGCTTGGCGACCTTCTTCTCGTCCACCGGCCCGAGCTTGGGCGCGACGCGGCGCCAGGCCGAGAAGCCGAAGCTGTGAAACGTGGACGCCTTGACGTTCGGGTAGGCTTTGACCTTTTCGCTGATCTCGTCGGCGATCTTCTTGTTGTACGCGGCCAGCGCGACGGTACCGCGCATCCGCTTCATGCCTTCCACCAGCGTCGTCGTCTTGCCGGAGCCGGCGACGGCGATGATCATGATGTTGCCGAACCCGTGCTCGATGAGTTCGAAAATGGCGGCTTGCTGTACGCTGGGCGTGAACATGGGTGACTGTCTCGTCGTTTGGTGTGGGTGTCTCGCTTCGTTGAACTACTGTATCACAAGCTAGTAGGCTCTTTCTTGTCTCGCAAGCCCCGAAGCGCCTTGCCCCGCTCCTGCGCGACGGCCGCCCCCGCCGCCGTGTACACCTTGGGCAGGGTGTGCTTGACCCCGCGGGCGACGAACGCCTTTCGCAGGGCGCGGGCGTCCTCCACAGAGATGAACCGTTCCACGAGCATGAGGTAGGTCTTGGCGAAGTACCGGTCGTGTTGGGCGTTCAGCGGCGCCGCGATATGGGCCAGCTCGTGGATAGCGATCTCCGGCCCGAGGTTGGGCCCCGTGACGCCGAACGTGATGCGCGGACCGTACGGGCTGGCGTTGCCGCCTCCGCCCCGTCTCCAGCTGATGTGCAGGCGGGCGGACCGCCGCACCTGTTGGACGGTCGTGGGGGACCGCTTGCTTGGGTACTCGGTAGGCGCGTCGAGAGTCTCCACGACGACTTCAGGCGCATTCGGCCAGCGGGCGCGGAACCACTTCGTATCCAGGACCGTTTGGAGGAAGTCCAAGGTCTGCGCCTTGGTCCACCCCGTGTGGAACAGGCGGTGTCCAAAGACCTCCCGCTCCGCTCGGTACAGCCGCTCCCGCTGCATGTCTTTCTTCTCCGGGACACGAACGGGCATGTCGCGCCGGCGGCGCGCTTCGTCATTCAGGTACGGCATGGTTGACCTCGTGCCCGTAAGTGATGAGGAATTCGGAGTGGGCCGCCATCGCGTCGTCTACCATCGCCTTCGCACGCACCTTGACGGCAGCGACATGCTGCCGCATGCGCGTGGCCTGGGCGGTGATGGCTTCCTCCCGTGAGGGGTAGAACCCGCGGATCTCCACGTACTCGAGCGGGCCGACGTCCCCGATGCCGAAGCGGACGCGGACGCCTTCCGTGTCTGGCTCGTGGACGGCCTGCACCCAGGCCCGGTGCAGCGAGCAGCGAAAGACGCGGTAGGTCGCCAGCCGGCGGCCGAGGAAGGTGTACCACGTCGCGATGGGCTCGGACGGGAGGTTCTTGGGAGGGGGACGGCGGGTCATGGTTGGACGAGCTCCACGATGATGTTGTTGGCCGCCATCGGCAGGACGATGAGGTTCTCGATGCCGTAGATGGACAGGCGAGGGACGAGGACGCCGTGCTCGCGTACCTCGGTGAGGCTGACTTTGATCTTGCGACGCCCAAACGGGTCTGCGTCCGCGCCCGCGGTGCGGAGGTCAAACCGCACCTCACTCCGCGGCGCGATGTGGTAGGGGTCGCCCACGGGCGGCGTCACGGAAATCGGTGACTCCAGCATGCCCGACCGGTCCACCAGGGACGTGCGGAGCGCGATGACCTCCTCCTCGAGGTCTTTGATTCGCTTCTGCGCCCACGACGGCAGGCGGTGGAAGGCGTTGGCGGTCACAGCGTGCCTCCGGGGGTGGAGAGGAGCGCCCGCTCCAGTTCGCGGGCGCGGGGGTCGAGCGCGACGATCGTGCCGTTGGACGTCCGGAGCCACTGGCCGAGCAGCTCGCCGCGGGTGGTGCCGTCCGTATCGTAGGCGTCTACGGCGTAGATCCGGGCGCCAATGCGGTCGCCCGTCTGCGGCTCCGCCCGCAGGAGCGCGTGGACAAGCTGGCAGGCCTCGAGCGCGTCGTTGACGGAGTCGACGATGACGCCGCGGAGCAGGACGCGAACCCCCAGCGGGGTGTGGCGCAGCACGGGGGAGAGTTTCATCGCCCGCCTCGCTTCTTCGCCTTGCGCTTGGCCGCCCGCTCCGCGTCGACCTTGTCCATCATCGCGCGGATGTACAGCTTGCCCCACGAGATCGTGACCTCGGTCGGGCCGCCCCGCTTCCGCCCGACGGGGCGGAGGGTGAGCGTATTGTCGTTGATCTCCGCCGTCATGAACCCGTCCATCGTGACTACGGTGCGGACGGTCGGCTTGGGGATCAGGTACCCCTCCTTGTCGCGTACGAGTCGCGTGGCGCGGGTCACTTGGCGTCCTCCCGGTCTTCCAACGCCAACCACTCCGTGATGTTGTCGAGATCAGTGTGCTCGACGTAGACACGGTCGATGCCGAGAAAGGTGTAGTATACCGTGACGCCTTTGCGGACGAGGATGCCGATGCGGGGATCGAGTTGGGTCGTGGGCATGAGAAACTCCGTCGTTGGGTGAGCGTTGCGCGTCGTTGAACTACTGTATCACAAGCTAATAGGCTCTTTCGTCTTCGCAAGCCTCAGTTTGGCGGTGCCGCGTGGAAATAGGCTCGGAGCTTCTGAACCGCCGCCCAGCGGAAGACATACGCCACGCTGACGCTGATGCCCATGCGGTCCGCCACGTCCTTGATCGGCAGATCTTCAAAGTAGGCCAGCTCTACGGCCTCCCGCTCACGGCGGGTCAACGTGTCCAGCGCCTCCGTGAGGCGGTCGCGCAACGCGGGCGGCACCACGAACGGAATTACCTCCACGTCCGGGGGCGGGGTGTGCAGCGTCTCCCAGTCGCTGTCTTCCAGCTGCGACAGGTAGACGGGGTGTTTCACGGGGTACCACGGCACGCCGTTCCATCGCCGGATCTCGTCCAGCATCGCACCCTCGGCGCGACGGAACGCGAAGGTCCGCAGGTACTTGGCGTTCGCCTTCACGCCTCTCTCCCACGCATCACGGAACCCCAGCCACCCGGCCGCCACGAGGTCGTCCGTCTGGCACGGGCCCTCGTGGCGCTTGGACAGTATCGTATCGGCAATCACACGCAGGCGGACCAGGACGGCCGCTTCGTGTGGCAGCGGCACCTCTTCATCTGTGCGAGATACCGCGAGAGCCGTCACGTCGCCACGTCGAGGACACGAAGGAACAGATACTGCGGGCCCCGCTTCCGGGCGCGCGGAGAGTCCACGGGTCGCTCAAAGAAACCCCACCCTTCGCGCGTGGGAGGCCGAGAGGGGTCGCTGGAGTTTCCTTCCAAGGTGCCGAAGTGGGTCGCGTTCACGTCGGTGACGAATCCCGTGTGGGAGGCATCGGTGGGGCTGGCCATCAAGAGAAAGACGTCTCCGGGGGATGGATCCGTTCGTACGATACCTAGCTTCCGCCCGGCCTGCAAGAGCTCGTCACATCCCGCGGTGTAGGGCAGCGGCGGCTTCCCGCGGTAGACGATGCCGAGCACCGTCATCACGGCGCAGGCGCACCACGGCTGACCTTTGACGGTGCCGCCAATCCGCTGCATCGCCTCCACCCACCGCCCGAAGTTGCCCTTGATCTCGCGGACGAAGAGGAAGAGCCGTCCGACCTGGAGGATGTACGCGGCATCAATCATGGAACACCGTCGGCACCTGGCCACTGGGTTGGAATCCGTCGTCTACGTTGCGCTCCTTCACGGCTTTGATCATCTCGGCGAGGTTCCCGGTGAGGGCGGTGGAGTCGTTCTGCAGGACGTTCTCGTTTCGGCGCGATGCCGCGCCCAGGTAGCCTTTCAGCCCGAAGCCCGCGCCCAGGGCGCCGAAGCCGAAACTCCACACGTACCACGGCGGTACGATGCGCAGCTCGATGATGATCTGGCGGACGGCGTACCCGAACACGGCCATCGCCGCGACGGTGACACACTTATTGAACGACAGCTCGCCCTTGCCGTTGCCCAGGCCCGTGTACTCAATGGCCGTGCCCAAGAACTTCCTCATGAGACCTCCGCCTCGTAGGTGTCGCTGTACTGGCACGCCACGGCTCGGCGTATCCCGTTGAGAACCTGGATGATCACGTAGGGTGTCGCCGCGGCGAAGTGTGTCGCCAGGAGCGTCGGCGTCAGCGCGGCGGCGTCGAATGCGACCGTCCACTTCCCACCCGATCCCACGGGCGTGATGACGCCGGCCAGCGACGGGTCGGCCGCGGTCGCGGTGGACAGGTTGCTGGTGGCGAGAAAGCAGGTCGCGGTCCCTGCGTCCAGCGGGATCAGCGCCCCCGTCGGACCCATGACCTTGAGGGTGACGAGGAAGGCGAGATCGTTCAACGGACTCAACTGGGGTGTGGCCATATCACGTCACCTCACGGACGTTGACAGAAGACAGCTCGCGTAGGACGACGCGCGGAGACCGGTCAGACAGCGTGACCGAGGGGACGCGGTCCTGGACCACCATGCTGGGTGAGCGGTCCACGACGTCCCGCACCGCCACCGTCGTAACAATGAGCGCGCCGTAGTATCCGGAGGCGTCCAGAGCCGTGGCCGTCGCCACCGCGACACCCGCTGATGCGGCAATCGCGCCCAGCGTCACCGCCGGGCTGTGCGCGACCGCGCTCGCCGTAGCGACGCCTGCGGGGGCGGTGATGCCGCCCAGCGTCACGGCGGCGTTGTGGCCGGTGGCGGTCGCAATCGCGACGCCGGCCGCGACACTCAGCCCACCGGGAGATCCCGCGGCCCCGTGCGCCGTCGCGGTGGCGATTGCGACCGCGGGCGAAGCGGTGATGCCGCCAGGAACCGCCGTCGGGCTGTGCGCCACCGCGGTGGCGATTGCGACCGCGGGCGAAGCGCTGATCGCGCCCAGTGTCACGGTCGGGCTGTGCGCGACGGCGGTAGCGACAGCCACGCCGGCCACTACGGATCCGGTTAGGGTCACCGTGGCGTCATGAGCAGTGGCGGTCGCAATCGCCACGCCGGCCGCTGCCGTCACCCCGCCCAACGTCACGACCGCGTTGTGCCCCACGGCGGTCGCAATCGCTGCCGAGGGCGACGCGGTGATGCCTCCCAACGTCACGGCGGCGTTGTGCCCGCTGGCCGTCGCAATCGCCACGCCGGCTACCGTGGTGCCGGCCAACGTCACGGCAGCGTCATGGGCGACAGCGGTCGCAATCGCGACAGCGCACGAACCAGCGATCGCGCCCAGCGTCACGACCGCGTTGTGCGCCACCGCGGTGGCCGTCGCCACGCCCGCGGTGGCAGTGATGCCGCCGAGCGTCACCGCGGCGTCATGGGCGACAGCGGTCGCAATCGCGACACCGGCGGTCGCGGCCAGCGCCCCGAACGTCGCCACCGCGTTGTGCGCCACCGCGGTCGCAATCGCGACACCGGCCGCGGCGCTTGTCGCGCCCAATGTCACGACCGGGTTGTGCCCGACTGCCGTGGCGGTGGCGACACCGGCGGTGGCGGTGATTCCTCCCAATGTCACGACCGGGTTGTGCCCGACTGCCGTGGCCGTGGCGACACCCGCCGTCGCGGCCAGCACCATGGACACGGTCGGCGCATGGGCGGTCGCGGTCGCAACCGCCACCGCGGGCGTGGCGGTGATTCCGCCCAGCGTCACGGCGGCGTTGTGCCCG
>Ga0154020_10007936_pt1 | contig 12350 bp, 13 predicted proteins | sample Klosneuvirus_201_FD_109709 | JGI IMG/M metagenome (GOLD analysis project Ga0154020, IMG submission 109709) | Active sludge microbial communities from wastewater, Klosterneuburg, Austria - Klosneuvirus_20160825_MG | ecosystem: Engineered > WWTP > Aerobic digester > Activated sludge | place... | reverse complement strand
GGAGCGAGGATCGGTATCAAGAGGAAGAGATCGCCGAGCTCAACCGGGGCCGGATCTCCCGGGAGCTATTTCGGCCTTACTAGGGGCTGTCTTCAGCCCCTAGAGAACTCACCAGCGCCCCTGGATCCGCTCGATGAAGTCATAGGGGTAGCCGACCTCGAAGGCGCTCGCCTCATCGAGCCGCTTCACCTGATCGGGGGTCAGCGTGAGCTCCGCCGCTCGCAGGTTCTCCTCCAACTGGGCCACGCTCTTGGCGCCGAAGATCACCGAGGTGACCCAGGGCTTGGCCAGGAGCCAGGCCAAGGACACGGTCGCCGGACTACTGTGGCTCTCGGTGGCGATCGCCCGCACCGCGTCGAGGATCTGCCAGGTGCGGGCGTTGTTCTGGCGCTTCCAGCGATCTTCCCACTTCTCGAGGCGCGACCCGGCCGGGACCGTCTCGGGGTGATACTTACCGGTGAGCATGCCGCCGGCCAGCGGCGACCAGGGCAAGATCCCGAGGCCAAAGCGCTTGCACGCCGGGACCAACTCCCGCTCGATGCTCCGCTCGATCAGGGAGTACTGGGCCTGCAAGGACACGAAGCGGGATAAGTTCTTGGTCTGCGAGATCCACTGACTATCGGTGAGTCGGTAGCCTGTATAGTTGCTGCAGCCGATATAGAGGACCTTACCCTGGCGCACGAGCTGGTCGAGCGCGGCGAGGGTCTCCTCTTCGGGCGTCTCCACGTCCTGCATGTGGATCTGATACAGGTCGATGCGGTCGGTCTTGAGGCGCTTCAGGCTCTCCTCTGCCGCGCGGATGATGCGATAGCGCGAGGCGCCGGTGCCGTTGGGGCCGGGCTCCATGCGGAAGCGGAACTTGGTCGCCAGGATGACCTGATCGCGCTTCTTCTCCTGGGCGAACCAGTTGCCCACCACCCGCTCGGTCAGCCCGTCTTGGCCGTAGACGTCGGCGGTGTCGAGGAAGTTCAGGCCGCGCTCCAGCGCCGCGCTCATGATCGCGAAGGAGGTGGCCTCGTCGCAGCCCACCTTGTGCATGAAGGACTTCTCGTCGGCGACGCCGAAGGTCATCGTGCCGAGGCAGAGCGAGGGGACTTTGAGGCCGGTGTTCCCGAGGTTTCGATAGTGCATGCCGCGGTGTATTACTGCGGCGCGATCTCGTCGAGTCGCTTCACCATCTTGAGGCGGCTTTCGTCGACGCCCAGGGCGACCAACTTCGCACGCGTCGTGTCCGGGTCGCGCAGGCCACAGAGGACCAGCTCCAGGCGCAGCTCGGCGTTCTTGCCCAAGATCTCTTCGATGGTGCGGTGAAATCGATCGTCGTCGGGAGGCGCACCGGAGACGTCGATGACGATCCGCCGCGCGCCCGAGGCCACCGCCTCCCGGAGGAGCCGCCCGATCAGGGGGTCCAGCACCTCGGAGGCCATCGAACCGAGCAGGAATCCCACCAGCGTCGTCGGGCTCCATTGGAACACCGGCGAAATGTCGCGCAGCTCGCGGAGGCGCACCCCCGTGTAGCGCTCCGTCTGTCCGAGCGCGTGCGCGTCGGCGGCCACCCGGATCAGCGCGCGAACCAGCGACAAGGACCTGGCGGAGGACGCGGGGGCCGCCTCCGCGATCGCCTCACCCAGCAGGACCAGGCGCGCGACCACGGTCGAGGGGGGCTGGGCCTCCAGGCCGGCCGATCGGGCGTGAAAGGCCACGAGCTTGTATAGCTCGCGCTCGGAGGCCTCATCGCCGCTGCTGGCGGCGTCGAGCAGCGGGATCCAGCCGGCCATCTCCGTCAGGGCCGACTCTTTGTCCCGTTGAAACAGGCGCTCGGCCCCCACGCGGGTCGCCCAGGCGGCCAAGATCTCCGGGGCCCGTTCGAGCATCCCATCGAGCATGTTCGCCTGGCGCGATGATGTCGAGTTCGTTTAGATGGGGCATGAGCGGCGGTTACCTCTTCGTGATGGATCCCTTGAGCCGCATCAACCCGAATGGTGACTCCACCTTCGTGATGATGCTGGAGGCCCACCGCCGGGGGCACCGCGTTTATTCCTGCGAAGTGAGCGACCTCGAGCTCCGCGGGGACCAGGCCTTCGCGCGGGTCAGGCCCACCGTGGCGCAGCGCGTGAACGGCACGCCTTTCCTGGTGGGTACAGATGAGACCGTGGCGCTCAACGACCTGACCGCCGTGTTCATGCGCAAGGATCCGCCGGTCGACGTGGAGTTCTTCATGAGCCTCCACCTGCTCGATCGCGTCGATCGACGGCGGGTGGTCCTGGTCAACGATCCGGCCTCGGTCGCGCTCTCCAACGAGAAGCTCTTCGCCATGCGCTTCCCCCAGCTGATGCCCGAGACCCTGGTGGCGCGCCGTCAGGATCGCATCCGCGCCTTCATCGAGGAGAAGGGTGACGTGGTGGTCAAGCCGCTCAACGGCGCGGGCGGCAGCGGCATCCTGCGGCTGGTGCGCGGGGACAAGAACATCCGCTCGGCCGTGGAGCTCCTCACCCAGGAGGGCCGGGTGGCGATCGCGGTGCAGGTCTATCTCCCGCGCGTCACCGAGGGCGATCGGCGCGTGCTGCTCATCGACGGTGAGGCCTTGGGCGTCATCAACCGGCGGCCTCAGCCCGACGACATCCGCTCCAACATGCACGTCGGCGGCACCGCTGAGGCCACCGAGCTCAGCGCGCGCGACCGGGAGATCTGCGCGGCGATTGGCCCGGAGCTGCGCCGCTTGGGCCTGGTCTTCGTGGGTATCGACGTCATCGACGGCCGGCTCACCGAGATCAACGTCACCAGCCCCACCGGCCTCCAGGAGTACGCTCGCTTCAGCGGGGTGCACCTCGAGGTCCAGTTGATCGACTGGGTCGAGAAGAAGGCCAAGGAGCTGAAGAGCGCGTGAACGACGAAGTCCGAGTCGCGGAGCTCGATCCCGCGACGGTAGCCCGAATCTGTCAGACCCTGCTCCCGCTGGTGACCCCCGAGCGCCAGGCCCGCCTCGAGGCCGCGCTCAAGACCCGCACCCGCGACGTGGCGGTGGTGCTCGAGGACGTTAGCAACGAGCACAACGCGGCGGCGGTGCTGCGGACCGCGGAGGCCTTCGGCTTCTTCGAGATCCACGTGATCGAGCCGCTGGAGGGTAAGTTCAAGGTCAGCCGCCGCATCTCCAAGGGCACCGACAAGTGGCTCGATCTGTGGCGCCACAGCTCGGCCCCGCCCGCCTACGCCGAGCTTCGGGCCAAGGGCTATCAGATCTGGGCCTCCACCCTGCACGGCCAGGCGGTCGATGTGCACGAGATCCCCCACGACCGGAAGGTGGCCTTGGTCTTCGGCAATGAGCTGAACGGGATCTCGCCGGAGGCGGCCCAAGGGGCGGACGGCACCTTTCGCATCCCCATGCAGGGCTTCGTGGAGTCCTTCAACATCTCGGTGGCGGCGGCGATCTCCTGCTACGACCTCTCGCTCCGCCGACGCTTGGCCGGGATCCCCGCAGGTCTGGGGCCCGAAGACGAGGCCCGGGTCCGGGCGGTCTGGTTGACCCGCGCGGCCAGCACCGGACCCGCCGTCTTGGCGCGGGCGGGCCTCCCGGTCCCCATGTTTCAGGGGCACGACTTCCTCACCCCTGAAGTCCCCTCGCCCTGAGCCGGGAGTTTTGCTAACGAATGGGCGGCGTGCCCAGCGATCCCTACGCGATCCTCGGCGTCGACAAGAGCGCCTCGCAAGAAGACATCAAGCGCGCGTATCGCGACATCGCGCGGAAGTACCACCCCGACAAGAACCCCGGCGACTCCGAAGCCCAGCGCATCTTCGCCGCCGCCGCTGAGGCTTATCGCGTGCTGGGCGACACCGATCTGCGCGCCGAGCACGATCGCCGCGCCGCCCGCCTGGAGAACCCGAGCGAGCTCTTCGAGGAGATCTTCGGCGCGCGCGGAGAGGGCGGCACGCGAAAGTCTCGGTCGACCCCGCCGCGCGCGGAGCCGATCGCCCCCAAGCGGAGCAAGGAGCGCGGCGAAGATCTCCGCTACACCCTCGAGCTGTCCTTTGAGCAGGCGGCCTTCGGCGGCAAACACAGCATCGAGGTCCCGCGCCGGGTTCGCTGCGAGCCTTGTGGAGGCACGGGCGCCAAGGCCGGCACCGCGATGGCGACCTGCAGCCAATGCCAAGGCGCCGGCAACGTGCGCACCCAGCAGGGCTTCTTCACCGCAACCAAGACCTGCGTACGCTGCGCGGGCAGCGGCCGGACCATCGTCGAGCCTTGCCCGGAGTGCAAAGGCAGCGGCGAGTCGATCCTGCGGCGGACCTTGATGGTGTCCGTGCCCTCGGGCGTCGACGAAGGTACGCGCCTCAAGCTGGCCGGCGAGGGAGAGCTTGGGAAGAGCGGCGGGGCCCCGGGGGATCTGTTCGTCGTCGTGAAGACTGCCCCGCACCCCTTCTTCGTCCGCGAGGGTCAGGACATCACCGTCGACATCCCGATCCGCTTCGCCCAGGCGGCGCTCGGAGAGACGATCGAGGTGCCCACGCTCGAGGGGCTGGTCCGCATGCGGGTCCCCCCGGGCTCGCAGTCCGGACGCGTCTTCCGACTCAAAGCCAAGGGTATACCCTCTGCCGATCAACGCGGGCGGGGCGACCAGCGCGTCCGCATCCTAGTGGAGGTGCCGACCTTCCTGAGCGACGAGCAGCGCGCGCTCCTCGAGCGCTTCGACGCCATCGACGTCCCCGGGCAGAGCCCGCTGGTCCAGGACTTCCAGGAGAAGCTCGAGAAGTACGCCCGCATTGCGCCAGATTGACGGGGTCAACACCTCCTGGGATAAGACCCCGCGATGCAGCACATCGATATGCTGAAGAAGGTTCCGCTCTTTGAGAGCGCCTCGGACGAGGAGCTGGGCCGGATCTCGAACCTGCTCGTGGAGCGCAACGTACCGCGCGACACGACGATCGTGGCCAAGGATGAGCCCGGCGACTCGATGTTCGTGATCGCGCGCGGGCGGGTGAAGGTCTCGATCCAGGGTGATGGAGGCCGCGAGGTCATCCTCAACATCCTGAAGACGGGCGACTTCTTCGGCGAGATGACGCTGCTCGATGATCTCCCGCGCTCAGCCGACGTCGTCGCGGCCGAAGACACCCGCGTCCTGATCTTGAAGCGCGAGGCCTTCGTGGAGGCCATCGCCAGCAGCCCCAAGACTGCGCTGAACATCATGGCCGAGCTCTCGCGCCGCCTGCGCCGCGCCGACGAGCTGATCTCCAACCTCGCGCTCCTCGATGTCGCCACCCGCGTGGCCCACATCATGATCGATCTGGCCAAGCGCGACGGGGAAGAGGTCGAAGAGGGCATCCTGATCCGCGAGCGCCCCACCCAGCAGGACATCGCGTCGATGATCGGCACCAGCCGCGAGACGGTCAGCCGCGTCCTCAGCGACTTTCAGCGCGCAGGCTTGGTCGAGATGCGTGGCCGGGAGATCCTCCTGACCCGCAAGTTCACCGTCCAAAACCAGGGCGCGTAGGACGCGATTGCCCGGTGTATACCGGCGAGTGTCGGCGTCCACCAACAGTTGGGGCTCCCAGCCCACCAGAAGCTCTCCTGAAATCCACCATCTCCGTTGGTACGACGGTTGCTCTAACGCGCCGTCATGCTGTGGCAGGCCATCGCGTCGACCCTCGGCCGCTGGGACGGTAAAGACCCGATAGGCGCCGTGGCCGGCGTCCGCCTTCTCGAAGCGGGCGTGGCCGAGCTCGAGCGCAAGCAGCGCTGGGATCTCGACGTCGAGCGCTTCGGCCAGGTGCTCGATCGCGGGAGCCGCACGCTGGCGCGGCTGGTCGAGCTCAGCACCGATGAATCCACGGAGACCGCCGAGCGGCTCAAGCGAGCGTTGGTCGCGATCACGGGCCGCCACGCCAAGCAGCTGGCCAAGGCCGGGAGAACCTCATGAAAGTCCGTCCGAACGACCTCCAAGACCGCCTGGTCGGCATCAGCGCTGCGCTCCGGGGAGCGGAGCCGCTGGAACGCCCAGCCCCGAAGGCGCCGCCGGCGTTTCTGGAGGGGGTGCTCCGCTCCGTCGCCGATCGGGTGGCCGACGAAGTGATCGAGCGGCTCACGAAGTATCGCGATACGAACACCTCCTTTGGGGTGGTTGGCTTGATGAACCAGGCGATCAAGGAGCGGCCGGAGCAGGAGCAGGAGCAGGTCTGGCGCTCCGGCTTCTCGGGCGCGATCCAGGATCGACTGAGCATCCATATCCATGCGGCCCTGGCCCAGCGGGGCTACAGCGCCCCCCTCTTGCGCTTCGACTCGCGCGACAACTACGACGGCATGCTCGAGCTCCATATCAGCGGCGCAAAAGCGGGCGTCGAGGAGAGCACCGAGGCCCACGCGCGCCTCGTCCGCGGCCCGAACCGGATCGATCCCCAGCAGGGGGCGGTCCGCACCATGGCCCTCCACACCACGGCCCGTCTCCTCTCCGACGCTGCCGTTGAGGCTCAGGCTTTCGACAAGTTCTCGCTCCGCGAGGAGGCCCCGGAGAGCATCCGCAAGGCGACCGTCGCCCTGGAGAAGGCCGCGCGTCAGCTCGAGCAGCTCCGCGGGACCCAGGTTGGGCCCGAGCAGGCGGAGCCCTACCGCGACGTGCAGCGCGCCTACGCGAGCCTCCTCTTCACGCTCTCCGGCTTCGATTTTCTGGACCGCGTGTATCGAGGCGCCGGGGACGCCGACCGGGAGCTGCTGCGACGAGGCGAGCGCTCGGGCCTCCAGCAGATCGCGGCCGCGTTGCTGGAGAAGACCGGGATCACGGCCGGGAACTTCGAGCGGCGCATCCAAGAGGCCTTGGTCTCACTCTATGAGTCCGCGCCGCTGAGCCCCACCCGGCCGACCAAGATTTCCGCCACCGACTACGTCAGCACGCAGCTGTCGTGGGCCTCCCCCGAGGTGCTCGCCGATCCCGTCAAGGCCGACCTCCTCCTCAAGCAAGCGCGGCAACTCGAGATGGTCGATCTCGCGGTCGAGACGAAGGACTTCGCCAGGGCGCGGGACGGGCTGCGCGGCGTCGCCTCGGATCTGAGCTTGTCTCTTGGGCCGGCGCTGGTGACTGGTCAGATGATCGCCCGCCTCGGAGATCTCGAGCTGCTCGCCGGGCGCGACGACAAAGCGTCCCGCGCCTACGTGGGCGCGCTGCGCGTGATGAAGCTGCATCTCCCGAACGACCACGCGCTCATCCGCGAGGTGGCGACCAAGTTGAAACAGAGCGGTGAACGCTGGATCGCCTCCTTGGACACGGACCCGAAGAAGCCCATGCCCTTCGAGGCGCGGTCGGCCCGGTCTGAGGCCGACGCGGTCGCCAAAGAGCTCGAGCTCGACGCGATCCTGAACAGCAAGGCCCCAGCGATCACGGCTGATCCTGGCGTGGGACCCGCTGCCTTCGCGGAGGCCCTCGGGCGCGCGCGTCCCGGCGAGCTCCATACGCCGCCGAGCGAGACCTACTGGCAGCTCCACTACGCGATCTTCGGTCCGATGCGAGACTGAGCCCCGCTGGGCGTTATCGCCAGCGAACCCGCATTCGGTCCTCCACCGTCGCCCAGGCCGAGCGCAGCTCATCGGTGAACTTGGTCACCAGCGGATCGGGGCTCTGGCCGAGGAAGGTGATCAGTCCTTCCGCGGCGCTCCCCAGCGCCTTCGCGCGGTGCATTTCGCGGTGGAGCTCGCTGACCGGTCGGGACTCGCTGAAGTTGGGGTGACCATGCCGATCGTACATCGCCGTCGCCTTGCTCTGGCGAAGCTCGGCGACGATCGCCGCGCCGCGGAGGGCGGCGACCTTCAGCGCTAGCTCGGGTTGCGCTCGCGCGCCGCTGAGCCTGAAGAGCGCGGCGGCTACCTCCGATCCCGACATACTATTGCGCGCCACGTCGGCCTCCGGGGGCTCGGCGATGAACGCAGCATCGGCTGGGCTCGGTGGGGTTCGCAGCGCCGCGAAGAGGTCGGGGCGCTTCAGCGTGTCGACCAGGTGCCGCCGGATGACGTCATCCACGTCGGCCGCCGAGGCCCCGCTGTCGACCACCGTCCAGACATAGGACTTGAGGAGCGCCGGCGTGGGGGTTATCGGCGGGGTGAACCCGCCTGCGGGCGTGATCGCTTCGCTCAACGCCTCTGGGGCTTCGCGGGCCCAGGCATCGACGCGGTCTTTGAATCCCCAAGTATCGAGGGCGCTCTGGATCGCGGCGATCGACATCGTACTCTCCTGTTTCGAGGCGTGTTCGAGGCTAGCGGAAGTAGCGCGCGACGCTGGGATCCAGCACGGAGCGCAGCGCTGCGGCGACATCAGGCGCCGCCGAGCCGGCCGCGACATAGCCCGCCGCAGCCACCGGCGCCAACATCCTGGCGAGACCTTCGGCGGGAAGTAGATTGCTCAGGTTCCGCGCCGCATAGAGCTCACCGGCTCCAACTCGCTCCATTTCCCAAAGTCCTGACCAAACGCTGCCGGTATTCGTGGGGTACATACTATTCTCTCCTGGTCTTGTCTCAGACAAAACGGTTGAGTCGCCGCCTGGGTTCCAGGCCGTCGGCGGAGTTACTTACTTTCCCGAGCTGAGGCGCGAGCGCGCTGACGATCGCGATCAGAGAACGGGAGGCTTGGACGAAGCCATGGTCAGACTCGAGGCGCGCCGCAAAATAGGCCGTAAATCGCAGGTTCTCGCGCAGAGTGTTGCGCCCGAGGTGGCGCCTGAGCTCCGTTTCGACGGCTCTCTTCCCGGCACCGCCTAACACCAACTCACCCGCGCTGGTCGCGGTGAATTGGCTGGCCAGAAACTCACCCAGCACGGTCGCGTCCTTCTTACTCAACTCATACTGTGTGCTGCCCATGTGTGGACTTATCGGTGTTGGTAAGTATCCGTTGCTTGAGCTTTTTCGGCGAACGAGGAGGCGCCAGTTGACGTCCCCCAGGCCGCGGTTGTTGCCGCCTTTCAGGCCGCGCCTGGGCTCTACCGTTTGCCGCCCAAGAGGCGCCGCAGCCGAACCCACCACGGTTCAGGGCTCGCGTAGCTCCAGGTCGCCGCCTCGCTCAAGACCCGGCCCACGCGAACCGCCGACCGCGGCTCGGCGATCAGCGAACATCGGGTCTCCCAGCTTAGCTGCGCGCCGCCGATGACGACGTCGGCGAGCCTGCCCGGGCTCTGGATCGCGCCGACCGCTCGCCTCGCGCGGCGCTTCGAACAACCCCAGGTCGACTCGGCGACAACCTCGGCATAGGCGCGGATCCGCGAGGTGTCGTAGCCCAGGGCCTCCTCTTCGACGACCTCGGCCTCGGCGACCAGCGCGTCATCCTCGGTCTCCAGGCGCAGGACCCGAGCCCGCTCCAGGCCCCGCAACCTCACGTCCAAGCCTTCCGCGCGAGCCGTGGCGCCCACCAACTCGGCGGTGCACCCAAAGCTGAGGTGATCGTTTGGACCCGGCTCGTCCAGCTCCGGGGTTCGCTGCGCCAACACCAAGACCTCGCCGCCGCGTGCCAGAGCGCCGAGGCTGCGGCGCCGGCCTATCGAGAGGATCGTCCGCTGCTCGGGAAAGACGACCCCGTCTCGCAGCGACAGCACCGGAATTCGCACGGCGAAGCCTACCACCCGCGGGCCTCGGGGATCCCACCCCCTTTGGGCGCGGTAAATGCTAGGAATTCCGACCCTAGGGCGCTAGTTTCTTTGCACGATGAAGCGCGCCGGTTGGGCCTCTGCCGCGATCGCGCTGCTCCTCGCGCTCGCCTGGTATTTCTGGCCCTCCGCGCCCCCCGCCGGCCCGGAGGCCGTCACGCCCGCTCCGAGCGCCTCTGAAGCTCCGAGCCGCCGGCCCTCGGCCCCCGAACGACCGGACAACCTCGCTCCCTTGCCCAGCGAAGCCGCCAGCACCTCCTCCACCGCGGAGCGGGTCGTCTTCGGCATCGTCCGCGATCCTGCCGGCGCGCCGATCCAGGGCGTTTCGGTCCGCATCCTCCCCAAGCGGGGCGTCGAAGCGCTGGTCGTGCAGACCCAGAGCGAGGGCCAATACGTGATCCTCGCGGTCCCACACACCGTGGCCTCCCTCGAGTTCTCGGCGGTCGGCTATGAACCGCTCTCCTTCGCCAGCCCCGCGTTCCCGACCTCTACCCGCGTGCGCTGGGACGCCACGCTCACGCCGGTGCATGGCGTCTTTGGCGTCGTCCTGAGCCAAGGCACCAAGGTCGCGGGCGCGGAGGTGATGCTGCGCCGTGCCGGGGTGCACGCCCGCGCCTTGGCCCGCACCCGCTCCGACGGCGAGGGTCGTTTTGCCCTACAAAACACGCCCAATGAGGCCGGCCTCGAGGTCGCGGCCTGGCACGGCCAGTACGGCTTTGGCTCGACGCCGATCAGCGGTCAGGGCGCCGTCACCATCGAGCTGCCGGGCGGCGGCACCATCGAAGGCACCGTGCGCGACACCGAGGGCCACGCGATCACTTCCTTCACCGTCGGCTCGAACACCATGGAGGCCTTGGCCGTCGACGACGACGAGGGCCACTACCGCCTCGGACCTCTGGCGCAAGGGCCGCAGCGGATCTTCGTGGCTGCGCCTGGCTACCGGCCCGGAGAGTCGAAGAGCATCGAGCTGGCCGTGGGGCAGACCGTCAGCGGGATCGACTTCGTGCTGGCGCGCTCGGCGGAGCTCCGCGGCCGAGTGACCGACGCGGTGACGCGAAAGCCCATCGCGGGGGCCGAGATCTCGCCGTGGGAGGTGGGCTCCGATGAGCTCGCGTTGTCGGTGGCCGCCTATTCGGGCGACGACGGCCGCTACGTGCTTCGCTCCCTGCCCGGCAAGCGCACCACCATCCGCGCGGCGGCCAAAGGCTACCGGACCCTGATGCACGGCGGGGTCAACGGCGCGGCCACTCGGCCGGTGACGCTGGACTTCGCCCTGACCCCCGAGGGCCCCCACGAGGCGCCCAAGAACGAGCTGATCGGCATCGGCGCCCAGCTCTCCAAGTCCGGCAACGGGGTCGTCATCAACGGGGTCATGTCTGGGGGCGCTGCTGAGGGCCACCTCAAGGAGGGGGACGTCATCGTCATGGTGAACGATCTCAAGGTCGCGAGCGCCGACCTCTCGGACGTCGTGCAGGCGATTCGCGGGGAAATTGGCACAGATGTCGTGTTGTGGGTCCTCCGCCAGGGGCAGGGTGACCCGACGCGGATCACGCTGCAGCGCGGCCGTGTTAGCTTCCCCGCGGGCCCCTGAGGCGCCGGGCCCTCAAAGGTGCGCAACCGGCGCCAGGTTCCGCCGAAAAGAGCGTAAGAAATTCTATGGGCAAAGTAACGTTTGGCACGACCACCACCGCCGGCGGGATCATCGTCCCCGAGGGTACGGACCTCAGCGGCCTCGGCGCTGCAGATGCGGCGAAGACGCCCTCTGGCGTGCAGCTCGATACCAAGCCCGTCATCGGCGCGGACCTCCCCATCTCGGGCGGCGCCACGGTCCCCGCGCCGGCGCTGCTCACGATCTCTCAGGCCAAGCTGAATAAGGTTCCCTTGTTTGAGCTCGTGCCGGGCCGCTACCCCGACGCGTACAGCCTCGTCACCCTCCTCAACGAGATCGGCACGGGGCCTGCCGGCGCCGGCGTGGCCAAGGCGCTGGCCGCCGAGTACGAGAAGATGGTCGGCAAGCCGATCAACCCGGCCTACCTCGGCCTCGCGGCCAGTAAGCCGGCCGCCCTGCTCGACGGGCTGGCGGTCGAAGTGAGCGACCTGGCCAAAGGCATCAACGCGCTCAACGCCTTGGCCAAGGCCAAGGCGGCGAAGGCCGGGGGCAAGGTCGAGCTCCCTCCCAAGGAGCGGAAGCTGCCGCAGAGCTTCGACGTGGCGAAGCTCGCCAGCGCGCCGCACGTTCGCCCCGACTACACCAAGGAGTGGAAGGAGCTGGTGCCCGGTCAGCCCGGCCTGTTGTTCCAGGGCGATCTGCCCAACCTCCAGCTCTCCGATGCTCAGGCCAAGGTGAACCTGGCGATGGCCGAGGCGATCGATCGCCTGGCCGAGAACGCCAGCGCCCCCAAGAAGGACCAGTTTCACCTGACGTACAAGGGCAAGAGCTTCACGCGCATCGACGCCTTCGTGAAGGCCTTGGTCAAGGACGGCTACCAGGTCGACGTCACCGTCGATCACCGCATCGCCAACTTCGCCAACCTCAAGACCAAGCGCCCCGACGGGCAGATCATGGACGTCCCGGCCGCGCTGATGGTGAAGACCGGCTTCTTCGACGAGAAGGGCGAGAACCAGGCGGTCGTGCCCTCCACCCACTCCGAGCTCACGATCTCCATCCGCAAAGGCCCGAACAACCAGGACGGCTTCGACGCCGATCTCAAGTGGTTCCAGGGCATCAGCGGGACGGG
>Ga0154020_10007935_pt1 | contig 12350 bp, 11 predicted proteins | sample Klosneuvirus_201_FD_109709 | JGI IMG/M metagenome (GOLD analysis project Ga0154020, IMG submission 109709) | Active sludge microbial communities from wastewater, Klosterneuburg, Austria - Klosneuvirus_20160825_MG | ecosystem: Engineered > WWTP > Aerobic digester > Activated sludge | place... | reverse complement strand
TGTACCTGCGCGAGCAGGACAAACTCATGTGCTACCAGGTTGGCAAGTGATTACTGGCCTTCACCCTGTTGAATCTTCCTGACCTGACGCATGATTGCTTCAACATCGACCAGCATCTGTTCCTGGTTGCCAAGTGCCGGAAACTGGGTTTTGGAAAATTGCTGGCTTACCCATTGCCGTTCATTTGACGTCTTTGTCCGCAGCAGAGCCGCACAAATAACGGCAATCACGTTTCGTTCTTCAGGAAATCGCTCGAACAACGATTGATCGACCAGACGCCGCACCGTTATGTGGGCGGCACTGGCGGCATGCGCATCGGCTTCGGTCGATTCCTGAACAACCTGCACGGCTGGTTCTTCGGCTTCAGGATCGTCGGAATCTTTCCGGTGACGCAACTCATCCAGCACGACCTTCCATGCGTCGGACGTTACGTGCGCAACATCGACACCCAGATCCTCGTAATCCTGGAAGCTCATGATCTGCGTCATAAACGGCGTTAGCTTGGTACCCATGTCTCGTGTGACCGTGGGGGAACGAACGGTGCCAGCGACTCTGCGATCATCTTTGACCCAGGCTGGCTGTTGTTCAATCAGACGCTGCATCGTGTCGGCCTCAACGGCATCCCGCACGGTGGAATAGCGATTTCGATTCGAGTTCACCACAACCCGATGACGAATAAACGCATCCTGCATTCTTTCTCCCGTGCCGAGATCGCCCGGTGACTTCACAAACATGACCAGGTCACCCACTTCAGGTTCAAATGAGGTTGGCTTGCGAGTCTGGCACCACGTCGGATCGCTGTGAGTGATTTCCAGCAGGCCGAGCGGCGTGAAGTGGCTGTCCCGATATCTGACAACCGCCACATGGCTGCCCTGACGAAGCGTGTGGACCTCTCCCAGATCGATCAGCGGAATCCCATCGACAACCTGTTCGATCGTGCCGATGAACCAGACCAGTCCCGTGGGTTCTTTCTCCTCGAACGGCGCGGCGCTGAGCACATTCGTGACCGCCATCAGCCCAAGGCATAAAGCCATCCTCAAAGTTTGGTAAATCGCCGTTCGTCTGGAAATGGTAATCATCGAGTACCTCAATTTGCGGAGAGCACTGTCGCATCGGCGACTCTGACTTCATCCGGATTGGATTCAGGTGGCCAAGTTTGCGCGAGTCTATCAATATATCGACAATCGATGCCGGACTGCAAAAAGATTCCTCGACACAGCACGCACTGGCTGCTGCCAGTTCGATCCGTCCCGCCCAATCTGGATCTTCAGACGATTCGGCCGAGTCAGCCCAAGCATGTGCCGCGCAGCGAAAAGGGGCAAAACGCTGCCTCCGCACGCACCCGAATACCGTGACCGCAGGGATGCTTCCTCTCGGACCTGACCCGGTTTGGCTGGACCCGCCGCGATTGGAGACAGCGTTTTGCCCCTGTCAGAATTCGACTTCTGTCGATGGTGCAAGCACGCGAGCCCCACATTATTCAGTCGCAAACCCGGAATCGCAAGTCCTGAACCCGCCGATTGGCACACGAATCGTATTTTCTTATCTTCCCGTCACAATTTACGACACTCTACCCAATGCGAACACAACTATGGCCATCGAATTCAACAGCGACTGCGAAGCGTCGGCACGCGTTCTGACGAGAATGTCGCTGGACGAAGATCTGCGTGATGTGGGTGACCTGACCAGTCTGTCCACCATTCCATCGGATCTAATTGCGACCGTAAACATCGTGTCGCGACAGGCGGGAGTCTTGAGCGGTCTCGCCATCCTGCCGATTGTGTTTTCCGAGATGGATGTCCCGGTCCAGGTGACGCCGCACGCGAACGACGGCGATCCTGTCGCCCCGCAGACTCTGATCGCCTCAGTGACAGGCCCGGCACAGACGCTGCTGACGGCGGAACGCACGATCCTGAATTTTATGACGCTGCTGAGCGGAATCGCGTCCCGCACGGCGCAGTTTGTGACAGAAGTGCGGCACACCAAAGCCGTCATTCTGGATACGCGGAAAACCATCCCCGGCTATCGCCTGCTCCAGAAGTATGCGGTTCGTTGTGGTGGCGGCACCAATCATCGCATGGGCCTGTATGATGGAATCCTGATCAAAGACAACCACATTGCGGCGCGTGGCGATGCGTCGTGTGCCGCTGCGGTTGCAGATGCCAGACAGTACGCAATTTCGCACGGGGTGAATCCGCACATCGAGATCGAAGTAGATTCCCTCGAACAACTCCGGGACGCTCTGAATGAGCATCCGGAGATCGTCCTGCTGGATAACATGGATCCAATAACGATGAGCGAAGCCGTCAGACTGCGCGACGTATCGACGTCACCCGCGACGCTGCTTGAAGCCTCGGGGGGAGTCACACTGCAAACTGTGGGGGCGATCGCTGAAAGCGGCGTGGATCGAATCAGCATCGGCAGCCTGACGCATTCATCCCCAGCGCTGGATATCGGATTTGACTGGCCCTGGTGACAATACCGCCACACTTCGTCGCGCCCGCCTAGGGGTCGCTCGACGAATAAGTGAGCGGCAAGGCGCTAGCCGCCGGTGATAAGCACCCATGCACAAGTTAAATGGCATAATCGCAGGATTCACAATCAGGGGAGTGGCGTCTCTGGTCGCCGTAAACCAGGCGAGCGGAGCGGCGTAAGTCCTCCGAGTCAAATGCCGGCAACTCGGTGGGCTGACACCCACCGCTCGCCAAGTTATGTCCCAGGACTTACGCATGGGTGATAAAGACTGCTGCATACCGGCGGCTAGCGCCTTGCCGCTCACTACATATCGACCAGTTGGTTCCCGACCGATCCTAACCCGACGAACTGCCCCGATTCCGCGCAAGCGGCAGCAGCGCCTGTGCCAGCAGAAACAGCACCAGCGGAGCGATCCAAAGAATCCGCAGAAAATGCAGGGCGGCATCCGGTAGTGACGCCAGTTGAGCGAGGATCAAGTAGGCCACCATGCCCAGCATCATGTAGACCAAAACGCCGCAGCCGATGGCCGTCATCTGGCTCTTGAAGACACCTTTTTCGCTCCCGGAATCGAAATGCACATCGACCGTGCGACGACGACGCAGTGACTTATCAACAGCCTCCGCAAGTTCCAGCGTGACGGAGAATGACTCCATCCATTTTCCGCACAGCTCACGAGACTGGCAGATCGTTGTAATTCGATCCAGCACGTTGGGCACGGTCGCAATCGGCACAGTTCGTGTCGTACCACCGCTTTGAGCAATTCGCAGGACGATTTCGTCATCAGGCTCGACCGCTGGCTTCAATGTCAGCATCGCTGGCGGCAACGGTCCATCGGCAGTGGTCGCGGCGCTTAACGTGATCAGGCGAGACAGGAGACTGCCGTCCGGAGCGTTCGCGTCCAGAGCCGTAACCTGACTGAACTTGAAGCCACTGGCGGACAGATAGTCAAGTCCGCGCATTAACGTCGATCGCAGCACCGTTCCAGTCGAATCGAGCAGCGGCAAATCAACCGACAGCTGCCGGGTCGCCCGGAGTTCAAGCCTGAGATCAGCGACCGAATGCGGAATTTCCAGGATTGCCGTCCGAGGCAGCAGCGGCAGAATCCCCCGCTGACACTCATCGAGAATCAAATGCAATTCAAACGAATACGCGGGAGAACAGGAAGGGGGAGGAATCACGACGACATGGCGACCCGCCTGAACAGCGGCCCTCACAATCCGCAGGGATTCGTCGAGATCATCGATCGCAACGACAACGATCTCGACATCACCCTCCAGCAATGCGTCTTCCACTGTGGCCGCCAGCGTCACCGGAATCCCGGAACGGCAGACCATCGCCGCCAGTTCGCCACTCAGCGCACACGGATTCAATGTGTGCTCGAGAGAACTGGCAAGTTCCCGGAGCAAATCAATTGCCGTCGCATTATTACCAGCAATGGCAAATTTCATGGAATCGTTCTCGTCGTTTCAAAGGCAGCCCTGCCAGAGTCTAGACCCTGGTCGCAGACCGTCGAGCGATCCGGCATTCTTTTCGACGGCTTCCCGAACTCGCGACAATGGCCGTCAACTGCCCGAAAAACTTTGAATCGAGAGAACGTTGCGCGGCGGATGACCGGCACGATTGGAAATCCAGTATCACCCGATAAGCTGTGATACTTCCGCGAACGGCGTTGAAGCGATACCGTACGACACTCGTGCTCAGTCTCAATTGGGATGAAAGATCGGGTGGCCGGGGTTGGACTGAGCGGAGCGAAGGAAACCCCGGGGTTTCGAGCTGTCGCTCTCCAACACCGGCCACCCATGAATCCATAAATGAAGAGAGCACTCGTTTCCGTTTGTCGAAATGCAGGGCGCGTCAGACCGCATGATCGGTGAAATACAATGAGTAATGAAAATCCGCAGGTTGGCGTCATCATGGGCAGTCGATCTGACTGGGAAACAATGGCAGCCGCAGCCGACATGCTGCGGCAGTTCGGCGTCTCGTATGAATGCCGAGTCGTTTCCGCACACCGTACGCCGGCGTGGATGAATGAGTACGCAGTTGAAGCAGAATCGCGAGGACTCAAAGTGATCATCGCAGGTGCCGGTGGTGCCGCGCATCTGCCGGGGATGGTTGCCGCTCAAACTGTCCTGCCAGTCCTCGGCGTTCCCGTGCAGAGCAAAGCCCTCAACGGTCTGGACTCGCTGCTGTCAATTGTCCAGATGCCGGGCGGTATTCCAGTCGGAACGCTGGCGATCGGAGTCTCTGGGGCTCGAAACGCCGCGCTGCTTGCCGTTCGAATCCTGGCATTGAACGACACCACTCTGAACGCAAAGCTCCATCAGTTTCAGCAGCAGCAGACCGATAAGGTTTTGCAGGACAGCAACTTACAGTTGTCGGACGTCTCTGCGGAATAAGTGGCCCGGCTCTCTGGAAAGATTCCGTTGATGTCCTCTAAAAAGCACGTTTTCGCCCCCGGTGCCACGATTGGAATGCTGGGCGGCGGCCAGCTCGGTCGAATGTTTGCCATCGCGGCGCGGCAGTGCGGTTACGGTGTGCAGATTTTTGGCGACCCACAGGATTCGCCCGCAGGCCAGGTGAGCGACCGCGCATGGCCATCGTCGTTTACCGACCACGATGCATTGCGACAGTTCGCGAAGCATGTCAATGTCGTCACGTACGAACAGGAAAACATCCCGGTCGCGACCGTCGAGACGCTGCTACAGCACGTTCCCGTATTTCCCGGCCCGGAACTCCTGAAAGCCTCGCAGCATCGACTCCTGGAAAAAACCTCGCTGCGAAGGATCGGCATTCCGACTGCCGATTTTCTGAAAGTAAACTCGGCGGAAGAACTGAAACAGGGCGTAACGGAATTCGGTGGCGACGCCATTCTGAAGACAGTGACACTGGGCTATGACGGAAAGGGACAAGCCCGAGTCTGCGGCGAAAGTGACTGCGAGGCTGTCTGGAAATCATTCAACGTTTCCGAAGCGATCCTGGAAAAGGTCGTCGATTTTTCCTGCGAGCTGTCGATCGTCGCGTCGCGGTTTGCAGACGGATCCTGCAGCTTCTTCGCTCCGGTCCTGAATCACCATGAAAACCATATTCTGGATGTGTCCATCAGTCCCTCGCCGCTGATTTCCGATCGTCAAACGCAGGATGCCCAGCAAATCGCCCGAGCTATTCTGGAACATTTTGACGTGATTGGCGTACTGTGCGTTGAATTCTTTGCGACGCCATCCGGGACGCTGCTCGTCAACGAAATCGCCCCCCGCCCGCATAACAGCGGACACCTGACAATCAATGCCTGTCGCAGCAGTCAGTTCGAACAGCAATTGCGAGCAGTCTGCGGGCTGGCGACGGGAGATGTCTCCGTCCAAACTCCGGCTGTGATGCTGAATCTCCTGGGGAATCATCTGCAGAATCAGTCACCTGAAGCCTGGCAGAGAGTCTTCGCACATCCGGAGATCCATGTTCATCTGTATGGGAAATCCGAAATTCGCCCTGGGCGAAAACTGGGACATCTAACGGTTACCGGCGACGATGTCGCAGTCATCGAACGACTCGGCCGTCAGGTACGCCGGGAATTAATGGGGGCGATGTGAACTTTTGTAAAGGTAAAAACTCATGACTTCAAATTCCACACGCATTCAGCTTCGCGCCGGTATGGTCGGCATGGGAATGATCTTTGACGACACGTACCGACCCTTTTTTGAAAACGTGAAGTCGAAAGGCCTCTACGATCGGGCGTTTGGCGACGTCGATGTGTCGCTTGTCGCCGTTGCCTCAAAGACTGGCGGGCGTGCTGACAAATATCTCGCACAAGCTCGTACACTGGGCATTGAATTCCAGAGCTTTCGTGGAGACGACGCAGTCCAGGATTTACTGAACCAGAACCTGACATTCGCCTGCGTAGCCACGCCAGACAATCGTCACTTCGAAGCCAGTAAAGCCATCCTGCAGGCTGGCGTGCATCTGCTGGTGGAAAAACCGTCGGTGCTTTCTCTGCAGGAACTGGATGAACTTGTCGCGCTCGCCGAAGAACGCGGCGTGCTTGCCCGAGTCGTCTATCACAAGCTTTTGGACCCGGACCATAAGAAGCTTCGCACGCTGGTCCATGATCAGGTATTGCAGCACGTCAACAACGGTTACTGCTCATTGCTGGAACCGAGTCAAATTTCGGGAGCGCAGTTTTCGGAGTGGATCACCGGTCGCAACCCCGGAACCTACGTCGCGGTCCACTACATCAAACTGATCGACTTCACGTTCGGCGGGCGACTGAAGACCGTGACCTGTACCGGCCAGCGCGGCATTGTTGGACCTGCGGATGGAAACACTTGGGACAGCGTTCAATTACGATTGATCTACGAATACGATTCCGGGCGAGAAGCCGCTTTTGACATTCATACATCATGGGTGACTCCTGACAATTTTCCCGGCTATGTGGAACAGGAAGTTCAGTTTCGCTTCGACAACGGCATTTGGAACGGCCATTCACGCAAACGCGGCGTTGAACTGACCGTGGAAAATCTGACTCCCATCAAGATGAAGAACACCATCAACAATCACTACAACGCCACATTTGTCGAACCCTGGGGCGAACGAACTCAGCGCGGCTATGGCGTGGAAGTCATCGACCGCTTCGCTCGGGAAGTTGCATTCGTCGAACACGGCGGCCCGACGTCTGACCGCACACAACGACTCCAAAGCGTTCGCGAACTCCACTACGCCGAACTGGCCGCAGACCGACAGGTCGTAGCGGCAGTTGAAGCCATGGAGATGATTCTTGCCCAACAGGCCGCTGGTTGCCCGGATTGCGTAGTCCGTTTCGACGGTGAAAATCTGGAGTTGTGTGAACAAAAACGGCGCGTTTCAAAATGACGGTGTTTTGAAGACGAGTGTTTTCAGAACACACTCTGAAGATAGGGGTAGGGAAGTCTCAGTGAGTTGAGTCTCCCCTCCCGCCGAACCGGACTGGCGGATCTCCCGCATCCGGCTCTCCGGTTGGTTTGTGCTGTCCGCTGTTGCATGTTCGCGCGTATTTCCGGCTTCGCGTCCGAGTGGAAAGATGCACCAGTTTCCCTGCTCAGTGGCGCGTTGCCAGAAGCCCTGGAATGTGCCTATGCCTTCAGTGCTGCAGTACAAATGTTGCGGACCGTCGAAGTACTGTTTTCGCAGCATGACACCATGTTTGAGCATAGTTCCTGTCAACTTCCTGAAACCCCTGCGCGTCTGCGGCAGCAGCATCCAGTGGCATCAGCGGTTCTGGCGCGACTTGCAGACCATAATCGAGTCGGGACTGAGCGATGACCGTGCTTGTTGTCAACGCGATCAATCCCATCAGTGTGGTGACGATGCTTTTGCGAATCAGCATTGGTGACATCCTTTCTCTCAACGACCGGCTTTGAGTTAAACCACCATGGAAAATGCGGGAGCGACAGCAGGGGCCGCATGCTGGAGATGATTTCATGAGTCACCGCAAATCGCCCCATCCAATTCGCAATTGATCCCAATTGCCTGCCAATTGGACGATGGCCGGCGATGTTTTGTACGAGCTGCAGAAAACGGATTGGGCCAAATGCACAACAGGCAGGCGGACATTGCTGCGACAGTGCTAAGCCAAGCTCGTCTTAAGCACCCGTGCGTAAGTTATCGGGCATAACTTGGCGAGCGGTGGGTGTCAGCCCACCGAGTTGCCCGCATTTGACTCGGAGGGCTTACGCCGCTCCGCTCGCCGGGTTTGCGGCAACCGGGGACGTCACTCCCCTGATTGTGAATCCTGCGATTATGCCATTTAACTTGTGCATCGGTGCTTAGTCGTGGCAAGGTATGCCTGGGCGGACCATCCGGGAGTTTCGTTCTGCGAACTCGGATTGGCCACCAGTGATCCGGTCCCCGATTTGACTCGCCGGGCTTCCATGCCGCCGTGGATGATGCCGTACCCAGATTTTGGATTCCTTCCAATCCAGTGGCCCTTTACCTCATCGCCGAAACACAGCGCCATCAAGTGTCCGTGTTTTGGGTTCAGAGTGCCTTCGAGGAACTGATAGCATCCCTGCAGGACGTTTCCCGCTTCGGTGAGACATCCATCGAAAACCCGGCGACAGTCTTCAAGCAACTCGACGCTGAATCCAACGGATGCAACGGGACCATTCTGTCCGGATTCCTGCTGGAACTCGACCACGCTGTCCACGTTCCAGGGACGAATGGAATCGAAGGCAGGATCCAGCGTCACACTCACCTGCCACATGCCCGCCAGGCTGGGGAACTTTGATGCGGTCGGATCGGCGATTCCTGACCTTGTAGCGAAGTCATAGTAGCATTCTGGAAATGCTCTGGTGGTACCGCCGAGAATCAGTTCTTCGCTCGCGCACTGAAGAACAGCGGCGATCTCGCGAAGTGTCTCACTGTCCGCACGCCTCGACGCTTGGATCGTCGACTTGCGATAGTTCCTGACTGTCTGATCCGTCACATCGCAACGCCGAGCCAGTTCCTTAATTTCCAGGTTTGCCTCTGCCATCAAATGAATGAGAGCGGCGCCATCGACCACAACAAAACCATCAGAGCTGCCCACGTGAGGACTCCTTTCGCAAAACAGTGGAAGTGTACGCTATCGCAGCGGAACCTTTGAACTCTGATATAAAAGCTGACGGCCGGTCGAATCAAATTCTACAACCGGTGAGGAATTTGTCAGGGACCACGGCGCGTGGAAAACTAAAAATCCGGTGAGGTGCGGCGTAAATGAAGTAACAGAAATGAGTTACGACATTGCAAAACAGGCCAATTGGATCCCGTAGTAAAAGACTCATCGGGTTGCCCTTCACATTTCGGCAATTCACGCAACACTTTTGCAAACTCGGCAACGATGATGCTTCACCACTCGGAATTCAAAAAGGTGATAGCAAACCATGCGTATGTTCAAGACGCAATCAAGAAACGTCCCATATGCCCAAAACACTTCCCGCCCGCAAATTCACAAAGAGGTCGCTCAAATCGGCGCAATGCAAGATTCTTCGAGATCTGCAGCCCATCGAGATCAGAATCAGTAGCGTCACTACAGGCTGGAAAGTGCAGTGGTGTGTCGAAGAAATAGTTCGGGATCTGTGGCAAAACTTCTACGACGGAAATCGCACTTGCCTTGAAAGGATTGTCGTCAGAGTAGACGGCCTGACCACCGAAGTCTTCGCCCCAGCGACGATGGATCTGGATGCAGCGTTCTATCTCGGGTCTAATAAATCTGTAGACAATGGCGACATTGGCCAGTTTGGCGAGGGCCTCAAGGCCTCAAGGTTGCGTCACTTTGTCTCCTGCGTGACTTCAATGCCGGGCTGGTGCTTGCCAGTGGCGCAATGGCGGTTCGAATCCTAATTGCCGACGAATCAAATTCTCAGGGCCTCAGGCCCCTTGAGTATCGTTACTTCCGGTTACCAGCGAGTAGGTTCGTCGATGGCACTGCACTGTTTGTTGAGAACTCCACCGAACTGATGCGAGAGACGTTTGCGAATGCTTCACTGAATTTCTGGTCACCGGAGCATCCGAGACTCGGCAATGTCATCGCAGGTCAAGTGAACTCACTGTGCATCTGCGAGACAAACGATGGTAAACCGGGTGCAATCTTCTATAGAAAACTGAAACGAGCCGACCTGGATATTCCAATCATCATCGCGGTGGACAAGCCTTTCTCGGCACTTGAGAAGCTGGTCCAGCGGGATCGTGACCGAAACGCTTTCGGACCGGAACTGATTGACACTTTCTTTAAACTGGTTTGCAAAAGTCGAATTTTTCAGTACGGCGACGCCTGCCAAAAAATCCTACAGGTCCTCAAGGATCATTGGGAATCCGGGCATCCACTGCTCCGTAGCCTGCTTACAACATGGCGCGGACGCTTAGAAATTTTCGAAGATAAATACTTTGCGAATCGAGGAAATCAATGCTCTCTGTCTGTTGAACATGAGGTTTCACTGCGTGACATCGAAGCAACGTGGGAAAAAGCCGGACGCAAAAAACTGCCATCGTATTTCAGCATGGCTGGCGTCGAAAATGCACTCGATGCTTTTGAACAATCACAGCGGAACCTGCGAGACGAAGCTGAACGACAACTGCAGGCTCAGAGAAGGGGGGCCAACGCAGGCTGAACAGGCATGCATCACGCTGCTCGAAGAGTTCCTACATGATGTCGACAAGAATTTTGCCAAGCTGGTGTTGCGAGGTGCTCGCTATCTGATTGCTGATACGCATCAAATTCTGGGAGCTTGGCAACGCACACGAGAGTACAAGTCCCGTGAGATTTTCTTTGCTGCGCGACTGTTTCTCGGCCCATTCAAAACCAGCTTGTCAACGTACCTTCATGAGTGCTCACATCTGTTTGGAAATGACGGAAGCCGAGGCTTCACTGACGCCTTGACTCAATTGATCGAATCCCTCACTGAGCGTCCATATGTGCTGGCAAATTATGCGGCCCGCTGGGACGAGCTCAGTAACGCAGTGGGCCGAGAACGCAGACTGAATTCGACACTGGAGCCCGATGCGCAGAAGCGGGCTTCATTAGTATTGGAGCAACTGACGAACTTACCGTCATCGCTCGCTCAGTTCATTATCGGAGTCTATCAGATGGAGCGAGACAAAACGCTCAAGTCTCTCCTTCAACCGAAGCAGTCGAACGTCCAAGAGGAGTCCATTACAAATGAGATCACGGCACAACATGACTGATCTGATGCTGGTTTGTGCAATCCTGATTTGCGATGCGGAAGCAGGGCACAGCGCGTTCATTGAAGACCAGCAGAATAATAATGCATCGTTGACGCTCATGAGCCAGGACGGCATTCACATGACGACCAGGTTGCAGTACGCCGATGGTACGGTCGAGTGGATTGGATTTCGGTCCAAATATTCGTTGCCTATTGGCCCCGGCGAAATCGATGTACGCGACCACTCTGACAAGATTCGATTGTATGTGATGCTGCCAGTGGATTCCGAGCGTCTGAAACAGGCTCGCGATGCTGTCGTCGCAGACTTTCAGAATTCCACCTACCGACTCAACAACAACAATTGCGTCTTCTTTGCCAGTGAACTTGCAAAGACGGCCGGATTTGACTTGAAGGACGCCTTCGATGTTGGAAAGACACCCGAGCAAGTCGTTCGGCTTTATGCGGAAAAATTTCGCGATGTCGCCGTGTTTGATGTTCGTCCGTTTCCCTGGGAACAGACTGGGCTGGTTGCGATTCCGGGGCAATACCGCGTGCGTCTGGACTGGATCAAGTGTCATAAGCCAGAAACAGTGTTTGGTAAAGACAAGGTGTACGTGCGAGCTTATATCGACAATCACTTGGTCTTTGAATCGGATGGTCGCAAGTCGCTGAGGCGAGGTGATCGCGCCGACATCGATGCAGACGTTGTCACCGTTAGTGCCGGCCAGGCGATTGTAATCCAACTCTGGGACGATGACAAAGCGGATCGTGATGACTTGATCTTCGATCGAACAATCACGGTTAGCCAGCCCGACACATTGGTGCTGAAACAAACCAAAGGCGAAGTGCTTCTCGGCTCTCAAAGCACTTACGAAATCCAGGTTACGATCGTCCCCTGAAAAGTCATCGGTGCCGCCGGACAACTGATATCCTTGCCGAGCGTTGTGCGCGGACATGCAGCCGACACGCAACGCTGTGTCAATCCGGCGTGTGATCGAAGGCCAGTTGCCAGACATCGTGCTTCCACAGACTCTTTTGCGTCCGTTATTTCCCCCATTCAAGCAATTCCCAGAAAGCGTTTTTATGCAACAGCCCGCTTTGTTGTTGGGAATTGCACTAGGAATTTCTTTTAACATGGGCAAAAATTCTATTTTCTTTTGGGAATGGAATCCTGAATGTCTCGACTCGCATTGGAAGAATCGGCTGTTC
>Ga0154020_10007934_pt1 | contig 12351 bp, 9 predicted proteins | sample Klosneuvirus_201_FD_109709 | JGI IMG/M metagenome (GOLD analysis project Ga0154020, IMG submission 109709) | Active sludge microbial communities from wastewater, Klosterneuburg, Austria - Klosneuvirus_20160825_MG | ecosystem: Engineered > WWTP > Aerobic digester > Activated sludge | place... | reverse complement strand
CCCACCGCCGTGGTAGTATCCTCATTGGACCAGTCCTCACTTGTGGCTCTGCGAGCCTGTGGTTGCACACGGAATCGTAACCCACGACCCCGTGAGTGCCTGGTCCACTCATTTTGTCTACAACGTCACGTCCTGGCCCGAGCGTGCGTTGCAACCGTAACGGTTCATTCATTTCAGCGGTCCGCTGCGCCAATCCACGCCACCGCTTCCACGCCGCTCCCGCCGCGCCGGAGCAAGGGTTCCTGGCCCGCGTAGGGCATGAACTCCCGCACGGACGTCCCCAATGCGGTGTTGTTGAAACTGCGGTTGACCCAGCGCACATCCTGGTTGAACGCGTGGGCGCCCGGCTCGGGGGTGAGGTTGATGATGCCGCGGCCACGTACGCCGGCGGTGAACACGTTGAGGAACCGGTATTCCGCCGTCAGGCCCCACGCCCAGAACGGCATGATGTCCCGCCGGTCCCACAACAGCCAGGTGCCAAGTTGTTGTGATGTGCCCACGTGGAAACCCGCCACCGGTTGCGCGCTCACACCCACGTCAAGCGTTTGGGACGTGGTGGGACCAAGCTCGGTGCGCACGGCCCCGCGCAACAACAGGCCGGAATATTCCATCAACCGCACGCGGGCCTCCGGGCTCACGTACACGCGGTCCTGGCGGTGGCTGTCGTCCCACATGGCACCGCCGGACAGGCCCAGACCCACGCCATTCCGGCCGGGCAGCGTGACATCTGCACCCAGTCCCACGTCATAAAACGGCATGCCCGGCAGGTAGCCCGCGGGCAGGAGCACCACGTCAGACGGCAGCGGCGCGTTGTTGAGACGCCGTGCGCTGCCCCGCAGTGAGAACGGTCCCTGCCGGGTGGATGCCATCAGACCCAAGTGGTCCACCGCACCCCGTGGCACCAGGCTGGTGGTGGGCAGCCACGCCACCGCCGCCACATCGGCGTCCAGCCACAACAACTGCGCCAGCTCCAACGTGGCCCGCGCGCTGGCTTCACCCGCCTCGGTGGAGAGGTAGTTGCGTCCCAGCCACGCCGCACCCGCGGCATAAGACGCAGAACCCCAACGCCACTGGTATGCGCCATCCAGGCCCAGTGTTGCGGTGGGCCGGTTGAGGGCGAAGGTCATACGCGTGGTGTGCGGGCGTTGTCCCACCGCCAGCCGCAGTGTCGACGACAGCACGGGCAGCTGCCAGGCCGCAAACACGCCGTCCACCAGGCCATACCGCAGCCCCAGGCTGGGACGGCGTCCCACGGCGATTTCAAGACCCTTTTCACTGCGCCAGCTCACCGCGGCTTCCTGCAGCTCCATCCACAACACCGCGTAGGGTTCAAAACGTGTGTCACCCGGACGGAGTTGCTGGCCAACCAAATGTGCATCCACCGCCACGCGCAACCGTTCTTGCGGGTCCAGCGCGGCATCCAGGCGAATCCAAAGGCGCTGCCGGGTGGTGGCCGCAACCGTGCGCCCGTCCAACGCCACAAAACCCTGGCTGCGCAAAAAGGCCTGCGCACGGGTGCCTTTGCGCTGCACCAACGCGTGGCCCTGGTAGGCAAACGGCGTGAAACTGCGCGGCGCAGTGTCCGGCGCGGCGGCGGGCACCGGCTGGGCCACCAGGCGTTTGACCACCGGTGGCGTTGGGGGCGGGGGCACCGGCTTGAAGCGCACCACATCCCCGGTCTTGGGCAGGCGTTCGCGGCTCACAAACACCGCGCTGGCGTGTTTTCCACTCACGCTTTCAAAACGCACGCGCGCCACACGTTTGCCCTTGCGCAACACATCCGCCGTGGTGCCCGGCGTCAGCCCGCTGTCCCGGCCCGCGTTGACGTACACGTGGTCCCGGTGGACGTATTTCACGTCCACCTGCGCATCCCCCTTGGCCGCCCACGCGGGGGTGGCGGCCGCCACCAGCAAGGCCAGGGTCCACAGTCCACGCGGTGCTCTCGGTGTCGTCGTCATCGCCGGAACCCCACCGAATGGCATTCGTAACACTTGCGGTCCTGGAACGCGTAACCCGCCACACCGCTGGGGCCGCCGTGTGGCGCGGCGTGGAGCGCGTCGGTGGCGGCCTGGTTGTGGGAGTTCCCGCGGTCATGGCAGTTGGTGCACCGCGCGGTGAGCGTCTGGCAGTTGCCCACGCGCAAACCGTTGAGGGAGGTGTGGCAGGTGTTGCAGCGGTTGCCGCCGTGGTTGCCGGCGGAGATGGGGAAGCACCCGTCGTGTTCGGGGAAACGCGCCTGGCGCCAATCTGTGGCCACGTGACAGGTGCGGCAGTCCGGCTGGGGACCCAGGCCGGTGTGATCCGTCTGCGTGCCGCGGGTGCGCAACAGGTCTCCGTCATGGCAGCCCACGCAGTTGGGCGTCACGCCACCAAACGTGCGGTCTCCACGCTGCTGGTGGCACTTGTCACACGGGATGAAGGCGTGGCGGCCGTAGAGCGGAAAACGCGTCTGGCCGTGGGCCTCCACGCCGGGGCCGGAGCGGAACGTCTTCTGGTCATGGCAGCGCTGGCAGTTGTTGCCCAGCCGCCCACTGTGCACGTCCTGGTGGCAGCTGGCGCACTGCGTGTCCAACGCCAGCGTGTGCAGGTCCTGGTGGCACCCGCGGCAGGTCACCGTGGCGTGCGCATCCAGCAACGGCATGCGGGTCTGGTTGTGATCAAAGGTGACGCGGTGCCACCCGGACTCATTGTGGCACGCCGTACAATCCACCCGCGCCGCCGTGGCGGCAGGCGAGGGCGACGGTGCTGGCGACGGAGCAGGGGCCGCGCCCAACAGCACCAGACCTGAAAGCAGCGCCAACATGGCTTGTTTCATGGCGCGCTCCCGTCGTGGACGTTGACATGGCAGCCCTGGCAGGTGCGCGGGACGCCCTTGAACCACGTGGACACGCGTCCATCCGGCAGCGTGCGCGTGGGATGGCACTTGTTGCACGCCACGTTCAGGTGCGCGCCGCGCAGCGTGAAGTCCGTGAAACGCTGGGATTGGTGGTTGAACGCGGTGGGCGCAAACCCTTCCACGCTGTGGCACTTGTCGCACGCGGTGGACGTGTCACCCGGTGCCTGAAACTGGCCACGGTGCACGTCGGTGTGACACGCCGAACATTCGGTGGGGACCCCGCGGTACTGGATGGGCTCTGCCGCGCGCGGCGCCGCGTGGCAGGCCCCGCAGGCCACACCCTGGTGGCGGCCCAGCAGCGGATAACGCGTGTCCCGGTTATGGTCCAACGCCACGTCCTTGAACGCGTTGACGTCATGGCAGGCTGCGCATGCCTTGGTGGACCACCCCGCGCCAAACTGCCCGCCGTGCTGGTCCTTGTGGCAGGACTCGCACTGTTTCACGTCAAGAGAGGGCATGTGCAGCATCATGGCACTCACCAGCAACGCACGTTTGGGGTCAGGCTTCTTGCGCGGCAGGAACTTTGCCAGGGCCTCCTTGTTGTCCTTGTGGCACTCGTTGCAGGGGACGCTCACGTGGGAACCTTCCAGCGGGTAGCGCGTGCGCTGGTGTTCCACCAACGGGAAGCTGGAGGGCGAAAAACCCTCCTCGTCATGGCATTTGTCACAGCGCAACACGCCGTCTTCTCCCACCGGCAGCTGCCCGTAGTGTGCGTCCTGGTGGCAATCCACACAGTGTTTGTGCGGGAACCCCTTGAGCTGGATGCCGCCCTTGGATTTTCCCGGCGGGTGGCAGGTGGCGCATTCCACCTCGGTGTGTTTGCCAATGAGCGGGAAATCCGTGTTGTCATGGAACGTGGGCGCGCCCTGGTTCATGCGCGTGTCCTGCCAGCTGCGCTCGGTGTGGCACTTCTGGCAGTTGGTTCCAAAAGAGCCTTCGTGCGGGTCCTTGTGGCAGTTCACGCAGTTCTTGGGCGTGGGCGCGTAACGGACAAAACGTTCCGGGTCCATGGGCTTGGGGAAGGTTCCCTCGGCGTAGCTCTTGGGGTCCGCCACCTTGCTGTGGCACTTGGTGCACGCCGCGCGGTCATGCGCGCCACGCAGCCGCCAGAAGTCATCATGGTCAAACTTGGTGACCTTCTTGAAACTGCGGGAATCATGGCACTTGTCACAGGACCCCTTGAGCTGCCCGCGGTGTTCATCAAAGTGGCAGCCGCTGCAGGACCGGCTCAGGCCAAGATACGTGTGCTGTCCTTTGGCAAACTGTTTGCGCAAGGACGTGTCATCCAGGGCCTGGGGCTGGTGGCATTTGTCGCATTTGACGTCAGAGTGTTTGCCTTCCAATGGCCAGCCGGTGCGCTTGTGCTGGAACTGGTCCTTGGAGCCGCCCCAATCCGTCAGCGACGCGTTCTCGCCGCGGTGCTCCTTGTGGCAGTCCATGCACGCATGGTCCGAAAGCTGCCGGGGATGCATGCCGCGTTTGGCATCAATGTACCGCCGCAGCGTGGTGTGGCACTCCAGGCACAACTTGCCGTCCAGTTTCTGGCCAAACTCATGGCACTTGGTGCAGTTGGACAGGCCTTCCAGGTCTTCATGCGCTTTTCCCAACGGCCCGGGAGAAAGGGTCTGCGCAGCCACGGCCGCGGGGCCGGCCAACGCCGTCACCAGGACCACCCGTGCCATCACCCTGGACAAGACCGCCATGACCTGGGAGCAACTCCTTCAAGGGACGGGCGCGCACACCAGCCCGACGTGGACATGGTGTTTGCCCCAGGATGCCTCCGTCCGGCAACCGTCACCTTGTAGGGCAAACTGCGCGGGGCAAGTGCGTGTTTTTTTTCGCGATCCTTAAAAGTTTGAGCCAGGAAGTGGCCCGCGGCGGTAGGCGCGCTCCCCGCTGTGGCTCTCACCCGGGGGACCGTTAGCCCGCTAACTGCGCGCGCGTGCGCAGTGGATTCCCAGTCTGTCCCACCGAACGGCACCCGCCAGGCGACAACAAAAATACCGCGTCCGGACAACACGTTTGCCGCTTCTGGTGGTTGCCCCACCGCCATTGGCACACCTCTGGCTTCATCTCCGGCCGGAACACACGTTGGCCCCGCATTGGACTGGGCCTGGCAACCATCAACTGCCGCGCCGGGATGACGGTGCGGCCAAGGCTGGAACAACACGCGCGTTTGCGCGGTGTGGGGCGCGTTTGCGTCCAGGTTCCGGCGCGGAGGGGTTCATGCAACGCAAGCACGTGGGCAAACTTCTGGGCGCGCTGTTGGTGTTGGGTTGTTCGGTTCCCACGCCGGGGGCGGGCGGCGGAACATCACCGGTGGACAAGCAGAGCTCCTCCTCGGCGGCGGCTTCATCATCGTCATCATCGTCCTCATCATCATCCACCGGGGGCGGGTCTTTGGATCCGTCCTCATCCAGCGGAGCCGCGTCTTCGTCGTCATCGTCGTCATCATCCGGGGATGCCACCAGCGGGACATTGTCCAGCAGCTCCAGCGGGGGTGTGGACAGCAGTGGGGCCAGCAGCTCCACGGGCGGGCCAGCACTGCCGGGGGACACCTGCCAGACGGCGGTGAGCCTGGAGGGTGTGGACCTCATGCTCAACCAGACCACCGTGGGCATGGCCAACAACTATGACGGGACCAACTCGCAAACGTGTTGGGGTGGGCGCAGTCCGGACCGCGTGTTCCGCATGGACGTGCCGGCGGGCAAACGCCTGTTGGTGGACGCCATCCCCGCGGCGGACTTTGACGTGGCGCTCAACCTTTTTGCGGGGCCCGCCGAACGCTGTGATGCGCCGCCCTACGAGTGCCTGGATGGCACCGACGTGGCGAGCACCGGCGGGCTGGAGACGGTGCAGTACTCCAACGGTGGCAGCCAGGCGCAAACGGTGTTTGTGATTGTGGAAGGCTACATGGGCGCGGTGGGCCAGTTCAGCCTGCGCGTGTCCCTGCAGGACGTGTTGCCCGGGGACGCGTGCGCCACCGCCACCGATCTGACGGCGGGAATGCATGCCAACCAGACCACCGTGGGATTCACCAACCAGAATGACTCCAGCAGCCCCGCGGCCTGCCGGGGTGGCGACGCGCCGGACCGCATGTACCGCGTGACCATCCCAGCCCAGCAGCGCCTGCTGGTGACCGCCACCCCTGAAGCCGGCTTTGACGTGGTGCTCAACGTGGTGGACGGGCCTGCCACCGCGTGTGACGCCGCCACCACGCGCACGTGCCTGGACGCCGCAGACGCCCACGCATCAGGGGTCCCCGAACACGTCCAGTTCACCAACACCTCCCTGGAAGATCGCGTGGTGTTTGTGATGGTGGATGGCTTCCTGGACACCCAGGGCAGCTTTGCGCTGAATGTGGAACTGGGACCCATCCCGCAGGGCGGAACGTGCGCCAACGCAGATGAACTCACCATGCCGGCCAACGTCACGGGCTCCACGTTGGGCTTTGGCTCCTCGCTCATCCCGCACAGCTCGTGCACCGGCTACACCAACGACGGACAGGAGCACGTCTACCGCGTGGAGATCCCCGCCAACACCACGCTGCGCGCCAATGTCTACCCGGTGGGCAGCTGGGACCCGTCCCTCTACGTGCTGCCCGGGCCCGCAGCGAACTGCGACGCACAGCCGCTGGTGTGCCTGGTGGGCGCGGACCAGTCCGGCGCGGACATGGTGTCCTTTGCCAACACCAGCGCAAGCCCGCGCACGGTGTTTGTGGTGGTGGACCACGCATACGGGGACGGCGGCGCGTACAACCTGCAGGCCACCTTCAACCCGTGACGTCCAGCGGACCATTCACGGAATGTGTTCCATGTTGTCGACGTTGAACTGCAGCCAGGCGTGTTTGCGGTCTTCATAGACGCTGCGCTGTGGCGCCGGGAACTTGGGGTCCGCAAACATCCCAACTGCCACGGCCACCCACCCGGGACGTCCATCCGCTTCCCAGAACACCGGGCCGCCACAGTTGGGGCAGAAGTGGTTGATGACCCGGCGGTCCTCCACCATGCGGGTGAACGTGCGGTGTTCCCCCTGGATGTCCACGGCGGTCTTCTCAAACCACGCGCCCAATCCAAAGGGTGACCCGCTGCGCCGCTGGCATTCCAGGCAGTGGCACATGCTCACCACCTTGGGCTCGCCGTGGGTCAAGGCCCGCAATTGTCCACAGGCACAGTGGGCCGTGCGCTCCACGCCGGACGCCGCGGCCAGCCTGGTCTGAATGTCTGCCACCGCACGGGCGTGTTGTGGCAAGGCGGCGTAGGTCTTCAGATACACGTCCACGGGGAGTGACGTGGACACGTGTTCGGCGCCCAAAGGCAACGGGCTCTCGTCGCCATAGACCACCAGGTGCACCACGTCCCCGCACAGGTACACGCTTGCGCCCCCGCCGCTGTTGGGTCCCCACAACGACCACTGGCCGGTGGCAGTCCTGGTCACCTGGGCAAATGAGATGGGCGTGGTCATGGGCGTGGTCCTTGGACGGTCAGCTTGCGGGGAGCTCTTTGAGGAAGTCCTGGATGGCGCGTTTGATGGCCAGCTGCTGGGCCGGATGAACGTCCGTCTTTTGCGTGGAGCACAGCTTGAGGGTGCGCTTGAGGGAGTCACACTGGCTCTTGCACCGCGCGCAGCTGTCCACGTGGGACTGCATGGTTCGGCAAATCTCGCCGTCAATCTCCCCTTCCAGGTACTGGCTGAACAGGCTCACCACGTCCCGGCAGGCCGGAGTCTCCGGTGCGCGGGTGACACCTTCCTCCAACATGGGGGCCAACGCGTTGCGTACGCTCACCCGCGCGCGGTGCAGCCGGCTTTTCACCGCCGGAACGTTGGCGCCCACAATCTCCGCCACCTCGGCGGCGGACAGCCCCTCCACGTCACGCAGCACCAGCACCTCACGGCTCTGCGGGTCCAGGCGGTGGATGGCCTCGGACAATGCATCATCCAGCTCACGCACCGCGGCGCGTTCTTCCGGCCCGTCGGTTTTGTCCAAAAGTGCGCCGTCGTTGGCGTGCTGGCTCTCCAGGCTGTCCTCGTGTTCCGGGGCAAACTTGGACTTGCGGAACTTACGCAGGCACGCGCGCCGGGCAATGGTGTACAGCCACGTGGAGAACTGGGACGCGCCGCGGAAGTCCCCAATGTGCCGGACCACCGCCAGCATGGCGTCCTGCACCACGTCCTGCGCGGTGTCCGGGTTGGAGCACATCTTCTGGCCAAACCGGAAGAGTTTGCCGTGGTAGCGGGTGAGCAGTGCTTCCAATGCGGCCCGGTCCCCGGCCTGTGCGGCGTGGATCAGGGCTTCGTCGGTGCGGGTCTCTTCAGCCATGGTGGTGCGGACTTACGCGGCCAGCGTTTCCCGGACAACCCCCGTGGGCGCCCGGGCTGAACCCTGGCGGGGGGGCGTGGCTCCAACGTTGCAGGACCCGCACCGGGGTGGAACGCCCCAACGCCACAGGAGCAAGCCATGACCACATTGGGAATCGGCCGGACACTTCAGGGATGCAACCTGGCCACCGCACAACAGCGCATCACCGCGGCGCTCGCCACGCAGGGGTTTGGCGTCCTGACGGAGGTCAACGTCCAGGAGACGCTCAAAAAGAAGCTGGACCTCACCATCCGGCCGTACAAGATCCTGGGCGCGTGCAATCCCAATTTTGCGCACCAGGCGCTGCAATTGCACCCGCTGGCCGGGTTGATGATGCCCTGCAACGTGGTGCTCTACGAGGAAGGCGGCAACACCGTGGTCACCGCCGTGGATCCCACCCAGCTTCCGGTCACGGCGCTGTCCAAGGAGATTGCCGCTCTGGCCGCGGGGGTGAGGGATGCGTTGGCCAAGGTGGTGGAAGCTGCATGAGCGGCCCTGGGCCGCAGGTGTTCACCCGGCGACAAAACCGCCGACAGCCAGACCGACCACTCCGGCAAGACCCACGAGCAACAGCAACACCGCAAACCCCGCGCCAGCTCCCGCGCCCAGGGCACCCGCGGCGCGCGTCTCAAATGTGGTCGGCTTGCGCACCGCAATGCTCAGTGCGTCCTGGCCAAAAAAACTGAGCCCCATCACGGCCGTCCCCGCCAGTGCGCCCAGCAGGGGAATCACCAACAGCGCGCTCAGTGCGCCAAGGACACCCGCACACCCCCACAGTGCGTAACGCATCACCGGCGTGGTGGCCGGGGCGCTGGTTGCGCCCTTTTCCGTCGACGATTCTGGCCGGGCGGCCTCTGGTGTGGTCGCCGGCACTGGCGCAGCGGTGCCCGTCTCCGGACCTGCGGCGGCGGGTGGCGCGTCTGCTGCGGTGCCGGTCATGGGCGCAAGTCCCGCGTCCGCCAACAGCCTATCCACTGCGGGTTGAATCACGTCAAAAAGCGCCTCGTCATCCCCGGTGACCTTTTGGCTCACGCTGGCCAACTGCCGGATCTTCTTCACGTCCACCAGCCGCAGGTTGAGGACGCGGGCGCCGCCAATCTTCCCAATGTTCCCCATCAACACATGGGACACGGCCAGCGCTGCGGCCACTTCGGCGGCGCAACTGTCGTTGGCGCAGCTGAGCAACTGCTTCCTGGCCTCCAGGCTCAGCGCCGTCTCCAGCTCCTTGTTGGTCACCACGCGGTCAAAGACCTTGCGGCTCAACAACGCGCTGGAGAGGCGGTCTCCCATCAGTTCGGCCACATCTGAGGCCATCCCAGCCTTGGCTTCCAGCGGCATGATGGCCACGCTGGGGCCCGGTGCCGCAGCCAGGGGCGCGCCACCAGGTGCCAGCCACGCCAACAGCGTCACAAACGTCAGAGCCTTCACGCTGGAACCTCCGCATCCATGGAGTGTAGAGCCCCCAGCAGCTAACATGCTGCGCATGCGCGAGCAAAAAGCCCCGTTCCAGCTGGCAGCACTGGCACTCCTCTGCGTTGCGCAGCTGCCTGCGTGCAGCGAGGTGCGCTGTGAGGAGGACAAGGACTGTCCCGGTGAAGCCACTTGCGGAACGGACAAGGTCTGCACCACTGGCGTGCCCAACAACAGTACATCCTCGTCGGGCGGTGCATCGGTGGGGACCTCTTTGGCCATGTCCTCCACAAGCTCGGTGCCGTCTTCCGGCCTGAGCAGCGGGTCATCCCGGGGCAGTTCGCGCGCTTCCAGCAGCGGGCCTTCCACGTCTTCGTCGGTGGGTTCCTCATCGGCAGGGAGCACGTCTGTGGGCAGCAGCGCGGCCACCTCGGCGGCCAGTTCATCCAGTGGCACCAGCAGCGCTGCAACGGGTTCAACGTCAAGCGCCACATCCGGCCAAAGCAGTTCCTTTGCCAGTGCGTCCAGTGCGGCTGTCTCCAGTTCAAGCGTGGGCAGCGGCAGTTCTTCCGTGCCGTCATCCTCCCTGTCCTGCGGCGGGTCTGAAGTCATCTGCCAGAACATGTGCGTGGATACCACCACCAACCCGGCGTTCTGCGGGAATTGCGACAACAATTGCATTGACGACTTCCAGCATCAGGCCACCGGCGCCTGTGGCGGCGGCATGTGCGCCCTGGGCACGTGTGAGGACGGCTGGGACAATTGTGACTTCCAGGAAGAGACCGGCTGTGAGACGGACGTCTGGTTCAGCTTCAACCACTGCGGCACGTGCAACACAACCACCTGCAACCACTGCCGTCAGGGCGCGTGTTCTCCGCCATTCACCACCGATACCACTCCGCGGGTAACACCCGCCGTCTCCAGCACCCATGTGTACTGGAACAACAACAACCACATCCTCACGCGCAAGGCCCTGGGGGGCGGCGCCAACGAGCAAATCAACCAATGGTACACGGGCGTCAATTCCCACCTGGTGCTTGGACCCACCTTTGCGTACGGCGTGGACCGTCCCAGCGGGGAACTGGTGGCTGCGCCGCTGGCCCCCCAATCCGGCCTGGAACACACCACCACCATCTACGCAGACTCCACCTTGACTCTGTTTGATCTTGCGGCGGACGCAACCCGGATCTTTGTGGTGCAATACAACACCGCCGCGGATGGGCTGTTGATGACGTTCCCGCACGGCGCCGCATTTCAGACCAACCCCGCGGCAACCCGCACCTGCGGGATGCGTTGCCGTGACGTCACAGCCGGTGCTGCGCGCGTGTGCTGGACCAGTTCCACCGTTGGGCCACCGGAAAACAGCACCATCAAGTGCGTCAACAATGACCTGAGCGGGACCATCACAACCGTGGCGGCGAACCAGGGCAACGTGGGCAGCCTCACGCAGGACGGCGCTTACGTGTACTGGGTCTCCTCAATTTCGTCCCAGAACTACGCCATCCGGCGGGCCCCCCTGGATGGCAGCGTGGCAGCCATGGATGTTGTACCCAGCCGTTTTGTGTCAACCGGTGAGGTCTTCATGACGGTCCGGGGTAATTTCCTGTATTATTCTCAATCGCTGCAACTGTACCGCGTGGACCTCTCCACCATGCAAACCACCCAACTGGGCTACGCCAACGTGTACAAAGGCCTGACCATGGACGCCGCCAACGTCTATTGGATGGATGACGCTGGTAACCTGATGCGCGTTGCTCCTTGAATCGGCGTGGTCTCCAGAATCATGGCGTGACCCGCGGCGCAAGGCTGGACGGGGGAACCACGGCGGACAGTGGCGCCGATGACGCTGCCGTACCGGCAGATGCAGGGTCTGGTGACGGCGGGCCTGGTGACGGCGGATTTGGAGACGGCGGTCCGGTGACCGTGATGGCCACCTGTTCCGGCTACCCCTCCGCGGCGGTGTTGGATGGAGACGCGCTGGTGCAGGACGCCTTGGATATGGCTCAACTCGCGCCATACGCGTGCATCCGTGGCTTCCTCACCATGGTGAGCACTGGCTTGACCAATCTCAACGGCCTGGCTGGGTTGGAGGTGGTGACTGGTCAGTTCATGATCTCCGAAAACCCACCAGCTGACCGACGTCAGCGGCCTGCAGTCACTTCGCCAGGTGGGGCGCGGGTTCATCTTCAGCAACAACCCAGCGGTCACCACCCTGAGCTTTCCAGGGCTGGACCCAGTCACCGCTTCGTCCTTTAACATCACCAACAAGCAACCCCATGTTGACCACGCTGCAGGCTGACCTGCTCACGGTGGCCGGCGGTGTTTCCATCCAAAACAACAACGCAATGGGCGCGGTACTCCTGCCCGCGCTGCGTCTGGTGGATCCGCTGGCGCTGCCAGTCGTGTTTGAAGAGGGCTCCAACATGGTGGTGCTCAACAATGCTGCGCTCACCGCTGTGCACCTTCCTTTGCTGGAGGATGCATTTGTGTACTTCCAGGGAAACGCCACCCTCACCAGCCTGGACATCCCCAACCTGACCCGCGGCGGGGCGGACATCCTCAGCAACCCCATCCTCCCGGACTGTGAGGCTCTTGCAGTGTGCAGCACGGTGGGAGTCCCGGAGAACCGCTGCCTCCCCAATGATCATCCCTGTTACCCTGACCCGTGCTCGGGGACGCTTTGTGT
>Ga0154020_10007933_pt1 | contig 12353 bp, 9 predicted proteins | sample Klosneuvirus_201_FD_109709 | JGI IMG/M metagenome (GOLD analysis project Ga0154020, IMG submission 109709) | Active sludge microbial communities from wastewater, Klosterneuburg, Austria - Klosneuvirus_20160825_MG | ecosystem: Engineered > WWTP > Aerobic digester > Activated sludge | place... | reverse complement strand
GAGCGAGATCCCGGGCAGGTCTGGAGCGAGCTCGAACCCCGGCTCGACTTCAACGACTCCATGCTGTGGATGCGCCAGCTGACGCATCCAAAGGAGATCCGCGAGGTCGTGGCTGGGCTGTATGCACGGCAACACGCGGCCGGTGCGGACCCGGAGACCATGCTGGATGCCCTGGTTGACGGGCTCGATCAGCGTCACGTCGCTCGCGGGACCGAGGAGCAGTGGCGTGCCGCGATTGACGGCGCGCCCTTCGCGCACGCCGAGAGCGCGCGCGCGGCCCGGGAGGCCCTGCGCGGTCTGCTCCAGCTTCAGCCAGAAAACCCTCCTTCCGTTGACCACCGCGAGCGGCTACGCTGATCGCCGGTGTGAGCGCCAACTATCGGTTCGTGTGCCAGGTCGCGCGAAGCCTCTACACCGAGACCGACGAAGTCTCGCTGGCCGGCAGCGGACAGCACGCCATCGCGCGTCGCTTTGTGCTCCCCACGGGCCTCGACGTGGCCTGGCTGCGGCAGATGGAGATGGATCTGCGCCGCGCGCAGACCGCTGACATCGACGGCTTCACCCGCATCCTGCAGATCAATCGTCAGAGCGCCTATTGCGAGGTCGTCTACGAGCTGGTCGGCGAGACCGACCTGAAGACCCTGCTGCGCGAGCAGCGCCCGCCGGTCTCCGAGATCGCCCGCATCGGGGCGCAGATCGCCGAGATCCTCGGGCGCCTCGAAGGCTACGGCTTGCACCATGGGGCTTTGCGCAGCACCAAGGTTCGCTTGGTGGGCCAGGAGGTGATGCTCACCGGACTGGGGCTCGACGCGGTCGTCGAGGAGGTTCGGCGCCTCGGGATGATCATCGGCGCCAAGCGCTTCCTGCGGCCGATCCACCCGCCGCGGTCCGACGCGGCCCTGCTGGGAGAGCTGCTCAAGACGATGCTCCTCGACGTGCCCGGCGACCCCGCGAGCTGGAGCCTGCGCTCGGAGATCGAGGCGCTCGCCGATGACGCCTTGGCGGAGGAGCGTCCCGCGGCCGAGCGGCTCGCGGCGCTCGCGCGGGGGCTGTCCTCGCTCGGGGGCTTCGGGCCACCGCCGGTGGCGGTCCTCGCCGCTTCAGCCAAGGGCCCGCAGCGCCGTCCCACGATGCCCGCGCCGCCCGCGGCGCCGGTCGCTCCCGTACCGGCGTTGCCGATCACCGTTCCGCCGCTGATCGCGCCGATGATCCCCCCGGCGATCGCCGGCCGCGGCCGAGACATCGCCCACCTGATCGGGGTGGATGCGCCGGATCCGCCGGTCCTGCCCCGCCGGCCGACCGAGGCGATCTCGCCGGACCAGCTGCGGGCCGCCGCGGCCTTGGCGGCACCGAGCCCGGTGCCGCTGCCGCGCGCCGAGTCCGAGCTGCGGACCTTCGGCTTCGATCTCTCGAGCCTCGATGTGCCGCTGAAATCGCTCAGGAAGGAGGTCACCGACACCATCTCGGTCGAAGTTGGCGCGGACCAGCTCGGTGCCGAAGACACCCCCCTGTCGCCCTCCGACGCGCTGCCGGCGCGCCCTCCACGCCCCGCGGCCGAGACGCCGCCGGCGGGCTTGGCCGTGACAGTGGACGAGCTGGTGGTCTCGCGCTTCAGCCCACGGACTTGGATCGCCCTGTTCGCGCTGCTGTTGCTTTTGGTGGGGCTCCCGCTCGGCTGGGTGCTCGGAAACAAGTGGCGGGAGCGGCCGCAGCGCATCGTGGTGGGCCTCGACCCCCCGCGGCGGATCGTCTCAGCGACCAGCTCCGCGGGGGCGTCTCCGATTCCGAGCGGTGTGATGGTCGGGCCCAGGCCCAGCGCGCTCGCAGCCGCGCCGCCCCCGAGCCCCGAGCTCAGCCCCGCCCCGACAAAGGCGCCCGAGCCCACCCGGGCCCCCGCCCCGCCGCGCAGCCCGGAAGCTACGCATCGCCCTTCGCCGCCGCAGCGTCCGAGCCCGAGCCCCAGCGCGAGCGCGCGCGTCCAGGCCAAGGTGCGCTTCCAGCTCGAGCAGCTCGGCCTGGGACCGCGCGACCTCGCCGCCCTCGACAGCAGCCGGGCGGTAGAACAGTGCTACTCCGCGTCCGGGGCCTGCCGGCCAGAGGACCTCGACGCCGTCTTCGCGCGGGCCCAAGCCGATGCCGGCTTGGCTCGCCTCAGGGCCAACCGCCTCCTATCCATGCTAAAGCAGCGGTCGAGCGAGCTACCGATCGATCGGATCGCAAGGCTTGAGCACGCCTACTTCGAACTCCGCGGCCTCATCGACAAGTTCCCCCAGTCGAGCGAGCGGTTTTGGCGAGAGGCGCAAGACTTCGATCGGGATCTGAGAGACCCGCGCTGATCGCCTGATTGGCTAAGAGCCGAACCGGGTTACCGCGCCTACGCATCCGGTGCTCGCGTTACGTTTGGCCCTCGAGCACGGCCTCGTGCTCCTTGACCAGCACCAGCGCCTCTCCCCGGCAGATCAAGACGCCCTGCGAGTCGCGGAGCACCGTGCTGAGGTTGATCAGCGCCTTGTCCGGCCGCACTCGCACGATCTCCACCGTCGCCGTCAGCGCGTCGCCGATTCGCGCCGGAGCCGTGAATTGTAGGCTCTGCTTGAGCCAGTTGGTGCCGCGGCCCGGCAGGCGCGTCCCCAGGAGATCCGAGAACATCCCGCCCAAGATCCCCGGGGGGACCGTCCCCGGCCCAGTCTTGGCGGGCGGATCACCGGTCAGGGCCCGGTACTCGGCGACGTCCTCGGCGCTGAAGGAGCGGGTGCGCGAGGCCTTTTGGCCGACGTTGGGCAGGTTCATGCGCTCCTCCAAAACACGCGGGCCTGGGCTACGCAGCCCGGCGCGCCATCAGGTCCCCACACGGTCGCGGAGATCTGCGCGCGCTCGGACTCCAGGGCGGCGACGATCTCGAGCTCGATCTTCATCTCATCGCCCACGTAGGTCGGACCGGGGAACATCAGCTCGATGCCCTCGATCTCCGGCTCGAAGCGGGCGAACTCTCGCCGAATCGCGCTGTTCAGCGTGCTGAAGAGCAGCATGCCGTGGCACAGCGTCCGGCCGAAGCGGGTCTTGGCGGCGAACTCCGGATCCACGTGGATCGGGTTGTCGTCGCCGGTGAGGCGCGCGAAGCGATCGAAGTCCTGCTGCGAGAAGACCTTGGTGAATTGGATCTTCCGACCAAGGGCGATCTCAGCGGCGAAGGGGCGCGTAGGCTGGTTCAGGGAGCTCATCTCAGGGCACCGGGGTGGAGAACAGGATATACTTCACGCTCACGATTTGCTGGGGCTTCCACACGTCCTTCTGGTCTCCTTTCAGATAGACGTAGGAGCTGGTCTCGCCGACCGAGATCTTTGAGTCGTCGAGGGCCACCTCCACCGTAGAGTTGGCGTTGCCGTGGCCGAGGTAGCGCACGGTCCCGCGCCCATTCCAGGGGTGACCGGCGTAGGTGTCGTGGCTGGCGTCCGGATCGTCCTCGTGGGTGACCGGCTGGGTGGAGTCGGCCGCGGGCGCGTTCTCACCTTCATAGAGGTTTGGGAACTCGGTGTAGACCAAGCCCGACTGAAAGAGGGTCCAGTCGTTGCCCGCGATGCCGGCGCTCAGGCCGCCCCCGTGCAGGTACCACGGCCCGTTGGTGCGATCGCGGTGCAGCGGATCGCTGCGCGCCGCGGGCGGGTCCACCAAGGTGTCCGAGAAGTAGTTGTTGCGGCCGTAGGGACCCGAGACGTTCTTCAGCGTATAGGCGCCGCCGCAGCCGCAGCTGCAGGCCGGGTTGGCGGGGAGCGCGGTCGCCACCGGGGAGCTGCTGGCCGCGTAGATATAAAGTTTGGCGCCGTGCTGAATCGGTGCGTGATCGATACGGACCTTCGGCCGGTGCCAGGTGCCGCTGTGAAAGAACAGATAGTCCCAGGCTCGCGCCCAGGTGCCGTCGAGGAGCACGAGGTTGGTGCGCGGTAGGCTGGGGCTCTCGTAGATCACCAGCATCGACCAGGAGGAGCCGCCGCTGCAGAGGTTATAGGTCGTGTTCCCGGCGGGGTTGCCGCCGTTGTGGGAGGCGTCGTTGCCGTTGGGATCGAGGCGCTCCGGGGGCTGCACTGCGATCGTGATGTGGCCGGTCTGACCGCGCATCAGGCTGGTGACGTCGATGCGGTTGCCCCACACGCTCTCTTTGACGCCGGTGAAGGTGCCAAAGTGCGGCGCGTAGAACTCCGGTGAGAGCTGGGTCTGGGACCCGAGCGCTGAGGGGTTCGGGGGCGTGCGATTGACCGGGTCGTAGGGGCCGTGGGTGGCGCCGTTGATGGAGAAGGTGATGCCGTTGCCCTGCACGTCGCTGGCGCCGTCGAGCGGGCCGCCCACGTCGGTGGTGTAGTCACCCTCGCCCTCGTCGTGCGGCTTCATGAAGATCGAGCCGGTGTACCAGAGCACCGCGCTGTGAACGTTCGCGCCGGCGGGGATGTCGATCGAGCCCGAAGAGGAGACCGGGGTGGTCCGCGGCAGCGCCGAGCCACCGCTGGCGTTGCTGGCCAGGAGCTGGCCGCCGGTCAGCGCGACCCCGTAGTTGCCGGTGAGGTTCAGCACCCGCGCGAGGCCGTGCTGTTGCTCGGAGGCGTTGGCGTAGGGTGCGCCTTGGGGCGGCGGGGGAGCGGTGGCGTCGGGGCTCGTGCCGGAGTCGCGCCCGCTTTGGCCGGCGTCAGCCACGGTCCCCGCGTCTGGTCTGATCCCCGAGTCCGCAGCGATCGCGCCGGTATCCGTGGCCTCCGCTGCATCTTCGGCGAAGCCGAGGTCAAGCGCCGCTTGGGCGTCTCGCCCTGGAGTATGGCCGACGTCCGGGCTGATCGAGCCGCTGTCCCGCGTTTGGCCGGCGTCACGGGCGGTCGTTCCCGCGTCCTCCTTGGGGTGCGCGCCGCTGTCGGGCCCCTGGATGATGAAGATGTTCCCGGGGCAGCCGGTCAGCAGGACGGCGAGCAGGGAGAGGCGTGCGCTGAAGTTCATGGTGGGATCCTCTCAGTCGGAGATCGTGTAGCGCTGGACCGCGTCGCCGCTGAACGGCTCCTGGTTGAGGGTCACGCTGGCCGAGCCCACCGCGCCGCTGGCGCAGCGATGTCCGACCGCCTGGTCCCGAAAGTACAGCTCGAGGTTGACGGTGCGGCCATCGGCGGCCACCGCGCCGCGCCCCTCCTGGCCGAAGCCGGCGTAGGTGAGGGTGATGTCGAAGCAGCCCCCGTCGTCCTTCACGTTCTCGATCAGGACCGCGGTGGTGCTGAAGGCGACGTCAGAGCCGCTGGCCGCTTGGCGATCGCACTGCCCGCGGTCGCCCGAGCGTGGCGCGTTCTTCAAGGTGGCGAGCTTGGTGGTGACCGAGATGGCGCCGCTTTGGACGTCCATCTGCACGCTGTGGATGCACTGGGTGGCCGAGCCGTAGTTCAGGTTCTCGTCGTAGCCGTTGGGGTGGCTCGGGATCTTCTCGGCCTCCATCAGCAGGGTCTTGCCCTCGAGGAGGTTCATGACGTCGGCGCCGCTGAGGAGGCGGGCGCGGACGACGCCGCTGTCGAGCGCTTGGCCTCCGTCGCTGCCACCCTCGAGGTTGAAGTCCGCGTCAGGGTAGAGGTAGAGGTCGCCCATCTGGCAGCCGCTGAGGCTCAGGCCCAAACACAAGAGCGCGGCGATTCGGGCTGGCTGGCTTCGGCTCATGGTTGCTCCGCGGTATCGGAATTGTTGCGTCGCACAAACGCGACATTGGCAGGGGTATTTCGATTCCAGCCCCTCAGTCAAGCGGATTGTTGCGGGGCCGCATTGACGTGCTGCGTTGCAGCATCCGCGGATGGCGCGCCCTGCCTAGGGACCAAGCTGGGCCGCGAGCGCGGGGAGGCTCGCCTCGATCTGCGTCTTCGTTGCCGGGAGCGCGAGCAGCCGCGCTAGGCTCTCGGGGATCGCCACGGTGCGCCCGATCAAGGGCTCGACCGTCTCCGGGAACTTCGCCGGATGGGCGGTGGCGACCCAAACCCAGGGTCCGCGGCGTCGCTGCTCGATCGGGAGGCGGCGATAGGCCTCCGCCGCGGTCGCCGTGTGCGGGCACAGGATCAACCCCGTTGCTGCGTGCTCCGCGCGGATGCGCTCCCGGATCGCCGCGTCATCGACCGAGACCGCGCTGACCTTGGCCCGCAGCTGCTCGATCCCTGGGTAGAGGGCCAAGAGGCGCTCGAGGTTGCTCGGATTGCCGACGTCCATGGCCGAGGCCAAGGTGGCGATGCTGGGGCGGGGCTCGAAGCGCCCGGACGCGAGCAGATCGGGCACCCCGCGGTTTTGGTTGTGGGCCAAGAGGATCTCGTCGATCGGTAGACCCATCTCTTTGGCCCATACGCAGGCCAGGCTGTTCCCCAGGTTGCCCGCCGGGATCACGAAGCTGGCCTTGGTTCCATGGGCGGCGAAGACCTGGAGCGAGGCCTGGGCGTAGTAGACGGCCTGGGGGAGGAGGCGCCCCACGTTGATGCTGTTGGCCGAGGAGAAGTCGAGGGCCGCACGGAGCGTCGGGTCCGCGAAGGCCTCCTTCACCAGGCGCTGGCAGTCGTCGAAGCTCCCCCGGACCGAGAGCGCCCGCACGTTGTCGCCCCAGCAGGTGAGCTGCTGCTCCTGCCGCGGCGAGACCAGGCCGCGCGGGTAGAGCACGACGATCTGGGCGAAGGGGCGACGGTGAAAGGCCGCCGCGACCGCGCCTCCGGTGTCACCGGAGGTCGCGACCAAGATCGTCAGCGGTCGCTTTCGCTCGGTCCCGGCCAGCCGCTCCAGCGCGGCCGCCAAGAAGCGCGCGCCGAAGTCCTTGAAGGCCGCCGTGGGGCCCCAGTACAGCTCGAGCATCGAGGCCCGCTCCCCCGCTTCGAGGCCGGCGATCGGCACCAGCGGCGCCGGGATGGAGAAGGCGTCGGCGGCGATCGCTGGCAGCGCCTGCTCCAGGGCATCACCCTCGAAGAAGGGCCAGAGCAAAGTCTCCCCGATCTCCGCCAGCGTCTGGCGTCCGCGGAAGTCCTCGGGCGAGCGGCGCGGCCAAGACTCGGGCACGTAGAGGCCGCCATCCGGCGCGATCCCGCGGTACAGCGCGGCCGAGAGCGGGACGGTGCCGGGCTCACCGCGGGTGCTGCGAAAGCGGATCATGGGAGGAGCCTGGCGCCTTCCTGATCGAGGGGCGAGATCCAGGCGTCGCTGGCCAAGCCGTGCGCGGCGAAGGCCGAGACCATGGCGGCCTGCACGTCGCTCGCCGTGTCCTCGAGGGCGAAGGCGAACACCGTGGGGCCTGCCCCCGCGATCGTCGCGCCGAGCGCCCCCGCCCCCAGCGCGGCCGCTTTCACCGCGGAAAAGCCGGGGATCAGCACCTGCCGCTGGGGCTCGATCATCACGTCCAAGAAGGCCTCCTGGAGGAGGACCAGATCGCTGGTGTAGCAGGCGGCCAGAAACCCCGCGAGGTTGGCGGTCTGCCAGACCACGTCGGAGAGCTCCACCGTCGTCTTCAGGATGCGCCGGGCCTCTTTGGTCGAGAGCACCAGGTGCGGATGCACGATCACCGCGCGCAGTCCGGCGGGCACCGGGATGCGCTTGATCCGCGGGTGATCGAGCCCCACGGTCAGGATCAGGCCTCCGAACAGGGAGGGGGCGATGTTGTCGAGGTGGACCGAGCCGCTGGCGACCGCCTCCCCTTGGGCGGCGAAGCGGAGGAGCTCGAGCGCGCTCACCGGCGCCTCCACCAGCGCATTGGCGGCGACGACCGCGGCGACGGCGGAGGCCGCGGAGCCGCCGAGACCGGACCCGAGCGGGATGCCCTTGTCGAGCTCGACGTCGAAGCCGTAGTCCAGGCCGAGGCTGGCGATCATGCTCTCGAGGGCCTTTCCGGCCGTGTTTTTCGAGGCCTCTCGCGGCAGCTCGGTCACCACCCCCGCGACCCGCTGGATGAGGACCTGGCGGTCGCTGCGGCGGTGGAGGGTGACCCGATCGCCGAGCGCGGAGACGCTGAGGCCGAGGATGTCGAAGCCGACGCCGACGTTGCCCATCGACGCGGGGGCGAAGGCGGTGGCCGTGCTTCTGCTCATAGCTTCGCTCCCAGATAGGCCGAGAGCCGCAGCAGATCTCCGAAGATCCCCCCGGCGGTGACCTCCGGGCCGGCCCCTGGTCCCTGCACGATCAACGGATTTTGCGAATAACGGCGGGTGGAGAAGCGCACGACGTTGTCGGTCAGCGCGATGTTGGCGAAGGCGTGCTTGCGGGGGAGCTCCACCAGTCCCACCGTCGCCTGGCCCGAGGCCTCGAGGCGGCCTACGTAGCGGAGCACGTTGCCGCGCCGCTCTGCGCCTTCGAGGCGGAGCCGCATCTCCTCATCGAGCTCGGGGAGCCGGGCCAGAAACTCCTCGCTGCTCACCTGGGATAGGGCCGGCGGGACCAGGCCCTCCACCGCGACGTCCGCCAGCGAGAGGCGCAGCCCCATCTCCCGGCCCAAGATGATCAGCTTACGGGCGACGTCGGTGCCCGAGAGATCGTCCCGGGGATCGGGCTCCGTGTAGCCCTTGGCCTTGGCGGCCCGGACGATGCTGGAGTAGGGGGCCGTCCCGTCGAAGACGTTGAAGAGGTAGGCCAAGGTCCCGGAGAACATGCCCTCGATGGAGCTCACCTCATCGCCCGTCTCTCGCAGGTCGCGGAGGGTCTGGATGATCGGGAGCCCCGCGCCCACCGTGGCCTCGTACAAGTAGTGCGTGCCCGCGCTCCTCCGCGCGGGGCCGAGGGCCTCGTAGGCCGCCAGATCGCCGCTGTTGGCCTTCTTGTTGGGCGTGATGACATGCAGTCCACCCTCGAGCCAGCGCTGATAGTTGCTCGCGACCTCGGCGCTGGCGGTGCAGTCCAAGATGGCCGCGTGGGGCAGGTGGTCAGCGTGGACGTGGCGGGTGAAGGCCTCCAGATCGAGCGGGACGCCCTCGGCGGCCAGCGCGCTCCGCCAATTCGAGAGATCGATCTCGGTATCGGAGAGCAGCATCCGCTGCCGGCTGGCGATCCCCCGCACCCTCAGATCGAGCTGAAAATCACGGCGCAGTCGGGGAATCTGCCCCCGGATCTGCTCCAGCAGAGCGGCGCCTACGATGCCGGGTCCGATGAGCCCGAGGGAGATGGTGTGCGGCGATAGATAGAAGGCCGAGTGAACCGCTCGGAGCGCGCGCGCGCTGTTCTTGCCCTCGATGACCACCGAGATGTTGCGCTCCGACGATCCCTGGGCGATCGCCCGCACGTTGACCCTGGCGTTCCCAAGCGCGCCAAAGACCTTGGCGGCGACTCCGGGGGTGCCCGCCATGCCATCTCCGACGACGGCCAAGATCGCCGAGCCGCGGCTCAGCTCCACCCGCTGGATCTGGCCTTCGCGGAGCTCCCGATCGAAGGCCTGGCGGACCGCCCGCTCGGCCGCCTCGGCCTGGAGCTCGGGGATAGCGCAGCAGATCGAGTGCTCGGAGCTGCCTTGCGAGATCAAGATCACCGAGATCCCTGCGTCGCGCAGCGCGCCAAAGAGGCGCTCGGCCGTGCCAGGGACGCCGATCATGCCAGCGCCTTCCACGTTTAGGAGCGTGAGGCCGTCGATGCTCGTGATCCCCTTGACCGGGTGGCTCGAGGTCGGCGCCTTGGAGATCAGCGAGCCAGATTTTTCGGGTGCGAAAGTATTGCGGATCCAGATCGGGATGCCGTCGCCGATCGCGGGGCTCATCGTCTGGGGGTGGATGACCTTGGCCCCGAAGTACGCGAGCTCCATCGCCTCGTTGTAGGAGAGCGCGTCGATGACCTTCGCGTCAGGGACCCGGCGGGGATCCGCGGAGAGCACACCGTCGACGTCCGTCCAGATGTGGATCTCCTGGGCGTGGAGCAACTTCCCGAAGATCGAGGCCGAGTAGTCGCTGCCGTTGCGGCCGAGGGTGGTCTGGATCCCCTTCTTGGTCGAGGCGATGAATCCCGGGATGACCAGCGCTCCGGCATAGTCGGGAGGGAGCTCGGCGGTCAGGCGGGCCTGGGAGGCGGACCAGTCCACCATCGGCCCCAGCGGGCCCTGGTCGATCATCACTACTTTGCGCGCGTCCAACCAGCGCACCGGGTTGGCGGGCCGAGTGACGCGCAAGAGCGCGGTGAAGATCTCGGTCGACCACAGCTCTCCGAAGCCGGCCACCAGGTCCCGAATATCGTCCGCGGCGGAGCGTACGCGGGCCACGGTATCCAGGATCGCCCGTACATCCGCCAAGTCCCGATCGAGGCGCTGGCTCAGCTCTGCCAGGGCTGGCCCAGAGATCAGCGCCTCCGCGATGCCCTGGTGCCGGCTCCGGAGCTCCTCCAGCATTGCCGGCCTGCTCGGGTCTTGAGCCTCGGCCGCGGCGACCAGCGACAGGAGCGCGTCGGTGACTCCCCGGCAGGCCGATAGTACCACCGCCGTCCGGGGGTTCTGCGCTGCGGCGCCCGTGACGATGGCCGCCACCCGCGCAAAACACGCCGCATCGGCCACCGACGATCCACCGAACTTATGAACGATCCATGGCATGCGCATTCCTCCGCGGATTGTGGCACGGGGCGCCTTTACCGCAAACTCTCCTTGCCGCGCGGCTCACCCAGGACCATCGTTTGAGCATGCGTTCCCGAGCTGCCGCCCTGCTCACCGTCTTGCTCCTCGCGCCGACCGCCGCCTCGGCCAAGGTCAAGGAGGGCGTGAGCCTCCCCGACGAGGTGGAGTACGCGGGCAAGAAGCTGACCCTCAACGGCCTCGGGGTGCGCGAAGCCACCGTCTTCAACGTCAAGGTCTACGTCGCTGGCCTCTACCTCGAGAAGAAGAGCTCCGACGGCGCCTCGATCGCTGGGTCGGCCGATGCCAAGCGCCTGGTGATGCACTTCGTCCGCGACGTCGACCAAGACGATCTCGTCGAGGCCTACTCCGACGGCTTCGAGAAGGTCGGCGCGAGCCCGGCCCTCAAGCCTCGCATCGAGCAGCTCCTCAAGCTCATGACCGCCGTGAAGGTCGGTGACGAGCTGGCTCTCTCCTTCGTCCCCGACAAGGGCACGGTCGTCGAGGTGCGCGGCAAGGAGCGCGGTGTCATCCCGGGCGCCGATTTCGCCAAGGCGCTCTTCTCGATCTGGCTCGGCGCTGAGCCGCCCAACAAGAGCCTCAAGGCCGGCCTCCTCGGCGGCTAGGGCACTCGCTGACGCGTTGAGCGCAGCGATCGGGCCCCCTGGTGAACCCGCCTCGCGATAACGGGCAAGAGACCAATGGAAGCTAGCGATGCATAGCTCCCGATAACAGAGCGCGCTGACGCTCGGAAGTTGTCGCCTTGGTTCTGTCTCGCCGGCCCCGCTCCATCACCGAGCGGGAGGGCTCGGCGTCGTGAGGCTCACTCCAGGTAGCGATCGATCCAATCGGCGTAGGCATCGACCCTGGTCGCGATCTCGGTGCCCTGGCAATCCACTTGGGTCCCTCGAGAGGTGACGCCGACGACGCGTTCGCGGCCGCCGCTCTTCAGGATCAACGGCCCGCCCGAGTCCCCATAGCAGGCGCCGCGGGGCTCGGCCTCGTACGCCACCTCGGTCGGTTCCACGAAGGACAATGCGACCGTGGCGCTCCTCCGCGTGCCCCCGCCGACCCCGGTGTGCGCACCGGTCGCGCGGGTGACGCCAAAGCCGACCACCGAGACGCGCTGCCCCTCCCGCGGGGCCGTCCGCGCGATCGTGATCGGCGTGGTGCGCGCCGCTTCGCTCAGCCCGAGCAGCGCGATGTCATTCCAGGCGCCGCTCGACCCAGGGCGGTAGCGCTCGGTCGCGCTGAAGTCGACCTCCAGCACCTCCTCCTCATTTCCGAAGACCAGCGCGCGCTGCCGGCGCCCTGCGCTGTCGTAGACGCAGTGCGCGGCGGTGAGGACCAGGCGCGGGCCGATCAGCGTACCGCTACAAAACCAGGCAATTCCTCGACCGTCATGGGTCCCGACTTGGCCGACCGCGACGTGGCGGGCGTCGCGGCGACCGGAGATGATCTCGTCGCTGGTCTCGTCGATCGGTCCAAGCGGAGGCCCTCCACAGGCGGTGTAGAGGCAGAGACAGGGGAGCAGGGTGCGGGTGTTCATGCGCGGCCGGCAAAGCAAGGTCGGGGCCAGCGGCAGCGCCCGCCGAGCCGGCACTTCGTCCGTCCGATTTTCGGCGACGTCCGAAATCCGAACGCAGCCCTCGGACCTCCGACTTTCCTTGGAGAAGCGTAGAGCGAAGCGATCGCGCCCGCAGGCGGGTTCATCCCGCCGATAACGGGCCCAGACGCGTAGAGCGAAGCGATCGCGCCCGCAGGCGGGTTCATCCCGCCGATAACGGGCCCAGACGCG
>Ga0154020_10007932_pt1 | contig 12353 bp, 7 predicted proteins | sample Klosneuvirus_201_FD_109709 | JGI IMG/M metagenome (GOLD analysis project Ga0154020, IMG submission 109709) | Active sludge microbial communities from wastewater, Klosterneuburg, Austria - Klosneuvirus_20160825_MG | ecosystem: Engineered > WWTP > Aerobic digester > Activated sludge | place... | reverse complement strand
TTTGAATGATTTAATATTACATAACCAGTACAGATCCCTTATGAAATACGAAGCCATCAACAATCAACTTTTTATTGACAACCGTCGCAAATTCGCAGCCCACTTAAAAGCCAATAGCATGGCTGTTTTTGTGAGTAACGACATTATGCCCACCAACGCCGATGGCAGCATGGGATTCCGTCAGAACGCCGACCTGTTTTACCTTAGTGGAATCGACCAGGAAGAAACCATGCTGGTGATTTTTCCGGATGTAAAAGACGGAAAACACAAGGAAGTGCTTTTTGTGAGAGAAACCAGCGAACTCATAGCCATTTGGGAAGGTGCAAAGCTTAATAAAGAACAAGCCTCGAAAGCGAGCGGTATTGAGCACGTGTATTGGTTCCATGAGTTCGATAAAATCTGCAAAGCCTTTTTCTCTCAAGCTGAGAACATTTACCTGAACAGTAACGAACACACGCGCCGTTCAATTGAAGTGGAAACCGCGCAAGAACGTTTCAATAAAAGCCTGATGGCCAAGTACCCTTTGCACAATTACGAAAGATGTGCGCCCATTATGCACCGCATACGTGCCATCAAAGGCACCATTGAAATTGACCTCATTCAAAAAGCCTGCGACATCACTGAAAAAGGGTTTCGTCGTTTGCTTTCCTTCATTAAACCCGGTGTTTGGGAATATGAGATTGAGGCCGAGTTGATTCACGAATTTATCCGCAACCGCTCTCAGGGCTGGGCCTACGGGCCTATCATCGCCAGCGGAGGCAGCGCTTGTGTATTGCATTATGTAGAGAACAACCGGCAGTGTAAAGACGGAGATGTCATCTTGTTGGATGTAGCAGCAGAGTACGCCAATTACGCCAGCGATCTTACGCGATCTATTCCTGTGAATGGAAAATACAACCAGCGTCAAAAAGACGTTTACAATGCAGTACTGCGTGTACATAAGGCTGCAACTAAAATGCTATTACCCGGACAAACCTTTGAAAAATACAACAAAGCAGTGGGTGATTTAATGACCGAGGAATTATTAAAACTAGGTTTATTAAAATCAGAAGACGTAAAAAAACAAAACCCCAACTGGCCGGCTTATAAAAAATACTTTATGCACGGCACTTCCCACTTTTTGGGCTTGGATGTGCACGATGTGGGATTTTTTACAGAGCCCATGCAGGCCGGCATGGTGTTTACAGTAGAGCCCGGCATCTATATTCCTGAAGAAAATTTGGGTATTCGCATTGAGAACAATATCCTGATTACCACAACAGGTCAAATGGATTTGATGAAAAACATTCCGATTGAAACGGAAGAGATAGAAAGCCTCATGAACAAAGCAAAATAGCAGGTCTGATTTTCCTATTGTTTAATTTGCTAAATTTACTTAGCAAATCCTGATTCATGAAAAAATTAGCCGCATTGTTTCTTGTGGTTGGTGTTTATGTAAGTTTAAATGCTCAGGATTCTTTTTTTCTTAACTCCAACCAGAGCTTATTGTGCTTAAATCCTTCCTTTGCAGGTAGCAATGGGGGGTTCAGAAATCAAGTGTCTTTCAGGAATCAGTGGCCTAATTTGTCAGGCAGAGTAATCACCTTTCTCAACAGCGCGGATGTTTACCTATCACCTGCTAAAGCCGGTATCGGAGCATCGGTGATTTACGACGAAATGTGGCTTGGCGTCTATACGTCCAGTCTTTACTCGTTGTCCTACGCCCAACACCTTCTGTTCTACGGAGGTAAACTCAAACTGATACCTTCCTTGCAAATGAGCTACGGGCACCGAAAGTTAGATGTCTCTCAAATGAATATTGGAGTAGAGTTAAGCGACCCTCGGCATGGTTACTTGTGGGACCCAACTGGTCCAGGACCTGTATACGAAAAAACTTACTTCGATGTTAGCGCAGGGTTTTTAATCAATTACCAGGAAAAGCTGTTTGTAGGCGCCTCCTTTTTTCACCTGAACCAAGCGGATGTGGGTTTTGCTGGAGCGCAAGGTTTACCACACAAAGTCAACCTTCATACTTCTTATAACATGGAGTGTAATAAGAACCTGCGCCTGCAGTTCTTTGCCCTGATGAATGTTCAGCAGGATTTTTACACCACACGGTTGGCTGTTAATGCCCTCCTTTATGATCATTTGATCACGGGTTTAGCCTGCTCCAATTATGAAAGCGCTATACTCAGCGCCGGGTACAGAAACCCTTTATTCACATTTCTGTTAGGTTATGATTTGACCATTAGTAAGTTGGCTGGTAATACAGTGGGGTCTTGGGAAATGCATGCTTCATATAACCTGAGAAGCAAAGAACTTCGGAGGTCTGTTACTTCATTTGAAACCTGGTAATACTAGCTTAAAGATTATCAATAAAATAGTTACAAATCTTCTCCATCAAATGGGCCCTGTCCTTGCCCAACACATTGTGTTCGTGACCCGGGTAAACGTAATAATCCACCTGCACTCCTTTTTCTACGGCTTTTTTCAAATACATCATGCTGTGCTGCCACACCACCACATTGTCCTGTGCGCCATGAATCATTAAAAGTTTGCCCTTTAGCTTTTCTACATGGTTCAGTAGATTATTTCTTTCGTATCCCTCTTTATTTTCCTGAGGCGTGTCCATGTAACGTTCCCCATACATGATCTCGTAATAGCTCCAGTCAATTACCGGACCCCCGGCGACACCCACTTTAAACGCCCCGGGCTGACGTGTCATTAGACTGGTGCTCATAAAACCCCCATAGCTCCAGCCAAAAACGCCTACGCGCGAAGCATCAACATAAGGTAAGGCTTTTAAATATTCTAAGCCGCTAAGTTGATCGGCCATTTCGTTTGAACCCAAATTGCGGTGGATCACTTGCTCAAATTCTTTTCCTCTGTTTGAGGTGCCGCGACCATCAAGCGTAAACACAATGTAGCCTTTTTGTGCCATGTACTGGTACCAAAGCTCCCCCCCGGCCATCCAGGTATTGGTCACCAGTTGTGAGTGCGGACCGTTATAGAGGTAAACAATCACCGGATATTTTTTAGTGCTGTCGAAATCAATTGGGCGGATCATCCGACAATATAAATCAGTGCCTGTATTGTTTTTTATTGAGAACAAGGACCATGAGCCTGTTTTATAATCTTTAACAGGATTTTCGGAAGTAAAAAAAGAAGTGGATTTCCCTGTTTTTACGCTTCCCAGTTTGTACTCTCTTGGTGTGTAGCAGGAACTAAACGCATCGATATAAGCTTCCCCTGTAGAGTTGATTACTGCTGTGTGAAATCCCTTGCCCAAAGTCAGTCGCTTGATCTTTCCGGACCTCACCCTAACAACGTACAGATCTTGGTCCACCGGGCTTTGTTCGTTGGCATGAAAAAAGAGATTTTCTCCCTTGGCATCAAATCCGTTCACGGCTTTTACTTCCCAAGCGCCTTTAGTAAGTTGCCTAATAAATTTTCCATCTGAAGCGTACAAATAAAGATGGTTATAGCCATCCTTACGGCTTTGCCAGATAAATTGGCCAGGATTGTTTTTTACAAAAAGCATAGGGTGTTGGGGCTCCACGTAACGTTCGTCTTTTTCTTCGAACAGTGTTTTAATGAACTCTCCTGTTTGCGCATCATAGCTATTGAGCTGGCAGTGGTTTTGTTCGCGGTTAAGAACAGCAATATAAATGGTCTTTTCGTCAGGGCTCCAGGCCACGTTAGTGAGGTATTGATCTTTTGGGCCCTGGGTTTTGATGACTAAACTGGTTTTGGTTTTAAGATTATAAACGTGCAAGGTGACATAGTGACTTTTATTCCCTGCCATAGGGTATTTGATGTTGGCGTTCGCTGCAGGATAAGTGCTCCAATCAATAATGGGATAATCGGTAACGTCTTTTTGGTCCATGCGGTAATAAGCCAGGGCGTTTCCATTTGGACTCCAGAACAGCCCTTTGGTGATCCCAAATTCATCACGGTGCACGCTCTTACCGTTCACGATTTCATAGGAGCCATCTGTTGTTACCTGCTCTGTTTGCCCGGCACTGTATACAAACACATTGTTCTCTTTTACAAAAGCGTACACTTCCCCCGTCTTATACTCTTCAAGATTCTCTAAACCCTCAGGATTTGTTTTTCGTTCTGATTTTGTAATGGTTTTTGTGTCACTCGCATACAGCCACTCCTGTTTTGCACTTTTAAAATAAAAGGACTTCTCGTCTTTCCAAAGCAAACCTTCAAAAGCAGTCACCGTGTCCATTTTTTGTGCTTTAAGTTGCCCATTCAATCCCGAAACACCAAGACTGTAAATCACCTGAGCCTTTGTTGCTTCAAGCACAAATACTGTGCTTTTATCAATGTAACTCACTTTATTGCTTTCAGGAATAAACGCGAGCGCCTGAAGGCGTTTGGGCGCCAGACTTGTTCTTCCTTTCAACACTGCATCTTGAATTGTAAGCAGTTTGTTTTGTCCGTAAACACATGTTGTAAAAATGGAAACAAAAAGTAAACTGCGGAATTTTGAGATCATCATAGATTATAGAATTAAAATAAATGTTGTAATAAACTGTCGTCGACCAGATTTGGTAAGGTTACTTTTAACCCTGGACTTCGCTGCATTTCGCGTTTAATGGTAAAAAGGGCTTCCTCGTTGCGGGCCCAGCCCCTACGGGCAATGCCGTTGTTCACATCCCAGAACAACATTTGTTCAAGTTTGAGATCGGCTTCGGCACTTCCATCCAACACCAGACCAAATCCTCCGTTAATGACCTCGCCCCAGCCCACACCGCCTCCGTTGTGCAAACTCACCCAAGTGGCGCCTCTAAAGGCATCTCCAACAAAATTGTGTACGGCCATGTCGGCGGTAAATTTGCTTCCGTCATAAATGTTTGATGTTTCGCGATACGGGCTATCGGTGCCGCTTACGTCGTGGTGATCGCGACCCAAAACAACCGGTGCTGAAATTTTTCCTTCCCGTATGGCTTTGTTGATTGCCTGTGCTATTTTAATTCTGCCTTCACTATCGGCGTAAAGGATTCTGGCCTGAGATCCTACTACCAAGTTGTTTTTCTGCGCATCTTTTATCCAAACGATGTTGTCCTGTAATTGTAGTTTGATCTCATCCGGTGCAGTTTTGTAGATGTTTTCAAGCACCTCTTGGGCTAATCGGTCGGTTGTGGCCAGATCCTCAGGTTTGGCTGATGTACACACCCAACGAAATGGCCCGAAACCATAATCAAAACACATGGGTCCTAATATGTCCTGCACATAAGAATTGTATCGGAATGTTTCTTTTGAACCCTGCTTAAACACATCTCCCCCTGCTCTGGATACCTCCAATAAAAACGCATTGCCATAATCAAAAAAATACATGCCTTTGTTGTGCAATGTATTAACGGCATTAATGTGTCGCACCAGGGTTTTTTGAACTTCCTGTTTAAATTTTGCCGGCTCATTCGCCATCATGGCGTTGCTTTCCTCTAGGCTGAAGCCCACAGGATAGTAGCCTCCGGCCCAGGGGTTGTGAAGGGAGGTTTGGTCGCTGCCAATGTCTACCATCATGTTTTCCTCAACCAATTTTTCCCATAGGTCCACAACATTGCCCTGATAGGCCAAACTCAGGGCTTCTTTATTATTTTTAGCCGATTTGGTTCTGACAATCAATTGATCCAAATTACTGAACACTTCATCTACCCAGCCCTGTGAATGCCTTGTTTTTACCGCCTTGGGATTAATTTCAGCTGTAATGGAAACAAGCCCTGCAATTTTAGCCGCTTTGGGTTGTGCCCCACTCATGCCTCCTAAACCACAGGTCACAAATAGTTTTCCTTGGCGATCTTCTTCAGTTTTGAATTTTTTTCGAGCCGCATTCATAACGGTTATGGTGGTGCCGTGTACTATGCCTTGGGGGCCAATGTACATAAAACTTCCGGCCGTCATTTGTCCGTATTGCGTAACCCCCAACGCGTTGAATTTTTCCCAATCGTCAGGCTTGCTGTAATTGGGAATCATCATGCCGTTTGTGATAACAACACGTGGCGCGTTTTTATGAGAAGGGAAAAGGCCCATGGGATGACCGCTGTATAAAACCAGCGTTTGTTCATCCGTCATGCTGGCCAGGTACTGCATGCACAGTAAATACTGGGCCCAATTTTGAAACACCGCGCCGTTGCCGCCGTAGGTGATTAATTCGTGAGGGTGCTGAGCAACCGCATGATCAAGGTTGTTGCTGAGCATGTGCATGATGGCCGCTGCCTGCAAACTTTTGTGAGGGAATTCTAATATGGGCCTCGCGTAAATTTTATAATCCGGACGAAAACGGTGCATGTAGATCCGACCGTAAGTTTTTAATTCTTCTGCGAATTCAGTGGCAAGTGCCGCATGGTGTTTTTTGTCAAAATACCTCAGCGCATTTTTGATGGCCAGGGTTTTTTCTTCCTTGCTCAGAATGTCTTTGCGTTTTGGAGCATGGTTTACGCTGGGGTCTACTGATGTGGTGGGTGGTAATTCTGCCGGAATTCCGCGTAATATATGTTCCTTAAATGACAAGGAGGTGTGTGTACTCATGCTTGTTTGTTTGGTTGGTCTTTCTTTTTGAACCCTCCGGTGTTTTTATCGTAGCCATAGGGGCAGTGTTTGCATCCGCTTTTACAGCAATACCCTCTTTTCAGATGGTATTTTTCTGTGAAAACAATATAGCCTTCGGGACTGTAATAAAAATCTTCTGGGTCCAGGGGTTTGTTGAACATGGGACGCAAAGTTAAACGTTTATAGGTATCCGGCGATGCCTATTCCAAACGTTTAATGGTACAGCCTATGGATTTGGTTTGTTGTAAGCCCGGCTTTTGACCTGAATGGAGGGCAGTAAGGGCATCTTTAAGATAGAAGGTTTTAACTGCCTCAGGGTCCTTTACATTATCGTCAATGGCGCCTTTGTAAACCAGGCCTTTAGCATCGAATAAAAAACACTGGGGGGTTCGTGTAGCGCCAAAAGCATCGGCCAATTGGCTTTTTTCATCCACCACATAAGCGCATTTGAGTTGCTGGGCCTCGTAATACTTTTTCATCTCTTCAAAACTATCTTCCTCACTACGCTGGGCCTCATTGCTATTCACCAGAATGCACCCTATCTTGTTTTCCAAACAATAATTGGTGTATTCCCGAATACGGCTTTCGCTGAGTTTTACGTAGGGGCAGGTGTTGCAGCTGAAAATCACCAAAAGGCCCTTTTTGGTTTTTACATCCGAAAGTGAAATCATTTTACCACTTACGTCCTTCATTTTGTTGTCCGGCATCGGAAGACCTGCATTTAAGGGTAATTCTTCTCCATTATAAACAAATGAACTGACGGTAGGGATCAATATCAGGCTAAGCGCCGCTAAGATGAAGACTTTTTTCATGACCGGATGTTTTTACAAAGTTAAACGATTAGGGCTACTCCGTTGGCAGAAGGCTGTTAAAATTTTACCGGTTTAGCCCTAAATTTCTGTGACTTTTGCCGGATTTTGTCTTATAAAACACATATTGTTTATTTTTTATCCTGAAGTCCACAAAAACAAATCAGAGAATAGTGAAATTTGAAGGCATGGGTCCTGAAGAGCTGCAACAACCTGAAAAAAGAGGCGCATTGAGTAAACTGCTCAAAGTATTGGGTACGTTTTTAATTTTACTGCTGATTCTTGTTTTGTCTCTCATCTCACTACTATTCATCTATGAAGAAGAGGTGAAAGGCATCGTGATTAAAGAATTAAACAAAAACCTGCAGGCCGAAGTTATTGTTGACCCTGAAAATATCGACCTCACCATTCTTAAAACCTTTCCCTACTGTTCGGTTGAATTCAGAAACATCTTAATGCTCGAAGCTTTAAAGGTGAAGAAGCGCGACACCTTGTTGTATACCGACAAACTGAATTTGTATTTCAACATCCAAAACTTATGGGAAGGCAAATACACCATTGAAAAAATAAGTTTAAAAAAAGGATTACTTAATATAAAGTACCTGAAAGACGGAACAGCAAATTATTACTTCTGGAAAACAGACAGCAGTAAACAGGCTAAAGGGGATAAGAACAGCCTGAGCTTTCATCTTCAATCCATTGAAGCAGAAAAACTCCGTTTCAATTACAAAGATCTGGACTCAGATATAAAATGTGCCCTGTTGCTTCATCACCTTCAGCTCTCCGGCGATTTTTATGCCGATGCCTACGACCTTAAACTAAAAAGCAAAACCACGGTTTATGCCTATACACAATCGGGTAAAACTTACTTGAAAGAAAAAAACTGCGATCTGCTTATGACACTGGAAGTCATTAAGGACCGATATGTTTTTAAAACAGCCAACATAAGTATCAATTCCCTTAAACTTGAATTGAAGGGGGAGTTGGATTATGGTGACCAACTCAATTCCGCTAAAATTGCGTTCTCGGCTCCAAAACTGGACATTTCGTCTCTGCTTTCATTGATGCCGACTGAATTTAAAGGCAAAATAAAGGATTACAAGAGTGACGGTAATTTTTACATCAAAGGCAAATTCAACTACGACAGGGCTGCAAAATACAGGCTAACGGCCGATTTTGGCATAGAGAACGGGGATGTTGAATACATACCGGGCTCCACTAAAGTACAAGGGCTTTTTGTGAAGGGGAATTTGTTGATGAGTCCTGAGCAATCGGAACTTGACGTGGAAAAGATGCGACTTCAATTGGGTGGAGACGCCTTAGCGGCAGAGTTTTATGTAAAAAACTTTCAACATCCTGAAATCAGCCTTAACGCAGATGCCGATTTGCACCTTGAAAACCTCATTCGTTTTTATCCTATTGATACCATCAGCCGTTTGAGTGGGGAATTAAAAGTTAATTTGGTTTTTGATGGGTTGTGGGAACAGTTCAAACAAAATGCTTTTGGAAAAGAGGTACAATTGCGAAGCCGGGCCGAAATTAAAGATCTGGAACTGCAGTTTAAAGGTGATGAAAAAACGTCCAAACTACCGGCCTGCACCTTAATGGTTGTGGATGGGCAGGCCGAACTGATCAATTGCAAACTCATCAGGGGCAGTTCCGATTTGCTGGTCAGCGGACAGGTGCCCGGGCTATTTGACTATTTAAGTGATAAAACGAAACCCCTGATTATCTATGGCGATGTTAGTTCTGAAAACCTTCAGTTGGAAGATCTGCTCATGAAATATTATTCATCAGAAGAAAAAGACGCACCCCTCATTCCACCCAACGTGGTGTTTAGATTGGATGCCAGAATTCGGAATTTTGCCTACGCTAAATTTAAAGCGCAAAACATATCCGGAAACTTTGAGATCAAAAACCAAAAAGCCATTGCCAGCGATGTGAAATTGAATGTGATGGAAGGCGAAGCAGAGATCAATGCTTTTTTTGACAATTCAAAAAATAAACTGAACCTTGTTTTGCAAAGTAATTTTAAACACATCAACATTAGCGAGCTGTTTAAACAGTTCAATAATTTCGGACAGAACACCTTAATTGATGACAATTTGAAAGGGTATGCCACAGCACAAGTTGATTTGAACGGAACCTGGTCGAACGCTCTGGATGTAGATTACAATTCCATTGTTTCAAATTGTGATCTTACAATAGAAAAGGGCGAACTCAAAGGCTTTCAACCCATGATGAGTCTTTCTAAGTTTGTTGAAGTACAAGACCTTCAGCACATCCGGTTTTCCACCCTACAAAGTCAGGTGAAGATAAAAGAACAGAAAATTATTTTCCCAAAAACAGTCATCCGCAGCAATGCCCTCAATCTGGAGTTCTGGGGTCAGCACACCTTTAATAACGAGATTGACTACCATTTTCAATTGTTGCTTAGTGAATTACTGGCCAAAAAACGGAAAGCAAAAGACAATGAATTCGGAGAGGTGGAGAACGATCCAGAAAACCACCGGAGCGCTTATATCCTGATGACCGGCACGGTTGACAATCCCATCATCAAATTCGACAAAAAAGGATTAAAAGAAAAATTAAAAACCGACTTAAAAGAAGAGAAAAAAGAACTCCGGAGTCTGCTGAAGGAAGAGTTCGGACTCTTTCGTAAAGACAGTGTACAGGTTAAGAAAAAGCAGGATGAAACCAAATTTGAACTGGAGAAACCCGGAAAACCGCCTGCGAAAAAACCTTTGGAACCCAAAAAGAAAGAAGAGGACGAGGAAGACTTCTAAAATCTACTATCTTTATTCAAATTTCATTTGCACGTGAACATCTACGCCCGTAAACAACGCTGGAAAATGGGTCTGGCCGCTGCCGCACTGCTTATTGTGATGGTATCGTTCTGGTACAGTAGCAATTTGGTGCAACAAATCAAACAAAACGAAAAACAAAAAGTAGAGCTCTGGGCCAAAGCCGTACAAAAAAAAGCGAGTCTGGTAAAATTTACTAAAGAACTGTTTGAGAAACTAAAAAGCGGAGAAACTAAAAAGGCGGAGCTATTTGCAGAGGCCACGCGCGAACTGAGCAAAGGCGATGACCTCTCCGGAAATCAGGATGTTTCCTTTGTGTTAAAAGTACTTCAGGAAAACACGACGGTGCCGGTTATCCTAACCGATGATCAGGATAAAATTCTCACCAAACGAAATCTTGACTCGGCCCGGGAAAGCGACCCCGTGTATTTGCAGGAACAATTGCAAATCATGAAAAGCTTATACGCTCCTGTGGAAATTGATGTGTACAAAGGCATGAAGCAGCGTTTGTACCACAAAGACAGCCGTTTGTTCAACGACATTAAACTGGTTTTCGATAGTTTGATTAAATCTTTTATTACAGAAGTGGCCGTGAACTCCGCTGATGTGCCGGTGATTTACACCAATCCTGAAAAAGATTCTGTTATTGCTTTGGGAAAAATTGAATATGGTGAGGTAGACACTCCGGAGAAACTTAAATCAAAACTTCAGGACCTAGCCTCACAGAACACACCCATTGAAATTGACCTTGGAGAAAACAGCAAGGATTACATTTTTTACGCTCAATCAGAGTTACTCACACAATTAAAATACTACCCTTACTTTCAATTCGGGGCTATTGCTTTCTTTTTACTCATCGCCTATATTTTATTCAGCACGGCCAGAAAGGCCGAGCAAGACCAGGTTTGGGTGGGCATGAGCAAAGAAACCGCGCATCAACTCGGCACACCCCTTTCCTCCCTTATGGCCTGGAACGAACATTTGCTTTCAATTGGTGTTGACAAAACCATTGTTGGTGAAATGCAGGAAGATGTGAAACGCCTGAATACCATCACCGAACGATTCAGTAAAATAGGCTCTCAACCCACCCTAGTGCCAGAAAATGTGAACCTGGTATTAAACGAAAGCATTGATTACTTAAAAAAGCGCACTTCCAAAAATGTAGAATACAGTCTGGACATGCCTGCTGAACCAATCATGGCCAACCTCAGCCGACCCTTGTTTGAATGGGTGATAGAAAACCTTTGCAAAAATGCTGTGGATGCCATGGATGGAAAAGGCAAAATACACCTGAGACTAAGCACTGTGCCTGAAGGCTTGCAAATTGACATTGCCGACACCGGCAAAGGCATTCCTAAATCAAAATTTGAAGCCATTTTTGAACCCGGATACACCACTAAAAACAGAGGTTGGGGATTGGGATTAAGTTTGTGCAAGCGCATTATTGAAAGTTACCATCACGGAAAAATCGTTGTGCTGAACAGTGAGTTAGGAACGGGAAGCACGTTCAGGATATCACTAAAGTCCTAAAACAAAAAAGCCACCCCTTCGGATGGCTTTAGTAAAATAGAATATAATTTTTCTAGGTCAAACTTGCCCCTAAATATTCGCGGTTCATGCGGGCGATGTTCTCCAAAGAAATTTCCTTAGGGCATTCTGCCTCACATGCGCCGGTGTTGGTGCAGTTTCCAAACCCCTCTTCGTCCATTTGTTTCACCATGTTCAACACGCGATTTTTTGCTTCAATTTTACCCTGAGGCAACAAAGCCAACTGCGATACTTTTGCCGAAACAAACAACATGGCACTGGCATTTTTGCATGCTGCCACACAAGCCCCACAACCAATACAAGCGGCTGCGTTAAATGCATTGTCCGCATCATCCTTAGGAATTAAAATGTTATTGGCATCTTTGGCATTGCCTGTGTTCACTGAAACAAATCCGCCGGCAGCCATAATGCGGTCAAAGGACGAACGATCCACCACCAGATCTTTAATAACCGGGAATGCGGCGCTTCTCCATGGTTCAACCACAATGGTGTCGCCATCTTTAAAGCTACGCATGTGCAATTGACAGGTCGTAATCCCTTCTTTCGGTCCGTGGGGGCGACCGTTGATGTACATGCTGCACATGCCACAAATGCCTTCCCGGCAATCGTGATCAAACGCAATGGGTTCTTTGCCCTCGCTAATAAGGCC
>Ga0154020_10007930_pt1 | contig 12354 bp, 10 predicted proteins | sample Klosneuvirus_201_FD_109709 | JGI IMG/M metagenome (GOLD analysis project Ga0154020, IMG submission 109709) | Active sludge microbial communities from wastewater, Klosterneuburg, Austria - Klosneuvirus_20160825_MG | ecosystem: Engineered > WWTP > Aerobic digester > Activated sludge | place... | reverse complement strand
TGCGAAGACAGTCTTATGCGGATTTTTGCCGGTGATCGTATTGCAAAAGTCATGGACAGGCTAAAAGTCGACGAAGACACTCCACTCGAAAACCGCTTTGTAAGCAAGAGCCTCGAAGGTGCACAGAAAAAAGTCGAAGGTTTCAACTATGACTCCCGCAAAAATGTCGTTCAATATGACGATGTCATGAACAGACACAGGCGTGCAGTTTACTCGATGCGCAAGAAACTATTAAACGACACTGACGTGTCCGAAAAAATCAAAGAATTCATTCGGGACGAAGCAAAACTACTTGCATCGCTACCTGGCGTAGATGCTGACTATGAAAAATTGATCACAGACGTATTTCCATTTGACGATGCAACTCTTGACCGCTTGTTTGACGCTGAAGCTGATCGATTTGGCCAAGTTCTCACCCAGGAGGCAATGGAGCTATACGAAAATAGAGAAATCGTTTTCACCCCAGTAGTGATCCGTGAAGTAGAGCGAGATATTTACTTCCAGGTGCTTGATGACCTATGGATGAGACACCTCGAAAATATGGACCACCTAAGAGAAGGTATCCACTGGTATAGCGTCGGTCAGAGAGACCCGCTTGTTGAGTACCGCAGGCAAGCACAGATTCTGTTTGAGCAAATGCAGTTAAATCTTCAACACGATACGCTACGGGCTCTATTCCACGCCGCCCCGATTGATACAGACGACCTGCTCGCTCCGGTAGAAACAGAGTTGACTCGTGCGGCCCGTAATTCAGTCGTCAACGCCGACAAAATTATAGAAGGCGAAGTAGTCCACGAAGAAGATTTTAGAACAAAAAAACCCGCTCAAAAAGCCAAACCCAAAAAGCAGGTAAAAAAAGCTCGCAAACAAGAACGAAAACGTCGTGCAAAAGGCAAGAAGCGTTAGTCCATGTTGAAACACACAATCGAGGAAGTACAACTAAAAAATGGTGCCAAGGGCCTATTTATTGATATACCTGATGCCTCAGTTATGAGCTTTCGGATCAATTTCCGTGCTGGTGATGTATATACGGCTAGCGACGAAAAGTGGGAAACTGCTCATATCATGGAGCACCTTTCTCTTGGTGCTACCAAAAAACACAAAACAGCTAGGGAGTACCAAGCAAATCTAGAAAAAAACGGAGCTCACTGGAATGCTAGCACTGGTCAGACGGACATGACTTACGAAGCCGAATGTGCAGATTTTGAGTGGGAATCTTTTACCGAACTATTTTTGATGGGTATATCTCAACCGCTATTTCTTGACTCAGAGTTTGAAGCCGAGTGCGGAAACGTCTACGAAGAACTTATTGGCAGGGGCAACAACCACGCCGGTAGATTGAGTCTTGAGATGGCTAAACGTAACGGGCTAAATTTAATGACGCACCAAGAACGAGCCGAATTAATGAAAAACGTGACGATTGCTGACATAAAAAAGCACTACAAGGAAACGCATTTTGCTCAGAATATGCGTTTTGTGATAGCAGGTAGGTTACGTGGCAGAAAGATTAAGCTAAAGGTCGCACTAAGCGAAATGCCATTGCCGGAACAGGCTAGTGGAGAACGGTTTGCCATTCCAAGCGAAGTTCCCAAACTCTGCGACGGTATGCTATACATAGAAAATACTTCAGTTCCAAATGCCTATTTCTATATCGACACCTACTCAAGGGAAGAACTCCAGATTAGCGAACTTTACTCACTCGGCTTACTAGGCACTTTACTTACTGATACGCTTTATTCAAAAATCCTTGGTGAAGCTCGTGAAAAAGGATTAATTTACTATCTTTCTAGCAATTACTACCGCACTAAGGGCCATTCGTCGTGGTGGTTTGGATCGCAAATATCCGAGAAACAGCTTGCTCCGTTCCTAGAAATATTTGTACGAGAAATAAATAATGTCCGGGCAGGTAAATTGCTCGAAAAAGATATTGAAGCGGCAAAAATGAATCAGCTTGGTGGTTTTCAGTGCGAGGCGCAGACCGTCAACGCTCTCGTAAATGGCTATGGTGGATTGTATTTTTACGACGGTACAATAACGGACTACTATACAAATTTTGAGAAAAAGCTTAAAAAGATTACTGCAAAGAACATCACCGACATCGCAAACAAAATGTTCGCAGACAATATTTGGGGGATTGGTTTTCTGGGTACTATTTCTGAAAAAGCCAGAAATTCAGCATATGATCAAGTTTCGATCCTCTGGAAATAAGCTTTACAAATGACCACAAACAGATAGGCTATATATATGGACTCACTTTTAAAGCACGTCACCGAACTTGACCAGCAATTCTCTAGCGCATACGCGTCTATTAGTGGCGATAAGCTGCATGCGGAACTGATGCAACTTCAGGAATCGGCAAACGACCCTGCTTTTTGGAACGATCCGATCACCGCACAGGATGTTTCAAAAAAAATTGCAAAGCTAGAGACTAGGCTGAATCCTTGGCTGAAAATCAAATCGGGACTAGCAGATTTAGTTGAGATGCTTTCAATCAGCGACAGCGCTATGCAGACCGAACTACAGACCAATTTCGATGGGCTCTCCAAAGATTTTAGCGAGCTCAAGGAAGAACTAAAATTTTCTGGTCCATATGACGACCACGACGCAATCGTTACAATTTCTGCCGGTGCAGGGGGAACTGACGCTCAAGACTGGGCAGAAATGCTCGAAAGAATGTATCTTCGCTACACAGAAAAAGATAAACTCAAGGTAGAGATACTCGACAGATCACCAGGCGATGAAGCGGGTATAAAGAGTGTTTCATTTGATGTTTCGGGTAAATTTGTCTACGCCAAGCTCAAGGGTGAGCACGGCGTCCACCGGCTAGTACGGCTAAGCCCATTCAATGCCGATGCACTACGTCAGACTAGTTTTGCAAAGGTAGAAGTAGTTCCCAAAATCGAAAACACCAGCGAAGTAGAAGTAGATGAAAAAGATCTAAAAGTAGATGTATATCGAAGTGGCGGTAAGGGCGGTCAGTCGGTCAATACTACTGACTCGGCAGTTAGGATCACCCACATACCTACCAATATCGTTGTTGCCATCCAAAACGAACGCTCACAGCTACAAAACAGAGAAACCGCAATGACTATCCTTCGCTCCAAACTTGCACAGCTCCAGGCCGAGCAACACAAAGAAAAAGTCAGTGAGCTCAAAGGCCCAAACGAACAAGCTGCGTGGGGTAATCAAATTCGCAACTACGTTTTGCACCCCTACAAGATGGTAAAGGACTCCAGAAGTGGCTTCGAAACAACCGACACAGAATCAATTCTCGGAGGCAACCTAGACGAACTCATTAACGCCTACCTCGAGACTAACTTATCTGCCTAGAGCTATAGCCTAAGCACTATACTATTGTTATAATGGTAGGGTGATATTACTTGATCGAGTAACAAAGAGCTACAAAAAACGAGGGGTAGCACTCCAAAATGTTTCTTTGCATGTAGAGCCAAAGGAATTTGTTATTATTGTTGGCCAAAGTGGGGCAGGTAAATCCACGCTACTTAAGCTTTTGACTCGTGAAGAAAAGCCAGATTCCGGCAAAATCATCGTTGGTGGTATCGATTATGAGTCACTTCGAGACAAAGAAATTCCATATTTACGTAGAAAAATTGGTGTTGTTTTCCAGGATTTTAAACTGCTCAGTAACAAAAATGTATACGAGAACGTCGCCTTTGCACTAGAGATAATCGGCCAGTCGAACAAAGAGATTAAACACACAGTGCCGAGAGTACTGGAGATAGTCGGTCTAGAAGGCAAAGGTTCGGCTATGCCCTGGGAGCTTTCGGGTGGAGAAAAACAAAGAGTAGCAATCGCCCGCGCTATCGTTCGTCAACCAAAGATTCTCATTGCCGACGAGCCAACAGGCAACCTTGACCCAAAACATGCCTGGGACGTCATACGAGTCCTCCAAAAAATCAATAAATACGGCACAACTGTGCTTCTAACCACCCATAATCAGGACATTGTAAACAAACTTAAAAGGCGAGTAGTAACCATCAAAGACGGAACAATAGTGTCCGACAAGGCCAACGCGGGGTATAGAGAGCTATGATGCGTAAATTCATAACCTTTAGGCGACTATTTATTGTTGGTTGCAAAAACTTTGTGCGAAACGCCTGGCTAAGCATCGCCGCTACAGTAGTGATGATCGTGACAATCACAATTGTGCTATCGGCAATAGTACTAAACGTCACCGCAAGAAACGCAATTACAGAACTTTCCAAAAATCTCAAGATATCAGTTTATCTAAAAGACGATGCACCGAGCGACGTCCAACAGCAACTCAAGAGTTCACTTGTCGCAAACCAATATGTAAGTAGTGTTGAATTTATTTCTCGAGAGCAAGCAAAGGAAAACTTCACTGCTAGTTTTCAAAATGATGAAAAGCTTCTCGAAGGCCTCGCACTTATAGGTGGCGAAAGCCTACCGGCTTCGTACGAAGTAAGTGTAAATGACATCGAACGAATCAATGAAGTAGGTGATGTTGCCAAGGACCCGCGTTTTGCTGATGCCGTTGAAGAAGTCTCCCTTGGAAAAACAAATGTCAAAAGTACTATCGATAGGGCCGCAGCCGCCCAAAGATTCGTGATTCGCTCCAGTATACTTGCGTCTTCGGTCTTTGCAATCGTTTCGGTGCTAATTATCTTCAACACAATCCGCATGGCGATCTTTACACGGAGTGAAGAAATACGGACTATGAAGCTGATCGGTGCAACACCCAACTACATCCGCGGTCCATTTATCATTGAAACCACCCTATACGGAATCATCGCTGGCCTCGCCGCCAATGCCATAGTCTACGCGGGTATAATATCGTTTGGTAGTAAACTCTCCACGCAGGCCGAATTTGCTGAGACCTACACTTACTTTACGTCTGCAGGTATCATGCTCAGTATGCTTGCTGGTGGAATCTTTGCCGGAATACTTGTCGGTATGGTATCAAGCATATTGGCCATGGAGAAGTACCTTCGCCTCAAGAAATGGTAGTTTCTGAGTAATAGGTCGTATGGTGGAAAACGCAAGTAGTTACCTCTAGTCACTAAAGCCTAAGCACTATATACTATCTACATGCTTGCGAAGCGCTTTTTTTCCGTACACCCCAAAAACCTTATTATAGTGGTGACGCTACTTTCGCCTTTCGCCTTTTTACTTTCGCCTCTGGTTGATGCCCAAGAAGACCCAACAAAGACAGTGCAAACACTTGGCAACAAGACCACCTCTCTACAGCAAGAAATTGACGCAAATTATATCAAGATCAAAGATCTAGCCACTCAGGAGCGCGATCTTAAATCAAAGCTCGAACAAATCAACCTAGAATTAGTACAGGCCAACAAAGAAGTCGAGTTGACCGGTCTTAAGATCGATGAGCTCGACATTACCCTCGAAAAAACTCAAAAAGATCTTGCAAATCAGCGCGCGCTTCTGAAGGCAAATATACGGGCACTCTATAAATCAGGAGGGGCATCGGACCTTGAGGTACTGGTGTCGAGCGATAGCTTTTCGCAGTATGTAAATGACCAGTCTTATCTCCAGACGATCAAAGAAGGCATACAAGTTTCAGCCATAAGTGTGGTCAAATCAAAGCAGGACCTAGAACTACAACGTTTTACCCAAAAAGCATTGTTCAAACGCCAAGAAGCCCAGCGCCAAACGTTAGTGACTCGTCAGGCAGACCTCAATCAACTTCTTGCAGATACAAAAGGCGAGCAAACAAAATACTTACTAATTATGGCGTCGCTCGACAAAGAGTACGACAAAGCCGATTCCGAACTCGAAGCTTTTTTTAGTAGTCAAAAGTTTACGTCGCTTGGCAAAGTCAAGGCTGGTGAGCAGATCGGCTATGTTGGTTCAAGTGGTCTCTCCACCGGACCACACACGCACTTTACGGTGTTTATGGGTGGTAAATGGATCAACCCTGTTGAATCAACGGGCAAGCTAGTAAATAACTTTCTTTGGCCTTTGCCAAATAGTAAATGGCAAGACATTTCACAACCATTTGGTTGTACTGACTTTGAGCTAGAGCCAGTTTCAGCTTCGTGTCCCGGCGGGCATTTTCACAATGGCCTAGATATTGCTGGGTGGTATGGTGACCCAGTCATAGCCGCCGCTGATGGCGACATCATATTCCGTGGCTCTAAGCCAAGTTGGGGAAATGTCGTGATCATCGACCATGGAAATGGCACATTTACACACTACCCACATTTGCTTAACTAGGGTTGAGGGTTTAGAAAGTAGGGTATAGTAGGAATATGACAGACTTCAAGCAACTAGTTGTTTGGCAAAAATCGATGGAATTAGCGCAGGCAGTGTATAGTCTATCAAATTTGTTGCCGAAAAATGAGGCATACGGTTTGTCCTCTCAGATTAGGAGGTGTGCAGTTAGCATTCCATCGAATATATCTGAGGGTTATGGGAGAAAGACTCGTGGTGAATACCTGCAATTTTTATCCATATCGTCCGGTTCTGCATGCGAGCTCGAAACCCAACTCGTTTTGCTCGAACGCATATATGGGCTAGACGTAGGCCGTGAGTTGTCTAGCCTCGTGGAGGTACAAAAGATGCTAGCAGTTTTACAGAGTAAATTAAGGGCTTCTAAACCCTAGTACCTAAACCCTAGTACCTAAACCCTGCACCCTATCTGATATAATCAGATAGATGGAGAAAACAAATAAAAAGAGGGGTTTGAAGTTTTTCTATGCACTTATGTTGCCGATTGTTTTCATTGGTGGAATAGTTGCCGGCCAGCTCGCTGACTTTTCGTTTGTAAATATTGGCACGGGCAAGCCGGTCGTCTCCAGTAGCAGTAATCTTGATTATGATTCGGTTGAGGAAGCATATGACACATTGGTCGCAAACTACGACGGTGACCTCGATAAAGCCAAGCTGATTGACGGTCTCAAAAAAGGTCTTGCTGATGCCACGGGTGACCCATACACAGAGTACTTCTCGGCCGAAGAATCAAAAGAGTTCAACGAGCAGATCAGTGGCTCATTTACCGGTATTGGCGCAGAACTTGGCAAACAAGACAATGCAGTCGTTATAGTTGCGCCTATCAAAGGCTTTCCTGCCGAAAAGGCCGGTATTAAGTCTAAAGACATCATTCTCAAAATAGATGACGAGGACGCACTTTCGCTAAGCATCTCTGACGCGGTCAAAAAAATTCGTGGCCCAGCAGATACCAGTGTCAAACTAAACGTACTTCGTGGTACGGAACAGCTCGAGTTTGTGATAGTACGCTCAGAAATCAAAATTCCGAGTGTCGAGTACGAAGTACTCGAAGGAAACATCTGCAACATACGAATTTCTCGTTTTTCGGACGATACTGACACAATAGTAAAAGAAGCCGCCAAAGCCTGCAAAGATAAATCAGCAACGAGCGTACTGCTCGATCTACGCAACAACCCAGGTGGGTACCTCGAGCAAGCAATACGCGTATCTAGCCACTGGGTAGACCAGGGTAAAAACATCGTTACCGAAAAGCGCAGTGGCAAAGTTATCAAAGAACACCCAGCGACCCTTGGTCAAGAGTTCAAGGGTATGAAAACAGTCGTGCTGATCAATTCCGGTAGCGCCAGTGCCAGCGAAATAGTCGCCGGTGCACTCAAAGACTACGCAGTAGCCACTTTGGTGGGTGAAAAAAGCTACGGCAAAGGAAGCGTACAGGAAGTCGACCCACTCGGTGGAGGAACATCACTCAAGATCACAATTGCACGCTGGTTTACTCCAAACGACAAAAACATCGACAAAGAAGGCATCGAACCAAACGAAAAAGTAGAAATTACGTCCGACCAAGCTAAAGCTGGCGAAGATCCCCAAAGAGTAAAAGCCCTCGAACTCCTTAAATAGTTGATGATAACAAAATAAACATTGACATAACGATACGGTTATGCTATTATATACTCCTGTCACTTTTTGTGGGATTCGTCCCTCAAGAAGTAGTGGCGCGGTCTGCACGGCAACGTGTTGCACGCAGTGGGGTGTTCATCCGCGAGGTTGAGCAGTCAAGGTAAAAAACCACGATGGCAGGAATGGCCATGGAAGAGAGCGTACTCTATCCATCACCGTACTACCGTATAAAGCTCCAAGTGGCGTTCTTGCTTGGACCGGCTACCATACCGGCGTTGTTTGGCCATGAGGGATTCGTCTCTCGTTCTGCCCTAACCAGGTAGAGTAACAACGAAGTAACAGGGAAAGGCCATAAGATCCTTGTTAAAATGAACGGCTGTGTGCGGTTGGGTATCGATTAGGTAAAAGGAATACGTCGGCATGGTGCCCGCGTAGTCTGTGACGGTAGGCAACTATCGTTCTCGGGCAAGCCCTTTTATCGAAAGATACCCAACCCACACTATTCACCAGAATTCTTTACAGAGACTTTGTCTTACAATAACTACGGCTCAAACGAGCCGTAGATTTCTTTGCATACGATACTAATACTAAGACAAAACATTGACAAAAAGCATAAGCTGTGTTACTATGTACTGGTATATATAATAAAATAAAAATAAAATTAAAGAAAACAGAAAAGAAAAATTATAATGAGCGAAAGAGCACCATCAGCAGAGAAAAAACTGAAATCACCCGAAGAAGCAGCCGCACAGGTGAGAAGGATTGCTAGCAAGCTAATTGAGCGCGCAAGTGGGCTACAAGGATCTGGATATTATGATCATCCTGCAACCGACAGTTTTATGGTTACTAAAGAACAATCCACTAATACTAACTGTGATGGAGACAGGATCCGACTTGGCGACCAACTGACCTATAACCGCAATACCAAAAGTGGTTTTGCTGGAGGTAGCATAAAAGTTCGGGATAATGGAAGTGTAAAGCTTTCTAGAAGTTACCAAGGACATGGAGAAGATGTAAAATATGATGTAAGGACTTCAGTTAATCCTCGCGATATGGACGCTGTGTTTGAAGAGATTAGTGGCAAAGGATCTGACGAAGTACGGGAAACGGTACACACCGATGATTTTGATGGGCGTCACAGAGAAGTTAGCAGGGGTGGCCCAACATCAGCTCATAATAGGGATGAAATAATGTCTACTCGTAGCGCAGCCGCAAGAACATTAGCTGACGCCCGTGACCAGCTAGCACGTCGAGGTGCGGTTTATAGAAAGAAGGCAGGCACAGTGAGTAGGATAAAAGGTAACGCGCTTCGATAATCAAAAAGACATCGTTGCAAAAACTACGGCTCGACAGGACCGTAGTTTTTAGGTAGCATAAGCAGGTCAATCCGCTGTACAGCGGAAAAAGGGAGGTTCAAGTGTCAAAAGACAATTCTTCACTAGTTTCTGAAACTGTGGGGAAGAAACCCCCTAAATCAGATAGTAGATCTCAGATCTCAGATCTTAGAAACAGCAAAAAAACTCCAAGATCAAAGATCCAAGATCCAAGATCTACCAAATATCTATTTGTTACCGGTGGCGTGCTATCAGGAGTAGGCAAAGGAATCACGGCAGCGTCGCTTGGAGCGCTATTAAAAGCTCGCGGACTTTCGGTAACGGTAATGAAGTGCGACCAATACCTCAACGTTGACGCAGGTACTCTCAACCCAGCAGAGCATGGTGAATGCTTTGTCACTCACGACGGTGCTGAGACCGACCTCGACCTGGGGCACTATGAAAGATTTCTCGACCAAGATTTGTCGCGCACTAGTTCTCTTATGACAGGCCGAATCTACAAAAAAGTAATTGACCGCGAACGCGCAGGCGGTTACGGCGGAAAAACCGTGCAGATCGTTCCGCACATAACCGAGGCAGTGATCGACGAGATGCTGGAAGTGGGCAAAGGCCATGACCTGCTGATTGTAGAGGTTGGCGGTACTGTTGGAGATATTGAGGGTCTGCATTTTCTCGAAGCAATCCGCGAACTACAAATGCGAGTAGGGCGCTCGAGCTTTGTGCATATGCACGTTGTCTACATGCCGTACCTAGGTACTAGCAAGGAATTTAAAACAAAGCCTGCTCAGCATGCGGTACTCGAGCTACGTAGGCTAGGGCTCATACCAGACTTGATCGGAGCGCGTGCTGAGGTGGAAGCTCCGCTCAAGCTCAAAGAAAAGCTGAGTATGTTTTGCGGAGTGCCTCCGGAGGGTATCGTCCTCTTGCCCAATGCTGATACGGTCTACCGGATTCCGCTAACATTTGAACAAAGTGGGATTGTCGACTACATCACCGACCGATTAGGGTTTGACGTACAAAAGCCCGATCTTTCAAACTGGAAAAACCTCGTAAAAAAAGCGACCACAACATTTGATAAAACCGTGCGTATTGGGATTGTGGCGAAATACCTTGATAATGCCGACACATACTTTTCGGTCATCGAGGCTCTCCGTAGTGCCAGCAGAGCCAACTCTGCCAACCTTGAGTTCGAATGGGTAAATTCTGAAGACATTACGGATACAAATGTATCAACAGTACTAAAAAAATATGATGGCATATTAGTACCTGGAGGCTTTGGCAAACGAGGCATCGAAGGCAAGATCATCGCTTCGCAGTATGCGCTTCGAAGCAACAAACCATACTTAGGAATTTGCCTTGGACTTCAAGTCGCAGTGATCGGCGTTGCAAGAAACATGGGCCTACAAGATGCAAATTCAACCGAGATGAACCCCAAAACCAAAAACCCAGTGGTGTATATAATGGACGGCCAGCAAGGCAAAGAACTAAGCGGTGGAAGCATGCGCCTTGGTAGCTACGACTGTGTGGTGGCTGACGGTAGCCTTGCCTCAAAACTATATAAATCAAAAGTTATTTCGGAGCGTCATCGACATAGGTACGAGGTAAACCAAAAGTACCTGCAGACTCTTGAAGACGGCGGGCTCCGCGTGTCTGGTACCTCACCTGACGGCAGTCTTGTCGAGATAATCGAAGCCAAAAATCATCCGTACTTTATTGCAATCCAGTCTCACCCAGAATTTTTGAGTAGGCCTATGCGCCCACACCCGCTATTTGATGGGTTCATTGGGGCGAGCTTGAAGGGTACAAGGGTATAGGGTTGAGGGTAGAGGGTTTAGTAAAAAATGCTTGCGCTTAATCATTTGTAGTAGTAGAATGCAAATGTCTAGGTAAAAACTAGACTGTTTCGACGAAAGAAGGGGGCAAAAACCTACCAACTGGAGTCGGATCACTTGTTTTGATTATTTATGGAAAAACCAAAATACGCAAAACAAACTATATATGCGGACAAAAATCCGCGGTCAAAACCAAGCTAGCGACGGACTGCAGAACGAGCGGCAAGGCGAGACAAATAGCAAAATAACACTTTGGCAAAAACCGAGGTGTTTTTTGTTTGGAATTAAAATCTGAGTAGGGTAAACTCCAATACGCATTTTGGAGGCAGAATGAACTAGGGCTGGCTTGCAAGCTTAAGCTTTTTCTGTTATACTGCTGGTAATAAAACAAAATAAAAAGGATTACAATATGTTTCCACAAGATCAAAGCGGTCCCCAGAAAAAGATATTACTTGTAGAAGATGACGATGCTTTAGCGTCAGTGTATCTGGCCCGACTTGAAGCCGAAGGCTTTAGCATGCAGCGCGTACCCAACGGTGAAGAAGCGCTCGCCAAAGCACTAGAATTTCGCCCTGATTTAATACTTCTAGACGCTATGATGCCTAAAGTGAGTGGTTTTGATGTACTTGATATCCTCCGTAATACGCCAGAAACGACCAATATGCGCATAATTATGCTTACAGCTCTCAGTCAAGAGAGCGACATCCAGCGCGCAAAGGCGCTTGGTGTAGACGAGTACCTCGTAAAATCACAAGTTGTGATCGCCGATGTAGTCGAACGTATTAAAGTCCACTTAAACATGGTCTAGTAAAAAGCTACGAATTTTGCACATTTTGACTCTTTTTCCTCCGACCAGCACTCGGAGTATTTTCATACACCAAGTTTGCTGTTCTCAAAAATATAGCCAAACTGCACTAAAATTCGAAACTTTTTGTGCTTTTACCCTCAGCCCTAGACATGAGCTATTTTCGTTTTAGAATTTTATAACCTGGTAGAGTTGTTGCTTCGTCGTAGTGTTTGGTGAAGTACTCTTCTATCCTGGGCACTTTACCGACTGCAGTGTCTTTGTCAGTTGCGTAGATAACATATCGGGGTAGATTGGCTTCATTGTCGCCACGGAATTTGTCTACAAGTAGGAGCCGGTCGTTATCAAATGGGAATATCGAAGCATTATAAAAACGAGATGAACTGGCAAGGTTTGATCCGCTGAAAAACCCGGCTCCACGTCCGTAGTACAGTACATAGTTTGAATCGATCAAGCGTTGTTCGACGTACGCTTCGGCAACTTGAGCTTTTGCGGTTGATAGTTTTGCCCTTGACGAATCAAGGTAGCGGTAGGG
>Ga0154020_10007928_pt1 | contig 12355 bp, 14 predicted proteins | sample Klosneuvirus_201_FD_109709 | JGI IMG/M metagenome (GOLD analysis project Ga0154020, IMG submission 109709) | Active sludge microbial communities from wastewater, Klosterneuburg, Austria - Klosneuvirus_20160825_MG | ecosystem: Engineered > WWTP > Aerobic digester > Activated sludge | place... | reverse complement strand
TCAAGGTAGCTTTGGAAACGCTGATTCCCTAACCGTCAAATGGGTCAGAGGAGTACAGAGAAATGTCGTTCGAATCTCATACCTTGTTGCCCAAGGTCTTGTCAGCATCCACCATCTTGGCGGAAACACCAACGGTCTTGCCGACGGAAATCACATAAGTGTTCAGGTTCGACTCGAGGCTATCGAAGGGCAGGATGAATCATCGGAAACCAAGGCAACACACAAAAAATAAAGCGTACTAAACGTTGTCATTGTTGATCAACGTGATGATACCGTGAGGATACGGGGAGGTCTCAATCTTCTTGATTTCCTTCTCGGAGAGATTCGAGACGGTGATCGTGAGCGAGTAGAAGCCGCGATCGCTATTGAGAATGAGATACGACTGCACCGGGACATTGTTGCCCACACCGATAGGGAAGGAGCCCTGAGCAGAAGGATGGAGTTAGGGGGGAAAAGAAACAGGATCCAGAACGGCCTCCATGCCCTTGTTTCCTACCCCCATAATACAAATATATAATAATAAATTTTCGAAGGCGGCGCCGAGCAAAAGGCTTGGTGAAAACGGAATAACACATTCAACAATGATCAAATGAGAAACGATCAACAGCAAAAAATGCAAGAAAAAAATGATAATAGAATAACAGAATTGTGTTTGATTCGAATATCAGCAACATGGAGACCATTCGGAGGAAGAGCCACGATCAACAGAATTGGAATGGAAAGGTGAGAGGAAAAAGTCGTTCGAACCTCCACCACGTATTTCGAGAGGTCCACCGCGTTGCCACTGGGATCGGTCAACGAGAGCACAGTGTTCTTCGCGTAAGGGCTCGCATAGGAGAAGAAAAACTCGCTGGCGCCATCGACGGGGATCGAGGCCGTGTCGACAAACACAGTGCCCGAACGCTGAAGGAAAACATTCTGCGTCACGGAGCGCTCCTCGATCTTAACACTCTCAGGATTCGGCACGACATGCGCAGCGAACTCCTCAGGAGGGCCCGCGAGGCTCTTGCGCGCAAAAGAAGCAAACGCGGTCGAGACAAGAGCGCAGATGAACACAACGGCAAGAAGCCCTTTCATTACACAAAGCGACCACAAAAGAAGAATATGAATGTCCGCCAATGCCGCAATGTGGGATATTTGATATTAAAAAATCGACAATCCGCCCACAGAACAGAGCACAAGGCTTTTCTTGCTACCCTCCCGGCTTCCGATCGATGAACAGTTGTGGCGGATTAGTGTGCTCACGGGCTCCTGTGCTCACGCCCAGGCTTGCTCACGCCGATTGCCGCAGAGCGGAACACTGATCAGGAGAAGTTGCACGATTATTAGTTGTACTTTATTGACTAGTGAACAGAATCATGGCACATTGAGGGAGGCGTCAAGGTTTAAGCAAAGGGATCAAAGGCAGGCGGGATGCCTCGAATAGGCTTATATTCGGCGTATGGCGGACCCCTCGGCACCATGCTAATACAATCGATGATCGGGCAGACAGAAACGCAAAGAGTGCAACCAGTGCAATCAGTCGTGACGTGGGGGAGATGGGTTTCGGGGTTGAAGCTGATGGCCTGGTAGCCTGTGTCGTTGCAGGTCATGTAGCACTTACCGCAGTTGATGCAAAGCTCCTCGTCAATCAGGGCGACGACTTGTTGCTTGTTGTTCATCTGCATGTACTCGCCAATGCGAGGGAGAGCGCGCCCAAGCTGATCCTTAAGCTTGGGCACCGACGTGGGGATCGGAGGACGCTCGGGAGACTTATACTCCGGCAAGCCTTTCTCCTTCTCAGCTTGAGCAACCTCGGCCCTCTGCTTGAGGCGCTGCTCGAGGTAGGGGCCAAACTTGGGCAAGTTCTTGCCAATGAGGCTGCGGACAGTGTACGCCTTGGGAGGCGACTGGCCGTCCCAGTTCTTGAGATCGCTGCGGCCCTGGAGGTAGAGGTAAGCCTTCAGGCCAGTGATGTAGTCCTCAACGACGGTGAAGTCCTGGTTCTGGATGGAAGAGCAAATCTGCATGACGCCAGCGCCGCATTGGAGGAACTGGAGGGCCACGTCGGCGCTGTCGATACCACCAGTCGCCATGATATTAATACCCGGAATGAAACGCGCGACGGAGGAGACGGCCTTGAGCGCAACAGGGCGGGTCGCGTTACCACTGACACCACCATAGGTGGTGCGCTTGGCGTCACCAACCGCAGGCCAGGCAGTGGCGTCGCCCTTGATGCCCATGAGACCAGAGATGGTGTTGATGGCAGTCACACCAGTGGCGCCACCTTTGTGAGCGGCGCGGGCAATGGTGCGGACGTCAGTCACGTTAGGGGTGAGCTTGGTAAAGACGGGGCATTTGACGGAAGCGCGGACCCAGCTAGTAATGTGCTCGACCATCTCCTCGTTCTGACCACAAGCGAGGCCCATGCCCTTCTCGCCCATGCCGTGGGGGCATGAGAGGTTGAGCTCGAGCGCGTCGCAGCCCGACTTCTCAGTCATCTGCGCCAGCTCGACCCAGTCGGCCTTGTTGTAACCGCACATAATCGAAGCGATCACGACGCGGTCGGGGAAGTCCTTCTTGAGCTCCTCGACGCACTTGATCCAGTAAGCAGCGGACTTCTCGGAGATGAGCTCAATGTTGAGGAAAGATCCCTGGTTGGGGCCAAAGTTGTGGCCGCTGGTCGTGCCGCGAACGATGCGGGGAGAGACGTTCTTGACGAGGTCCTTGTCTAAGCTGAAGGTCTTGGTGACGGCAAAGCCCCAGCCCTGCTCAAAACCGCGGCGGATCATGTCGCCAGCAGTGGCAGGGGTGGCTGAGGCGAGGCCGTAAGGGTTGACGAACTTCATCCCGGCAAATTCAATCGACACGTCGACCAGGTCGATGGGAGAGAAGAACTTGGGGAGGGTCGGCTTCTTCGCAACGGGGATGCCGTGCTTGCCCTGGAGGTAGCGGTGGATGAACCACGAGGCGGTCTTGCCATCGTTGGTGGCCTCGACAGTGGTACCGTTGCCCGCAAGGTCACCACCGACGAAGATCCAGTCGGCGCCCTTAGCTTGCATGGTGGCCGTGTCAATGTCAGCGGTGCCCCACTTGTTGAAAGCAAGGGGTTTGGCAGCCTCCTTGACGGCGTTCTCGGAGACGCCAGAGCCAAAGGCGGAGATGATGTAGTCGCACTTAACGCGGATCAGCGAGTCGGGGTCGTTGACATAGTTGCCCTTGTCGTCCTGCTCCGTCTTGAAGAATTCAATGGCAACAATCTTACCGTCGCGGACAATCACCTGCTTAGGGTTGCAGTAGGGCAAGAACTCGGCCTTCTCATGCTTGGCCATGTCGACCTCCTCGTCAACGGCGCGGATCTCAGGGAAAGAACGGCGGAAGGCAACGTAGACGTGCTTGGCGCCAGCACGGAAGCTGCCAGTGGCGCAGTCCATGGCAGTGTCACCAGCACCGAGGACAACAACGCGCTTGCCGTGGAAGTCAGGGAGCGCGCTCTTGCAGTTGCACATGCCGGGCTTACTCGCCTTGGTGATCTTGGGCAAGAACGACTTGGACGTGTAGAATCCCTGCTCTTCCGTCAAGCCATTGAACTCATCAGAGATCTTGGGCTAAATATATACAACGAGGGAATAAGCATCAAATATAAGCGCAAAAAGGGTACTCTTCGTACGTCAGGAAGACCAAAGCCGGCAAAGACAGCCTCGAAGCCGTCCTTGCGGAGGCTCTCCATGGTGAAATCACGGCCCAGCTTCTTGCCGCGAACAAGCTTGATGCCAAGATCGAGCATGAGGCGGATCTCCCAATCGACAACGTCGTAGGGCAGACGGTATTGGGGGATCTCACTCGAACTGAGACCACCAATGACCTGATCATCTTTCTCAAAGATCGTCACGTCCTGGTAGCCGAGGCGGCCCAAAAAAGAGGCGCAGGAGACGGAGGCAGGACCGCAACCAATGAGGGCAATCTTGGCCTTGTAGGACGGGGGAAGCTGGTCAAGGGGAGGGAGTGAGGGATCGCGAATCTGCGGCACGTTCATCTGCTTGAAAATGTCACAGGCGAAGGCCTGGAGACCGCCGATGTTGATGGCACCCTCCTCAGAGCCGGCAAGGTTGCAGCCGCCAACGCAGAGCTCGGCAGTGGGGCAAACCATACCTTGACAAAAAGATAGGTGAGCAAAAACAAATATAAACTTCTTGAATAAAGTGACTGGACAGGTCAACACGGAGGAAGGTTGTACCGCAGGTCATGCCGTTGGGGTTATCGGAGAGAATCTGCTTGGCAGCACCATAGTAGTTCTGCGAAAATGCACAATAAGTCTGGGGGAAAGAAGAAAACGGGGGAAAAGCGGAGCAACAAAGGGTCAAAGGAGGTCAAGGGAAATCAAATGGAGCAGATAGGGTTGGCAAACAAGGAACCGACCTTGTTCGCAATGGCGCCAATAAAGGCCTTGATGTCAAGTTGCGTAGGGCACGATTGCTGGCAAGGAGCGTCCGCGCACTTCAAGCAACGGCGAGCCTCAAAGAGGGCGCCGCGCTCGGTCAAAGTGGTCGGCTTGATATCGAGGAAGTCGTTCTCGAGGTCACAGCCCTACACCCGCGGTCAGCAAAGCCACCCCATTGGGAACACATTCCTGTGCATAATTTAAAAACTAATATGCGAGCGGAAGGCCGTGGCGCCTCGTGTGAATATTAATTACCGTGTTGCAGCCATAGGGTTGGACGAGATTTCGCTTCCAATGCTTCTTGCGCTCGTCGGTCTCGGCCGTGGGCTTAAAGTTGGCATGCGGCTTTACCGTCGGGTTCAAAGCCAGGATCTGGAAGACGAGGGTGAGTCACGGAGCCAGGGGCAATCGAATTCGGAAGAGCTTCGACAACCTCGATGTCCTTCACGTCAGAGACTTTCTTCGCCATCCTCGCGCGGCCGCGTGAATTAACGAAGAGAAGAATAGCCTCAAACTCGCTTTAAGGAGTTGGCGAACGAGCAAAGGGATCTGATGATGACAAAAGTTGCTTGGGGACGACCGTTATGCAGGCCTCTGCCCCCGCCTTTTCTTGGAGACTTTTCGGAGGACCGCAGACTGCAGAGTCAGAGCTCTTCCAGCATGCGAACTGACGAAAAATCACGAAATTACACATTCACTATTGGCGTGATGGTGATTTCCGTCGAGGCGGCCATCACTGGCAATTATGTGCGCAGCCCGAATCTCACCCGGAAAGTTCCCCGAGCGATTGCGGATATGTCTCCCTTTCTCCCTCTCATCTCACTGGGCCTTTTCTTTTAGATATATGTGGCAGCTGCTGTGGTAGTGTTCTCCGTGATTGCCTCGGTTTACTTCATTGTGAACTGTGCTGATTGGTGCGCTCCTCCGGCCTTCCTCGACCTCCATCGCGATCGTCTCCTCAACACCTTCGATGCTTTTTTGCCATTTTCTTCGCCGAAGAAAATTAAAATTTTCTATTAAGGTTCTTTTTTGTTTTAATGGTGTTTTTAATAGCGGGCGTCGGCGGCAGTACGAGCGCCTCGAGGCCGATGATATCGAGGCTCGAGACCGAGAGATTCGCGCGAGGATCACCCTGCAAAAGCGCCGAGGTGCCGTTGCCCTCGTCTTTTTTGTTGGGTGCTCTTCTTCGCATTTTCTGGATGTTGATTCTTCTTTTTTTATATAGATGAGTTCTGGTTGCAAGCCCAGTATTACATTCGCAACCTCGCCAAGGTGAAAATCAAACAAAACGACGACTCCTCGTGGGACATGGGCCAGCGCGGCGAGAAGGCGCGCTTCTTTGTCGAGGAGGAGACGGGCGAGAAGAGGACACTTCTGTTGACCACCGCTAAGCACCTCGGCCACTCTGCCCTTCCAGTCAAGACACGCGCTGGCCGCGACATGATCTGCGATGTCCTCATCAAGATCAAAGTATGGTCGCCCAATTCCGCTCGCTGCGTCAGTCGCTCATATTTTTGTTTGTTAGCATCCGTTCATTCAACAAATTGTTCGATGTGAGTTGATCTACGAGGAGGAGATTTCGATTGTGGCCTACCGCTTCAGTCCCGAAGGCAGCCTCAAGGACCTCATCTACGACGCTAAGCCCGCTGGCAAGTACGCTCGCAAGTATCCTCAAGGAGCTCGCGGCACCCCTGTACGCGAGAGTAATATGGCTCTGTGGGGAAAACAAATGCTCGAGGCCATGTTGTACCTCAAGGCTTGCGGTGTGCCCTATACCCATCTGCACACTGGAAACGTTATTCTCCGCTCGGACGTTGCGAGGCTCGTTATTTTTATTTCTCGTTCGCTCTAAGCTGCGCCCTCATGTCTCCTATTAGGATTTCAGATTTGGAAAACGGTTTGCTGAATTTGGAGCGTCCTTTTGAGCGTTTGCTGCGTCAGTTCGCCAAAAAGTACCCTGAGGCCTTCAAGTCGCTGGACCCGAACGTCTTCGCGTTTGGTTTGGTCCTGTACGAGATGGCCACCGCCACGGCCCTGACAAACCTCAGCGAACTCGAAAAGTATCCTGCCAATGCCTCAAAGACGGTTTTTGAAGTACTCCCGAAGTTCACTCTCGAGAGTAGGTCTTTGCATTTTATATTGCCATCTCTAGATCATTCGACCAATCTTCGTGGTTGACGCCGGCAGGTCGGTGCCTTCGCTGAATGATATCGCTCAGAATCCTTTCTTCTCTAATGTGAAACTTAGCTCTGTGGAGATTCCTCAGCCGGTAACTGATGGGTTCTCTTCTCGTAAATTCGAACTTAGCATGATCTGACATTGCAGGTTGCCTTCCCAGACAACACCAAGAAGTTCTTAGCTGCGGCTATTAAGGCGGCGACTTATCTTCATGGAGAGTTTATCAACTCTCCCCTGAATGCCCCCAAACCGAGCGTCACCAAGTGCGATCGCGCGCATTTTGGTTTTTAGTGTGTTTCATTTCGTACCTACTCGTTCTCCCTAGGCAAAAGCTCGCATCTTCCACTGCTTCCTCCTCCTCGAGCAAGCCTGCCCCTGCTGCTGGTGCCACTTCTGCCAATGTTTCCGCTGCGCCAGCTGCCCCTGCAAGAACTGTTGCTGCCCCGCCACCCATGGCAGCTGCCCCACCACCTCCTGCTGTCCCGAAGGCGGCCGCCCCTCCTCCCCCGCCACCAAAGGCTGGAGGTCCTCCTCCGCCTCCCCCTCCTGCTGGCGGCCCCCCTCCACCTCCCCCTCCTCCCGCGAACATGCCGGCGCCGCAGGCGGGTCGCGGAGCCCTCTTGAGCTCAATCTCAGGTTTCTCCAAGGGCGGCTTGAAGAAGGCCAAGACGAACGACCGCTCGGGGCCGAAGCTCTAATAATTATTGTCTGTCGCTAAGCGAAAGCAAGATTTCATTTCCAAATTTTGAAATTAATTGTAAGATTTTTTATCGGAAGAAGAGGATTGGTGATAGTGGTATTATTTATTGAATCACTCTTAATGTTAGAAATAAAGCAATCGAGAGTCATCTAGGCTTGCACCATTACTTGTTCTCGGACTGAGGTGAACTCGACGAGCTGACACTCGTCGATCCAGTGGCGTTGGTTGCGCCCTCTCCGTTCTTGTTTGCCTTACAATGGCCACATCCCTCTCCGTTCTTGTTTGCCTTACAATGGCCACATCCCTCCTTGTGGCAGTGGCGGCCCTCGGATCCGTGGCGGGCGTAGGAGTAGATGGACTTGGCGACAACAATGGAGCCAGCGCCAGCGAGGAAGCCAATCATGAAACCAGGCATGCTTGTAACGAGAATCTAGTTCGAAATTTGTATTAAAAAGTGTTATTATTCATAATTAAATCGGCAGAGGAATCAGCGACGGAGACTCAGGTCGGGGGATGGGGGGCGGCCGGGCCGGGGGGCGAGAGCAGTAGTGACGATTGGTGGCGTCATAAAACACGCGAGCGGCAACACTCAATAATGAAGCAACAACCAATACAACTGAAAAATATTATTGATAAAACAAGAGGGATTTCTGGGCCGCAACAAATCTGAAATACGCCCAGCGCTCACCAGCAGAAACGCCACGCGCCGACGACGAATGGAGACGAACCAAGTGGAGTTGAGGAAGGACCAAAACAAGAGAATGAAGAGAAGCCTGGGAAGGTCGGCTCGAATGATGCACTAGTCGATTTGAAATGCACACGAAGGATTCGTTAACGAGTGCGTTCATCACCCCGTCGGCCTGAAACGCCGGTTTTAATATCAGAATCATGAAGTCACCGACTGTTCGTCTTAGATCTTCTCAAAATGGCGTTCACTGATTAAAAAGACTGTATTAATAATATTATATGAATATCTCTCCATGTCTGGCATGTCAGCAGTTAGCCATCCCAAGATCATCCTCAAATAATGATACCTCAAGCGCGGTTTCTCATCGTCGCCGGAACAAGAGTGACGACTTTTCGCGTCACGATGAAGCAATCGCCTTCCCAAAAGCAGCGTCGCTTCTTCCGAGCGACACTTGACCCACTTCCCCCACTCATTCCTCTATTATCAAACACCAATTGTGTTCACATGGAGTCAGACGACAGCATGGATGGTCAGTACGCCTTGCCCGCCGAGGACTACGTCAAAACGGCGGCCCTGTGGCTGAAGCACGCCGATCGAGTCCTCGTCTGCGCTGGAGCCGGTAAACTTCCTTTCGAATCTGATTAGAATAATATTTTTTGTGGATTGATCGGTCAGTCTGCTCTGGGTGGACTCGCTGCGCGTAACCTCGCTGGCGTAACCTAACTCCTCGTTCGATTTGCCCCTTTGCCGCTGCTACGAATGTGATGTTTCATCCTGGATTTATCATTTTAGGATGATAATAATTAAATCCTCCCGCAATCCGTGCTCATGCCGTTCATCGAACTTTTCTTGTTTCTTTTCTCAGGGTCGCTGGTTTCGTCGAGCTCGGCCTTTTTTCGCACCATTTAAATACATAAGGGCTCCAATGCATTCCTCTGCATATTTTTCGCATATGAACACATTTTGTTTGAATAGGCATGTCGGTCAATAAGGGTTCGAATGTCTACGTCGACGAGGAGGACTTCCTGAATGCTTACGGCCCCGCGATGCACAAATATGGTATTCTTCTCGTTGATTTCTGTTCCTGCGTCATTTTGAATTCGCGTTGATTTTATTGAATTTAGGTATTACAAAGGCGTATCAAACAATGGGCGACGGCTTGTTCGGCAATCCGCACATTCCCCTCGAAGTCGCCTGGGGCTGGCATGTTCGCTTCAATCACCTCTTTTCCCCTGTTGCTTCGGATGATTCATTTTTATTTAGGCGAGGCACATGTATTCACAGCGTTACCAAATCGCACCTCATGAGGGTTACACTGCGCTATTGAACTTGCTCAAAGAGAAAGATCATTTTATTTGGACTTCGAACGTCGACGGCTGGTTCGCGAAGTATGTTCTCATTTCTGCTTGCGTTAAATTGGAACTATGCAATTATTCCATCTCATGTAGTTCTGGTTTCGATGCTGAGAAAATATACAAACCACAAGGCGATTGGGAGTGGTTGCAGTGCTCTACTCCGTGCTCGCACCAGGTGTGGCCGAGCAAGCCCATCTTGGAATCTGTGCTGCCGTTTATCAAGGATTGCGAATTTATCGACCCGAGCAAAATCCCTATGTACGATTTGCAATCGACTCGTTCTGGTGTTTGACCATGTTGGATCGATTTTCTTCTTTTTTTCTCGTAGGTGTCCAAACTGCAAAAAAGCGATGTTGCGTGGTAATGTTCGTGGAGGCGAGTGGTTCGTCCACGACCACTACAATCCGAGCCAGGACAAGCTCATTCAGTGGTTGCGGGAGACTGAGACGAAAGGACTTCGCTTAGCTATTATTGAGATTGGCGCTGGTCACAACACGCCAGTCGTGACCCGCTATCCGATGGAGTCTATCGTACTTTTTCTCTTCGCTAAGGTTCTTCGCCTTCGCTAATTCACCCTTATTTTCGAAGACTCGAGCTTTTAAGAATGCCAAGTTGATCCGCGTGAACCCTGGCGATTACGATGTGCCTTTGGATTTGAGCGCGGTCGGAATTCCTCGTGGCTGGCAAGTGTTCAAAGAGTGGAATGAAGGTGTTTTATATGCCTCCTGCTTCCCGCGTTGATATAATAATTTTATTCTCATTGTATTTTCTCTCAGCTCTCGCCAAGCCATCGATTGAAGAGGAAGGAAGTCAGGCGGAGGCGAAGGTCGAGGCTGAGCGCAAGAAGCTCATCGAATTTGTTCGTGCGAAGCATCCACGCGCCGACTTACAGCAAGGCGTCCCTCTCAATTTTCACTGGGCCATTCTGCAGAATCTCCGTCGCTGAAACGTCCTGTGGTTGATGTAATCTTTCCTTGAAATGTTGTTTATTTTTCTCATTAAAACATCATCGTCAATTTAATAAGCTGGCACAGAACAGCGATTTGAGTCCTGATCCGCAGAAAACCGACTTTGGTGTCGCGGTTCTTGAACTGAAGTTCTCAGATCTCGAGATGCGAAGTCGCCTTATTGACTCATTCCGCTTCCTCCCCCAGTCGAATCCGAGGCATTGTAAACATTGGCACGTGTGGGCCAAAGTTGTGATGGCTGATGCCCCCTCCCCTGTGGCAAATCCCTACTTCGGACGGTTCTGGGCCGTAGGTGCAGGTATAGTCAGAGTGATTTTCAAGTTTCGTCCTTGATGGGAAATATTGCAGATGAAGACAAAGAGTGAAGGATGATTTCCCAATGTTTTGCCAGAGGCTGCGATTCTTGATCAGCAGGCGGTTCTTATCCTGAGTCGCCCGGCCTGACATATTGAACATCTAGTTGCGAGCTGCTCGGCGACATTTCCGATGATGACAATGATTGAAGATATCCAGAGCCATTTTGCCAAGGATCATTTAGATTATGTGACGCGCATCATGTTGGGAATGAGTTGCAAGAAATTCATGGGGTTTGCGCGACCTCACTCTTTTCCCGCCTCCCCAACCCAGATCTCGAAAGATCTTGGTTCGATTGGTTCGGTAGTGTTGCTGAAATGGTTCATGGATCACAAGTGGAAACTCGACTTTCGCGTGATCATTAAAGAAGCGATCGTCACTGGGCGCGTCGACTTTTTCACCTCATTCAACTTCTTGATCTCCAGTTATGCTTGCAACATTTCCCTTGAAGATGGACCTGTGTTGTGCGCGATTGCCGATCGAGACTATTCCACATGGATCGGTGAGAGCGGGTCCGATGATGTCTTGGCGGCATTTGAGAACGAGATTGTTGCAGAGATTGCCGATATGCCAATTGATTACAATCAAGTCATTATGGGTGCTGCAAAAAGTGGCCGCTTGGATTGGGTGAAGCGATCGTTTGACGGGCTTCACGGTCAGAATGTCGCGCACCTCGCTTGTCAAGCATTTCGATATGGAAATGAGAATATCATCGAATGGCTTGCCAAGGAAAAGGGTCTTCGATTTAGAGGTACGGACCCGAAACTTTCAGCACGTTGTATTGTTGACGAGCACAATGTGTTCGCTGCTGACGAGTGCGGTCAAAGTTTTCTCAAGATATTCAATATTGTTGAGAAATATGGCGGAAATCTCGACTCGAAAAATGTATTGTTGAATGTCATCCGAAATGGACACTCGACTGACTTACATCATCTCCAAAAGAAATTTTCTCTGATGTCACGAAATCTTCCGCTTTCCGAGGCGTTGCAAGAATTCACCGACCAGATTTCGATGAAAAGATTTGAGATGGCAATCTCGATGGCTTCAATCACTCCTGAGCTCCTCGATTGCGTAGAAACCGTTTACGACAACGTGACGCCGAAGTCTCTCTCTGATTTGAGCTTAAGCGTCAACGGAGGGCTTTTTGAATTTTTGCAGTTCCTCTCTAATCGATCGGTGAACCCGCCGATTGGTCTCTTCAACAAGACGAAGTTCAAGAACATTCGCTTCCTCTCCAGTGCCAATTCTTGGTTGTTGTTTGTTTCAGCGATGGCCCGAAAAGGGGTCGCAATCAGGCAGGATATTGTCCACAATTTAGTTCGTTATTACCCGAACGAGTCTGCGCTCCAGTCACTTATGGACCTGCTCGAGCCACGATCTGACGACATCCCCAGTGATATCCAGGGCAGAGTCGACCTCTTTCTTTATCAATGCTCGGCTGACGCCTACGAGAAACTGTTGCGCCTATGCCAGGAAGTACCGTCCGAAGTTTTTGATCAACCTCGTCGAGTTGCCCCGGCCCTTCGATTACTTCTCGACCATTTTGGCGACTCTGAGTTGCTTGATGAAATGTGGCAGTCTCTACTTCCAACTTGGAACAGTTTATATGCTCGATACGCCATCCTGCGTCATGTCTTCAACCACTATGCCCAATTCTCCAGCTTCTCTGATACTTTCAAAGCAATCCCGACT
>Ga0154020_10007927_pt1 | contig 12355 bp, 14 predicted proteins | sample Klosneuvirus_201_FD_109709 | JGI IMG/M metagenome (GOLD analysis project Ga0154020, IMG submission 109709) | Active sludge microbial communities from wastewater, Klosterneuburg, Austria - Klosneuvirus_20160825_MG | ecosystem: Engineered > WWTP > Aerobic digester > Activated sludge | place... | reverse complement strand
TCACCTACGCCTGCCGCTCCTTTTCGGAAGACTCAAGCCACCTCGCCATCCGACCCCGCAGCGCCGAGTGGCGCATCCTCCGCGCCGGCATCCCAAGCCCCAGCGGCCTGATGGCCCGCCTGCGCCCGCCTCAGGGCTTTGATTCCTCCGGCATCAGCTTCTACATCCCCGAGCCCTACCGTGAGGGCGCGCCGCTCCGCATCCAGATCGCAGAGAACCAGCGCACCATCATCGCGAGGTTCGACGACCGTGCCATCCCTCTGCCCTAGCGCCCCAGAACCTGCCTCAGCGCCCCGTACACGAAGTTCCGCCTCGGCTCCTTCAGCAGCGTCCCGAACTTCACCTCGTCACCGAGACACTTCAGCACGATGTGCGGCACCGCCACGCGGTTGACTCTCGTCCCACTGTCTTCCAGCACCACCGCCGTCACCTCCGCGGGGCGAAACTGCTTCCGCCACCCCTTCCCCAGCAGCCCCAGAAACACCTCACCGTCCTCGCGCCCCACACGCACCCGCACCCGCCCCCACAGCCCCACCAGCGCGGGGATCGCCGTCCCGATCCCGATCAGCATGAACGGGATCATGAACAGCACCGCGATCACGTCCCCCGAATCGCCCGAGAAGATCATCGCCAGCCCCACCGTCCACGTGATCGCATTCCAGAACCCGCTGAAGAACAGAAAAAACCATCCCGTCTCCGAGCGGCACGACGCCGTGATCACCACCTCCACCCCGTCGTCCGCGTAGGTGCACCCCTTTGGCGGGTTCGAGATGTCCACGGCCTCCGTCGGCGCCTTGAACATCGCCACCGGCTCACCGTCGGAGTCCACCACCGCGCCCTTCGCCAACGCCGAGAGCGCGAACGCCTCGTCGCACGCGCGGCAGAACGCCACGTTCGCCCCCACGTTCACGTCCGCTTCCGCGATCTCACCCGCGCACTTCGGGCACTGCATCGCCATCCGCCGCCTCCTTCCCGCCGACCAGCCACCGCTTCAGAAAACTCACTTGCTCGTTCTTCGCGTCGTTCGCCACAAGCCCAAACCCCGCGTGCTCCCACGGTGCGCCCGTCCGCTCCCACGTCCGCAGCCTCACCATCCCGGGGTCCGCACCCGCCTCAACGCACCGCGCCCGCACCGCCTCCACAAACCGCTCCTGCGTCGACACCGGCACCACCTCGTCCCCTCGGCTGTGCAGCGCCAGCAGCGGGATCGGCCTCCACCCGCCGAGCCGGCTCATCGCGTCAAGCGCCCGCACCCGCGCCGGGTCGTGCGTCGCGCCCCAGGGCGTCCTGCCTCCCGACAGATACAGCCCCTCCAGCCACCCCGTCGTTCCTTCCACCGCGGCACACACGAACTCGTGCCCCTCGCACAGCCGGCGCAGCGCCACCATCCCCCCAGCCGACATCCCGCCGATCCCCATCCGCCCCACGTCCAGCACGTCCTCGTACTCCCGTGCCGCGAGCGCGTCCGTCACCGCGTCCACCTCGCCCAGCATCCGCTCCAGCACGTCCAGCGTGCCCTCGGGCTTCTGCAGCGCCGCTTCGAACCGCTCCCCGTGGCCCGGCAGGTCCAGCGCCACCGCCGCGATCCCCGCTCGCACCCACCGCAGGTACCTCCCCGGGTCCAGCTCCTTGCTCACCGTCCGCCCGTGCATCCACACCATCACCGGCGCCGGCGTCTTCCAATCGGGGTGCGCGATCAGCGCCGGCACGCCCGCCAGCCGCACCGTCCGCGTCCGCTCCGCCAGCGCCCTCGGAAACGCGCCGAACCGCTCGTCCATGCCCGGCACGCGCGCCACTACAGCGCCACCCTCGCGCCACGCTCGATCGCCCGGGGCAACCCCGCCCCACGCAGCTCCTCCGCGCACGTCGCCGTCCGCGCAGAGATTTCCAGCACGCAGTCCGCGCCCCCGTCCGGCCCGGTGGGCACCTCCACCCCGCACGCTCGCAGCCACCGCGCCGCACGCTCGGTCTGCAGAGCCTTGCTGCTCTCCACGCTGTCAACACCCGTCGCGTTCTTGATCGGCGCAAACTCCTCCACCCGGTCCGTCTCCATTACGATGCTCTCGCGGCAGAGCCCCAATGCATCAAACACGAACCGCTCCAGCTTCACCGCGTTGTTCCGCTCCGGCGCCACCAACCTCCCGCTCTCCACCTCCACATAGGGCACCTTCTTCTCCGCCCTGTGAAACTCCAGCGAGAACGCCGGGTCCGTCGCCAGCCGTCCCAGAAACTCCACGCTCATCACGTGAATCGCGATCGACCCCGCGTTGTACGCCAGCCGCCCATCCTCTCGCCGCGCGCCCGACAGCGACGCCGGCATGTCCGAGTACTCCACCACGCCCAGCTTCCCACCCACGCGGCAGAAGACCCCCACCTTCTCGTCCGGCCCCGCTCGCTCCACCATCTTGCTCGACATCTCCCCAGATGAATCCACCGCGCCCGCGTGCAGCCCCAGGAACACCGGGTCCAGCACGCGCACGTGCGGATTGTCCACCTGAAAGTAACTCACCTGCTCCACGCCCCGCCGCCTCATCTCCGCCAAGGCTCCGCTCTCGTGCAGCGCCCGCACACACCCGCCGTGCCCGTCCGGGTTCGTCGCCACCTCGCCCTTCCCCGCCAGCAGCAGCCTCCCCGTCCGCATCTCCAGCGAGGGCATGACCCCCTGCATGAAGAAACGCACGTGCTCCCGCTCCAGCCCGAAGTACCCGTGCGCCGAGAAGAACTCCTCCGTCGCCACATGGTTCAACGGGCTGGTCATGATGTACCAGGGCACGCTCACGCCATACCTGTCCTTCGCGCCCAGCAGGTTGTCCGCGAATACCTGGAACAGCGGCTTGCCCGTCACCGCCCCGGCAGGGAAGCACCCCTTTGGCCCCTCAAACCCGAGCCTGGACCCCTGCCCGCCAGCGACCACAAACGCCGCCACCTTCCCCGCCCGGATCATCGCCTCGCCCCGCGCCGCGACCGCGCGCCGATCCCACGCATTCCCGCAGCACCTGCCGTCCAGCCCGTAGTACGGCGCGGGCGCCACTTCGCCCCGCTCCCCATCGTCGGACTGCCCCTGCACATACTCGCCGATGAGCCCGGGCAGCCCCTCAAGGTCCAGCCTCTGGATCTGCGACAGCAGCGCCTCACGCGCCGGCGCGTCGAGTTCATCCCAGAAGCGCAGCACGTGCCCCTGCCCCACCGCGCCCAGCCTCGCCCGCACGCTCTCGACGCTCACCATGACGCCTCCTGTTCCTTCCCGCCGCGACCGCGCATCCTAGTTTCGCCCCCCGCCCCCCGCCGCCCCAGCCCCGAAACGCCGTACAGTCCGCGCGATGGCCCCTCTCCAGCCCTTGCTCCTGTCCTTGCCGCCCGCGCGCCCTCTCATCGCTCCCTCGGTCATCGCCGGCGACTTCGCCAACGCCGCCCATGACGCGTCGGACGCCCTCGCCGCCGGCGCGGACCTCCTGCACCTGGACGTGATGGACGGCCATTTCGTACCGAACCTCACCCTCGGGCCGGACTACTGCCGCTGCCTCCGTCGGTCCCTCCCCGACGCCTACCTCGACGTGCACCTCATGGTCGCGGACCCAGCACGCTTCGTTCCTCCCTTCGCCGCGGCGGGCGCGAACCACATCTCCTTCCATCTGGAAGCCATCGCCGCCGCCAACATCGAGCCCCTCATCGCCTCAATCCGCGCCCTGGGCGTCGCAGCCGGGCTGGTCATCAACCCGCCCACCCCCGCCGAATCCCTCCTCCCCTTCGTCCACCTCCCCGACCTCATCCTCATCATGTCCGTCAACCCCGGGTTCTCGGGCCAGGCCTTCATTCCCGCCGCCCTTGACAAGGCCCGGTTCATCCGCCCCCACCTCCAGCCCAACCAGCGGCTGCAGGTCGATGGAGGGGTCTCACCCGCCAACGCCGCAGCCGTCCGCGACGCCGGATTCGACGTCCTCGTCGCTGGCTCGGCCCTGATGAGCCGCCCCAGCGCCGAACGCTCCGCGATCGTCGCCGCCCTCAAAGGCCCCGCCCAAGTCCGATAGGAGAATGTTCGCATGCCGGGTTCTTCGCACCCGAACCTCTGGTACACTTCTCCTTGACGACCCGGGACCGGCCCCCCGGCCACCCCCGGACGCAAGGAACCTCGCATGGCAAAGGCAGCCAAGCCCAGCACACGGACGTGGAGCGATGTTCGGCCGCAGCGCAAGCTCACCATCGAGGAGGGCCTCTGGCTCCGCTGCCCCTCCTGCTCCAAGATGGTCTACCGGCGGCACCTGGAGGACAACCTCCACGTCTGCCCAGAGTGCGACTTCCACCACCGCATCTCCGCGGCTCAGCGCATCGAGCAACTCTGCGACGCCGGCTCCTTCCAGGAACTCTTCACGGGCCTCGCCCCCGGAGACCCCCTCGCCTTCCGCGACCTCAAGTCCTACAAGGACCGCCTTCTCGCCGAGCAGATCAAGACCGGTTCGCTCGATGCCATCAAGGCCGGCCGGGGCTTTATCAAGGGCCGCGAGGCCATGCTCTGCTGCCTTGACCTCACCTTCATGATGGGCTCCATGGGATCGGTCGTCGGAGAGACCATCACCCGCGCCGTCGAGGCCGCCACCCCAGACCGCGCCACGGGCGACCCGGGCCTGCCCGTCATCATCGTGAGTTGCTCCGGCGGCGCCCGCATGCAGGAGTCCGGCCTCTCGCTCATGCAGATGGCCAAGACCTGCGGCGCCCTCGCCCGCTTCGACGACGCCGGCGGCCTGTTCATCAGCGTCCTCACCGACCCCACCACCGGCGGCGTCACCGCCTCCTTCGCCATGCTGGGCGACGTCATCATCGCCGAGCCCAAGGCCCTCATCGGCTTCGCCGGTCCGCGCGTCATCCAGCAGACCATCCGCCAGGAGCTGCCCACGGGCTTCCAACGCTCCGAGTTCCTCATGAGCGCCGGATTGGTCGACCGCGTCGTCCCGCGTGCGCAGCTCCGCAGCGAAATCGCCCGCATCATCGATTACTCGGGTCGATAGCGCATGCCCGCTCGCGGGCATGCACCGGCCCCGTGGCCCCCGGTTCACACCTCGACGACCATCGCCACGCTGTTGCCGCCCCCCAGGCACAGCGCCGCCACGCCGCGCTTCCCCCCCGTCCGCCGCAACTGGTGGATCAGCGTCGTCAGCACGCGCGCACCCGAAGCCCCGATGGGGTGCCCGAGTGCAATCCCGCCTCCACAGATGTTCAGCCTGGCCTCATCCACCCCCAGCGCCTTGATATTGCACAGCACCTGGGCCGCGAACGCCTCGTTGATCTCGAAGAGGTCGATGTCCTTCACCGAGAGCCCGGCCTTCACCAGCACGCCCTTCACGCCCTCGATCGGCGCCGCGAAGATGTCCTTGGGCGCGATCCCGCTTGTGTGATAGGCCACGATCTTCGCGATCGGCTTCACGCCCAGTTCCTCGGCCTTGGCCAGGCTCGCCACGCACAGCGCCGCCGCCCCGTCCGAAATCTGCGATGCGTTCGCCGCCGTGATCGTCTCGTGCCCGGGCAGCGCCCGCAGCTTCGAGACCGACTCCAGCGTCGTCTCGGGCCTCACGCCCTCGTCCGCCGCCACCCCGGGTGACCTCTTGTCCATGCACTGCTCACCCGTCAGGGTCACGGTCTCCGCCTTGAACCACCCCTGCTTCGCAGCCTCCGCCGCCCGCTGGTGGCTCTGCGCACTGAACCTGTCCTGCTCTCCGCGGCTGATCTCGTGCTTCTTGGCGATGTGGTCCGCACCCATCGTCATCGCCCAGCCCTCGAACGGGCACCGCAGGCCGTCCCAGGCCATGTGGTCCTCCATCGTCGCCGGGCCGAACTTCACGCCCTCGCGCACCTTCGCCAGGTGCGGGGCGCCTGTCATGCTCTCAAAGCCGCCGGCGAGCACCACTCGGTTGTCCCCCGCCTTGATGGACTGCGCCGCCAGCATCACCGCCTGCAGGCCGCTGCCGCAGACCTTGTTCACAGTCTGCGCCGACATGGTGTCGGGCAGCCCTGCCTTGAGCGCCGCCTGCCGGGCCGGGTTCTGCCCAACCCCCGCCTGCAGCACGCAACCCATGATGACCTCGTCCACCGCCCCCTTCACGATCGGCACCTCGTTCAGCACCGCTCCGATCGCGTACGAGCCCAGCACCGGCGAGGGCACCCTTGAGAAACCGCCCAAGAACCTCCCGATCGGGGTCCGCTTCGCCGAGAGAATCACGGGGGTGGTCGCGGGGGTCGTTGCGGTCGTCATGCCTCATTGCTCCTTACTGGGCGCCTGCCGCGCCTGCCAAGTATTCTAGGTTCGGCCCGGGCCAAAAACGCCCCATCCCGACTCCCAACAATCACGCGTGACCCCGCCCCCCGCCCCCATCGCCGACGCCGCGCCCCTCAGCGCCTCAGACCGCACCTACCTCACCCTCGAGTACTCCCTCCTCTTCTTCGCCATCCCCGCCATCATCGCCTTTGGCCCGCCCCGCATCCCCTTCTTCGCGCTCCTCTACTCCGCAACCGCCATCTGCGCCCTCTTCCTCTTCCTCGACCGCTCCTTCGACCGCTCCCAGCTCTGGAACAAAGCCTCCCTGCGCGCCGGCCTCCCCGGCGTGCTCTCGCTCTGGGCCGTGGGCGTCGTCGTCCTCTCCCTCCTCATCAAGTTCCTCGCGCCCCACCTTTGGCTCGCCTTCCCGCGCGAAAAGCCTCTGGTCTGGGCCGGCGTCATGGTCCTCTACCCCGTCCTCTCCGTCTACGCGCAGAACATCATCTACCGCGCCTTCATCTTCCACCGGTACCGCAGCCTCTTCCCCTCGCCCTCCGCCATGATCTGGGCCTCCGCCGCCGCCTTCTCCTTCGCTCACATCATCTTCCTCAACGCCGTCGCCATCCTCCTCACCCTCGCCGGCGGCCTCATCTTCGCCCACACCTTCCACAAGCACCGCTCCATCCTCCTGGTCTCCATCGAGCACGCGCTCTACGGCTGCCTGCTCTTCACCGTCGGCCTCGGCTGGTACCTCTACCTCGCCGCCGCCCAATAACCACTTTCGGCCCTGCAATACGCACCCAACCTCATTCGTTCTGCCCCTGCTGCGAGGGGGTTCTGCTCGCACGCCAGGAGTTCACTCATGCTCTCACGTTTCACCTGTTCCTCCGCCGCGATCGCGGCGCTCGTGTTCGCGGCGGGGCTCTCTCCCGCGCTCGCCCAGCCCGGCTTCTGGAGCCCTCCCACAAAGCAACGCGACGACGACCGCAGGAATCGCGCCGATGATCGCCGTGACGACAACCGCGACGACAAGCGCGACGCCCGCCGCCACGACAACCGCGACGACAAGCGCGATGCCCGCCGCGACGACAACCGCGACGACAAGCGCGACGCCCGCCGCCACGACAACCGCGACGACAGGCGCGATGGGCCCCGCCGTGAGTTCCAGCGTGATCGCGGCCCAGGTCCCCAGGGCCCCCACGCCATGCAGCGCCGCGGCCCCCAGGGAGGCCGCCAGCACGGCCCCGGCTTCCAAGGCCCCCACGCCATGCAGCAGCGCCGCGGGCCCCAGATGAACGGACCCCAGGGCCCCGGCTTCCAACGCCCCCCCGGCATGCAGCAGCGCCGTGGGCCCCAGATGAATGGGCCCCAGGGCCCCGGCTTCCAAGGCCCCCACGCCATGCAGCAGCGCCGTGGGCCCCAGATGAACGGGCCCCAGGGCCCCGGCTTCCAGGGCCCTCCCGGCATGCAGCAGCGCCGTGGGCCCCAGGGCGGCCCGCAGCAGGCTCCCGGGTTCCAGGGTCCTCCGGGCGGCACGAATGAAGGCCCGCGTGACAACGCCGGTCCGCGTCGCGGCGGTCGCCAAGGCCCCGACGGCCGCGGGCCCGATCGCCGCCCCGAAGCCGGCCCCGGGCGTGGCACCGGTGGCGGCGAGAACCGTGGTCCAGACCGCGCACCAGACGCCCCGCTCCCGCGCGACCCCCGATAGCACTCAACCCAGACCTCTTGTTCACGCGGCGTGCCCGGTTTCACGGCTTGGCACGCCGCGTCCTCATGCGCCCACCGCCGCCTTCAGGTCCACGGTTGCCCCGGGTGCCTCACACCGCTCGCCCTCGCCGCTCCTCCGCCTCAGGTCCGAGACCAGCGCCGCCATTTCGCCCCGCACCGGGGCCGTAAAGACCATCGCCTCTCCTTTGGTCGGGTGCCGAATCCCCAGCACGCACGCGTGCAGGGCCTGCTTGCCGATCACCACCGCGCCCGCCTCGTCCTCGTACACCCGCCCGCCGTACATGTCGTCCCCCACGATCGGCCACCCGTGATACGACAGGTGCACGCGGATCTGGTGCGTCCGCCCTGTCTTCAACTCCAACTCCACCAGCGAGTACCACACACCGCTCACCTCATACCGCTCCCGCACCCGCACGATCGTCACCGCGGGCTTCCCCAGTTCATCGTGCCGCACCACCTGCTTCTCCCGATACCCCTTCTCCCGCGATGGGTGAGGCCCCAAGGGCTCGTCCAGCACCTGCACCAGGGGCTCCACCTTCCCGTGCACGACCGCCAGATACCGCTTGTCCACCTTTCGGTGCTCGAACTGCTGCCCCAGCTTCCAGTGCGCTTCCTCCCGCTTCGCGAACACAATGCACCCACTCGTGTGCCGGTCAAGTCTGTGCACCACCCCAGGCCGCGCCAGGTCCTTCCCCACCTCCGAGAGGCTCCCTTGCCCCTTCGACTGGAAGTGGTACGTCAGCGCGCTCAGCATCGTCCCCTTCAGATGGCTCCGCGCCGGGTGCACGATGATGTCCGCCGACTTGTTCACCACGATCATGTCCTCGTCCTCGTACATCACCTCCAGCGGGATCGCCTCCGGCTGAATGTTGGGCTCCGGTGGCACCGGCACCACCACCTCCACCTCGTCCCCCGCCCCGATCCGCGTCGACGCCTTGGGCCGTCTCCCGTTCACCGTCACCCCGCCGTCCTCGATCAGCCTCTGCAACTGCGTGCGGCTCAGAAACGCGATCCGATCCACCAAGTACCGGTCCAGCCTTTTGTCCAGGTCCCGCTTGATCGAGAACCGGACCGTCCGCACCTCCTCCTCGTCCTCCAGCCCCTGCTCGCGCGCACTCTCCACCGCACGCCGGATCGCCTCCGCGTCGATCTTCCCGCCGGGCAGCACCAGCCCGCCCGCCAGCGCGACCTCACTCGTTCCGTCCGGCTCGTCCATGCTCCACGATATCCGCCGCGCACGCCCCTACACGGTTATCCCTTCCATACCGCCCGCCCTTCCTCCCGATACCTACGCCCCTGCCGGGAGGGCACCATGCACACCCCATCGCTCCTCGTGGCGCGACGCCGCCGCGCATTCCTTGTCGCCTTCCTCTTGCTCACGCTCCTCTGGGCCTCCACCACGCGCTCCGTCACACTCTCCTTCGAGGGCGGCGTCTCCGCCTCCTTCGCACGGGGCACCCTCCGCCTGGGATCTCAGCGCACCCCGTCCCCCGTCTACGGCTATGCACGCCTCGACACCTCCCCGGCCTGGTCAGATTCCATCAGCCTCGCCTGGCGTCCCTACAGATTCGACGACGGCGATGTCCGTGGCCTCGCCCTCCCACTGTGGATCCCCACCCTCGCCGCCGCCCTCTGGGCCGCGTTCCTCCAGGGCCTCCTCTCGGCGCTGCCCGGCGCGCCCGCCTCCCCTTGCCTGGCCTGCGGCTACGACCTCGCCTCGCTCCCACAAGGCAAGACGCCATCCCGCTGCCCGGAGTGCGGGCAGTTGCACAACCCCATCCCCTGCTAGCAACCTCAGCCCGTCACCACGCCGCTCTGCCGCAGCAGCGTCCGGAACCCCTCACCGAACACGAAGTTCTCTTCCGGGAACTTCTCGCCCGACATGTTCTGGTCCAGGTGGCTGAACATCAGGTCAATTCGGCCGATCACCTTCGAGACCCCAGTCGCCGGGTCGATCCGCTCCACCGTCCCCGCCGTCGACGCCCCACTCGGGCCCATCTGCTCCACCCGCGCGTCATACCGGATCGTGTACCCCGGGGGCACCTCCTCCGAAAACTCGGCGCGGCTGACCTTCGCGAGAATCACCTTCTCCTGAAACCCTTCCGCGTGCCCCACCAGTATCCCCGCGGTCTGCGCCATCCCCTCCACCATCAACGACGCCGGCATGATGGGCAGCGCGGGCTCGCCGCCCTCCGCGGCGAAGTGATCGTGCAGGTGCTCTTCCGCCATCGAGACGTTCTTGATCGCCACCAGCCGCTTTGCGGGCTCCAACAGCACGATCCTGTCGATCCACATCCAGCGCATGCGTGCCCCGGTGCCCCGACTACTTCGCCGCGACCTTCGCCTCGACAAACGACACCAGCGACCGCACGGTGAACAGTTCCGCCACCTTCCCGATCTCCGGGTTGGACTCCCAGCCCGCGAAGTCCACGTGGGGCATCCGCGCCTTCAGCGTCGCAACGCCCTTGGGCGTCACCTTCCCGTCCTTCACATACTCGGGGTCCTGCGCCACGTTGTCCGGAAAGAGGTCCCCCTGAGGGATCTTGATCCCGAAGGCCTGCTCCAGCTTGAACACGATGTCCAGAAAGTCGATCGACTCCGCCCCCAGGTCCTTGGTCAGCACCGAGTCGAGCGTCACCTCGTCCTCGTCCACCGCCAACGCGTCCACAAGGATCGTCCGAACTTTTCCAAAGATCTCTTCACGCGTCATCGGGTCAGTTTCCTCGGTCCGCAGCGTCGCCCGCACCCATTGCGAGCGCCCGGTGCGTTGAATGGCGATCATAGCGCCACGCGAACTCCCCGCAGCACAAACCTCCCCGACACCGCTACCCCGCGCTCCTCCCAGCCGCCCGCTGCCAGGGGCTCCAGCAGCACCGCCTCCCCCTTCATGTCCAGCCCCGTCTCCCCCACCCCGGCGAGCTTCACCTCCACCCGCAACACGCCCCCGGGCCTCACGAAGCGCCCATACTTCAGCGCCCGCACGCCCCCCAGGACCAGCCGCTCCCCGTGCCCGGCCTCCTTCGCCAGCCGCCGCCCCGCCTGCACCATCGCCTCCAGCATCATCACTCCGGGCAGCACCGGATACGTCGGGAAGTGATCCCGCAGATACTCCTCCGCGTTCGAGACCTGCTTCAGGGTCACGATGCGCTCGGGAGTCAGTTCCAGCACACGATCCACGAGATTGAAATGCACGACGGACTGTAGGTCCCGGCGCATCCGCTCGTTCCGCTTCCTACCCTCCGTCTCACCCCTTTGGGAGCCCGCCCCATGCCCTCCGAAGCCCAGGTCACCAAGGTCAAAGTCATCGTCGCCTGCGTCCTCGGTGCCCTCGCACTCGGCCTGCTCGCGTGGCAAGTCCCGAAGTTCTTCGCCGGCCCTGTCGTCCTCGACGACTCCAACCTCCCCCCCGAAGCCATCGCCGCTCGCGAAGACATGGCCATGCTCAAAGCTCTCGACCTCTCACAACTCCAGGCCGAAGTCGCCAAGCGCGACGCCGCCATGCGCTCCGCCGCCCCGGGCCCCGCGCAGTCCGATGCCATGTCCGCCTACGCCCGCGCCACGGACGAACTCGCCACCCGCCCCCGCAACTGACCGCCCACGCCCTCCACCTCCCGAGGCCACCATGTCATTCTCCGCCGCCGCCGACCTCCTCGCCAACAACGTCGAAGCCTCCATCGATCGCTGGATTGACTGGCTCAAGATCCCCAGCATCTCCACCGACCCCGCCTACGCCGGCCACTGCCGCCGCGCCGCCGAGTGGTGCCGCGACCAGCTCGCCCAACTCGGCTTCTCCGCCTCCCTCGTCGAGACCGGGACCGTCTCCGAAGGCAAGGGCTCCGGCCACCCCATCGTGCTCGCCTCCATCGAGCCCGCCTCTTCCTACAAGGGCCCCCACATCCTCTTCTACGGCCATTACGACGTGCAGCCCGTCGACCCCGTCAGCCTCTGGCACTCCGATCCCTTCCAGCCCGTCCGTCGTGGCCCCCTCCCTGGCGAACCCGGCGGTGAACGCCTCGTCGCCCGCGGCGCTGTCGACGACAAGGGCCAGGTCATGACCTTCCTCGAGGCCTGCCGCGCATGGAAGCAGGCCACCGGCCACGCCACCGGCGGCGCCGCGTTCACCATCGTCATCGAGGGCGAGGAAGAGTCAGGCTCCGTCAACCTCCAGCCCTTCGTCCTCGCCCACAAGAAACTCCTCTCCGCCACCGACGTCTGCCTCATCTCCGACACCGGCATGCTGGGCCGAAACAAGCCCGCCATCACCTACGGCGTGCGCGGCCTCGCCTACACCCAGGTCACCCTTCACGCCTCCAACCAAGACCTCCACTCCGGCCTCTGGGGTGGCCGCTGCCCAAACCCCATCACCGAGCTCACCCGCGT
>Ga0154020_10007926_pt1 | contig 12356 bp, 6 predicted proteins | sample Klosneuvirus_201_FD_109709 | JGI IMG/M metagenome (GOLD analysis project Ga0154020, IMG submission 109709) | Active sludge microbial communities from wastewater, Klosterneuburg, Austria - Klosneuvirus_20160825_MG | ecosystem: Engineered > WWTP > Aerobic digester > Activated sludge | place... | reverse complement strand
TCGACGAGCTGGACGAGCTCGCCGCGCTCTTTGTCACTACCGGCGGCAGACGCTGCGATCGTGCGGATCGTCGATAGCTGGTAGCCATCGGCCTGCTTCGCGCCGCGAAGGACGTCGCCGAAGGCCGCGACCGCGAACGCGAAGCGCATGTCGGCCGAGGCGTCGGCGAACGTGGCGGATGGCGTCGCGGCGACGGGGAACGCTGCCTCGGTGGCCTGGATGCCCTTCGTCGTCTTGTGTCGAACGCGCACCGTCGCGGGCGACGCGGTGCCCGGGGCGAGCTCGAGCTCGTAGATCGCGGTCACCTGATGGCCGGGACCGATCTCGCCGGCATCGACCTTGTCGTTGCGGAAGTCCTTGTCGGCGACATCGCGGTTCTCGTAGCCGACGAGCCGGTAGCGCTTCACGCGCGTCGGGTCGAAGTCGACCTGGAGCTTCACGTCCTTCGCGATCACCTCGAGCGTGGCGCCGACCTGCTGCTGGAACACGCGCTTCGCCTCGGACAGCGAGTCGATGTAGAAGTTGTTGCCGTTGCCCTTGTTCGCGAGCTGCTCCATGCGCGCGTCTTGGTAGTTGCCCACGCCAAAACCTATCGTCGACAGCGTGACGCCTTCTTTCACCTTGCCGGCGATCGTCTTCAGGATCGCGTTCTGATCGGTCTCGCCGACATTCGCATCTCCATCGGAGAGGATGATCACGCGGCTGATCGCGTTGTTCGCGAGGCCCTTCATCGCTTCGCGATACGCGAGCGTGATGCCGTCGGACATCGCCGTGGATCCCGACGCGGACAGGTCGTCGATCGCGGCCATGATCCGCGTGCGGTGCTCGATGCCCGTCGCCGGAAGCACGAGGCGCGTCGCGCCGGCGTAGGTGACGAGCGCGACCGAGTCGCCATCTTTGAGCGTGTTGACGAGGATGCGCAGCGACCGCTTCGCGAGCTCGAGGCGATCGGGACCTTCCATCGATCCCGAAACGTCGACGAGGAATACGAGGTTCGCGGCACGGCGTTCACTGATCGCTTGCGGCTGCGTGGACACCCCGACGCGCAGGACGTGGCGATTCGCGTTGAACGGCGATGGCGCGAGGTCGGTGGTGACCGAGAACGGCGCGGGCGCGGTCGCCGCGGGTGCGGGGTACGCGTAGTGGAAGTAGTTGACCATCTCCTCGACACGGACCGCATCCTTCGCTGGCAGCGTGTTGTCGAGGAGCTTGCGGCGCACGAGCGTGTACGACGCGGTGTCGACGTCGGCGGCGAACGTCGACAGGTGATCGCTCGCGGTGTTCGTCCACGCGTTCGCCTCGTGATGCTCGTAGCCTTCCGTGTTGACCGTCGAATCGGCGACGGCTGCCGATCGTCCGCGCATTCCGCCGCGGCCACCGCCGACGCCGTAGCCCTGGCCCGTGCCCGATCCGATCGTGCCGAAGCGACCCGTGCCGATCGTTCCCGAGCCGAGAACACCGCTGCTCTGCGCTTGCTCGATCGCTTCCTGCCGCTTGATCGCCAGGTGGCCTCGGGCGCGGTCCTGCGTTCCCATCGCACCTTCGTCGAGGGCCATCGCCGCACCCTCGCCGTCGTCGGGCTTGTCGTCTTCCTCCGCGGGCGGTGGATCTTCCACGCTCGACGCGTGCACCGCGACACTCTCGCGAGCGGAGAGATCGACGTTGGCGCCCGTGTCGGGCTTGCACGACACGAGGCACGACAGGAGCAAGAAGCGCGCGAGCGAGGTCTTCATCGAGGGCGTCGACACCGAGCTTCGCGATGAAGTTTCATGGAACTCCGAACGCGATTCGGCGTCTCAGCGGGAATTCGCGCAACCGGTGTAGGGTTTGCGTCGCGCATGAAGAGCCGAGGGGTCGTGCTTGTCGTCGTGTTGTTGCTCGCAGCAGCCGGCGGATTTTGGTGGTGGAAGCGACGCGGCGGTGGTGAGACGCCTGCGACGTCGACGGTGACGCAGGCTGGAAGCGGATCCTCGTCGAAGAATTCAAGCGCTGGGGGCGCGCGAGCGAGTGACGCCGCGGCCGGCACCGCGAGCATCTCGATCACCGTGTCGAGTGACAAGGGACCGATCGTCGATGCGACGGTTCGTCTCGCGCCCGAAGAAGGCGACGTGCTCGTGCTGCGCACCGACAAAGCAGGCATCGCGCGCGCCGACAAGCTCGCGCTCGGTGCGTGGGAGATCGCGGCGTCCGCGCCCGGCTTCGAGCCCGGCGGATTGAAAGCGCGCGAGCTCGTGAAGGATGAAGTCGCGAACGTCGCGCTGACGTTGATCGCTGGCGGTGCGACGCTTTCGGGCACGGTGACCGACGCGACCGGTGGACCCGTCGCCGGCGCGCGTGTCGATGCCGCGCGAGTCAACAGCGGTCCGCGCATCGGACAGCCGAGCGACGCCGTCGCGACGACAATGACCGGTAGCGATGGCAAGTATCAGATGACGGTGGCGACGGGGCAGCTCGTCGTCGGCGTGTCGAGTCCGGACTACGCGCCGCAATCGAGACACGTCGAAGTGATCGGCACCGGCGCGACCGCGGATTTCTCGCTCGTGCCGGGCGGCGTGATCGAAGGCATCGTGCGCGATGCACGAACGAAGGAGGCGGTCGCAGGCGCACGGGTCGATGCGCGCCGCGACGGCGGCGGCGGAATCACGTTCGCGGAAGCGGGTCGCTATCGCGCGCAGTCGGGCGCGGACGGGCGGTTCCGTCTCGCGGGTCTACGCCCGGGTGCATACGAGCTCGTCGCGCGCGAGAACAAGCGCGTGACCACCGAGCCCGTTGTCGTCGGCATCGGTGTCGCGGAGCAGGTGACGGACGTCGAGCTGTTGCTCGGCGCGGGGCTCGTGCTGTCCGGAATCGTCGTCGATCAGAACGACAAGCCGGTGCCGAAGGTCAACGTGAGCTTGAACGGCGATGGGCCCGGGATCGCCGAGGAGTCCGACGACAAAGGCGCGTTCGCGTTCGTCGGACTCCCTCCCGGTCACTACTTCTTGATTCCCACGGCAGACGGTTGGTCGGCCGACGGCATCTCGCCGCTCGAGCTTCGCGACAAGGACCTCACGAACATCAAGGTGCGCGTGCGGACGGCGCTCGCGGCGACGGGACACGTCGAGCCACGCCAGCTCTGCACCATCAGTCACGAGCCGGCGCGCGGCGCGATGGGGATGGAGATGGGGCTCCTCGTCTCGCCGAAGCAGACCGAGCCGAATGGCGACTTCACGCTTCCCGTCGGGCCGATCAAGGCAACGCTCACCGCGCGCTGTCCGAGTGGAGCCTACGGAACGAAGGACATCGATCCGAAAGCCGATACCGCGCCGATCGTGATCGAAGTGAAAGCGGGCGCATCGATCGCGGGCCGCGTGATCGATGGCAAGGGTCAGCCCGTCGCCGGCGCCACCGTGATGGCGGCACCGGCAGGCGACGAGCGTCGCGTCACCGTGGTGAACGGAATGGTCACCAGCGGCGTGCAAGCGATGACAAACGCGCAGGGTGCGTACGAGATCCTCGGCCTCGCGCCGGGTCCGTACGCGATGAGTGCGCTCGATCGCGGACGTCCGTTGCGCTCGCGCGGGAAGCCGGTGCGCGTGACGTTGACCGAGGCGGAGAAGAAGACGGGCGTCGACCTCGCGATCGATCGACCCGATGGCGTGATCCGCGGTGTCGTGACCGGCCCCGATGGCAAGCCGCTCGCCGATGCGTGGGTGTCGGTGCATCAGGATCTCGGCGCGATGCTCGAGGACATGCGCGGCAATGACGACGAGGGTCGGGGGCACAGCAGCTCGATGACGATCTCGACGAGTGACGACAACGAGGCGACGGACTTCGCGCCCGTGCTCACCGATGCAGCGGGCAAGTTCGAGATCCGCGGCTTGCCGCACGCGCGCTACGAAGTGATCGCCGAAGCGCAAGCGGGCGCGTTGCGCGGTCGCGCGCCGAACATCACGCCGGATGCGACGCTGACGATCCAAGCGCTCGGCTTGACCTCGCTCGCAGGCACGGTGCACGGCGCGAACGGACCGACGGCGGTGTTCCGCGTCGAGCTCGCTGGACCGACCACGGCTGCACGCACGTTCACCGATGGAAAGTTCCAGTTCGGTCGTGTCGATCCCGGCGCGTATACCGTTCGCGTGTCGTCGGAAGACGGCAACGCCGAGGTGAAGGTGAACGTCGTCGCGAATCAGCCGACGACGGTGGACGTGCCGCTGGTCGCGAACGCGGTCGTCATCGGCAAGGTCGTGGACGCCGAGGGCAAGCCGCTCGGTGGTGTGGGCGTCGTCCTGATCAAGGACGAAGGTGAAGGTAGGACCAGCATCTCGCTCGACGGTCCACCACCCACGAGTGCGTCCGATGGGACGTTTAGAGTGGAAGGGCCCGCACAACCGAGCGCGTTGGTGTTGATGACACCACCAAGGCCGACCGTGAAGCGGCCTCTCGCGCTCGTGGCGGGAAAGACGCTCGACCTCGGGGCTATCCGAGTGGAACCCCGCACGGGATCGGGTGCACCGCCCGGACCGTGATGCCGCGTGATAGGTATGGCGGGTTATGGGACGCGATCGAACGCGAGTGCTCGTGCTCGCGCTCGGATATCTAGCTGCGATCATTCCAGCGCTGTTCGTGATGGATTGGTTCGTGCTGGACCTCGGGATCGATTCGCTCCACATCCGCCTGACGAACGGACGCGGGATGTATGGCTCGCTCGCGACCAGCGTGTTCTGGGGCTCGCTACTCGTCATGGTCCCGGCCGTCGCGTTTCAGACGTTCACGCGCCTCGCGAGCGGAGTCGCGAACCCGAAGCTGTCGCGCTACGGCATCTACGCGGGACTCATGTTGCTCGCGACCGGGCTCGCGGCCGCGTACGTGTTCGCACCCGAAGTGCCCGCGGTCTTCGAGCTCGCGCCGCAGATCGAACGCACGATCGCCCCGCTCGTGTTCGCGGTCGCGAGTCTCCTCGGTGTCGGCGCGCTGCACTACGCGGCGCTCGAGACCACCGATGACAACGCCGGCACGTACAAGAAGGTCGTGATCGACAAACCGGTCGACAAGCCGATCACGCAACCGATGCCGCCGATCGTTCGTCCCGCCACGATCCCGCCCGTGAACGTTCCGCGTCCCGCGACGGTTCCGCCGACGACGAAGCGCAAGCTGAGCTTCCTCGTGCTGAGCGGCGAGGTCACGCGCGCGGGCATCGATGCGCGACGCGAAGATGGCAGCTCGTTGCTCGTGTTGTGGCGCGATGTCGTCGGTGTTGTCGTGCGGCGGCTCCCCGACGAGCTCGACGCGACGACGTTCATGGACATCGTGTCGGTCAAAGGTTCGACGCTGCGCATCGTGCCGTGGACACGGTTGACCGGCATCTCCGTCGTCGGTACCGGCGACGATCGCGTGCGCTCGCTCGCGGGCTATGTCGCGACGATGTGCAGCGACGTGCAACTGTTCGATCCGGCGACGAAGCTGTTCCTCGAGAGATCCGATCCGGCGGCGCAGCTCAAAGACACCGCGAAGCTCGCCGCGCACGACGAACGCTTGCGTTGACTAACGACACGAGATGCGCGCCGCATCGAGCGACAGGTTCTTCACGAGGCTGTCGAAGTTGCGAGTATTTGCTTTCGGGCAGATGGTGTTGGCCTTGCTCTGGCCGCCGTACTCGATGTTCCACACGGGCTTGTTCGCCTGGATGAACGGCGTCTGGGTGTCGCATTCGTCGTACTCGAAGCACTGCTCGTTGATCGCGAAGTCGAACGAGCTGACGAGCTCCGGGATCTGATCGACGTCGTTCTTGAGGCCGACGGCGAGGCCGCGGGCGTGCGCTTCCGTCGCCAGGAAGCGGTTGTAGTCGAGCTGGGTGCTCGCGGTGAGCGGGAAGCCGGGGCTGTTGGTGTAGCCGTCGACGTTGTCGGGATCGACGGCGTCGCAGCGCTTCTGAACCGCGAGGTCCATGCGCTTCTTCATCACCGTACGCACACCCGCCGAGCGCGTATCGATCCATCGCTCGCCCGGCCAGCCGTCGAGCGGAGTGCCGAGCGCAGCTGCCGGAAATTGCGCGGCATCGGTGCGCCAGTCCTCGTGACTACCGGCGCTGAAGTAACACACGACCTTCTTTCCGGACGCCTTGAGCGTATCGATCGTCGACTGCGGCGTATCGAACAGGTCCACGTCGTACGCCTGCACGTTGTACGAGGTGTTCACCGTGCCCTGAAGCTGGATCTGCCACGTCGTTCCGGGCGTCGGCTTCCACCACGTCGCCGTGCCGCCGCCACCGCCGCCACCACCACCACCGCCACCCCCACCGTCATGGAGTAGCCCGCGCGAGCGCGCATTCTGTTCGTACTTCTTGGTCACGTTCCACAACAGCCAGTTGCCACCGCTCCCCACCGAGACCCATGGCGTATAGGCGTAGAGCGATGCGGTGGCATCGTTGCTCGGTGTGACGGTCGTGGGGTCGAGCGTCTGCCGCGGCTTGCCCTTGCGCCACTGCCCGGTGGCATTGACCGACGCGTCGAACCACTTGCGTAACGTTCGTGCTCCACATTGCAGCTGTTTCGCCAGGCCCTTGTACTGGGCCGCGCAGCTGCCGCCGTCGGGACAACCACAGCCGAGTGCGCGATCGACGAGACTCTGGCTCGGCTTGGACGTCTTGCTCACGATCGACGTCTCGCATTGCATGCGGACGATCAGCGCGAGCGGATGGATGTCCGATTCGTTCGCCGCATCGATGACGGCCTCGGCCGCGCTACGCCCGTCGGGCAGCGTCGTGGTCGAGAGCCACGACCTCGTGCCGTACGGGGTGCTGTCGAAGAACGCCTGCACGTCGTCGACGTCCATCCCGGCAGCGCCGACGAGGAGGTAGTCGTCGATGATCTTGTTCTTGCTGAACGTGGCGGACACACCGTCCTGCTTGCCTTGCTCCTGGAAGGGCTCGAAGTCGGAGCTCTCCTCGTGGTCCTCCCATGCCGGCGGTTGGTCCGCACACGCTGCCATGATCGCGATCGACAGAAGTACTGCTCGCATGCCCGCGGGCTCTGCACTCCCCGCACCACCGGCGAGTCGTGAGGTTAGCGGGCAATGGCCAGATCATTCGGCACTCGGCGCGCAGCGCGATGCGCGAGCGGTGCACGGCCTCTACCAACAGTGCACCGTTCTGTGTGTGGTGATCGGTGAACGGACCCCCACCCGATCGGGATCAGCTAGCAGTCATCGGAGGCATGACACGCCGCCGGGTCGTCACACGGATCGGCACCGAGCTTCTCGGCGCATTCCTCCTCTTGCCTCACCGTCGAGGGACAACCGTCGACATAGTTCAGCAGCGACTCGACACACTCGTCGAACGTCGGGAAGTTGACGGTGAACTCGCCCGTTTCGTCCATGCAGACTTCCGTGCCGCCATCGCCTTGCTCGTCGATGATGTAGGTGCACAGATCATCGATCTCGGACTCCGAGAGATCGATGACCAGCTTGTCGCTGTCGACGCCGGAGCCACCCTTACATGCAGCGAGCGTTGCGATCGCGACGAACAGCAGCCTGCGCATGGGCCGATCGTATCAGCGATCAGGGCATCGCTCCCAAATAGCGAGAGGCGGGGCGGATCAGGCGGCCCGTGCGGCGCTGTTCGAGCACGTGCGCGGCCCAGCCGGCGATGCGGCTCGTGGCAAATGTCGCGGCGAACTGTTCGCGCGGCAGACCGACGGCGTCGAGGAGCACGGCCGTGTAGAACTCGACGTTCGCGGCGAGCGGGCGATCCGGCTTGCGTTCGAGGAGGATCTTCGCCGCGGCGGTCTCGACGGCGCGCGCGAGCTCGAGGCGCTTGCTCGCGAGCGGGCGCACCGCGGTCTCGAGCACGGCCGCGCGCGGATCGCGCACGCGATACACGCGGTGGCCCATGCCCATGATGCGGCGTCCTGCGGCGAGCTCGTCGAGAATCCAGCGCTCGGCGGTGGCGGGCGATCCGATCGCATCGAGCATGTCGAGCACGGGGCCCGGGGCACCGCCGTGCAGCGGGCCCTTGAGCGCACCGACGGCGCCGACGATCGCGCTGAGCATGTCGCTCTCCGTCGAAGCGATCACGCGTGCGGTGAACGTCGATGCATTCGTCGCGTGATCGATCACCGTGACGAAGTACGCGTCGAGTGCCTTCGCCGCTGCAGCGGTCGGTGTGGTGCCCGTGGTCATGCGGATGTAGTCGGCGGCGTGACCGAGCGTCGGATCCGGCGCGATCGGCGCGACGCCGGTACGCGTGCGATTCCACGCGGAGACGATCACCGGCGCTGCACCGAGCGCTGCGATCGCGTCGAGCAGATCGTTGCCGGTCGTGCGCAGATGCCCGAGGCTCGTACGCAATGCATCCATCGCATCGGGGAGCGACAGCGCGTCGCCGAGCCGCGGCAACAGCTCGAACGCCTCGACGCGCGAGCGGGCGAGGGAGGGCGCGACATCGAGCGCTTCGGGCGCGGCACCGCCGGCGACGAGCACGCGACGAGTGGCGTCCTCGAAGCTCGTGGTCAGCGCGAGCTGTTCGACATCACTGCCGGCGATGATCAAGCGACCGCGTTCTCCGTCGACATCGGAGATCATCGTTTCGGCGACTACGACACCTTCGAGTCCAGAGCTGGTCGGGTTAGCCATGCGCTCTTGGTAGCCAGACCGGTAACGTTGATCAACGTAGAATCGTGAATCAACGTTCGTGCTTCGACGCGAGAACGATGGTCTGGACCTGATTTCGATCGCGGCGGCAACGATCCGATCCTTTGATGCATCGAATGCGCAAGCCCGCCGCTTCGTCGTGGAACTTGAAGCGCGTGAACGCATCCTGCGCGGCGGGCGCCTTCGGATCCTTCAACGCCGCGAGCGCGGTCGCTTGCGACATGAGCAGATTCGGATCGCGCGGGTTGAGTGCGAGGCCCGTCACCGCGGCGGCGAGGGCATCTTCGAACCGTCCCACGGCGACGAGCACGCGCGCGTAGACCTGCCAGGCAGCCACGTTCTGTGGCACCGCCTTCGTGCACGCCTCGGCGGGAGCCACCGCGTCGTCGTACTTCGTCAGCTTGATGTTCACTTCGGCCGCGATCGCGTCGAGCACGGCGGGTCCCGCTTTGCCGGCGGGAAGCGCGAGCAGCTCGCGCACGCGCGCGATGTGTCCGGCGACGTCATCCTTGCGGCCTTGCTTCGCGGCGATCCATCCGAGCTGTGTCTCGACCATCGCCTTGCTGCGAGCATCCGGCGCCGCGGCGAGGGCGCGTTCGAGCGGCGCCTTTGCTTCATCGATCTGCGTGATGATGCTCGAAACGAGCGCCATCCCGTGCTCGTAGTCGCGTTCCCACGCAGAGCGCTTGCTCGGTCGCGCACCGGCGCCGAGCTCGACCCGCGTGGATGCGACGAGCGTGATCGGCTGCGGCTTGCACGGATCGAGCGTCACGTCGCGAGCACCACGCGCGCCGTCGATGAACGCCTTGCCCTCGGGCGTGTTCGCCGACTTGCACGCGGCCGCCTGCATCTGCAGCGTTCGACTGCGGTGGCGCAACCGCGCGGTCGCCACGAGGGGCAGCGCGGCGCCTTTGGGGATCTCGAACGCGTAGCGAACGGCGCGCGCTTCGCGAGGACCGAGCGTGTGCGTGATCAGCGTCGAGCGGAAGCGGCCGACCTCGTGCTCGTCGAGGACACGGCCGTCGTCGTCCATCTGCAGCGTGCGCAGCACGTGCGTGTTCTGGTCGTTCGTATCCTTCTCGTGCGCGAGTCCGGAGGAACCGACGTGCACACCGTTACGATCGGTGACCTCGAGCTCGACCCACGTGTCCTGCACGTCGAGCAGCCCGCCCGGGAAGCGATGCCCGGCGAGCAGATTGCGCAGCACGACATCGACCTCGGCGTGCGCGCCGGTCTTGATCGACGTTTGCTCTCTCACGTCGATCGACGCGACGCCTTCCAGCTTTGCGCGCGTGAGCGCCATCTGCTCGCTATCGCGGCGCATGGCGGCCATCCACGTGTGCCCACCGACGAAGCGATGCGACGCGACCGAGCCCTGCTTCGCGCCGAGCTCGTTCTTCGATGCGGGAGTGCGCTCCATGTGGCAATCGATGCACGATTGCTTCTCGACGTTGTCGAGTCGCGCCATGCCGGCGCCGTTGTACGGCGATGCCGACCACCATGCGACTTCGTCGACGCCGGTGAGATGCGCGGGCAATCCCATGTCGGGCGACAAGAAGCCGCGATGGCAGCCCATGCACATCTCGTTGTCGACCTTCGTCGTGACCTGCGCTTTGTGGCGCGCGATCGAAGCAGCATCGTCGAGTATCGGCGCGTCGATCGGCGACGAGCTCCACACGTAGCTGGCGTTGCCATCGCGCGTGGTCGACTGCATGCCGTGACACAAGCGGCATGTCACGCCCGAGTGCGCGCGAAGATCGCTGCCGTCGATCGCGTCGTGCGCGTCGCTCGTCATCAGGCCATCGACCATCAGCGGCATGTCGTGACAGCCGCCGCAGTGATTGCTCGCCGTCTTGCCGAGATCCGCCCGCACCTTCTCGACGTTCGCGCGGTAGCTCGGGTTGCCGAACGATGCGAAGGAGTGCGCGCTCGATCCCCACTGCGCCGCGACGTCGGGGTGGCACGTCGCGCACGTATCGACGTCCGCGAGCTGCGTACCGATGCTCGGCTCGCCGGGTCTCGCGGCCGGGCCGGTCACCTCGACGAGGCTCGGGCCGTTCATGCCGGGAACGCGCGGGAGTCGGGCTTCGTGCAGCACGACCGCAGGCGTCGTCGCCGCGACGGGAATCTCTCTCGCGCGCGTGGGCGAATCGCCACCGCTGCATGCGGCGACGAGAGCGAACAGCGCGGCGAGCGAGCGCACGACTAGGCCTTCGCGCCTCGACGACGGCGGAACATCACGAACGCGAGGACCCACGCGCCGCCGATCGCCGCGAACGGTCCGTTGCCACCGCCGCCTTCGTCGGTCGCGCAGCCCGCGCAGCCGTCGAAGAAGCCATCGCACGTCGGCGGCGGGCCGGGCTCGCGAAGGTAATCGGCCGGGTCGGGATTGCGACCGGGGCACGAGACGCCGGGACGATTGGTGCCGATCTTCACGAGCCAACCACCTTCACCGCACGTCGGCGGGGCAGGCTCGCACACCGCGAGGTCGCGCAGCGCATCCGAGTAGTCCTGCGCGCCGGGCGTATTGCCACCGCGCGTGACGGGGAAGCACCGTGGCGACGAGCTCGCGCCCGCGATCGCGGCCGTGCCCGCGTTGCAGTCGCACACCGCGACGCCGTTGCGATCGATGCACGTACCCGCACCGCACGAGACGCCGGCGCACGCGTCGGGGAGCACTTCACCACCCGCTCGCAAATCCACCGTCGGAACGCGAGGCACGCAGGTCACCGAGGCTTGGTTGTCGAGGTCGAAGAAGCGCTGCGCGACCTTGTCGGCATCGCACGCGCACGCGGCGCCCGCGGTGGTTTGCACGCAGCGACCGCCCGGGCCGCAGTACATCGACGAGCAGTTCTGATCGGCGCTGAGCTCCTGGTAGTGCTCGTAGTCGACGACGTCCGCACCACAGCGCGCGAGGCTGACTTGCGAGCCTTGCAGCTGGAGGCGACCGAACTGATTTCCGGTGTAGTCGACCTCGAACGTCGGATCGAACGTCATCTCTTCGGCGGACACGCGCGTCGTGATGCGCGTCATCACGTTGTACTTGTTCGCGAGATCCTCGACGAGCGCGACGCCGTCGACGAGATCGCTCTGCGCCTGGCAATCCTGGGCGTCGATCGGAGAGCCAGGGCACTCGCACTGGTTGTTATTGCTGACACCGCAGATGTCATAACCCGTGTTGCTGCAGCAGCTGTTGGTGTTGAAGCTCGTGCGCGGAGACGCGCCGCGGTACTCGACCGCGAAGCCGTCACCACCCGCTTCGTCGACGGTGCGCGCGAGCACCATCGGATAGTTCAGGCGACCCGCGCCATCGCGTGCGATCCGGCGCGCATCGAGCGTGACCATCGGGTGGTTCATCGGTTTGTACGCGCGATCGCCGTAGATGAACGACGTCACCGTCAGGTTCGGCTCCGCGGCGACCGCGGTCAGCACGAGTGGCACCATCGGGAAGTTCGCGCGGTACTTCAGCTTGAGCGGCTTGATCGCGTCGACACCGGCGCCGGCGACGAGCTTCGCCGCGACGAACACCATGCCGGCTTGAACGTACGGCTCCATGTAGATCGACGTCGTCTGGTTGACGATGAAGCCATTCGTACGCAGCCACGTGACCGCGGCTTGCGCTTCGTCGGCGCGGAACGTGATGGTCTGATAATCACCGACGACCTGCTGATCGATGATCGTCACCGGCGGCGGTTCGCCTCCCGACGATGCATCCGCGGCTCCTGGAG
>Ga0154020_10007925_pt1 | contig 12357 bp, 10 predicted proteins | sample Klosneuvirus_201_FD_109709 | JGI IMG/M metagenome (GOLD analysis project Ga0154020, IMG submission 109709) | Active sludge microbial communities from wastewater, Klosterneuburg, Austria - Klosneuvirus_20160825_MG | ecosystem: Engineered > WWTP > Aerobic digester > Activated sludge | place... | reverse complement strand
TGCTAAGCGCGATTGGGGGCATGCCAAAGATTACGTCCGCATGCAGTGGATGATGCTGCAGCAAGAGGAGCCTGAGGATTTTGTCATTGCTACTGGTGCACAATACTCCGTACGTGATTTTGTAACCATTGCAGCAAAAGAAGTGGGGATCGAAATAACTTGGAAAGGTGAAGGTGTCAATGAGACTGGCTTCGACCAGAAAGGAAGTGCGATTGTGCGCGTCGATCCGCGTTACTTCCGTCCGGCGGAAGTCGAAACGCTGCTAGGAAATCCGGCCAAAGCCAAAGAAAAATTGGGATGGACGCCAAAAATCAGTTTTGAGGAATTGGTGGCGGAAATGATGCGGGAGGATTTGAAATCCGCTGAGAAATATGCGTTGATCAAGCAGCAGGGTTATAAAGCGTATGACTACAAAGAATAATAGAACAATGTTTGGTAACGTTGCCGATGAAAGTATTCTTTATGACTATTGTTCAGCGGAAAGAATGCGGCACTGCAATGCGATTGACTGACCTGCAACGAACTATTATTCGCGAAACGGTTACGGAAACTTTTGGCGCAGGCGCCAGTGTGTGGCTTTTTGGATCAAGAGTGGATGACAATCAACGCGGCGGAGATATCGATCTGTTGATTGAAACGGATCAAGCAGATGCCGAAATCATTGCGCGTGCTGAAATTGCTTTTCTTGCGAAGATTCAAATGAGAATGGGGGAGCAGAAAATCGATGTGTTATTGGACTATCCATCGCGCAGGACCCGGCCGCCAATTTATGCTGTTGCCAGGCAAACCGGCATTTTGTTATGAATGACGATATCTCGATACTCCGGTTGCAAGATGCCTGGCGCGAATGCGAACGGAATATCTATTATCTGTGCAGTGCATTGACATCATTGGATCCTATTTTGCCAATGACGGCGGAAAGATTTGGTCACCTCACGGATACACAAGTGCAAGCAATGGATCAATTCATCCTGCGTTTTACAAAATTGCAGGACGCTATGGGAGGGCGATTATTTCCGGCAATCCTGGTATATCTGCAAGAACCCTATGAAGAGCGGCCGATGTTAGACAAACTCAATCGATTGGAGAAATTAGGGTATCTCCGGAGCGCGGAAGAATGGCAAAAAATTCGAATGACGCGTAATAGATTCGCACACGATTACCCGGATGACTGGAGCAAAAATTCTGCATTAATCAATGTGGCCTGCGAAGTCGCTGCAGAAATGTACCGCATTTTGATAGGAATAGAAAACAAACTCAAATCCGGGCATTCGGGACTTGTGCTGGGTAACTCTCTGCCGGAGTTTTTTTTAAGCAAAGCCCTGAAGAATGGGAAACTAGGCTTAGGATGAAAGTAATATACAGATTGATAAATGGCATTCAATCTCATCCAGGTAAAAAAGCTTTAGGTAAAGCCATTTCGGTGAGTGTATTAAATCAGATAGTAAGTAGCGGTACTAACTTTGCACTGGGAATTTATTTGGTTCGAGTCCTGCCGCCAGAAGAGTTTGGACTCTATGGTATAGGTTTTGCCATCTGCCTTTTCTTTGTTGGGATTGGCAATGCTTTATTTCTCACTCAGATGGTAGTGAATACGCCGGATAGAGTACCGGAAGATCGTCTTCCCTACGCGGCGCGAATGTTCTTTTCAGTTGTTATTTTTTGCGCCCTATTATTGTTGGTAGTCTTACTGATCTTTTTTGTTGGATCTGAAGTATCAGCTGTGCTGGAGCATTATGCAAATTACGGTATTGCCGTTTCATTAGCTGCTGCAACATACCTGGCTAAGGATTTCTTTGTTCGCCATGCATATAACCAACGTAGAGAAAGTTGGGTGCTTGCCATAAACCTGATCCTAGCTATTAGCATGGGTTTCCTGTTTGCCACTATATACTTTATGAAGCTTGGTATGAGTGATGTAATCGCGCTGTGGATCTACGCGATTTCAAATAGCATTGCCGCATTGAGCGGCTACATCATTACAAAATTGCCAATAAATCAAATCGATTTTGTTGAATTAAAAAAGAATTTACAGGAAGCATGGAGGGGTGGCTCATATTCAGTATTGGCGCACATGATTATTACTCTGCGCTCTCAAGCACATACAATAGTATTGGCTGTACTGGTTGGACCAACCGGAGTTGCTGTCGTCAATGCTGGGAGAATTATGGTATCTCCTGTAGCGATGTTATTTCCAGCTTTATCACAAATATTCTTACCACGTCTCTCCGAAGCGAGAAACACAAAACTAGATGGCGGACGAGTGGATGGTTTTAGATATTCATTATTACTTGCAGCAATTGTGACTGTTTATTCGGTGACGATACTGACTTTTTATGATGTGGCGCAGAGATTATTTGTAGGCTCAAAATACGATGATTTATTTATTATTGTAATGATGTGGTGTATCTATACATGTTTAACTGCATATAAGACTGGGCTGGAAATCTTTATGTTAGCGAATAAAAGATTTAGAGAACAAGCATGGATAAATTTTTTAGCTGCAATAGTTTCATTAATTTCGGTCTTTTTTCTAGCGGATATTTATGGAGCCGGCGGTGCTGTTGCTGGTCTTGGTTTTTCAGAGCTTGTTGTTATCTTATTAATGATCGGGCGTTTGGATTTAAACAAAAAGTAATGGAAATAAAATGAATATAGCATTTGTAACCCGTGAGTACCCACCTTCTAAGCGTGCGGGCGGTATTGCAACATACATCTTGGAAACAGCTAAGGTTTTAAGCAAAAACAACCATAATGTTTATGTAATTGCTGCATCGGATGATATTCAAAAAGAGACAGAATCGGTTGAAGATAATATTCATTTAATAAGACTGGCCGGTGGTGATTTTTACATACCAGTAAGTAACAGAAAAATAGATAAAATTAGATCACGATTAAGAAGTATTTTTTGTTATTGGTCTTATCGTAAAAGAGTGACAGAAATATTGAATAGATTAATAATTGAAAAAGGAATTGATATCGTTGAGTTTGCCGAGTATGGAAATGAGATGGATCACTGGCTTCGCAATAATCAGTATCAGATTCCTTTTGTTGTGAGGCTGCATGGCCCCACTATTTTTGATAGAGCTACCTGCGAAACTGTTAGTTTTCTTCGGAAACCAATTAACTGGTTTCTCGGGCACCGTGAAATTCAGTGCGCATTAAAGGCAAATGCGATTTCGTCGCCAACACGTGCACTAGCTGAGATCTTTCTTAGTATGTCTGATGCGGAAAGAAAGATAGAGATCATTCCCAATGCAGTATGTACAGATGAATGGAATCCATCAATTAAAGCAAAAGGTAAAAGTTGCATAATTCAAATCTTCTCGGCTGGAAGTATCGTTGAAACCAAAGGCTTCAAGGATTTATTAGACGCTTGTCTTTTATTGCGTGATCTTAATTTTGAAATAAACCTAGCTTTTGCAGGGAAAATGGGGATGTTGGGTGAGAGATTACTTACCTTAGCTGAAACTGTTGACTATAAGAATTGGTTCTCAGTACTTGGGCCTGTTCAAAGAGACGAATTAAAATATCATTATACTTTTTCAGATGTTGTCGTCTTTGCATCATGGTGGGAAAATTTTCCATTGGTTTGTGTAGAGGCGATGGCTTCTGGAGCTTTGGTAATCGGTAGTTCCTCGGGTGGTATGGCTGAAATCATTGAAGACGGAGTTGATGGTTTTTTGGTACCTCCTAAATCGCCGCAACTGCTAGCGAGTAAACTTAAAGAGGTTATTGAACTGCCAAAACAATCCAAAGACCAAATAAGGATGGCGGCATCGGAGAAAGTTAAAAACAAGTATGATGTAAAGTTTGTATTAAAACAACAGATTGAATTTTATGAAAGTGTAATAAGTAAAACTATTGGAAAGCAATGATTTGGCAAGCTGCTTCTATCGCTATAACGCTAGTTAGCTTAATTGTCATTTTTAGAGCAAGAAGCTATGAACAAGGCATATTACCGCTTGTTCCTATATCTTTCTTTAATATTCCTTTAATTATGCTTGGCAATACTGCATCTGCAGGTATATTCCCCATAGATATTGTGCTCTTGGGTTTTATGCTGCGATTCTTTGTACTATCAAAATCACAAAGCATATTATCAGCATATCGAATGAATGGCGCTCTGCTTCTTACAATCCTTGTGTGTTATGCATTGTTGAGAGGAGCCTATGTGTTGCTCTTTGATGATTATCAATACTATGATCGATTTATAGTATATGGCATGTATAGATGGTTATTTTTTTTATGTATTTTCTTGATATTTATAAAAATTTCACCAGGTGAGAGATTTAATAAACTATTGTGTAATCTAGCGTATATTTTAATTCCATTTTTCAGTTTTGCGATTCTGCATCAGTTTGGAATTATTGATTTGTCTGGGTGGTCTGCTATTGGTTATGAAAAAACTTATGAAAGCGATTATTTGATTAAAGATGTTTCCCGAGCATTTCTTGGTAATAATGCTGCAACTGTTGGTTGCATTTCAGTATTTGGCATTCTGCTTGGATTACTTATTTACGAATCAAAGAAAAATATCGCTCAATTGATTTTGTTGCTAGCACTTCTGTCTTTTGTAGGTGGTGGATCCCGTAGTGATTTAGTTGGAGCAATTTTTGCGCTGACTGTTTGGTTTTTTTTCTTTGGAACTGCCAAGTATATGATGGTCATGATAAAGTCATCAGCCATATTAATAGTTTTCTGGTTATCTATTTCCAGTTTTTCTGATTATTTATATGGTTTTAACAGACTACTGGAGACTGATTTTATCGGTGAAGCGAGTGGTCAATCTGAAGGATCATTTGCATACCGGGTATTTTGGTGGGGGGTGATTATCGATCATTTTTTTGATAATGTTTCTCACTTTTTGTTTGGTTATGGTCCAAATGGTTTTCGCATGCTTTCGGTGAATAAAGTTTCACAGATGAGTTATGGTCATAATGTTTATTTTCATACTGTTGGCGAGCTTGGAGTAGTTGGTTTGTTTTTTCTTATTTTGTTTTTGATAAGAGTTTTGGTGCTTTTTATTCTTCGCTATCCCCGTAAGAATGCTGCTAATAGCTTATTAATCAGTCTTGCGGGTTTCTACATATTGCAGAGGCTATTTGCCGGGATTTCTGTTGATTCTATATTGGCGGTGGATAACGTCAATGCAATGACAATATTCTTCTTTTTTATTGTGGCTGTTGCATTAGCTTCTCTAAGAACAGAAGCATTGAGCCGTAAGTAGTATTTATTTTATGTATTATTTATTAATATCTTAAGGACGCGTCGTATATGATTAGGATTCTTTGAATGATTAATATTACTTTTTTGTTACCTATACAATCGCCATATTATTCGAGGCGTCTGGAACGTCTTGCATTGTATGAAGATCTAGAAATAATACTATTGGTGGAGAGGAGCACATTTAATCATCGGCCAGGTTGGAAACAAGAACCAATTAATGGCGTTACTGTTGAAGTACTGGGAAGTCAAGTTATAACTTCAGTGAATAAAGGGGATGATCTTGGTTATCGAATTCAAGGCATCAGGCCTATTCCGTGGAAATTATCTTTTGTCTTATGGAGATTTAGACCGGACATAATTGTGCTATGCAATGCAACACAGTTACTCTTAGCTCTGCCCTTCAAGTGGTTGGTGGGGGGGTGTTTTGTGCTTGTAGTTGAAGATACGCCCCATTCAACGCGTAATCTAAGTAGTTTAAGACTCTGGGTTAAAAAGTGGATTTATCGACGTGCCGATAGATTTATCGCATTTAGTGAAGATGCCAGATCTTTTTTAAATAAGATAGGGATTCAACAAGATGTTCATAGAAGTTCTTGGTCACTAGATATGATGGAATTTCAGCCAAATAAAGAAGAAAATAATTATATTAAATATCAAAATCTTAATAAGATAGACCGTATCGTTATTTTTGTAGGTGCTTTTATTATAAATAAAGGCGTGCTTCTATTATTAGAAGCTTGGAACAAACTTCCTCTGATTGTAAAAGAACATTCGAAGTTGCTAATGGTTGGAAGTGGTCCCGTTCGCACAGAGATGGAGAATTATATTCAAAAAAATAAATTGACCAATGTCGAGATCGTTGGACAATTGACTTATATGCAGGTGCGTGATCTTCTCTGTAGTTCTGATTTACTAGTTCTACCTACTTTGCAGGATCTATTCAGTTTGACGGTACTTGAAGCCATGGCTTGTGGTTGCCCGGTTATAACTACTCCATATAATGGAGCAAGAGAATTGGTTGATGAAGGTCAAAATGGTTGGTTAGTAGATCCTACCAAGCCTGGGACACTTACCTCTGTACTTGAAAATGCATTGTCTGATCAAACAGATTTGCGTGAAATGGGGCGCAAGGCGAGGAAACGGGTAGAGCAAATGGATAACTCCATTGTTATGAATGAATTTGCTCAAATGCTGCGAAGCTTCGTTTCTGATTGAACTGAATAATATATGTATATCCGCGTAAAGTGCGAGCCTGAATCGCATTTTCTTAAAAATCTTTTTTATGCTCTGGCTGCTGCAAAAATTCGGTATGCTGTGATGCGCAATCATGAACCATTGCCTTTTAGCTCAGGAGGTAGTGATCTAGATATTCTTACTATTCCCAATCATGCTGAGCAGGTTAGATTAATTGTGCTTAAGGTTATCCGATCCGCCGGTGGTGTGCCTATTGGTATCGCTGAAAGCGCAGGATTTTTTAAAATATATGCACTTGGAAAGACTCTGGGTGTAACCGAGCAATGGTGGGGGCTGCGTCTTGATTTTAATACCGGGCTTTACTTTCGCGGCATGCGGTTGCTTGACGAACAAGTTGCTTGGCCGCTTCGCTATCATCATGGTATTCCTGTATTAGAAGATGGTTTTGCGGGGGTGCTGGGGATTCTAAAGGAAGTTCTCAATAATGAAATTTTCCCAGATAGGTATATAAAAACTGCGAAAATGGCAGCACAAAGTAGCTGGCATGAAATTGAATTGTTGTTAGCACCGATGGGAGCAGAGGCGCTCACTAAATTACGCAAAATGTTGCTTTCCGATTCGCCCGCGGAGAAATTACAAAGTGAGTGCCAATTGCTTCGGCAAGAATTTATGTCTCACGTATTTCGTCAACATGTAATCAAGTCGTGCTGGGCTAGAGTCGCGTACGAGTGGTATAAAGTGCGCCGTTACTTGAAACCATCGGGGGTAGTGGTAGCAATTCTGGGAACAGATGGTGCGGGGAAATCCACGGTAATTAATGCCATTCTGCCCGCGTTGAACGCGGCGACACATAATGCGGTGGTTGTTCAACACTTGCGGCCTACATTACTTCCGCCATTGGCACGTTTAAAGGGTAAAAAGCATTTACCTGCTGGCCCGGTTCTGGAGCCACATGGTTCTAGTCCATCGGGTGCATTAGGTTCCTTGTTCCGCATGGCTTATTTGATTCTCGATTATTTGCTCGGTTACTGGCTTTGGACGCGCCCGAAAATTGCCAAGCAGCCTACCGTAGTGATTTTTGACCGTTATGCCTATGATATGACACTGGATCCACGACGCTTCCGGATCGGTATGTCGAGTCGAGTGGCAGGTTGGTTTGCGGCATTGGCGCCAAAACCGGATTTGATTATTTGTTTGCACGGTGATCCGGAAATCATTGCTGCGCGCAAAGGAGAGTTGCCGGTGGAGGAGACGAAACGGCAAGTGAATGCGTTGCGCGAATTTGCAAGACACGAGCCACGGGCGGTATTAATTTCCACCGATACCGGTATTGACGAAACACGTGATCAGGTATTGCAAACACTCTGTACTTTTCTTGATAAGAGAGCGAAGGAACGTCTTTGATGTGCCAGACGATAATGGACTACCGTTTTGGCTGGCGCTGGCTATTGCCGGTTGTAGAAGGACGCATTCGAATCTATGGTTTTTCGGACGAAGAAAAGCAGTTCTGGCACGGGATATTACCTGCCGCCGAATGGAATTCAGAAGTTAGCCACCCAAATTTTTTGTTGATTAATTATGAACGGTGTGCAATTCAAGCACAGCCTTCAGTCGCTGATATACAAGCAGCGGAATTGGTTTGCGTAATCGGTAACCGGAAGCGAACAAAATACTGGCGTGCGATTTTCGATGAAACTTTTCCGCAAGTTCGAGAATACAGCTTGTTGCCGCCGAATAATCCGCGAGTAATCATTCCATTGTCTTCAGCTCGCCATGCGGTTACCGCTTTAAGCTTGCACCGCCCAGGAAGGTGGATTGCACGATTGGCGTTGTCGCTGGCGCGTGTGCTCGCGTTCTTTGGGAATTTCTGGTTGCTGCGAGGCCGCGTTTTGCTGATCGCCACACGTTCATCCGGTTTTATTCCCCGCGGTGCATTGCAGGCTGGGTTGCCAGGTCGATTTGATCAACGATCGATCGATTATGCATTGTATTTGGGAACATCCGACGATAATCGAAAAACCGTCGTATTGCCGTTGGGGGATTTGCCTCCTAGCATTATTCTCAAAGTTGCCGAAACCCCTAGAGCCCGTGCTTCGCTGATGAACGAAGCATCGGCGTTATCAGTGCTGTCGCAATCACCTCTTTCTAGTTGTGTGCCTAAGCTAGAAGACTTGATCTCATCGGATGCGACGCTGACGCTTTGCCAGGAATACAGATCCCGGCGGCCGGTTAGCCAGCGTAAGCTGGATGCGGCGGTTATAAATTTTCTTGGACAACTCATGGCATTGAACCATCAATCAATGCCGCTTTCGGCGTATTTGCAGGTTTTACCTGACGATTCAGAGGAGTGTATGGCTGCTGACGTTATCAGCGCCTGCCGTGCATTGCGTGGAAAGTTGCAAAATCAATCGGAATTGAATGCTGAAATATTGCTGCATCGCACGCATGGTGATTTTGCGCCCTGGAATTGCATCTGGACAGACAAAGGTTTGTTTGTTTTCGATTGGGAGGAAAGCGAAGCGGATGGCCTGGCGTTACAGGATGCTTTTTACTATGTGATTGCACCGTCATTGCTGGTGCAACGTAATGCAAATGCTACCGAGACTTTTAATGCGGTATTTTGCTTCGCTAACCGAGTGGTTGAAGCGAGCGGGATAAAGTTGGATATTCAACTATATTTTGCGCTGTGGCTGCTGACTCGTGTGGGACGTGCAAAACTGTACGATGAATTGTGTGTGTTGCTTGTTCAGAGGTGGCAGTGATGAAACGGTTGAAAGTATTAGTGTCTGCGTATGCCTGCAGCCCCTATAAAGGGTCGGAGCCAGGTGTAGGATGGGGTTTTGTCTCGGAATTATCAAAATATCACGACCTGTGGGTGATCGTCGAAGAAGAAAAATTTCGTGAAGATATCGAGAAATTCCAATCGGTGAACCCAAATCAATTAAGTTCAGTAAACTTTTATTTTATTCACAAAAAACGCAATCGTTGGTTACGTAAACTGTGGCCGCCATCTTATTACTGGTATTACCATCGCTGGCATCAAGATGCCTATCGTTTGGCTGTGCAGCTTCACCAGGAAATTGGTTTTGATTTGGCGCATCAGTTAACGATGGTCGGTTTTCGGGAACCAGGATATCTATGGAAATTGGATATTCCTTTTGTTTGGGGGCCGATAGGCGGAATGGGATTATTTCCATGGCGATTCATTCCTATTGTTGGATCAATGGGGGCATTTTATTATCTAGGATACAATTTGTTCAATTCGATCCATATGCGTTTTTTGAAGCGGCCTAAATTGGCGGCAATGGTGGCAGGGAGTGGACTCATCGCTATGAATAAAGAAAATCAGGTCGGAATGTATCAGTATTACGGTATGCCAAGTGAAGTGTGTATTCCGGTCGGTCCGCCAGCCGTTGTTGTAGGTACAATTGTTAAGCGTTTGACCTCTGAACCTCTTCGTATTGTCTGGTCTGGTCTGCATATACATAGGAAAGCTCTTAATCTTGCCCTTTATGCGCTCTCCAGTCTCCCATCAGATATTAAGTGGGAGTTTCATATTTTAGGTGACGGAATTCTGACGAAGAAATGGCAGCAGTATGCATATAAAGTGGGAATATCGCAGCGTTGCATTTTTTATGGTCAGGTAAGTAGGGATGTTGCTCTAGAAGTTATGAAGCATGCGCATGTTCATCTCATGACGAGTTTGCGTGAGGGAACTCCTACTGTAATAGTCGAAGGTTTTTCATTTGGATTACCTACGGTATGTCTCGATTGCTCAGGTATGAGCGACATGGTCGATTATAGCTGTGGCATAAAGATTCCAGTCACTACACCGAGCGATGTTATCGATGCGATCGCAAGAGCGCTAGAGCAATTGGCACGAAATGAAGAAAAGCGTCAGGTGCTTGCACACGGCGCGTTGCAGAGGGGGCGCGATTTCGCCTGGGAAGAGAAGGCGCGTGTGATTGACCGAATTTATCGGGCCAAGATGACGGGTGACGGCATTGTCAAAAAAGTTAAGTTATGAAGGTATTATTGGCACATAACTATTACGGCTCCACTGCTCCTTCGGGTGAAAATCAGGTGTTTGAAGCGGAAGGTAATCTATTGCGTCAGCGGAATCATGAGGTACATGAATTTCTGCGTCATAGTGATTCGATTCGCGCCAAGGGTATCCGTGGTGCCGTTCAGGGTGCGCTTTCTACCCCATGGAATCCATTTTCGGCTAATAAGATTAGGCAATCTGTTGAAAACACTCGCCCTGATGTTGTGCATGTGCATAATACGTTTCCTTTGCTTTCTCCTTCAATTTTTCATTCGATCAGTCATCGTGCGGCGCGGGTATTGACGTTGCATAATTACCGGCTATTTTGTCCGGCAGCAATCCCGATGCGGGCTGGCCGGGTATGTACCGATTGCATTGACAATCATTCGGTGTGGCCTTCGCTACAGCATGGATGCTACCGGAATAGCCGCTTAGCGACGATACCATTGGCGGCGAACGTGGCATTGCACCGGAATTTGGGTACCTGGGCCAAGCAAGTCGATGCCTTTATTGCACTGACTGAGTTTCAACGTGAACGAATGATCGCAGCTGGTTTACCGGCAAATCTGGTACATGTTAAACCGAACTTTTATCCCGGTGAACCGGTTATGCTGCCATGGACGGAAAGACAAGATAATGTGGTATTCGTCGGGCGTTTGACGGCTGAGAAAGGCGTTGTGGCCTTAGTGAAAGCGTGGTTTCTGTGGGGCTCATTGGCACCTGAGTTGCGCATTGTGGGGGATGGGGGTTTACGTGTAGAACTTGAACAGTTGGCTGCTGCATCGCCGCAGGTGCGAATTCGTTTTGTCGGGCAATTGAGCGGGACTGCGGCGCAACAGGAAATCGCGCGTGCGCGTTTATTGGTTTTGCCTTCCGAATCATTTGAAACGTTTGGCTTAGTTATCCTTGAGGCGTTTGCTTCTGGCACGCCTGCGGCAGTGTCAAATATCGGCCCGTTACCGTTCATCGTGCATCCTGGCGAAAATGGTGTGGTTTTCGAACCGGCTAATCCGCAATCATTGTTAAATGCAGTGCGTTCGGTTTGGGAGAAAAACGGTGAATTGGAGCGGCTGGCTAAAGGTGCACGGCGCTCATACGAGATGCTATATAACGAAGACGCTAATTACCGTATGCTGATGGCGATTTATGAACAGGCGATGGAAGTCAGCCGACGAAGACGAGATGCAAAATGATTGAACCAGTTGAGGATATTGCTGGGTATAAGGTGAGCACACAGGATGTGCGGGCATGTGTGACGGATATCGTGTCGTGGGTAAAAAATAAGAGGCAGATTGGCAAGAAAGATGAGAATTGCCATTGGCTTGCTTGCATGAATCCCCATTCGTATGCGGTTGCATTGCACGATGGGCTGTTCTCACGAGCGCTGCATGCGGCTGATTGGTTAATTCCTGATGGAGCCGGAGTGGTTTTTGCTTCAAAGTTGTTGGGGGGGCAGATCCGCGAACGAGTGACTGGAAGCGATATTTTTCAAGGAGTCCTTGAGGAACTGAACCAGGAAGATGGTTATAGTGTTTTCTTTCTGGGCTCAACAGACGAAACGCTTGCCGCAATACGCGCTCGCATGGCGGTGGATTATCCTAATATTCTATTTGCAGGGACGTACTCGCCGCCTTTTAAACCAGTCTATTCACAAGATGAATTGGATGCGATGGTGGCAGCAATTAATGCCACAGCACCGGATGTTTTGTGGGTAGGTATGACGGCACCAAAGCAGGAGAAATGGATTCTTGAGAATTGTACTCGACTGAATGTCAGGTTCGCGGGAGCGATTGGTGCGGTATTCGATTTTTATACTGGGCAAGTAAGACGTTCACATCCATTTTTTCAACGGATAGGGCTGGAATGGTTACCCAGGCTAATTCAGCAGC
>Ga0154020_10007924_pt1 | contig 12357 bp, 10 predicted proteins | sample Klosneuvirus_201_FD_109709 | JGI IMG/M metagenome (GOLD analysis project Ga0154020, IMG submission 109709) | Active sludge microbial communities from wastewater, Klosterneuburg, Austria - Klosneuvirus_20160825_MG | ecosystem: Engineered > WWTP > Aerobic digester > Activated sludge | place... | reverse complement strand
GTCCCAAACCGGCGTTCCGTCCCACATCCAGCTCCTGACGATCGAGTCCCCGACATAAATGAGATCGACATGCCCCTGCTTCGCCCGCGTATTGATCGCTTCGTGCCGAGTCTTCCAGGTATCGCCCCCGCCCGGCACCGGAACGACCGCCGTGTTTACTTTCCCGCCCGGGTTCGTCGCCGCCGGCGCGTCAGCTGCCCTCGCCGCGATTGCCCAACAAAACACAACCCAAACCGCCAAAACCAACCACGCGTTACGGTTGCCCAAGCAACTCCATTCTTGGACGAACCGCCCTGAGCAGCCAAAATCCACCGTGCTGATAGGAAACTGCTTTCGCGTCGAGTTCATTCCCGGGGATTTTGCTCCTGCGCAAGTGGAGTTCAAGCGTGGTTTTCGACTCTTTGGGGCTGGCCGCCAAAATGAAGATGAAGAGGGTCGCCTTCAATGAGTGCTGCCGGGAATTTGGTTTTTGACGAGACCCCATTCAAGGCGAATTGCTTCGGTCGCTGGTTCATTTTCAAACCGCAATGCGGTTGCGGCCCATCCGTTCCCGTCCACGCCGATGACGGACTTTTGTTGCATATGCAACCAAGTCTTGTACATGACACTTCGGGTTTGAACGTGCGCAGTTGCCGCTGGCGGCTCCGAGCGGGTCACCAAGCTGCAGGCCGGGAGGTTGCGGTCTCGCAATTCGCCATGGAAGGCGTGGCCGGCCAGCGCTGCCAAGCGCCATTACTTGCCGTCTGGGTTGTACCCGTTGCGCAGGTCCGAGTCGAATGGGGCGTCGCGGAGCTTCGTCTCGGCGTTCACTGGCCCGGAGTTCAACTGCCAGCGGACTAAACCAACATCCCGCGGGGCGGGTTGGCCTTTGACGATATCCTGACACCGATAGCCCGTCCCGAACGCGGTGAGAATAAAGCCATCTGGCAACCGGACCGTCGAGGTCGCCTGGCTACTCGGATACCACGCGGTTGGTCCTTCCTTAATGTGTCCGACCCAGCGGTGGAGAATGTATTTGTGGTCCAGGTCCCAAGTCTGACCATGGTCGCGGCTGACCACGGCTTCGATGCCAAACTGGGGAAAGCCGTCCAACGTGTTGACGTAACCTTTGCGCACCACGTAGGTCATCACAATCTCCCCGTTCGGTAGCAAGATCAGCGAGGGATGGTGCCGGCCCCAGTCGTAGAGTTTACGCACCTCGGACCAGGTTTGGCCGTCGTCGGTGGAGATGGAGATGCCCAGGCCCTCGGTATGGTCAATCGTCTCGGGTTGCAGGCGGGCTGGCGTATCGGTGCGGCACGCGGCGACCAGATGGCCGTTGGCCGCCCGCAGCAACGCCACCTCGCTGACCGCCTCCCATTGCGGGGTTTTTGCGGACGGGCTCCAAGTCTTGCCTTCATCCGGACTGAACCGGAGATATGCCTGCTGGTGCGCGGTTTTGACTTCCGGCGGCTTGAACCAGGTATAGCCCGTCTCCACCAAGCGAGCGATCTTGCCCGTCTTGGCGGCGCGCTCCACCAGCGGCGGATCCCAAGTGTACCACGGCTTGCCATCGGAAGTTGGGGCCAACGGCACGGACTCCTTCCACGTCTCGCCGTAATCGCGGCTGAACCAACGCGCGTTGGCATAGAGCAGCACGTTGCCCCCACCCAGGTAACGCAGCGACGTTCCCAAACCCGCCACGGGTTTGCCGTCGTTCCCAAAGATGGCGGGCTTCGGTGAACTCCAAGTCGCCCCGCGATTATCACTGAACAACACCTCGGGATGATGCGGATAATCGCAATTCACGAGCAGCAACAGGCGATCCTTCTCCGGCAGGTAGGCGAGATAGGGCACGGCCACCACGCGATTCCAACTCTCGGTGACGATCTGGAACTGGGCGGGAAGTCGAACGTCACCCGTCGGCCCGTTGATTTGTCGTACTTCGTGGGGTTTCCAATCCCCCGCCATCGCCGTCGCGGCCAGCAGCAACAGCGCGCCCGACCGGTAGCAGAGGCGCAGTACCAGGAAATCCACCTTTGTCACGAGGGTGCGGGTTTGGTGCAACTGCGCTTTCAGTTTGTCGCACCACCGCAGCAATTGCTCCAGCGGCGCCACGGTCCGCCGTTGCTTGGCCGGTGTGGCCGAATCCATCGGCAGCCCCACACGGGTGTCTCGCGTGATGTCTTTCATGGCGTGCGGTGGGAGTAGGCAAACACCCGGTCCGCGGCGGCGAGGGCCGCCGGGTCCTGATGCACGATTCCGTATAAGGTCAGGGCGAGCGTTACTTCGTTATAGTTCACTTTCTTGGGCTGGCCCGTGTAGCCTTTCTCCTTGCCCACCCCCGTGCGCGTGTTGCCCGTCACATCCACCTCGCCGGTTTCCTTGATCCGGGTGAGTTGCCACGCCACGGCCGCCGGCAGCGCCGCCTCAAACTCGGGCAACGGTACATGGAGCGCGAGGACCTGGCCGAAATAGATTGAGACGACGTTGTAACTGGAATCGCGTCCGCCCTTCTCGATGAACACGCCGTCCTGGTCGCGCCGGGTGAGCGCGTGCGCGATGAGTTTGCGCGAAGTGGCCACGAGCGCTTCGTCGTGCAACACGCGGCCGCAGGTGCCAAACGCTTTCGCGGCGATGATCGTGCGGTTCACCGTGTGGCCGCTTTTGGGGATGATGGTGTCGTAGCCTGCGGAGATGAAGTCGCAGGCCCGGCGAAGCTTGGGTTCGAGCGCTGCAATGCGGGCGTGAAAGTGGGCCTCGTGCGGGGATTCGCGGATAACCAGGATTGCCCGGCCGAGTTCCTGCAAGAAGAAGAACGCCGTCTCGACCGCCGCTCCGTGCGATTTGGCGCTGGCGCCGTTGGGTCGGCTTTCGGCTTCAAATCCACCGTCATTGCGTTGATGGGTAAAGGCCACATCAATGCCACGCCAGGCATCATCGGCGGCGGCCAGGTCGTCTGCGACGACGGCCGCGATCACGGCCCGGCAACTTCCGCGCTGCGGCCCGGCTTCGGTCCAACGGCCGATCGACCGGTTGCCGCCGCTGAACCCTTTGGCATCGGGTTTGTCGTGGAGACTCAGCGCCGCCAGCCGACCCGGTGGGAATGACCGCAACACGTCGTATTCACGCAGGGAGGAGCGCTTGGGGTCGGCGCCGAAGGCAGATATTCCCAACAGCGCGAATACAACGAAGGTGAGCCAGGTACGCTGCCCGCGGTCTCTGGAAAAGGTTCGGGTTTTGTTTGGTGTGGTCATGCGGCAAGGAGGTGGTGGAGGGTGGAGTCGAGGAGTTGCGCGCCGACCAACGCCGGCATGATGGACTTAGTGCAGATATCGCGTTCGCTGAGGGCTCTTTTCTCGGCCGAGCTCATGGCGCAATGTAAGCCAGCGATCGTCGGCTGGTTTTGGGGATAATCCCCGCGCCCCGTTATCGTTGTCGTTTTCCAATGAGGCATTGCCGCGCATTGTTCTGCCGCGCATCGTATTTCAATCCGTTCCAGTAGCAATCCTCGAAACGGCGACGCGATCCGGCTGTTGCATATTGCTAATCCGCCGCCACGCAAACCCTCCATATATGCTTGTGAAAACTTTGGGGCCGGCGCCATCATCAGGCCATGAACTTAATCTTGGCTCAATCCGGTGGCCTGCCGTTCAAACTCGACTTGGTGCTTTATGGCGTTGGCGCCGTAGTGCTCCTCGTGGTTGGCATCCTGGTAATCAACTTTGGGATGATTTACATCCGCGCCCTGTTCTCCGGGGCCAAGGTCACGGTCACGGAATTGATCGCGCTGCGGTTGCGGGGCATTCCCGTGGCCTTGATTGTGGATGGTCGCATTACCGCCGTGAAGTCGGGGCTGCCCATCACAATTGACGAACTCTCCACGCACTTCCTGGCCGGCGGTAATGTGCAAATGGTGGTGCTCGCCCTCGTCGCGGCCAAGAAGGCCGGCATCAATCTCGTCTTCGACCGCGCGTGCGCCATTGACCTCGCCACCAAGGGCACTGGCAAGACCGTCCTGGAAGCGGTGAAAACATCCGTCAATCCGAAGGTGATTGATTGTCCCGCGCCGGCGTCGGGCAAAGCCACCATTGACGCGGTGGCCAAGGACGGCATCGTCATCAAGGCCAAGGCCCGCGTGACCGTGCGCACCAATCTGGATCGCTTTGTCGGCGGCGCGACGGAGGAGACGATCATCGCGCGCGTGGGCGAGGGCATTGTTTCCACGATTGGCTCGTCGGAAACCTACAAGGCGGTGCTGGAAAATCCCGATCGCATTTCCAAGACCGTTTTGGGCAAGGCGCTCGACAGCAATACGGCGTTTGAAATCCTGTCCATTGACATCGCCGACGTGGATGTCGGCGGCAACGTCGGCGCCAAACTTCAGGCCGAGCAGGCGGAAGCCAACAAACTCATCGCGCAGGCGCAGGCCGAAGTCCGCCGTGCCGCCGCCGTCGCCACCGAACAGGAAATGGTGGCCCGGGTTTCCGAAATGCGCGCCCGGGTGGTCGAAGCCGAGGCGCAGATTCCCATCGCCATCGCCGCCGCCTTCCAGAAAGGCCATCTGGGCGTGATGGATTACTACCGCCTCAAGAATATCCAGGCCGACACGACCATGCGCGAAAACATCGGAGGCGACGGGCCGGAATCCACGTCGTCAGGCGCGCACGGCGCGAAAACTTAACCCGCACTGGTTTTCTCAATGAATGCCTTGTTCGCTGTCGGTTTGTTTGACAGCCCGTGGATTGTCGCGGCGCTGCTCATTGGCAGCGCGCTGGTGAATTGGCTGGCCAAGCGACGCCAGGAAAAACAGGCAAGGAACCGGCCCGAAGGGGAGGCGACTCCGCCGGCAGCGAGCCCGCCTCCCGGCGAATTCAACCTGGAGGAAACCTTGCGCCGGCTGCTAGGGGAAGAACCTCCGGCCCCGTCGCCCGCCCCGCCCCCGCTCCTTCCCCGTGCAACCCCCAGCGACTTGCCGCCCGCCGATACGCGGATGGAGAAACCACCGCTTCCGCCGGAGTGGCCCCGGATGAATCACGCCGAGGAAGCCAAAACAACCTTCCGGAAACCGGCAACCCCCCCCGCGCCAGTGTTGCGGCCGTCCGTGACCTCGCCGCCAGGGAGCGCGATGGCGCGCGCGGCCAGCCGACAAGCTGAACAAGCCGCGCAGCGGTTTGAACAGCTAAGTGAGCAGGCGCGACATCCGGCCACGGTCGTCAACCACACACGGCAACGGACTTCGCGTTCGGACCCGCGGGTCACGTCGCGTTGGCGCAATCCTCGGAGCGTGCGCCAAGCGTTCGTTGCCTCGCTGGTTTTTGCTCCGCCGAAAAGTTTTGAACCCTGACGCCGGATAACGCCGGTCTGGACTGTAATATGGCTCTCATCCTCACTCTGCTCGCGGTTGGCGCAATTCTGCTGTTTCTGGAGATCCTGTTACCCGGGATGGTCGCCGGCATCATTGGCTTCATCTGCCTGATGGCCGCGGTGATTTTGGGCTACCGTGACTTTGGTTATCAGACGGGCAGCGTGATTCTGGGCGGCGTGCTGGTGGGGCTGGCGATGGGCGTGTGGTGGTGGCTCAAGTTTTTCCCGGAGAGTCGGATCGCCAGGAAGTTCATTTCCCAAAGCGCCACCGGCGAATTGGGCGTGGCGAAACCGGAACTGCTGAACGGTACCGGCGTGGCCCTCAGCCAGTTGCGGCCTTCGGGCATCGCCACTATCAACGGCCAACGCGTTGATGTGGTCACTGAAGGCGGACTCATTGAGCGCGGGACAGCGATCAAAGTGGTGGCGGTCGAGGGCGCGCGGATCGTGGTGCGCGAAGGCTAACGCCGCGGCGAGCTTGGCCCAACAATGTTTGAACCCGATGGCAAAATAGCATGAATGAACTAAGGGTAACACTCCTGAAGTTGTTGGCTGGCGGGGTTCCGCGCCCCACCTTGAGCCTGTGGGCAGGGCTCGCGGGCTGCGGCTGCGCGAGCCTGCTGCTGATTACGGCAGCGAGGGCCGCCGAAATTAACCTCGTTCACCACGTCAATCCAGCCGAGGCGCAGAAGCTCATCGCCGACAAGAAGGTGGTGGTGCTCGACGTCCGCACATCGAAGGAATTCGCTGCCGGCCACATCACCGGGGCAACGAACATCAATTTTCTGTCGGCGGAATTTGCGAAGGCCATTGCCGGCCTCGACACGAATCAGGCTTACTTGGTCCACTGCGCCGTGGGCGGGCGCAGCACCCAAGCGCTGCCGAAGCTGGAGAAGCTGCAGTTGCAGTCCATTTACCACCTCGACGGCGGAATCAAAGCTTGGGAAAAAGCCGGTTTGCCGGTGGCGAAATGAACTGGCCCGTCCGTCCGGCAACCTTTGGCCGGCCTGTCAGGCAGGGGAGCGGATAAAGAGGCTGTAACCTTTTCCACCCTGACGGCTCAGTGATGGCAGGTAACTATGATTCTGCAGCTTATTATCGGCGGATTGGCGGGCGGTGGCCTGGGTTTCGCTTACTTCAAATTCGTGGGCTGCTCCAGCGGCGCATGTCCGCTTACGAGTCATCCCGTGAGCACCACTATTTATGGCGCTGTGCTCGGGGCCATCGTCGCCAACGGCCTTCGCTGAACCCTCAATTCAACCCAAACGCACCATGAAAATGCACATGATCATCCGCCGGTTCGCTGGCATCTTTATCCTCCTGAGCCTCGTGCTCGCGCACTATCACAGTCCGAATTGGCTTTGGTTCACGGCTTTCGTCGGCTTCAACCTCTTGCAATCCTCGTTCACCAACTTCTGCCCGTTGGAATTGATTCTCAAGCAATGCGGGGTGGGCGGATCGTGCTGCGAACCGGAGAAGGCCGACCGTTCCTGCTGCACGAAATGAAAAAGCAACTGGGCGGTTCCGGGTTGTTGCTGGCGTTTGCCTTCGCCGCCGTGGCGGTGGAACCGTGGACCCTGGAGCGGGCCGTTCGCCATGCCCTGACCGACAGCCCGGACGTTCGCATCGCGGGGCAACGTATCGTGGCCGCGCAGGCGGGGATCGCCCAGGCGAACGCGGCCTTCTGGCCCCGCGCCACCTTCCAGTCGGGTTACAATGTCACGGACAACCCGATGCTCAGCTTCGGCAACATTTTAAATCAGCGCGCCTACAGTCCTTCCATCAACTTCAACGACGTGCCCGATACCGACAATCTTAATGTCCGGGGTCTGCTCACCGTCCCACTCTACACCGGCGGCAAAGTCACGGCCGACCGGAAGGCTGCGAAAGCGAACACGGCGGCAGCCCGCCAGGAAGCCGAAGCGGTGCGGAACACGCTGGGTTTCGAGGTCGCGCGCGGTTTTTTTACGGCCCAAAAAACGCGCACCTTTATTCAGGCGGCGCAGGCGGCGGTGGTTTCCTACGAAACGAATCTCGACACGGCACGCAAGCGGCTGGAAGCCGGCACGTTGTTGCGCGCGGATTTGCTCGACATCGAAGTGCGCCTGGCGCAAGCCCGCGAGGATTTGGTGCGTGCGCGGAATGCCAACGCGCTGGTCTTGCGCGCCCTTCAGAATGTGTTGGGCGTGGAAGAGCCGGAATTCACCGTGGCGGAGACGGCGCCGCCGCTGTTGGCGCCCGAGATGGCGGCGGCGCAGCCACGGCCCGACCTGCTGGCCGCCACCGAACGCGCGAAATCCGCCGAAGCCCAGGTGGGTAGCGCGAAATCCGCTTACCTGCCTCAAGTCAGTGCGTTTGGCAGCCTCGATTACGACCGCGGCTGGGAGCTGAACGGCGATGGCAACAGCTACACGGCGGGCGCATTGCTTCGATGGGATTTGTGGGACGGTAATCTGACGCGCGCCAAAGTGGCCGAGGCCCGCGCCAACGCCGAAGTCGCGCGCGAGCAGGAGCGGAAGTTGCGGCTGGCAGTGAATCTCGAAGTGGAGCAGGCGCGGCTGGGTTTGGAGCAGGCCACCGAGCGCTTGATGGTCGGCGACCAGAGCGTCGCGCAAGCCGGGGAAAGTCTCGCGCTCACCCGGGATCGTTTTGCCGAGGGGCTCGCCCTGGCCACTCAACTGATTGACGCGCAGACCGCCCTCACCGCCGCCCGCGTGCGCCACGCCGAAGCTGAAAGCGACCGGCAGATCGCGATCGCCGCGCTGCGCAAGGCGTTGGGCCTGCCGCCACTGGAAATTAAATAGAAAATTGCTGATGAAAACCAACGCTAATGAACAGGGGGGAGGCGCAACCGCCAACCTTAGGAAAACCGAACCGAAGCGCCGGTTTATTCGGGCCGGCGGCCGTTTTGGTTTTGCGGGCGGATTGATGGCAGTGCTCCTCGTGGGTTGTGGCAAGAAACATGAGGCGAAGATTTCCGCTGAAGCGGCGCTGCCCGTCGTGACGGTGCGGGTGCAGCGAATTGAAGCCGCGCAGCAAACAGCGGTTGAAGAGGTCGTCGGCACGGTGCAGGCCAAACTCCAGGCTACCATCGAAGCCAAAGTGAGTGGTCGCGTGACGGCGTTGCCCGTAACCCTCGGTCAGACGGTCAAGGCCGGCGACGTGTTGGTGGAACTGGCCACGCAGGAAATTCAAGCCCGGCTTGATCAGGCAAACGCTACCTTCCGGCAGGCGGAGACGGAATTCAATCGCTTCACGCGACTGCTCGCGCAGGCTGCGGTTACCCGATCTGAATTCGATACGGCGGAAACGCGCCTCACTGTCGCCAAGGCCGCAGTCGCCGAAGCGGACGCGCTGGCGGGCTACGCGAAGATCGTGGCGCCATTCGCCGGCGTGGTCGCGCGCAAGCTGGCCGACGTGGGGGATCTTGCGATGCCCGGCAAACCGCTGCTCGAACTCGAAGGCCGCGCCGGGCTGCGCCTGGTGGCGGATGTGCCGGCGATGCTCGCCGGCGGGATCAAATCCGGGGAAATACTCGCCGTGCGCGTGGACCCGGTCACAAACCTGATTGCGGGCACGGTTGCCGAGGTTTCCCCAGCCGCCGATCCGGCCTCCCGGACCGTGCGGGTCAAAGTAGATTTGCCAGCCGCCCCGGGTTTGCGCGCCGGCCAGTTTGGCCGCCTCGCGGTGCCGGTGAACCTGGCCACGTTTCTTATCGTTCCCGCGTCGGCGCTGGTTCAACGCGGCCAGCTTGAGCTTTTGTTCGTCGCCACCGACGGCAAGGCCCAGATGCGGATCGTGCGTACCGGCAAGCAGGCGGCACAGGGCGTGGAAATCCTTGCGGGCCTGGTCCCGGGCGAATCGGTCGTCATCGAGGGCGCGGACCGCCTGCGCGACGGGCAGCCTGTTTCAATACAAAATGCAAATTGAATCAATAAAAATGGCCGCTTGGTTACGGCGCAGGGTTCCCATTTTTTTGATTTTGCATTTTTAATTTTTAATTTCCGTGAAAAATCCAGATTCCCAATCCCCGCCCCTTGGCTTTGCCGGCCGTGTCGCGCACACGTTCATTGATTCGAAGCTGACGCCGCTCGTCGTCATCGCCTCGATCCTGCTGGGTGCGGCGGCGACTCTGCTCCTGCCCCGCGAGGAAGAACCGCAGATCAAGGTGCCGATGATTGACGTGCTGGTCGCCATGCCGGGCTTCAGCGCGAAGGAAGTCGAGGAACGCGCCACCCGGCCGATGGAGAAGTTGCTCTGGGAAATCTCCGGCGTGGAATATCTGTACTCGACGTCGCGCGAGGGCGAGAGCCTGACGATTGTACGGTTCAAGGTCGGCGAGGATATTGAGCGCAGCCTGGTGAACCTGAATCAAAAACTTCAGGCCAACTTCGACCGGATTCCGCAGGGCGTTTCGCGTCCGCTTATCAAGCCCAAGTCCATTGACGATGTGCCGATTCTCGCGCTGACGCTGCACGGGGCGGGGCAGGACTATTACACGCTGCGCCGCATCGCGGCCGAGGTGGATGACGCGATAAAACAGGTGCCGCTCGTATCGGAAACCACGCTGATCGGCGGCAGCCGCCGGCAACTCCGTGTGCTGTTCGATCCGGCGAAACTGGCTTCGCGCGAATTGAGCGCCGCGGAAATCACCCCCGCGTTGCAGGCCGCGAACCGGCAGGTGATTGCCGGCCCGCTCACCGAGCACAATCGCGAGGTCCTGGTGCAGACCGGGAGCTTCCTCACCAGCGCGAAAGACGCGGGTAACGTGGTCGTGGGCGTGCATGGCGGGAAACCGGTTTACCTGCGGGACGTGGCCGCGATCGAAGATGGGCCCGCGGAGCCGACGCAGTATGTTTTTTTTGGAGCCGGCGCGGCGGCGCGTAGCGCAGACTGGCAGTCTGCGGTGTCGCCGATTGGCAATCGGCAGAGCGCCGGAAGTTCAGCGACGTCGGAAGCAGTTGCGCCGGCCGCAGGTTTCCAACCTGCGATACAGCAGACTGCCAGTCTGCGCTACGCCGAAGAACCCGCCGTCACGCTTTCCATCGCCAAACGTCCGGGCGCGAACGCCATTTCTGTCGCCCGGGAGGTACTGCGGAAAGTCGAGGCGCTGAAAGGCCGGGTCATTCCCAGGGGCGTGGAAGTCAGCGTCACGCGGCACTACGGCCAGACGGCGGAGGAGAAATCCGATGAACTATTGTTGCACATGGGCATCGCCGTGGTCGGCGTGTCGGTGTTGATTCTTCTCACCCTTGGCTGGCGCGAGTCGTTCATCGTCGGCATTGCCATTCCCTGCACGCTGGCGTTGACGCTGCTGGTGTTCTACCTCTACGGCTACACGCTCAATCGCATCACGCTCTTCGCGCTGATTTTTTCCATCGGCATCCTGGTGGACGACGCGATCGTGGTGGTGGAAAACATCGTCCGCCATTTCCATCTGGCGCAGAACCAGGGCCGCAACTGGTCCGCCATCGCGGTCGAGGCGGTAAATGAAGTCGGCAACCCCACGATCCTTGCGACGTTTGCGGTGATTGCGGCGGTGCTGCCGATGGCTTTCGTCGGCGGCTTGATGGGGCCCTACATGCGGCCGATTCCGATTGGTTCGAGCGCGGCGATGTTCTGGTCGCTGCTGATTGCGTTCATCGTCACGCCCTGGGCCAGCGTGCGCATTCTGCGTTGGGGGCGAAAATACGCCCGCCTCACGGAAGGCACCGCCCCCGCCCCCACGGCCCCGCAATCCCACCCGCATTCCGAGCATCCCGAGGATTTCTTCACGAAACTGTATCGCCGGTTCATGGGCCCCATGATTGCCCAGGCGAAATGGCGGTGGATTTTCCTTGCGAGCATCGTGGGCCTGCTGCTCGTCGCGATGGCCACGGTTGGCATCGGCTGGGTAAAGGTGAAGATGCTGCCGTTCGACAACAAGAGCGAGTTTCAGATTATCCTGAACATGCCGGAAGGCAGCGCGCTGGAGTACACTGCGCAGGCCGCGCGCGAAATCGCGCAAGCCGTGAAGACCGAGCCGGAGGTCACTGACTATCAAATTTACGTGGGCACGGCGGCGCCGTTCAACTTCAACGGCCTGGTGCGTCATTACTTCATGCGCCGCGGTTCGCATGTGGCCGATTTGCAGGTGAATCTCGTGAGCAAAAGCGAGCGTAAAGCTCAAAGCCACGACATTGCCAAGCGCGTCCGCCCGCGCGTGGCGGCAATTGCCGCGAAATACGGCGCCCGCGTGGCGGTGGCCGAAGTGCCGCCCGGCCCGCCGGTGCTGCAAACGCTCGTGGCCGAGGTCTATGGCCCGGACGAGGCCGCCCGCCACGCCCTGGCACAAAAGGTGATCGAAATCTTCAAGCACACCCCCGGCGTGGTGGATACGGATTGGTACATCGAAGCCGACCAACAAAAGGCGCGGTTCATCGTGGACAAACCGAAAGCCGCGCTGAATGGCATCAGCGACGAAAGCATCGCGCAAACATTGCGGCTGGCCGTGGGCGGCGCGGCGGTGGATTTGCTGCATCTGCCGCGCGAGAAGGAGGATGTGGAAATCGTGGTGCGCCTGCCCCAATCGCTGCGCACGTCGCCGGATGATTTGCTGGCGTTGCGGGTGCGGGGCGTGAATCCGGCCAGCCCGCTGGTGCCATTGCGCGAGCTGCTCAAGGTTGAGCCGGCCCTCATGGACAAGAGCATTTACCATAAGAACCTCATGCCGGTGACCTACGTCATCGGGGATGTGGCGGGCGCGGTGGAAAGTCCCGTCTATGCCATCCTGAAAATGAACGAGGCCATCCGCGCACTCGACCCCCGCCCGTTCGGCGGCGCCGGCACCCCGATAAAGATCTACAACGCCACGCAACCCTTCACGGACGAAGAGCCGGCCCTCAAGTGGGACGGCGAATGGCATATCACCTTCGAAGTCTTCCGCGACCTGGGCACGGCCTTCGCCGCGTGTCTCGTGCTGATTTATGTGCTGATGGTCGGCTGGTTCCGGTCGTTCCTCACGCCGATGAT
>Ga0154020_10007923_pt1 | contig 12357 bp, 6 predicted proteins | sample Klosneuvirus_201_FD_109709 | JGI IMG/M metagenome (GOLD analysis project Ga0154020, IMG submission 109709) | Active sludge microbial communities from wastewater, Klosterneuburg, Austria - Klosneuvirus_20160825_MG | ecosystem: Engineered > WWTP > Aerobic digester > Activated sludge | place... | reverse complement strand
ATGATTGCCGCCTTGTTTTCGTCGCCCGGGATCACGCGCCGCGCGATGAACCAGACCATCCAGGCGCAGAAGAGGTACGCCAGCGCATTCGGAATCCGCGCCGCCCACGGGTTGTAGCCGAATGTCGCCACGCTGGCGGCAATCGCCCAATAGGTCAGCGGCGGTTTGGTCCAGTGGCCGACGTACTCGTTGCGCATCGGGTGCAGCCAATCGCCGCTTTCCAGCATGTTCAAGGCGACATTCGTGTAGCGACCCTCGTCCGGATCCCAGATTGCCCGCGTGCCGAGAAAGGCAAAGGCAAGCAGGACAATGATGATGGCAGTCTGCAGCAGGGGGGGCTTGAAACTGGAACGCATGCGGGAGATCCGGGATGTGGACGAGGCCATGTGCAGAAAGGAACCAGAGCGTGACGCGGCAAGTTCAGCGGGGCGTCAAAAGCAGGCCGGTGCGAACCGCAGCCGCCCCCGCCCGGCATTCCTCGACCACCCACGCCATGCACGACACCAGCCTCCCGCCCAGTGTCGCACCTGCGCCGCAATCTGCGGAAGCAGTGCCGGAGCGCTGGACGAGGTTCGCCCGGCAAATCGGCAGGATCGCCAAGGCGGCCGTCGGCGCAATCGGGAGCAGCACACGTCTGCCGAACGCACATCAGTCACGCAGCAGTGGCCGCGCTGCCTGCCCCGGACCATTCCCTGGCCGAGCCGCGATTGGCGGGCAGCAAGCGCGACTGGGTTATAATCCACCGCGGCCTTGGCGCATCCTGTCCACGCGGATCCGCTGGCCGTCACCCGTCTTGCCACACATGCGCCCGTAGCTCAGCTGGATAGAGTACTGCCCTCCGAAGGCAGTGGTCGGGGGTTCGAATCCCTCCGGGCGCGCCAAATCCCCTCGTGATCATTTCGTGACCACGCTCGTGGCCGTCGGTTAAGCCAAGCCGGAACCAAGGCAGCCGTACCCCGTGCGCCGGCACGACAGAGTTCAACAATATCCACGGCAGAGATGAGGAAGATGGGGCGACCGTCTTCCTTGATTTCCTTGCAGGCCCGTCGGTCCAGGCAAGTTGTGGTTGCGAGCGCGCCGAACCGAGGGTGCCGCAAACGGGAGATCGGGGGTGACATGTGCCGGACATGGACGGCCCCTTTCGTTCAGCACATCGCCTCACGAGCGAAGCCTGCCGGGGCTTGCGCCGCGACCCGGATGCATCTGGCCGAATGCGGCAGGGCGACCGTCCCTCGATGGGCGAGGCACGTCCACCGTCGCGATATCCCGGATCATCAGCTTGGCAACGGCGACGGCACGCCCGATCCTCCCTGAGCCAGCGCGCGGCAACGCGGCGCTGTGCCGGCCTCGCCACTTTTTTTGCCACCACCTCCATGAGCAGTTCGTGATCCCGGCGCGGGTTTGCGTGCCTACATTTCAGCCTCGCATTCTCCTCGCCTGCCCCGTTTTCAGGGTCGGTGTGGCCTCGGTGAAGTCCATGAATCCATCGGGGGAGGATGCGGGATAGCGGCTCACCGGTGAACAGATCGACGGACTCCCGATACAGGCGGCGGCGGCTGCACCCTCCCGCTGCGGGCGTCCGTTTCTGGCTGATCCGAGTCACCCTGACGGTCGCCGAGACGGGTCAACTGCAGTGGCTGTCGATTGGGAATCACGTCCCGCGCCAGGACGCATGACTCCATCGTGGGCGACAGACTTCCACCCGGAGTGATCCGCTCGGGGCGGCGGAAGTAAGCATGGCCACGGACTTCAGATCAGCTGCAATCGGACCTCGTCATCGAGTAGAGTTATCCGTCACAAGGAGTCGCTGAAATGCAGACATCCGAAGCGGAAGAATCCACGGGCGGGGCAAACCTGCCGTTCGAGCTGGTCTACGAAAGACTCCGCTCGATCGCGCGACGAGAGCGCCGACGCTTTTCGGCCGGACACACGCTCAATACGACGGCCCTGGTCCACGAGGTATTTCTGGATGTGTGCGCCGGTCGCGAGAACGAACTCGCGCCACGCGATTTTTTCGCCTACGCCGCACGCTCGATGCGAAACCTGCTGATCGACAATGCGCGGCGCTGTCTGCGGGTCAAGCACGGTGGCGGGCAGCATCACACCGGCCTTGATTCGCCTGCCGTCGATGCCGTCAGTCTGGATGCCTCCCAGGCAATCGAGCTGGATGCTGCCCTGGTCAAGTTCTCGGACGTCGATGCCCGCGCTGCCGAAGTCGTCGAGCTGCACTATTTTGCCGGCCTGGAGCTGTCGAAGATCGCCGAACTGCTTGGCGTCTCGGAACGAACCGTCAATCGTGACTGGCGCGTTGCGCGCGCCTGGTTGCAGCATGAGCTGCGGGACTAGAGGTTCTTCCACCTGTCTGCCGCCCGCTCGAGCATGCTCCGCGAGATCGGGCCAGGGTCCAATCGTGGAGGTGCCATGTTCCGCGACTCGGGACCTCCGCGACGACTGCGTGCAACACGAGCCGGGCGCCTGGCTTGAGTCGCCGGTGTGTGCATTCCGCACCTCCGGTCCGTCATCGATGCCTGCGCGATATCCCGCCCGGTTTCGATTGCCATGGTGAATGCGGAATGTCGCTCGGGACCGTTGTTTCACGTCTGGAATAGACATGGAAAATACCTATGACCGCTTGCGCGCCCTGTTCGAGGAATGCGCCGATTTGCCCGAGGCGGAGCGCGAGCAGTGGATGGAACAGAACCTCACCGATGCGGACCTGCGCCTCGAACTGGAGCTGATGCTCGCGGCGGATCGCAACGAGGCAGGTTTCTTCAGGCAGGACGTGGCCGGTCATATCGACCAGTTCGATGAGACCGCAGCGCTCGGCTTTTCGCCGGGTGTGCTGATCGGCCGGCGTTTTGGCGCGTTCCGCCTGCAGCGTCTGCTTGGTCAGGGTGGCCAGGGCACGGTCTTCCTGGCCGAGCGGGTCGAGGGCGATTTCACCCAGGTTGCCGCCGTCAAGCTGTTGCGTCGAGGCATCCATGATTCTGGCGAGCACCGCCGCTTCCGCCGCGAGCGCGAAATCCTTGCGCGGTTCGAGGATGCCGGTGTGGCGCGGTTGATCGACGGCGGCGTCAGCGGGGACGGCGTGCCGTTCCTGGTCATGGAATACGTCGAAGGAATGACGATCGATCGCTGGTGCGAATCGCGGGCCATTGATCAGCGCGGCTGTGTCGCGATGATTGCGCGCTTGTGCGAAATCGTGGCGGCTGCTCATCGCGCCTTGATCGTCCATCGTGACTTGAAGCCCTCGAACGTCATGGTTACCTCCGCAGGAGCGATCAAGGTGCTGGACTTCGGCATCGCCCGTCTGCTCGATGAAGACGAGTCGCCATCGCAGACGGCCGGGCCGCTCATGACTCCCGGCTATGGCGCGCCCGAGCAGGCGAGCGGAGGAGCGATCACGCTGGCCACCGACGTGCATGCGCTTGGCATGTTGCTGCGTGTCCTGATTACTCGCCGGCCACCGCCTGCATCTGTCGAGGATGATTCGAGATGGTCGGCGGAACTGCCTGCGGAGTTGCGCTGGATCATCGCCAAGGCTTGTGCCGCGGAATCGGAGCGTCGCTATCGCGATGCCGCAGAGATGGCGGATGATCTCGATCGCTTTCTCGCCGCACGACCGGTGCTCGCCCACCCACCCTCACGCTGGTATTCGACCCGCAAGTTCATGCGCCGCCACCGAGGCGGCGTCCTGACCACCTTTGTCGTGGTTCTCGGCATCCTTGCCAGCACCAGCCTTGCGCTATGGCAGGCCAAGGTCGCGCGTGAGCAGGCACAACGGGCCGAGGCGGCACGCGACTTCCTGCTTGGTCTGTTCGAGGCGGCCAAGGAGGATTTGCCGCGCGACGAGCGGCCCACGCCGGACGTGCTTGTGCGTGTCGCGGCGTCAAAGCTCGACGACGATGTCCGTCTGAGTCCTTCGTTGCGGGCGGAACTTCTCGGCACCTTGAGTGCAATCAGCTATAGCAGCAGCGACTATGCCCAGGCGGTCGATCTCGCCGAAAAAGGCTCGGCGGTTCTCTCGGCTTCCGGAGCCGGGGAATCGCGGGAAGCACTCGCGCTTGATACAAAACGTGCGAACGCCCTGATCAGCCTCGGCAGGGCCGAAGAAGGCGACCGACTTCTCGGGGAGCGAATTGCCGCGATGCGAAGTGTTGCCGACGAGGTTGCCGTCGACGGTCTCGATGCGTATGCCGGGGCGCGTCTGCAAATGGGCCACTCCGAGGAGGCGCGTGAACTGGCCAAGGCGTCAGCCGAAACGGCAGAAATTGCATTTGGCAGAGGGTCGGAGAAAAGTCTGATCGCCAGGGCCGGCTATGGGGATTTTCTCGCCGCTGCCGGCTTCAACCAGGAAGCCGCTGAAGTTCTCGAACCGATACTGGCCCGATGGCGGGCCAGCACCAGCCCTCCGGGGCACCCATTCGCCAATTCGACCCAGAACCTTGCCGCCGTGAAGTATCAGCTCGGTGACATCAGCGGTGGCGAGCGCCTGGTACGCGAGGCGCTCGCGCTATGGCGGCGTATCCACGATGCGCCGCATGAGCGAATTGCCGACGCGTTGTACAGCCTGGGCACCACCTTGGCCGCGGCGGAAAAATATGACGAGGCTGAGCAAGTCCTGCAAGAAGCAGCCTCGATGTACGTGCTCCTGTTTGGCCCCATGCACCCGCAAAACGCGGGGATGGCAGACGGCCTCGGTTCGCTGGAACTGGACCGTCAGCAACCCGCCAAGGCGGTGGAATACTATCTGCAGGCCACCTCGATCTGCACCAAAGCCAGACTCGAGTCGAACGCGGACTGTGCCCGCTACTGGCAGAATCTGAGTGCCGCGTATTTGCGCATGAATAAACTCGGGGAGGCGGAGGCTGCGAATATGCACGGCCTGGAACTTCGGCGCAGATTGCTCGGAGAGAAGCATCCGGCCTATGCCGGCAGTCTTGCCGGTCGCGCCTCGGTGCTTATCGAGCTGGGCAAGTTCGGGGCAGCCCTGGAGAGCATCGATCAGGCGCTGGCGATTTCTTCCGCCTCCGGCCAAAGCGGGAGCCGGTCCGGGGCGGTCATGCGCAGGACTCGCGCCACGGCCCTGGGACGTCTCCATCGAAGTGAGGAGGCACTCGCCATGCTCGACGAAGCCGATGCGCTGATCTCTCGCATTCAACCCGACAATACCGAGCTGCCGTTTTCTTTCCAGGTGGTGCGCGCCGAAGTGCTCAGCGATGCCGGCCGGGACACCGATGCCCGCAACGCGGCCCGCCTCGCCCTCAAGATGGCACCGAAGCACCGCGATATCAGCGCACAGCGCTGGCAACGAATCCAGGCGCTTTCGCGCTAGGCCACGTTCCCTGCTCAGCCTTGGTCTCGGGTCAACACCGTACGGTGCTGCCCGGGGCCTGCTTCATCGAGTCCGGCGTTCTCAACGGCGACAAGGATTCCGAATGAAACAACTCGAGGGTGCCGCCGGGCTCCATCGTGCAAACACGTTTGCTTCGCCAGGCAATCCAGTCTTCGAGAGACTGCGGATGCCGACTTGAATTGCGCGGCCGGAGTGTCCCGGAATTTGCCGATCTCGCTCAGGCAGGAATGAACCCCGGGACCCTCGCGCCTCGACGCCCGCTCAGAATTGCCGCTCGAAACATCCCAGATCACGCGGCATGTTGAAGTCGGGAACGTAGGTCAGGTCCACATCCCTCGGCTCGCCATCCAGATCATGGGTCGACGCGGAGTTGCCCCATTCCCTGTCAAGCGCCGGCGAATCCATGCGCAGCTGATAGTCATGGTTCGCAGGATCCGCGAACCGGGGATCCGCCTTCTCGATCTGCGGCATGCCGGCGAGGCCGTCATCGTTGGCCACGATCAAATTGAATGCCGCGGTGCCGGGCGTGACGCTGGAGAGCAGGGGAGCGTCATCGGTAAAGATGGATCCTCGCAGATAGTTTGCTGCTTCGCCGCTGATCAAGGCGGAACCTGTCCGGTTGCCGGTGACCGTGCTTGACATCACGTAGATCGAACCGAAGCCGGTGGCGTTGATCAGGTTCTTCTCGACGAGATTGTCATCGACGAGGGTGTTGAGAAGTTGAATTTCCTGCGCCCAGACAGAGGCCACATCCGATTCACTGTGGGCGAGGTCGTAACCGAAGTTCCGACGCCAGGTCGAGTTCCAGAATCTTGCGAAACCGTCCGCTTCCTTGCCTTTCATGTGAATGGCAACGACCGCGCCGGGCATGAGTGAGCCCTGTTCGTCGATTGCGGCGTTGTCGCTGAAAACATTGCAAAGCCGGGGCGTATCGCAATAGCCGACGCCACCGCCGCCCACGGCTGGAGGCGCCGCGGAGAAATGCACGCCGCCGAAAACGGGGGCCGAGTCACTCGAAATGACCGAGATCGCGATAGCGCCACCTTCCCGGCTTGCCGTGTTCTTGACGACATTGATTCCGGATCCGTTGAACACCGCGGCTGTCCATGGCCGGTCATTGAAGATGGATATGGCTCCGCCGACACGGGCCGAGTTGTTCGATATCACTGCCGGATCGGTGCCTGCGGCCACGTGATACATCTCCATTGCTCCACCTTCGATGGCAATGCCACCGCCACGGTTGCCGGCGTGGTTGGCAAAGATTCCACTGCGCGTCTTGCCGGTACGGTTGTGGAACACGGCATCGTTCCCCAGCCAGATACCGCCACCATCGTTGCCCGCGCGATTGTCCTCAACCTGCAATGATGAGAACTGCCCGTTGGCATAGGCTGCGAAAAGGCCGCCGCCATTTCCGCTCGCGTCGTTGCGATCAATCCTGAGATTCTCGGCACGAACTCGTATGGTGAGCGACGGTGAACCGATGATCGCCACGCCTCCGCCGCTGGCAGCGGAATTCAACGTGATGCGGACATCTCTGAAGTCGATTCCAAGCGCAGGGGCTTTCATGTCGACACCACCCCCAGAGGAGGATGATCCGTCAAGCCTTCCTCCAGTGATCTGGAGGTTCCGCAATGAGAGATATCCACCGACCGATCGAATGACAGGCGCGTTGGATCCGGAGCCGTCCAGCACCGTTGGAATGGCGAGGGGCAGTGCAGAGGAACAACTTGCATAGCCGCCCGCAATTGTCAGCCGATCGGCGTCGTGTTTCTCGACACTCACGTGGGTGTGCTGCATGGTGTTGGCAATGCGGATCTCGTCGTCCTGGCCATTCGAATTGGCGAAGGCCATCGCCTGCTGCAGGCTGCCAAATGAACATGCTGGTTCATTGCCCACCGAGACGACGGCGGCGCGTGCCTGCGTCGCACCGATCAACACCGCAATCAAGGGGAGGAACATCAATCTCGGGTTCATGCCATGTCTTCCTTTCATTGATGGAAATTGCGCCCGTGCAAGCTGGAATGCAGGCCTGGCGCCGGCGTCTTGCAGATGACCGGATGCCGCAGTCGCTGATACCTCGACATCACCGGGGGGCGTATCGACCTCGTCACCGCGCCCTGCAAGGGCGGGCCGTCTTGCTCGCAAGCCACGTGGGGGCAGCCAGCCGGAATGGGGCTCACGATTTCCAAGGTGCCTGGCAAGCGCGAGAACCGCATTTCCGGCCGGCAGCCGGTCGACCCGGGGAGCGCGGCTCAATCCGGATCGAATCCACTGCTGAAGATCAGATCGGATCCGGATGGCATTTCGTAGGCGCCTGCGTCCTGCGCTCCGAAAACGTTGGTGGCCTCGGGCACGTCCGCAACGCGCGCGGCGCCATCCCGGGTCACGGCACTGATCAGTGCCGGTGCGAAGTCGATTGCCGGGGACGTCGGCAGCAGCCTGAGGTTGCCGTTGGCCACGTCGACGAACTGCGGATCGGCAGCCAGTGAAAGGAACTGATCGGCTGGAGCGAGGCCAGCGAGGCTATTGGCGACATTGAAGCGTCCGCAACCTGCGACACCTACAGTCGTCGCCGAAACCATGGTCTTGCCTGGTTGCAGGAAGGTATTGCCTTCCATGAATGAAACGGTGGGGGCCCCTGCTCCGCAGGACATCGTTTCGTTACTGAAGGAGGACGCGCCAAACGTGTTCCCGGCAATCGAGGAGTTGGTGACTTCGGTGCGCCCGCTGCTTGAGTTGACGAAGAACCCTTGCGCCTGGTTGTTGTCCATCACGGCGCCGTTGAAGGTGACCTTTGATCGCCTGAAGAAAAGCGATGTATTTGCCATTTTCAGTCGCACTACGCTGTCGCCGGAGTTCCGGGTCAGGCGCGTCCCGATGAGAACGGCATCCGAAAAGCCGTCATCGTCGGTTGACACACGCAACGCACCACCCTCCCGTGCGTTGCCACCTGCCGCCTCTGCCCGGTTGTTCTCGATCAGGTTGCAGACTTCGGGCTCCGTGCAGTTGAAAGCCTTGCTGAAGGTGGCCGTATCACCATTCGGCGTTTCCGCAGTGAAATAGCGACTGGCAAAGAAGAGGCTATGATCTTCCACTCCATCGTCGTAGAGCGCGACGCCGCCACCGCCCTCCCGTGCAATGTTGTTTCGAATGATCATGTCCCAGGCATGGACTCGGGCACCCTGCTCGATATCGATGCCGCCGCCAAAGGTGTTTGCCGTATTGTTGCTGAGGATCTGGGGACTATCGGGATCGACGTTGTAGAGATGCATCACGGTCTGGCTGCCGTTGGCAAAGATTCCACCACCCGCACCATTCGCATTGTTGCCATCGAAAACGACACCCTGCCCTCCGACATTCACGAGGCAATCGTCCGCGATCAGGCCGCCACCGTAGCCAATGTAGTGGGGCGTTGCGACGGCTTCGCCCGCGGTGTTCTGGAAGATGAAGTTGTTGACTCCCTTGATGTCGAGGGAGGCGCCGCGACAGAAGATGCCGCCGGCGCCGTGAATGCCGGTGTTCTGCAGGACGATGTTCCTCGAAGCCATGCGCACATGCACGCCACTCTGTGAAGCCGTGCCGTTGCGGATGCTGATCGCACCTCCGATTCCGGCCCGGTTGTTGAAGAAGCGATTTTCTTCAAGATAGACGAGGGCGTGCGGTCCCTGGGTGATGTCGATGGCGCCGCCATAGCTGGAGGAGTCCGTCAGCTCGTCGCCATTCTGGAAATCGAGCAGGTAGATGCCGATGACGGCGGTTGAGCCCCTGATGTTGAGGATGCTGCGGGCGGACCCGCCCGCACCATTGAGCACGGTCCTGGTGGAGTCACGTGTGGTCTGCTGGCAATTTGCATAGCCACCAATCAGGCGCACGTTCTTGCCGTCAATATCGAGTTGCTGCGCGTTGTAGGCTTGATTTCGCGCAATCAGGATGTTGGTGATGCCATTGGCCGGCAGCGCGCCGTTGATCGCGGCCTGGATCGAGTTGTAGTTGCAGCCTGCGCCACCTCCGACGCGAACGTCGATATCGGCGCGCGCTGCGCCTTGGAAAAGCAATACCGCCAACAGAAAAACAAGACATGTGGCCCGCATGATCGTCTCCGAAAGTGTCCGTGCAATCCCGAGGACGCCTTTTGATGCGAAGCAACGCCATGTAATCGGTTTTCGATGACCACGGGATCGGCCAAGCCGGCGAATCACCAAGCCAGGGAGGGTCCGGACGCGTGGCGCAACGGCATGGCGCGCAAGAGGCGCGCTGCGCTATTGCCCCCGGATCAGTCGGCTACCGCACGCGGGCGGACCTCGTGACGATCGCGCCATCTGGTCAGCAGGGCGGACAGGAGGTCGCCGGGTGACCTCCGCTTGACTATGGTCCGGGCGACTCGAAACCGCTGGAGAAGATGCCATCCGGTACCACGGGCATCTCGAATGCTCCGATGTCGTACGCTCCGCCATCGTCCGGCACGCCCGGCTGATCGACGCCGCGAAGCTCAAGGGCGTAGTCATAGTTCCCGAAACCGCTCACGAAAGACGTGCAGGCATCGATTGCGGGACTGCCGGCAGCGAGACGGTAGTCGCGCGCGCTGGCATCCATGAACATCGGATCGTCGACACGCACGTCGCCGGCCGGGTCGAACGCACTGCTGGCGACGACGCATTGGGTCGCGATGCCCGATGCGCCGGTCGTGGTCAGAAGCGGATTGCCCGGTTGATGCAGAATGCTCCCGAATACCTCGGCGTTGGACTGGTCCAGACGCATCAGGCTGCCCACCTGATTGGCGGCGAGGGTGGCGCCTTCGATATGCAGGATTGCGCCGTTGGCGGCAGCCAACAGGGCGCCTGTCGAGCTATTGCCCGTCATCAACACGGAATACAGGTTCGCGCCATGGCCGGGAAAACCGCCGCCGACCCAGACGGCCGCTCCATCGTCAGCCTGGTTGTTGTTGACATCGGCATATCGAATGTTCAGGTGTCCGCCTGGCTCGATGTACGCGCCACCGCCGAGGCCGGCATGTTGGGTGCTGCCGGCGATATTTCCGCTCAGCGAAGCGCAGGGAAGCTCTTGCGCGCAGAACGTTCCCGCGCCCATGCCTGGGTCGACACCGTCGAGCAGCACGATGGCTCCCATTGCCACATGGAGACCCCCGCCATTTCCCGGCATCAAGGTTCCTGCTTGGTCGTCGGCAACAATGATCCGGCGCAGCACCGCATACGTGCCGGCGCCGGCATGAATTCCGCCACCGTGCCTGCCCGCCTGATTGCCACGCAACTCGACCGCGGGCCGGTCCGGAAACGTGCGGTCCGTCTGGAACGATGCGCCATTGGCCATATAGACGCCGCCGCCATCCTCACTGGCAAGATTGTTTCGAATTCCACCGCCTGAAAGACTGTCCGGCGACACATAGGCAAATGTCGAACTGTTTGCCCCGTTGAGGAACAAGCCTCCGCCTCTGACCGCCTGATTGTTTTCAACGAGCGACGCGACCTGGATGCTCGACGACTCGTCCGCGTAGAGTCCTCCGCCTTCGATGGCCTGATTGTCCTGGATCAGGCTTGCGTTCCCGGTTGCGGAAGAGTCCAGGATTACCATCGACGCTGGCTCGGTGTCCGACTGTCCCTTCACATACAATCCACCACCCCGGAGTGCCGAGTTGGCGCGCAAGCGCACACCGGAGAGATTGATATGGAGATTGCCTTCCACGCGCAATCCGCCACCCTCGCCGTTGGCAAGCTGTCCACCCGCAAGTTCGAGATCCTGCAAGATGATGTTTCCGCGTCGTGGGCCAGAGTTGTCGACACGAATTACCGGATTTCCGCCGTTTCCCGCACCATCGAGTGTTGCCTGCTGCTGCGGCGTCTGTTGCGAAGCGCTGCAATCCGGGTACCCGCCAGCTAGCCAGACGTCATGGCCGGTGATGCTCAACGCCTGTCCGGAATAGGTCTGATTGCCGGCAATGAAGACAAGATCCAGACCGGGGCCATTGGCTGCGGCTGCATCGATGGCTGCCTGGATGCTTGCATGTGTACAGGCGGGATCGCTACCGACGAAGAACGCATGCGCTGGCGCGGTAATGGCCATCGCGCCGGCCACGAGGAAGCTCGACAACTGCTTTGCAGGCTTGGACATGGTCCGGATTCCGTATGAAGTCGATATCCCTGACGCGCTTTGGCAATCTCGAACGCCATCCCGGCCGGCATTTGTGCTTCGCGGGCGAGCAAGCCGGACAGCCACCGCGTCATCGCACGGCCGGGACGAACAACGCCTGTCCTCGGCATCTCCATTTCGAGTCGATCATCGAAGCAGGCACCGCGACGGGCGCAATACGTTGCAGCAAGTTCACGGGCTACTCGAATCCATTGGCAAAGATGCTGTCGCTCGATTGCCTCTCAAAAGCACCGAGATCCGCGACACCGAGTCCGTTCGGTCGATCCGGCAGATCGACCTGTCGTGGATAGCCATCTGCGTCCCACTGCAATCCGGAATGTGCAGTAGCGGCATCCACTGCGGGTGAGCTCGCAGCAAGATGGAAGTCACCGCCACCGGCCGCCAGGAACACCGGGTCGGCAACGAGAATGTGCGCCTGAAGGGCGAGATCACCGGCATCGGCGACGAGGACTTCATCGGCAATCACGCTGGCCGGGACAAGCCCGCCGATCAGATCGCGACCTGGCTCCCAGAGAATGCTGCGCCGTATGGCAATGCTTCCATTTGTCTGCAGGACCGAACGAGTATCCGGGCTTGCGCCGGTACCGGTTATCGTCGAGGAGAGGAACTCCAGCGCAGAGCCATAGATCAGCCGTGCCAGTACCGGCGTCTCGGGATGGTAGGCGATCAGGCTGTTGCGAACGATCAACTTGCTGGAGGTGTCGCACTCGATACTGAGGCAGGTATCCGAAAAGACGCTCGATCCACGGTTGTCGAGCAGGCGTGCGCCAGCCAGGACAACGCGCGTGGGTGTGGCAACTGCTGCCGAGTGCGAAAGCATGACCGCAGCACCCGGT
>Ga0154020_10007921_pt1 | contig 12359 bp, 1 predicted proteins | sample Klosneuvirus_201_FD_109709 | JGI IMG/M metagenome (GOLD analysis project Ga0154020, IMG submission 109709) | Active sludge microbial communities from wastewater, Klosterneuburg, Austria - Klosneuvirus_20160825_MG | ecosystem: Engineered > WWTP > Aerobic digester > Activated sludge | place... | reverse complement strand
TTTTTATGAGTGGAAATGCGGTAAGGTATGAGGAATTGATGGGTTAGATGGGGGGCATCTCTTCTCTGAGCCCCTCGCTTCTTCGCGGGCTGCTCAGTTTTACACACGGCGGGTTAGAGCGTGTCCACCGAACCGCTTGGTAACAAACGAGGAGCTCGGGGAAGAGGAGGAGCTGAATTTAAGCTTTGGAGTATTGTGAGTTTAATGGTAGTTTCGTATCTCGAACGGAGGATACATACTGCTACCGCGCGCGCGATATTCTCTTATGCCTCATGATAGTACGCTCAGAATTATTCATTCAAGTCCTATGGAAACATCAGATATTAAAATTCTTATCGTCGAGAACGAACTCGTTATCTCGACCAATCTGCGCTTACTGCTGACCAAAGTCGGCTATACAATTGCCGGTATTACCGGTTTTGGAGAAGAAGTACTCCCGATGCTCGATACCATTGATGCCGATATTATTCTCATGGATATCGGGCTCAGCGGCAAGATGGACGGTATTGAAACAGCCCATCGAATTCGTGAGAAGAAAGATATACCGATCGTCTTTCTCACTGCCAATACCGATGCGGCGACGTTTCAGCGGGCGAAGGCGACACAGCCATACGGGTATATTCACAAGCCGTTTGACATCATGCAGATACAGACGAGTGTCGAGATGGCGATTGCGCGGTTTGAGGTGGATAAATCGCTCAACGAACAGCGCACATGGCTCTCGACGACGCTCACAAGTATCGGAGATGGAGTAATTGCAACCGACAAACACGGCGCCGTGAAATTTATGAATCCTGTGGCCGAGAAATTAACCGGTTATACGCAGCCCGAAGCAGCCGGTAGGCAACTCCCCGAAATATTCCGCATTATCAACGAATCGACCCGCGAGACCGTACCGAATCCCGTCGATCTTGTGCTCAAGGACGGACGCACCATCGGACTGGCGAATCATACCATTCTCATTGCAAAAGACGGCACCGAATTTAATATCGATGATGCAGCAGCGCCGATTTATGATGCAAATCATACCATTACCGGTGTCGTGCTCACTTTTCGCGATATTACCGAAAAATATCAAACCGAGGCGCGGCTAGCGGCGACCGAACGTCAGTTCAGGGCGCTTATCGAGCATAGCGGGGATATGGTGACGATGGTGAACCGCGAAGGAGATATTACCTACTATTCACCCGCGACCGAGCGTATATCGGGTTATGGTAAAGATGAGTATTTTCAGGCAAAAGACGAGGAGATCTTTCATCCCGACGACTACCCGATGGTGCTCGAAAAATACCGCTATATCCTTACTCATCCGGGAATTCCGGCATCATATCAATATCGCGCTCGGAATAAACAAGGAGAATGGCTCTGGCTCGAAGGGACGACCGTGAATCTCCTCGATGATCCGAAGATCGGTGCCGTCATTGCTAATTTCCGTGATATTACCGACCGTAAAAATGCCGAGGAAAAGCTCCATAAAAGCGAAGAATTATTCAGGGCTATGATCGAGAACAGTAAAGATGGAATTACTATCATCAATCGTCAGGGGATGGTGATTTATAATAGTCCATCCAACATAAAAATAATGGGTTATACCCTCGAAGAACGTATCGGAAAATCCTTCAGCGAAATCGTTCATCCCGATGATTTACCGCGTATTCAGATGTATTTTTATGAATTGCTCGGCGGCAAAGAACACACCGATACATTCGAGACAAAAGCCAAACACAAAGACGGCTCCTGGCGCTGGCTCGAAGTGAGCGCAGAAAACCTTCTCTCTAATCCCGCTATTGAAGCTATCGTTATTAATTTCCAAGATATTACTACACGCAAAGTCGCATCCGAAAAGCTCCTGAAAAGCGAAGAAAAATACCGCTCCGTCGTCGCTTCGCTCCAGGAAGGAATCATCGTCCAAAACAAACACGCCGAAATCATCGATGCCAATCAAAGTGCGCTCGATATTCTCGGTCTCACCCTCGATCAATTACAAGGTCGCTCCCCACTCGATATTCGCTGGAAAGCTATCCACGAAGACGGCAGTGACTATCCTGGACACACGCATCCTTCGTTCCGAACACTTGCCACCGGCGAGTCGATTACCGGCGACGTGATGGGAATTCACAAGCCGGACGGAACGCTTTCCTGGGTGCTCATCAATTCTGAACCGCTCTACAAAGACGGTGAATCCTCGCCCGACGGTGTGGTCGAGTCCTTTACCGATATTACCACCCGCAAGCTCGCCGAAGCAGAAATTGCCCGCTCCCATCATCGATTCCAAATTGTATCCAAAGCCACCAATGACGGAATTTGGGATTATGACTTTGAGTCGAAAACTGTCTGGCGCAATGAAACACTCTGCAAGATTATGAGTTGCGAACAAATTAGTTCTTCCGACGAAGTGCTGCCGTGGTTCCAAAATATCCATCCCGATGATTATTCAAGAATTACCGCTCAAATCACCGATGCCATCAATGGCGATCTCTCCGTCTGGTCGGCTGAATATCGAGTGCGTCAGGCAAACGGTACGTACCGTTCGTACAATGACCGTGGATATATAATTCGCGATAATCAAGGCAAAGCAGTGCGCATGATCGGCGCGCTTCAAGACCTGACCGAATACCGCGAGGCCGAAGAAAAGCTCCGCAAAAGCGAAGAAAAATTCCGCGCCGTCGTGCAGAATGTAAGCGATGTCATTACCTTGCTCGATAAAGACGGCACGATACTCTACGAAACTCCCTCGATAGTCATGGTGTTAGGGTTTGACCAAGACGAACTCCTCGGTCTGAGTCTCTTCGACCGCATCCATCCGGAAGACCGTGAGTCCGTGAGAAGTGTCTTCCGCGATACGATGAGCAAGCCCGGCAACGGAGAGAAAGTCGAATTCCGCTATCTTACCAAAAACAATGTCTATATCACCATCGAAGCACAGGGGAATAATCAGCTTGGAAATCCGGAAATCAACGCTGTTATTATGACATCACGCGACATGACCGAACGTAAAAATTCGGAAATTCGCCTGCGTCAGAGCGAAGAAAAATTCCGTATGATAATGGAAAATACCCGCGGCGGTGTCTGCCTGATGGACGGCGATGGTAAATGCCTCTATGCCAGCCCATCGACCGAGGCGATTTTCGGATATTCGGTCGAGGAATTTATGGCTATCGACCGCATCCAGATACTCCATCCCGATAATAAAGCCGAGGCAATTGTTCGCTTTGCACAAGTCCTTTCCGGCAAAGAATTAAAACCCGTCGAATTCCGTTGGCTCCATAAAGACGGCTCCTGGCGCTGGATAGAGTCCAATACGTTTAATTTTCTCGGCAATGATAGTATTCGTGCTATTGTGGCGATTTATCAGGATATTACCGACCGTCATGCAGCCGAACAGCAGATCCGCGAGCAGGCAGTGCTCCTCGATGTCGTGCCGGACGCGATCTTTGTACGCGATATCAATGATGTCATTACCACCTGGAGCAAAGGTGCCGAACAAATGTACGGTTGGAATGCAGCCGAAGCTGTCGGCGTGACATCGCCGCAGCTCATTGGTACCGGCGAACCGAATGATTTCATTGTTGCCAAAAAAATCCTGCTTTCGAAGGGAAGTTGGTCAGGGGAGTTTCGCCAAAAGACGAAAGACGGGAAGGTCATTCTTGTGCAATCACGCTGGAAATTGCTTCATAATTTTGCACATCAACCGACATCAATTCTCGTCGTTAATTCCGATATCACCGAGAAGAAAAACCTCGAATCCCAGCTCTTCCGCGCTCAGCGTCTCGAAAGTATCGGTACACTCGCAAGTGGCATCGCGCATGACCTCAATAATGTGCTCACTCCGGTCGTACTCGGTATGGAAATTATCAAGCTGAAAATTACCGATGAGGCGATGCGCCAACGGATTAACACCATCATCGCCACGGTAAAACGCGGATCCGGACTCATCAGTCAGGTGCTCTCGTTTGCCCGAGGTTCACAAGATGAGCGCGCCCCGATTAACATCAAATACAACATCGAAGAAGTCGTAAAAATTGCCCGTGAAACCTTCCCGAAAGAAATAGAAGTAGCCGTCAACCTACCCACAGAAGATCTGATTATTAACGCTAATTCTACCCAAATTCATCAGATTATACTCAATCTTTGTATCAATGCCCGCGATGCTATGGAGTCCAAAGGCGGGATTCTCAAAATCGAAGCCCGCTACGTCGTCGCCGATGAAGCGTTCGCGCACCGCTTTATCGATGCTCAACCCGATAATACCTATGTAGCGATTACCATCAGCGATACCGGCTGCGGTATCCCGGATGAGCTCCGCGAAAAAATATTCGAACCGTTCTTTACCACCAAAGAAGTCGGCAAAGGCACCGGTATCGGTCTCACGACGGTATTTACCATCGTCAACCGTCATGAAGGATTTATCAATGTCTATAGTGAAGTCAATGTAGGTACTGCATTTACGATTTACTTTCCGGCGCTGATTCAGGGGAATCTTGAGTCAACGATGGCAAGTGTGGAGATCGCCGAACGTATTCATCCCGAGACTATCCTGCTCGTCGATGACGAAGACCTCATCCGTACTATCGCCGAAGATGTGCTGCTTGCCTACGGATATACCGTGATCACAGCCACCAACGGAGCCGATGCATTGCAGATGTATGAGCTGCGTCAGAACGAAATAGCCCTCGTTCTCACCGATGTCATGATGCCCGTGATGAATGGCATTGACCTCATCACCAAGCTCAAAACCATGAATCCCGATGTTAAAACTATCGGTGCAAGCGGACTCATGCATGGTGAAACGTCAAAAAAATTACTCGAAGCAGGCGCGACCGGACTCCTCGTCAAGCCCTATACCGCCGATCAGCTTATTAATGCCGTGCGAGAGGCAATAGACAAGTAAATCGTTTGTAATCAATTGGTTAGAAAGTGGTGATAGTCCGACATCTCTAGAGAACGTACCGTCGTAGCCGCAAAATTCACCGTGACATTCACGATGAATCCGGGCGAGCGCGCTATGCCTACCGAAGCACGAGTCACAAAGGGCACGATTTTCGCTGTGAATTGCAAGCTGCAAGAGACTATGCAGAATTCATGGCTATAATCAGACAGAAGTATGATAACATCCTCACACTATGGCATTGCAATCTTTCATGGAATTGGCGATATTCTTAATTGTACGCCTATTGCCAAGCAACTCAAAATCAACGAACCCGACTGCCATATCACGTGGTTTACCGCCGCGAAATACCGTTTTATCCTCGAAAATAACCCCTATATAGATGAAATAATTACTCTTGAAGGCGACGTCCTCGCACTCGACAAAGAAATACCTCGACTGCAAGCCGAACGCCCGTGGGCACGTTTCTTTACACCCGCTCCATACATGAATTACGACGTTCTCCCGGGTGGCTCACTGCTCGATTTAATTAAAACAGCCGCGCGCCTCGATTGGACCTTCGAATTCATCCCGATTTTCGCACTCACCGAAAAAGAAAAGCTCGCCGCCCGCATGTATTGGCAAGCATTACCAAAAGGTAAAAAAATCCTCGTCGAAACAGAATTCTACTCCGAACAAAGCCACTGGAAAGACGATTATGCCTTCGAAATGGCCGATGAATTACGGGAAATTGACCCCGTCTATGTCTTCACCGCCAAGAATAAACCTCCCTTTTTTGATGAATTCCACGAGAAATATCCACGCTCAGTCTGGTGCGCCGAACCTTTCCGCCTGAATGCTGAATTTTTTAATCTTGCTGATGCGTTTATCGGCGTTTCATCAGGAATTTCTTGTGTCACGTTCAGCGATTATTGCCGCCGGGATGTGCCGCGGATAGAGGTGTCCCGTGGTGAACACTGGAGTGCGGCCGGCTACGCCCATCTTTCTGAATTATATATATGTTATCATCGCGCCCGTTTCAACGAAGCATTGCATTCTCTTGCCGTTCGCCTCTCCGGTAAAAGCGCCGAACACGACTTCGGTGCACGTTTTGCGCCGATCGCCGAGCTGTCCAATCACAAAGAACGTGTGCCGTGCCTTGCGTGCGGATCGCGTCAGGCAATTGCCGTCCGCGGCGACGATATCGTCAAATGCAATGACTGCGGATTTCACTATCTGCGCGATCGCATGACCACCAAGGCGATGGAAGAGTATTATACTAATGTCTATGCGGTGGGTAATCCCGAGGCAGCGCCAATGGTACGTGTGCCACCCTCAAAAGCGTCGGTCGATGAACGTTCCGAATTTATAAGTTCACAGCGTAAAGATTTGTTTAATCAAGCAGTTGCTGTGTATAGCAAGGACATCCTCGGCGGCACGCTCATCGACATCGGTTGCGGTTGGGGAGCGCTTCTTCATAATGCTAAACGCGAAGGAATGAAGGTCGTAGGATTCGAATTCACCGCCCCGAATGTCGAATTCGGACGGAATGTCCTCGGGCTCGATATCCGGCAACAGCAATTTATTGATGGCGATGTTGCCGAAAATTCGGTTGATATTGTGACGATGAGCCATGTGCTCGAACATGTCCCACTGCCGTTTGAATTCCTCCAAAAAATCGAATATGTTCTCAAGCCGGGAGGTATATTTACCTGCGTGGTGCCGAATTTCGGTGGGTTGTGTTCGGAAGCACTCCGCGAACAGTGGGCATGGCTCGAACGTGACTGGCATTACTCGCAATTCACGCCTCAGGTTCTCCGCGAAATGTTTGCTCAGGCAGGATTGTATGTCGAGGAATGCACTACTACTACGGGCGACTTCGGCAAAGAAATCCCGCTCGCGGTGTTGCAGAAAATTCAACCAAATCTCACAAGCGAACAGCTCGCGCCAGCGCTTGAACGTATCAATCAATCCGGAATGGGTGAGGAGATTCGTATCATCGGACGCAAACGCGGAACATCAAAGTCGAGATTTGTATCCGACAAAACGAATATACTTTGGGTGCGGACAGATTCTATCGGCGATGCAACTCTTTCTGCATCAATGCTTTCATATATTCGTGAGAAATACCCGCACGCCACTATTACCGTGCTGTGTCAGCAGCATCTCCGTGAATTCTACCTCGCGTGTCCCGATGTCAATATCGTGATTGGTTTTGACAAAGACCGCGCTTATCAGGATGAAAACTATCGGAATTCCATCGCGCTTGGACTGCAAAAGATGAATGTGGATCTTGCCCTGAATTCAGTCTATTCCCGTGAACCTCTCACCGACTTTTTTACGCTTGCATCCGGCGCACGGCGAACGATTGCCCACGAAGGCGCTCTTGATAACATGAATGATGCCATGCGGTTGCAGAATAATAAACAGTATTCGCAGATTGTCAAAACAGACATGGCATGGAAGTCAGAATTAGAACGCCACCGAGACTTTTTGAAGGGATTAGGTATCGATGCGCCACATCTGCAGCCGCAGGTATGGCTCACGGAAGCAGACTATGAATTCGCCGACCGCGTGTTTGCCGAGCATCAGCTCGACCCTGCAACAACAGTCGCGCTCTGTGCAGGTGTTCTCGTCGATATCCGCCGCTATGACCACTTCGGCCTCGCGCTCTCACCGCTGTGCATCGAAAACGGATGGACGGTGATCGGACTTGGTACAGAGAAAGACCGCGAAGCAGTGCAACGCCAATTGGATGAGACTGGAGCGCGAACGATAAATCTATGCGGGAAGACAAGCATCCGACAACTTGCAGCAGTGCTCAAAAAATGTACGATTTCGATAGGAGCAGAAACCGGTGCCGCTCATCTTGCCTGCGCCGTTGGTACGCGGAATGTCGTGCTTCTTGGCGGCGGACATTTTGGACGATTTATGCCGTATTCGCCCCTCACGTCGGTGGTCTGCCTGCCCCTTGAATGTTTTGGATGTAACTGGCAATGCCGCTATACTTCACCCCATTGTATCCGAGCCGTCAAGCAGGATATTTTCTCCGAAGCAATTTGCCGAAGTCTTGAAGAATCATCGGGTAAACCACGCGTCTTTGTGCAGGAATCAGACGACTGGAATCCAACGGACGATATGCCGCAGTGGTCGTGGTTTTATCATTGGCAAAAGCCAAACACGGTGCAAATTATTCGATTGAATACACTCGATATTGAGAGAATGAACGTTCATTCACCACGAAGCAACGAACCATTGATAGATGAAAATTCACAAATGAACGAGCGTTCATCGGGTGTGAATGAATCTTCAGAGAGCGGGGAATACCTTGTGACGGCGGTGGTTTCGACATATAATTCCGAGAAGTTCATGCGGGGATGTTTGGAGGATTTGACCCGGCAAACATTATACATGCAAGGAAAGCTCGAAATTTTGGTCATTGATGCGTGTTCACTGCAGAATGAAGGGGCAATAGTCAAGGAATTTCAGCAGCAATTCCCACACATAAGGTATGAACGTTCAGCACAGCGTGAACCGCTCTACACATCATGGAATTACGCATCATCAATTGCCCAAGGGAGATACATTGCCAACGCCAATACCGACGACCGCCGGCGCGCAGACTGTTTTGAAAAACTTGCCATGGCGCTTGAAGAGTCGGGCAAAGGAATTGCCTATTCAGACCTCACCTTTGGTCAAAAAGAGAATGAATCATTTGAATCTGCTTCGATGGGAGAATGGAAGTTCCCGGACTTCGATCCCACTCTTGCGGTGCTGTATAATCTGGGGTGTTTTACGCTCTTGTGGCGCACGTCTGTATGGAAGGCAATCGGAGGTTTCAACACGCGATATGAGCTTGCTGCCGACTTTGATTTTTTCACACGGGTGGGGATAGAGTATGGCGCAGCGCATGTTGCCGAACCTTTGACGATGGCATTGCTACATGGTGAACAGCAGTCCAAAAAAGAAGCGCAGATGAATCAAGAGTCGAATGCGATACGGTCGGGTTTTGTGAAAATCCCGCTTAACGAGCTCTTTCCGCAGAAAAATTTATCAACACCGGAATTAAAGGCAAGTGCTTGTATTGCAATAGGTAATGCAGCTCTGAGATTGCGCGAACCCTGGTATGGTTCGCAAATTACCGCCAAGCCGCAGTCTGCTGCCGAATGGTATCAGCGAGCATTGGAGATTGACCCCGAGAATACGACTGCCCGGTATAATATCGCATTACTTGCAGCTCTCGTCGGTCAGATTCCGACGGCGCGGCAATTTATTGGGGAGGTGAAAAGCCGCCTTTCTGCTGCTGAGATGAGTGCTGCCGAGAAGTTTCTCCATGAGGCAGAAGCGAAGAAAAACCCACAAGAATTACTACAATCGCTTCCGCTTCAGGAGGCAAAAGAGTCAATACTATCATTTACGGATACTACTTTAACGGACAACAGGAAAAGTGCTATGAACACAAACACGATACTATTTACTATGTACGGCTGGAATGAATCCGGCGGGGGAACGACTTTCCCACGTTCGGTAGCGGTGCGTCTTGCCTCGATGGGCTACGACATTGCGGTGTTTTTTGCGGCGGGGAGTCATCCATCCAACGCGACACCGTATTTTTTGGAAGAGAAATACGATGAAGGCGTTCGGCTTTTTGGGGTCTATAATCGCCCGACGGTATTTCTCGATGAGGCGCATCCCTTGCGCGAGGCGGACGACCGGGAATGTCGGCGGTTATTTGAGCAGGTGATGGATACCGTAGCACCGGCTGTGGTGCATTTCCATAATTTTCTCGGCTTATCGTTTGCGATCGCCGATGTGGCGCGTGAGCGTGGCATCCCGACGGTCTTTACGCCACATAATTATCATGTAGTAGATCCGAAATTATACTTCATCCGACCTGACCTTACCTTGTGGAAAGGGGTGAGTATTTTTGAAAATTCAGAACTCCTCGAAGCATATCCCGAAAAGCGTTCGGAATATGAAACACGTCAGGCGAAAGCCAAAAAACTCCTTACCGAAACCATCGATTATACCTTTGCCGTATCGAGTCGTCAGCGGGATTTTCTTGCTGAATTTGCCGGCAGCGGAGCACGTATTTCGGTGGTGAATCAAGTACCCGAAAGCGCTGATTGGGCGACGGATCTCAGTACTTCAAAGGCGATTACCAGGCCATTGAAATTTGGGTTTATTGGTGGTGTAATGCCACTCAAAGGTGTGCATATCCTCGCGCAGGCAGCACAGAATTTCACCTCGGAATCGGCGGAATTTCATATTTACGGTTTTGTGAGCAAAGAATATCTCGACATCCTCAAATCAATTGACCGAAAAGGCAATCTGATTTTCCACGGAGAATATTCGGGCGAAGATTTACTCCCGCTTGCGATGCAGCTTGATGCGATTATTCTGCCAAGTGTATGGGAGGATTGCGCGCCACTCGTTATCGCCGAAGCGCTCGCACTCGGACTGCCGGTCATTGCATCCAATATTGGCGGATTCCCGGATTTTATTACTGACGGAGTCAATGGACGCCTCTATAATTATAAATCATTCAGAGACCTAGCTGATGTAATTGCCGATCTGGTGGTTTTTCCGTCGGTGATCGAAGAGTGGCGTTCGAAAACGAGTTTGAATTATAATTTCACCGACTTCGTGAATTTCATGGCAGAATTTTATAATGAATTAATCAATGGTGAGCGTCCGAATCATCAGGATGTGTCGTTGATTTTCAAAGAAGAACTGGTGAGGTCAATTGCAACCGAGTCCACTGTGACCAAAGAAGATGAAATAGCAGAAAATCAACCTCTCAACCGACTCCGATTCTCCGAAAATTTACGTGGCGGTTTCTCGAATAACAATGCAAGTGCCGCAATGCCGGATCCATTGCCTACTCCTCTGTATCTCAATCTGGGATGCGGACTTGACGTGCGCGAGGGATTTGTCAATATCGACCTCTTCAGCGATAATGAACGCGTCGTACGAATGGATATCCGCAAAATCGAGCTGCCGGATAATGTCGCCGATGGCGTGCTGGCGAGTGATGTGTTGGAACATTTCAGTCACCGTGAAACCGACGAAATTCTCCGTGAATGGGCGCGCGTTCTCAAGCCGGGCGGGGAAATTATCATCCGTTGTCCGTCGCTCCGGCTCCAAATGCAGGCGTATCAGAATGGTACGTGGGACGCCGACATTGCGTCGTATATGATCTTCGGCGGACAGACTAATCCGGGAGATTATCACTGTATCGGATTTGATGAACGTTCCATCCGGAAGCATTTGGAAAAAGCCGGTTTTGAAATTCTCACTTTTGAAGAAGTCGATACTCCCCAAACGTCCGGTTATATTAATCTCAATATGACCGTGCAGGCGCGGAAGAAAGTGGTACAGCAGACAGTCGCAGCGACGGGTGGAGGAGTGAAGCAAGCGGCGGCGCCTACCACGACCGAACCTCAGATCAATCTCGTCTGGGAAGGTTCGCAGTTCGTCGTGCATTCTCTGGCGCTCATTAATCGCGAGCAATGCGCGAATGTCATCGAGTCGGGTGTGGCTGAGGTGACGATAGTGCCGTATGAACCCGATCAATTCAGTCCGGAAGGAAACGCTAAATTCGAACTCCTTGCTGCGCATGATATTCGTCATAAAGCACCGGTGAGTGATGAAGTTAAGAAATTGCCCTACGTATGGGTTCGCCATCAGTGGCCGCCGAGCGCGGACGAACCGAAGGGCGCAAAATGGGTGATTCAACAGCCGTGGGAATTCTCGACATTACGAAGTGATTTTGTGGAAATATTCAATCGTGCCGACGAAATCTGGACACCCTCAAATTACTCCCGCAACGCGTTCATCGCCTCGGGTGTGGATTTTAATAAAATACAAATTGTGCCCAATGGCATCAATCCCGCACTCTTTACGCCGCATGGATCGCGCCTTGAATTATCGACCAAAAAACGCTTTAAATTCCTGTTTGTCGGTGGCACTATTTTTCGAAAGGGAATTGATATTCTCCTCAAATCATACGCCACGACATTTACTGCAAAAGACAATGTATGCTTAATTATCAAGGACATGGGTGGTGATTCGTATTACAAAGGACAGACTGCTGAGGCAATGATCGAGCAGATACGAAAGGTCGAAGGCGCGCCGGAAATTCTTTATGCCGATGCCACAATGAGCGAGGAAGATATGGCATCGCTTTATCGCACTTGTGATGTATTTGTGTCGCCGTATAGGGGTGAAGGATTCTCCCTCCCGACGCTCGAAGCAATGGCATGCGGGCTGCCGGTAATTGTCACCGACGGCGGCGCAACGGATGATTTTGTCGATGAATCGGTTGGCTGGCGCATCCAAGCCGGTACTCGATCGATCGGCACGAGCGTTGGTGGTCAGGATTTAACGGGTGAAGGATTCCTGCTCGAACCGGACGGAGCCGACCTTTCGGAAATTCTCCGGTATGCGTATGTTCATCCAATTGAAGGTATGCACAAGGGAATTGCAGATA
>Ga0154020_10007920_pt1 | contig 12359 bp, 8 predicted proteins | sample Klosneuvirus_201_FD_109709 | JGI IMG/M metagenome (GOLD analysis project Ga0154020, IMG submission 109709) | Active sludge microbial communities from wastewater, Klosterneuburg, Austria - Klosneuvirus_20160825_MG | ecosystem: Engineered > WWTP > Aerobic digester > Activated sludge | place... | reverse complement strand
TAGATGGACTTGTACGCGTCCGGCAGTTCGTTGTACTTGCCGATGAGGCCGATGCTGACCTCATGCATGGGGTTTTTCAGTTTGCCCAAAAACGTTTTCCAGGTACTCAGGTCGGGTTCACGGCGGTCGCTGAGGTGCAGATTGGAAATGACCACCGCGTCAAGGCGTTCCTTGAGCAGGAGCAAAGGCACGTCGTAGATGCTGTCGGCGTCAATCGCTTCGATCACCGACGACATTTCCACATTGCAAAACAGCGCGAGTTTTCGGCGGATGTCGGTTCCCAAGGGATGCTCGGTGCGGCATGCCAGCACATCGGGCTGCACCCCAAGGCTGAGCAGTTCCTTCACGGAGTGCTGCGTAGGTTTGGTTTTGAGTTCCTTGGCCGCCCGCAAGTAGGGCACGAGCGTGAGGTGGATGACGAGGCAGTTGTCACGACCCAGTTCCCAGCGCACCTGGCGGACGGACTCGACGTATGGCAGCGACTCGATATCGCCCACAGTGCCGCCCAGTTCGGTGATCACGATGTCGTACTGGCCCGTTTGGCCGAGCAAGAGCATGCGGCGTTTGATCTCGTCGGTGATGTGCGGGATGATCTGAACCGTTTTGCCGAGGTAGTCGCCTGCGCGTTCCTTGTTGATAACGGTTTGGTACACAGCGCCAGTGGTGACGTTGTTGGCGCGGGAGGTGGGGGTATTGAGAAAACGTTCGTAGTGACCCAGGTCGAGGTCGGTTTCGGCGCCGTCGTCGGTCACGTAGCATTCCCCATGCTCGTAGGGGTTGAGCGTGCCGGGATCCACGTTGATGTAGGGATCGAATTTTTGAATAGTTACTGAAAAGCCGCGTGCCTGAAGGAGTTTGGCTAAAGAGGCACATAAAATGCCTTTCCCGAGCGAAGAGGTAACGCCGCCCGTAACAAAGATATATTTCGTCATCGCAAGTTTGATTTGTTACGGGGCGCTAAGGTAGCGCATTGGCACATCAGGATGTTTTCTTTTTTCTCGAAGCGCTGCTCAAACTTAACATAGACTTAAACCTTACTTCAAATCGCAACAAATAAACCGCACACTACCTTTGCGTCAAAGAAAAAGTATGAGGGAGAACCAGCCGGCAAAAAAAATCCTGATCGTGGACGACGAGCCGGATATTCTGGAGTTTTTGCAATACAACCTGCGCAAGGAAGGGTACGATGTAGTCACCGCCAACGACGGCAGGGCCGCCTTGCTGGTGGCCGAACGGGAAAAACCGCATCTGATCGTGCTAGATATCATGATGCCCGAACTGGACGGCGTCGAAACCTGCCGCATTCTCCGCAAGAACAAACTATTCGAGCAAACGCCCATCGCATTCCTGACCGCCCGCGACGAGGACTTTTCCCAGATCACCGCGCTCGATGTGGGTGGTGACGATTACATTACCAAACCGATCAAGCCGCGCGTGCTCATCAGCCGGATCAACGCCCTGCTCCGCCGTTCCAGCCGCCAAAACGACGACGAACAAGAGGCCATACATGCACACGACCTCGTGATTGACCGCCTCAAAGTCCTTGTTTTTCGGGGAGAGACGGCCATCGAACTGCCAAAAAAAGAATTTGAAATCCTTTGGTTGTTGGCCTCCAAACCTGGCCGTGTATTCACCCGCGAAGAGATTTTTGACAAAATCTGGGGCAGCGACGTGATCGTCGGCAACCGCACCATTGACGTCCATATCCGCAAACTCCGCGAGCGCTTGGGCGAGCGGTACATCAAAACCATGAAAGGCATTGGCTACAAATTTGAATTTTAGGGCCGAACGGGCCTACCCCACCCTATCTTTGCCCCCGTTAAAACTGACGATGACGCCACGGTTCAAAAACCAAAGTCCGCAACAGCTCGCACTGCTCACCGCTTTTACCTCTTCGGCAATCGTGGCGCTTATTTTGTTTGCCGTCAGCAAAGCCAGTGAAGGGGTGGATATTTCCAATTGGGGGTTAGTAGTCGTGTTCGTTGTGGTTTTCACAATCAGTTTTTTGGCCAACTACTTTTTTATCCGGTACTACATCTACCGCAAGATCAAACTGATCTACAAGGTCATCCACCGGCACAAGTTGACGACGGATTTCAAGGCCGGCAAAATAAAAATGAGCGCCAACATCCTCGATGAGGTAGACAACGAAGTGGACCAGTGGGCCGAAGAACGGACCCGCGAACTGGAAGCGCTCGAAAAACTGGCCGCTTACCGCCGCCGGTTCATCGGCGATGTCTCACACGAACTCAAAACGCCCATCTTCAACATCCAGGGCTTCATCCATACCCTGTTGGACGGCGCTCTGGACGACCCCGACGTGAACCTTAGATACCTCCAGCGTGCCGCCAAAAACGCCGACCGGCTGGAGGCCATCGTCGAAGATTTGGAGACTATCAACAAACTCGAAGCGGGCCAGATGATTCTCGATCTGCGCGAGTTCGACATTCGCGAACTCACCGACGAAGTGTTTTCCGATCTGGAAATGAAAGCCCGCGAGCGCCATATCCGGCTGACCTACAAGGAAGGCGCCAACCAGCATTTCCGCGTACGCGCCGACAAAGAGACGATCCGGCAGGTGCTGATCAATCTTGTGCACAATTCCATCAAGTACGGACGCGACGGCGGCACCACGAAGATCAGTTTTTACGACATGGACGCTTTCCTGCTGCTCGAAGTCAGCGACAATGGCATCGGCATCCAGCCGGAGCACCTTCCGCATGTATTTGACCGGTTTTACCGCGTGGACAAAAGTCGCTCCCGCGATGCAGGCGGCACCGGGCTAGGTCTTTCCATTGTCAAACACATCATGGAAGCGCACAAGCAGACCATCAATGCGCGCAGCAATGTCGGCCAGGGCTCCACATTCGGCTTGACGCTCGAAAAAGCGTGAACTCAATTTTGTGACAGGATTACTACTTTGCGTGCCCTGACCACGCGCCCGATACCATCCAGATACTGGATCACGTACATCCCTTTTGGCAATCCCTTCGGCACCTGGTCGTTCAGTCCCCGGAGGGCTTGTGTTTGTTGTACCTGTTGCCCCAAGGCGTTAAAAACCCGGATCATTTTTGAGAAAGAATCAGCAGCAGCGCACTTTGTTCCGGACTGACCACTCGATCCACCCGGACCGATATGCCGGGCTGGATTTCCTTTTCCTCCCCGAGGCGCATATCCGGCCTGGCTTCTTCGAGTACATCGGCCCAAGAGCGAAGCGGCGCCTGTGCCGGCGAAAAACTGCTCAGGAAAACCATCTGGCGAACCGCTTCCTTGAGCCACGTTGAATCGGCGTATTGTCTGAAATCGCCCTGTACCGTGAATCGAAACTCCTGTCGGGTGTTGTGGCACACATCCTGGCCTACCTCTACCAACGTGCCGGTATCGAGCAGCAGGCTTTCCAGCGACTGGTTGCCCTCTTTTTCAAAATTGTACTGTTTGATATGCGGCAAGTCGGCGCCGAACATCGGCTCGGGTTTGTACTTGCATTTGGTTTCGGTTTTGCAAAAGGAAAAGAGCACGGACAAGCCGAACACTGTAAAAAATAAATTTTTCATAAAAAAGCGTCGGGTAGGCATCTGTTTACCGGTTAAAAGCAAGCGCCCAAAAGTACATAGTTTTGCGCTTCCAACCGCCCCCGGTGGGCAAACCGTCTTCCGCATTATGCCCAACTTACTCATTCGTCAGATTAAAACCCTCGTGCAGGCCGAGACCAAACCGCGCCCTATAGCCGCCGGCGCCGACATGGCCGATCTGCCTGTCCTGCACGACGCCTGGTTACTTTTGGAAAACGACCGCATCGCCGCGTTCGGCCCCATGGCCAATTGCCCGGAACGTGCCGACAAAATCCTGGATGCCACGGGGCGTCTGGTGTTCCCGTCGTGGTGCGACTCGCACACGCACCTGGTGTTTGCTGCCACCCGGGAAGAAGAATTTGTAGGCCGTATCCGGGGCCTCTCGTACGAAGAGATTGCCCGAAACGGCGGCGGCATCCTGAATTCGGCGCAGCGGCTGCGCCAAACGCCGGAGGAAAAACTGTTCGAAGATGCCTGGCAGCGGCTTCGCGAGGTCATCCGATTCGGCACCGGAGCCATCGAGATCAAAAGCGGCTACGGCCTGAGTGTGGAAAGCGAACTGAAGATGCTGCGAGTCGTCCGCCGGCTCAAGGCCGTCAGCCCGATCCCCATCAAAGCCACATTCCTCGGCGCGCACGCCATTCCCACGGAATACAAACACCGGCGACAGGAATATGTGGACTTAGTGGTGCAACAAATGATCCCGCGGGTGGCCGAAGAGGGGCTGGCCGATTATTGTGATGTGTTTTGCGACCGTGGTTTTTTCACGGTGGAAGAAACCGAACGCATTTTACAGGCAGGTTGGGCACATGGACTGAAACCGAAAATTCACGCCAACGAACTGGACTACTCCGGGGGCGTGCAGGTCGGCGTGGCCAACCGGGCCATTTCGGTGGATCACCTGGAGCACACCGGCGACGCTGAAATCGAAGCCTTGCGCTCCGGCACTACCTTGCCGACCTTGTTGCCGGGCTGTTCGTTTTTTCTCGGCATTCCGTATGGCCCGGCCCGCCGGTTGATTGACGCCGGGCTACCCGTCGTGCTGGCTTCTGACTACAATCCCGGCTCCTCGCCCTCGGGCCGCATGGCCTTCGTCGTGTCCTTGGCCTGTATTAAGATGAACATGCTGCCGGAGGAGGCCATCAACGCAGCCACCCTCAACGGGGCACACGCTATCGAACTGCAGGCGGAATACGGCAGTATTGCCGTAGGAAAAAAAGCCAACCTGTTCATTTCCAAACCCCTGGCATCGGTCGCGCAACTTCCGTATTCGTTTGGCAACGACCCGACGGATACTGTGGTGCTCAATGGGCGGGTGTGGGAGGGGTAAGAGAAGTAGCGCGGCAATAATTTAGTTAAACATCGCGTTTTGGCGCCGCCTCTTACCGAAACCCGACCGTACCAACATTTATTACGGCTCCAGCCCCACCGAATGCGCGTTGTTTGCCTACTTTTGCGTCCGATTTTTAAAACACCTACGCAAAAAATCAACGTCCGAATTTCCAAATGTTAAAACAACTTTGACTAACAGCAAATTAGATTGGCATTGTATCTATTGGCTACATAATCCCGTGCCCGTGCCGATCCTATCCATCAACCTTTCCAATTTTCGTCCGCATGTACAAACTTCTAATCCCGTTGCTTTTTTGCTTTTCGGCAACAATCGCCAACGCCCAAGTCCCGACGCTCATTAAATTGGCACCCTCAAAACCGAACCTTTCCCCTGTGCCGGACGCGGCTTGCTCCGTCGGCACGTTTACGTTCGGCCCGATTATGGGCCAAAGCAACGACAATATTCCCGACACTATTTTCTTTTGTTCCGGCGACACGATGTGCATTCAGCACAATGGCGATGCGATGTTCATGGATCCCGACCCGAGCACCCCACCAGGTATCGGCTACGCGTTTTACCAGTGCCCGCCCACCGGCAATGGCAATGAAATGGCCGTCCTCGGCGATCCCTGCCTGTGGCCCGGCGCAGCCGGAACGGGTTTTTTCGCCACAGTAGGACCGGCCAACGGCAACCATTGTTTTTTTAATAGTGGCAGTCTTATAAACAGCCCTGTTTTTGGCCAAGGCAATCCGGTTGCAATCACGTTTGCACCAATCACAATTACCGATTTTGCCGGTGGACTGCTGGAACCCGGTTGCGTTGATGTAGGCATCGCTGATGCCTTTACCGTCGTGTATCTTGAACCCGTTGACGCAGTCAGTATCGTCACCAATTTCACGGACGACTGCAAGGGCAAGTTTCGCGTGCGGGGCGGCTACCCGGAATGGGATTTGAACGCCACATATACGGTTTCCATCTTTTTGTCCAGCGACCCAACGGTCAAGGCGCTGATTTACACACCGCCTGCACAGATCACGCACTTCACGGACGTTATTTTCTCCGTGCCCCAGTCCGGCCTTTACACGGTTGTCATCGAAGACGGAAAAAGTTGCGGCCATACGTTCCAAATTGACATGGCCGCCTGTAACCCGCTGAACAACGTTGTTATTACCATGCCGGATCTGATATCGCCTCCCGGTTCCCAAATTTGTGTACCGGTTACTGTCAACAACTTCGACGACATCATCGGCGCCTCTTTTTCAATCGTGTGGGACCCCACAGTTTTGGGCTACACCGGTATCCAGAACCCAAACCCCGCTATCAGTCCGTTCGGTTCCGTCAACGGCAACCTGAACGAAAACAACATTCTTGATGGATACCTTGGTGTGGTGTACTCCGATTTTGCAAACCCGAACGGCACCACGGTACCCGACGACGCCGTACTTTTTGAAATCTGTTTCAACGTGCTGGCGCCGCTCGGCTCGTGTTCCGGCCTGGACATTATCAGTTTTCCTACTATTGTTACCATGGACGAGGCCACTGGCGGCGAACTGGCCGTTACCGTTGATACCGGCTCCGTTTGTGTAGATTTTATCCCGTTGGTGATTGAGTCCTTTGTGAATGCCCCCAACTGTAACAACACGGCGAGCCTCGGCGTGATTATTTCAGGAGGCGCCGGCCCATACGAAATCGTTTGGAGTACTTGTGCCGGTGCAGTAGGCGGGTTGGTTGTCTCCAACGTGGCCGATACCATCCTCACGCTCCCGGTACCCGAAGGGTGCTGGATCATTTGTGTAACCGATCAAAACGGTTTCGGCATTCAAGTCTGCGATACGCTGAACGTGAGTATCCCCAGCCTTGGGGCTACACTCTTTGTCTTGCAATCGCCCACATGCAACGGTGCCTCCAACGGCTCTGTCCGGGCCGATGTGACGGTGGACGGTGTGCTGATCCCCAACCCGGGGCCAGGTTTCACCTATCTCTGGAACACCGTGCCGCCGCAAACTACTCAAACAATTTCCGGCATTCCTGCCGGCGGGTATAGTGTGACTGTGACCGATGCCATCACCGGCTGTACGCAGGTGGCAGCCGGTACGCTTAGCCAGCCACCGGCCCTGCTGCTGAATATTCAGACCACTCCGGCTACCTGCCCGGGCATCGCCGACGGCTCCATCACCGCCACCACTTCGGGCGGCACACCCGGTGCTGCAGGTAGCGAATACCTGTATTTTTGGGAATATGCGCCGACCAGCGCGGGGCCGTTCAATCCGGACGATGCCGGTTCCGGTAACCCGTTTGTGCTCAGCGGAAAACTCCCCGGATGTTACCGTGTAACGATCACGGACGCTAACGGTTGCACATACGTACATCCGGTTGACATCAAAATTATGAGCGCCCGGGAAGTCGTCATTGATACCCTCGCCGTGTTTGATCCTTCCTGTTTTGGACTACTGAACGGCTCCATTCAGGCACAAATGACCGCCAACCCGGCTTTCAACAATCCGCAGTACCTGTTCTTCTGGAATCCTGTGGCTCCCACGCCTCCCGGCCCCTACCCGACAAACAACAACGGCGCTATCACCCGAATTTCCAATCTGCCGCTCGGCACGTACGAATTACTTGTATTGGAGGTGTTCACAGGCTGCACCGCCGGCGCCACTTTCACACTCAACCAGCCACCGGCAATTGATGTGACCCTGGTGTCACAAAGCAATCCTACCTGCCTGATGCCGACTACCGGCGCCATCACGGTAGCTGGAAGCGGCGGCACCCCGAACTATACCTACGCCTGGAGTGCAAACCCGCCCGCCGTGGTACCTGCACTGCCCAATCTGACCAATCTCGGCCCGGCCGTGTATACGGTGACCATTAGCGACATCAATGGCTGCCTGGACTCGCTCACGGTGCCGCTCCCGCTGCCCAACCCGCCGACGATCACTTCGATTGATTCCGTCTCGGTGGTTTGCGGTTTCGACGGTTGCCTGCAGGTAAATGCTCCTGCTGCGGTTTCGTACCAATGGACGACACTCAACGGCGTATCGGTAGGCAATACGCCTCAGGTGTGCAGCCTGCCCGGCGGCACCTACATCGTGACGGTGCGTGACGCGCAAGGCTGCGCCAATATTGATACCGTGACCTTGGGTGGCGTGACCCCGCTGTTCCTCGCCGACAGCCTGCTGACCAGTCCCTCCTGTTTCGGCGACAGCGACGGCAGCATTGCGATTGATGTGCAAGGCGGCAATCCGAACTACCTGTACAACTGGACTCCCGGTGGGCAAAATACAGCCGTGATTTTTGCTATACCTGCCGGCACGTACACAGTAACCGTGAGGGATTCGCGCGGCTGTTCGATGGTGCGCACGTTTGTGCTGACCAATCCGCCGGGTATTTCTCTGGCCCAAAACCTTATCGTGCCGGCCTCTTGCCCCGGCGCCTGCGACGGGGGTGTTACGCTGGTCACGTCTTACGGCGGCACGCCTGCCGACTTCGATTTCCTCTGGGCCGACGGCTCGACGGATTCTGTACGCGTGGACCTTTGCCCCGGCTACAATGTCGTGACCGTGCGCGACCCGATAAAAGGCTGTTTCCGCATAGACTCTGTGTTCATCGCCGCTCCGCCGGATTTTGCCGCTACTTTCAGCAATGACTCGGTGTCGTGCTTTGGCCGTACCGACGGTAGCTCGATGGTCTCGGTAACCGGCGGCAACGGCCTGCCGTACACATATTTGTGGAGCAGCGGCGCGACGTTATCCACTGCTTCCAACCTGCCGGCCGGCCCGATTTCCCTTACAGTTACAGACAACCAGGGCTGCACTGCGGTTTTTGTCTCGCAAATTGAGGAGCCGGCGCAAATCGTGGTCACGAAAGATCAGATTAACTCCCGCAATCCGCTCTGTTTTGGCGGCAACACGGGCACCCTCGCGATTACGGTGACCGGCGGTAACGGTAATTATTCGTACTCCTGGGCCGACGGCAACGGCCCGATCACAGATACGTCCAACCCGCTCGACAACCTGACCGCCGGCACCTACTCGGTGACTGTGACGGACGATGCGGGCTGCACCGCCATTCAGACGGGAATTATCCTGAGCGACCCGGCGCCCGTGCAAGGCGCTTACCTGCCCTGGGAACCAATCCTTTGCTTCGGCGAGGAAACCACCCTGTTCATTGACACCATCACCGGCGGTGCAGGCGATCCGTACCAATTCAGCCTCGACTATGGGGTGTATCTCGACCCGGGTTTCCCGATCAATATGAGCGGCGGAGAACATTACATCACATATGTGGATCGGCTTGGGTGCGAGTACACCGACACCATTTTTGTGCTGGAGCCTGCCCAAATTACGGTAGTGTTCGACCCGGATGTAGTGGAAGTTGAACTGGGCGACTCGCTTCAGTTGATCCCGATCATTTCCGGGGCTACCGTAGCCGACTTCGACTGGACGCCGCCGACCCTGTTGAGCAACCCGGATACCCTGGAACCATTCACCCGCACCTACGAATCACAGGAGTATACCATCGTGGTATACGATGCCAATGGTTGTTCCGCCGCCGGAAGTATTCAGATCAATATTGACCCGAACCGGAACGTCTACATTCCCAATGCATTCATCCCGGGCAACGTGAAAGGGCTTAATGACCACTTCAATCCGAACGTAGGCAGAGGGGTGGAAACCATCAACTACATGCGCATCTTCGATCGCTGGGGCAACCTTATGTACCAGCGCGAAAGTTTTATTCCGAACAACAACGACTTCGCGGAAGGCTGGGATGGCCGGTTCAAAGGCCAATACGTGTTGCCGGGTGTGTATGTGTACCTCATCGAAGTGAAATTCCTCGACGGGCGTGTGCTCTTGTATCGGGGCGATATAACGGTGCTGCGGTAAATCGCGAGCCGGCTGCGAACGCTTTTGTCATTTTGTAGAAATCCGTCCGCTATACGATCAACCTCGTATAGCGGACGGATTTCTACAAAATGACAAAATCAGTTTTTCTTCTTGCCTTTTTGTGGGTTCCCTGTCCCGCCCATGATATTTCTCCGACCCTTCTCATCCAGCACCGGGTTTGGCCTTGGCGCTTCTTCCTGCGAATCGTTGAAGACTTTATCCACAAATTTCCAACGCCCTTTTTCAAACTTTAAGCCGTCGTAACTTCCGTCGGGGACGTTCATCATGCCGCCCGTGTATGGGCTGGGGTATGGGATCAGGTGATCCAGAAGAATCATTTTGTACTGCTCATCCCAGTTCAGGCGCACTTTAGCCTCGGCAGTGTATTCCAAAATGATGCGCTGCTCCTCCAACTTTCCCGCGCGCTCGAACACCGGCGCGCCGAAAACGGGCTGCCCGTTTTTGTCAAAACTGAGTACGTCGAGCACCTTGCGCTTGTCGAAAAACGAAAACCCGTCGAAGCCGAAAAGCAGGTACTTGCGCCCCTCACGGGTATCGAAGGGACGGAGGTTGTAATAAACGGCACCGTACCAGCGGTTCGGCGACAACTGTTCGTGCGTGGGCAACCCTTGCATTTCAAAACGCCGGTCAATCAGCGGAAATAGTTTGAGTTCCTTGCTGTTCATCTGGATGGCTCCATAGTGGCGGTACGTGGAGTCGTTCACAAACAATTGCCACGTGAACACCCGAAAACTGCTGTCCGGCGGAGCCAACATCGAGACGCTTTTCAGCCGGTCGAAGGGATATTTGAACGAGTTCTCCGTCTTGAGCGCCCGCACCAATGCCGTGATCAAACTTCTGCAAGTCAAAAATCGCGTATCTGCCGAGGTATCGTTCACAACGGCATAAGACAGAATCACGAGCGTGTCCTCGCTCAGATGTAGTCGCTCTATGGACTCCTGAGACAGTTTGCCGGCGGGGCGCAGTTTGCCCTGCGCCGCCAGCGGCAGGGAAGCGAGTATCAGTCCGAAAAAGAAAAACAACTTGAACAATCGTAGCATAGTTTTGGAAAAGACCTGTGAAGAACGGCAAGCCAGGCCATCAAATTGCAGGTGTTCAAATTAGCCGGTTGATGCCGAGGAACAGAACCAGATAAATCCAGAGCAGGTCCAGGAAGTGCCAGTAGATGGAGAGCAAGCGCAGTTTCAGGCGTTTCTCCGGGTCCGAAAAATACACCAGCACCGTCACCGGGTCCACCATGTGTTTGATCGCCGCGCGGTAAAAAGCGATCAGGAAGGGCAACCCGGCCACCACGTGCGCCAGGTGCGCGATGGACAGGACGTACAAAAATCCGGCTGTGGTGGATGTGCCCAGGCCCACGCTGTTGATCTTGAACAACCACAGCCATGCCACGCCCTGCATGACCATGAACAGCAGCGACAGGCCGATGGTCACGCGCAGGTTTTGCTGATAGCCGACGGTATTGTCCAGAAGGTAGCATTTTTTCGCCCGGATCATCGTGTAACTGCTGCCGAGCAGGATCGCCGTATTGAGTAAAAAAAGCCACGGCAGTTGAACCGGCGGCACGTCCATCGTGATACGGATATAACAATAGCCGGCAGTCAAAGACAAAAACAGCAGAGAAAGCCCAAACAGGAGCAGGAACAACATGACGTTGTAGGGGTGGAACGTCAGATTTTCCTGAAGTGCGGGGGTGTGTTTTTCCATAACAGCGATCAAACAGAGATGAAAACGATGGCGGCGACCGCCAAAGCGATTCCCCACCAATTGACGGAAGACAAGCGCTCTTCAAACAGCCAGACTGCGCCGATGGTTGTGGCCAAAATGATCCCGACATTGGTGAGTGGAAACGCCAGCGAGGCTTCCATCCCGCTGCCAAGCGCCATCAACAGGAACAGCATGCTGCCGTAATTGGGAATGCCAAGCACAATGCCTGCCGCCACGTTGCGCCACGAAAAAACCATACGGCTTGTGCCCCAACCCACTGCGCACACGACGGCTCCGAGTATACCTGCCGTGCTGAACACCGTGGTGATGAACGAGGGATCGCCCGAGTCGGTCATGCGGTTGTGCTGCACCAACACGAATACCATTTCGATCACGCCGGCCAGTACCCAGGTCAGCAGCGGAATCCAGAGCCGTCCCAGGCTGCCGGTTGAATTCGTTTGTTTGGGTGCCGACGGCCAGTTCACCAGTACGATGGAGCAGAGCGCCAGCGCAAAACCGAGCAGTTTTGCCCCCCCCGACGATTCGCCGTACACGAGAATGGCAAAGGGCACCGTGAGCAGGATAGACATTTTTTGCATCACCTGACTCACCGTCACACCGAAGTACCGGACCGTAAGTGCCGCTGTGTTGAATCCTGAAATAAACACCACGCCCAGCAGCAGCGCAAACGGCATCCACGGTTCCCCGCGATCGGCCTCCGAAAAAGGCAACTTGCCGCTGTGCAGCCACCCGCAGGCAAGGGAGGTGAAATAATTGAACATGATGGCCTGGAACGTATGCACGCGGAAGCGATCGAATATTTTGAAAATGAACCCCAAC